>PVBE010054994.1_pt1 | contig 24226 bp, 14 predicted proteins | sample 1631181 | NCBI WGS metagenome assembly PVBE01 (sample SAMN08397723, study PRJNA350692) | Marine metagenome, whole genome shotgun sequencing project. | isolation source: water | place: Pacific Ocean | collected 2012-04 | reverse complement strand
GCGATCGGCAATTCGCCGGTGAGCGTCAACGAGTTGATGGCAAACAACACCAACACCATCAAGGACTCGGCCGGAGAGTACGACGACTGGGTCGAGCTCTACAACTCCTCGGCGAGTGCGGTCACGATTGGCGGCATGTATCTGACCGACGATCCCCTCAACTCGATCCGTTGGAAGATTCCTGCAAACACCCAGATTGCAGCAAAGGGCACGCTGCTCATCTGGTGCGACAACGACACGGGGCAAGGACCTCTGCACGCGAGCTTCAAGCTCACGTCGGCTGGTGAAGAAGTGCGGTTGTTCGATACGGACGCGAAGACGCAGCTGAGCATCTTGAAATTCGGTGCGCTGGCGGCGGACGTCTCGAACGGCTGGTTGCACGATGGCAATCCGTCGCAGCTGGTCGCCTATCGCCCGTATAACAGTACATACGGCAAGGGTGCATCGCCCAACGCGGTCAACGATCCGGCGTTGGGGACGCGAGAGTACTGGCCCCTCGACTTCTCCAACCAGCGCATGTTCGTCGAGTGGGTTGGGACTCCCAGGATCGGCGGAACGTGCGCGATCCGTTCCCTCGGTGGTCCCCTCCGGGACAAGGTCGGGATGATGTTCGGCACCAGCCCGCAGGTGGCGCCCTTCGCGTTCGGATCCTATTTCATGATCGGCGGTCTGATGAGCGGGCCCTACTTCATGTCGACCGACAACACCGGGCAGGGCGTCGCGGTGATCAACATCCCGAACGACACCAAGCTCATCGGCCTGAAGGCGTACTTCATCGTCGGCGGCAACGACGGCAAGGGATTCACCCTCAGCAACGGTTCCCAGGTCGGCATCTCCCGATAGCCGCTGCTCTCTCTCGTCGCGACCTACGATCTCATCTGGTCGCGAGTGCGGCGGTTCTCGTCGCGGACGAGTTGGCCGCAAGCCGCGGTCACGTCCGCGCCGAGGGAGTACCGAAGCGTGACCTTGAAACCGCGCGCCTTGAGCGCGTTCGCGAAGGCCTCGCGTCTCGGCTTGGGCGTGCTCCGCAGCTCGGGAGCGTCGGCGATGGGGTTGTACGGAATCAGGTTGATGTGCACCGACAGGCCCTCGGCCCATTCGACCAGCGCCTGCTGATCCAGGTCGCCATCGTTGGTTCCTTCGAGCATCAGGTACTCGAGCATGACGGGTTGTCCTTAGATCGACGTGACCTCCTCGACGGTCGCACGGAGCTCGGCCAGGGAGACGCGCAACGCGTTTGGGATGATCCGCTGACGGACTTCTTCGCGTGCGCTGTGGAGGCTCAAGGCCAGGCGGACGCGGGGGAATCGCCTGGCGCAGCGCAGCATCCCCTCGGGAATCCCGACCGTCGACACGGAGATCTGGCTCGGAGCGTGATGGAAGCACTCGGGATGTGAGAGCGCGTCCAGTGTCTCGTACAGTGCGGGTTCGTTGTGGAATGGTTCGCCCATTCCCATGAACACGATGTTGCGCACGCGCCGGTCTTCGGTGGCGAGCAGCCGGTTCGCCTGGACGATCTGATCGAGGATTTCGCCGGACGTGAGGTTGCGGCGCAGGCCGAGCGTACCGGTTGCGCAGAACGCGCAGTCCGCACCGCAACCCACCTGGGATGAGACGCACAAGGCCGTGCGGCCCGATCGCACGCGAAGGACAACGCTCTCGAGCCGCAGGTTGTCGTGGGTTTCGAAGACGAGTTTCGTCGCACCGTCGATCTTGGAATCGAGAGACTCGACCATTTCGAGGTGGTGGAAGCGAACGGCGCCGCCAACACGGTCGCGGACTGCCTCGGGAAGCTCGAGTAGCGCGGCCTCCCGATTCCTACAGTTCTTGTAGAACGCGCGCCGCAACCGCTTCACGTGATGCGGATCGATGCGCAACTCGCGTCGGAGCCGCTCGATCCCGGCGATGTCATGCAGGTCAGACATTTTTCTGTTCGATACTGAGCCAGCCACAGCATCGAGAGTCACTTCGACAGCGCTGCCTTGAGGGCCTTCATCTTCTGTTGGAGAGGAGGGAGGATGTTGGCGTCCTCGATGTGTTTGTCGAGGATGCTCAGTGCTTGTTTTGTTTGGCCGAGGGCCGCGAGGGACTGGGGGATCGCGAGCCAGACCTGAGGCGGGATTGCGTTACGGAACCGGTGAAGCACGCCACGGATCTTGTGTAGCGCGGACGCGTGCCTCCCCGTGCTGGACAACCAGACGCCGCGAAAGGCGAGGATGTGGTGGTTGTCGGGGTGCTGCCGTTCCCCTTCTGCGAGGACCTTGTTGAAGGAGTTGTAGGACCCGGCGGTGTATGTCAGGTCGAGGGCGCGCACTCGGAGCGACAGGCTGTTGGGGATCTCTCGTACCGCGTTCGTCATCACGTCGGCAGCGCGGCGGTACTGTTTCTCCTTCACCAGGAACTCCGCGAGCCGGACGTGGGACTGCGGCATCTTGGCGTCCGCGGCGAGCGCGAGCTCGAGCGAGCGACGTTGGTTCTCCACCTCGCCCCTGCGTTCGAAGATCCTGGACATCAGGAAGTGCAGCGTGCTGCCGTGCCGTGGTTCCAGCCACGGACTGGCCAGCGCCGTTTCGAGGTAGCGCTCTGCCTGGAGTTCCTGCTCCAGGGCGCCGGCGGTGTCATCCTGATCCAACATCGCGTCGCGCCGACCGATGTGCATGTATGCCAGATCGTTGAGCGGCAATGGGTGATTCTTGTCCGCGTGAACGGCGAGCGCACGGTTGAGATGTACAGCCCACTTCTCCAGGCACTCCTGCCCGCGGAGTCCCTGGAATCCGACGGCCTGTCCCTCCCGGCGATACTCGCGGGCCGCGGCCATCTGGATTCGCTGTGAGCCCGACTGCGTTTCGGCTTCGTGCAAGTACAGGGTCTGGTTGTCCTGCCAGATCGTGCACCGGTGCACGATCACCACGGCGTTGGCGACGATCCAAATGGCCAGCAACCCGAGCAGAACTCGGGACCGAGCGCGCTGGAATACGAACGCTACCACGAGACTGAATCCCAGCGCCGGCGTGTACATCATCCCGTCCGAGTAGATCGTCTCGACGAGTACGGGGATGTTCGATGTCGTGAAAGCGAACGCGGCGAACACCGCTCCGCCGAGAGCCAAGGCGGGAGCTCGACGCGCGCAGACGACCGCGCCGCCGATGACCACCGCGAGGGCCGCGAACGAGAGGAGGAATCGGTAGTCGTACCAGTGCACAACGGTCGGAAACGTGTTGAACCCGTAGTCGATGTGCAACCAGAACGGCACGACGGTGTGGACCAGTCCGTGCCCGAGAACCATTACGGCCGTGTACGCACGTTCGAGGAAACCGAGTTGTTCCAGCGGGTTGTCGACCGGCACGGCCGCAAAGTCGCTACCCGTGAAGACCGGATACCAGAGTGCCACGAACGCGATGATCGGAGCGACTGCCGCGAACACCCAGGGTTCGACCTGCTTCGCCAACCCACGGTCCCGGTCGCAGGCCGCCGCGAACAACGGGAGCACCACTACCCAGGCGACCGCGCTCTGTTTCGAACCGAACGCGGCGAACAAGGAGATTGCGGTGCAAGCGAGCAGGCCGACCTTCGCCGAGAGCCTGCGCCGGAGAGCCGCGACGTACAACAACTGCGCCGCGATGCCGAAGATCAACGCCAGGATCTCTGCGCGCCCGACGATCGAGATCACCGCGTCACTGCGTACCGCGTGCAACCCGAACGTCGCGGTGGCGATCAACGCGGGCCATGGTGTCTCGAACAACCTTCGGACCAACAAGAAGACAAGCCACGTCCCGATCAGGTGAAGCAGGATGTTGACGAAGTGTTGAGGCCCCGCGGTTGCCACTGGAGCGACGTCGGGCGCCGGCGGAAAGACCGCGTGCACCAGGGCGAAGCTCATCACGGTGATCGGTCGGTATTGCCGACCGCCGTCGACGGCGCCCTCGCCGTAGAACGACGAGAAGTACCTCCCGAATCCCTGCCACTCTGCCACGAGTTCGTTTGGTTGGCCACGGTCCGACGGCACCATCGCGTAGTGTCGGTCGTCGTGCGCGAATTCATTCGCGATACTCGACGCGTACACGGCGAAGACCACGAGGAGAATCGCACTCAGCCAGACCCGAGTCTTGGGGCGGTTGTCGAGAGTCATGGAGTGCCGAGGCTAGTCGATCACGGAGTCAGATAGGCGCGTGCTCTCAGCGCTGAAGCGTGACGACCACGCTGTTGCTGATCCCCTTCACGGATGAGGGCCAGGAGCTGTCGATCGTGATCCCGCAGAAGTGGATCTTCAACCCGGCAAAAACCAGGATGTTGGGGATGACGAAGTCCATCGTCGCCTTGCCCGTCGCGGATAGCGTGCCTAGGGCGTTCACGAACACGCTGGTCATCTTGTAGCTGTTTGCGAGCAGCGCGTCGGCATTGAGCGGGACGTTGCGGGGACCGATGTCGATGCCGGGCGTGCTACCGAATGCGGCGCCAACGAAGTAGCCGCCGTTCGCGTCGTCCGGGCTCGACACGTCGAGGAACATCGTCGTGCCGAGTCTCGGTGTGCCGCGGGAACTGAGAGCCGCCGGTCGCAAGCTCGGCACGAGCTGTACGTCCATGTCCAGTGTCTTGCCGTCGACGAGCGAGACCTTGACCGTGCGCGATACGTGGCCCGGAGCCTTGAACAACAGGGAGTAGGTTCCCGTCGGTAGCCACATGGCGTACCGTCCGTGGCGCGGCGACGAGCGGCGCTTTTGTCCGTCGCGCAGCGGTTGGCCGACAACCTCGATTTCTCCGCCCAACGGTTTGTTGCCGGCGAGAGAGACGACGTGACCGCGCAGGGGCACCGTGCGCTCGAACATGAAGCGGACGCCGGCCCACGCGCGCTGGATCTCGATTTGTGTTTGCGACCACGCCGGTTGGAATGCCGTGTCCATCTCGGCGAGGTATGAGAGCGTGCCGTTCTCCGCCAGGTGCCAGTGCTGGTCGCCACCGCAGCAACACGACGAATTCGTCTTGTAGCGCATCGCGTTCGCGACCTCGGCCTGGATCTTGTCCCAGTAGGCTTTCAGACTCGAAGGCAGACGCGGGCCGGTCAACGCGTTGTAGCCGAATCGGACGTCGCGGCTGTAGCTGTGCATGTCGAGCATGCGTTCGAACACTTCGGCTGTGCCGAGCGCGATCATCACTCTCGTCTCGGGTTCGGATCCCGCGGATGGGCCGTGATAGATATCGCTCCCCGGATTTGTGCTGCTTCCGCATCGGCTCCAGAAGTACGGATAGTTCCGGTTCAGGTCGACGCCGTATCGATTGCTGCCGTTGTCGCGGCGGTTCTTCCGCCACAGGTTGTTGTTGCTCCAGACGTAGGCCAACCCATCCGGATTCAGCGTTGGCACGATCCATATCTCGTTCTCGTCGACGAGCTCCTTGATCTTCGCATCCGTGGCGTAGAGACCCAACAACCGCTCAGCGCTGTAGAGCGCGAGCACGGTCGTGTTGAGCTCCCGCGAATGGTGGTTGGTCGCCAACAGCATCGCGGGTTCGTCTTCGGACTTCGATGGGTTGTCGGAGATCTTCAACGCGTAGATGCGCCGGTTTCCGTGGGTGAGGCCGACGCTGTATCGCGCGTTCAAGTCCACCCGAAGTGCGATCTTCGGGTAGGCCTTCTCCAGCTTGAGGAGCTCGGCGGCGATCTCGGTCGGTGTGTGGTAACGCGCGTCCGGTGGCAGATCGACGCCAGCCGCGCGTCGTCGCGCCTCTGCGATCTCACGGAAGGGGCGCGATCGCTCCATCACGATGATCGGTCCGGCGACCCTCCGCAGGAGGGGCACGTCGCGCTCGTCGAGAATGACCTGGGCAGCGGTGTAGTTGCGACCGATCGCGGGGTGCGACGTGGCGTCGAACCCGCGCTGGATCAAACGGCTGACGAGGTCTTTCTTGCCGTGGACGACGACGCGCAGAAAGTCCGGTTCTTCGATGGAAGCGAGGTTCTGGGATTGCGGCGTCTGCAGTAGCAGACACACGGCGAGACCGAACTCGAGCATGATGTTCGTGGATAGGAGTGGCGAGGCAGGTCAGTATTGTATGGCGTCGAACGGATTGGTTGTCGCTTCCGCGTGCAAAGCGACAACAATTGGTCCGGCGCGTGTGCCGACTCCTCTGACATGTCCCTCAAGTCCGCTCTAAAGCTCGCCATCTTCGGGACCTCGGGGTTTCTCGGCGTGCAGGCGTGGGCCCGCTGGTCGCACCGTCGCCGGTTGATGGTGCTCTGCTATCACGGTGTCGTCGCCAACGAGTACTCCGGCGGCGACGAACTGCGGCGTCACGCCTACCGAAACACCGTGTCCGCGTCGGAGTTCGAGCGGCACATGAGCACCTTGCGTCGGAAATTCACTCCGGTTTCGCCGCGGCAGGTCGCCGATTGGGCCGAGCGGGGATCGAGGCTCCCGGAGCGGGCCGTGCTCGTCACGTTCGATGATGGCTATCGCAACAACCTGACGCACGCCCTACCGATCCTTCAGCGCCACGGGATCGAAGCTCTCATCAGCGTGGCGACGGACTACATCGGCACCGATCGCCTGCTCTGGCCGACAGAGGTTGAGGTGCGCGTCGGACAGGCCGCGGGAGGAAGTGGGATTCCAGCGCCGGACGGCGAGGGCGACTGGACCATTCCCGGCAATGCCGTCGATCGCCGCGTGCAACTCGACGGCATTCGCGCTGCGTGCAAGCGGATGCCGGCTGACCAGCTCGCATCCTACCTGGACCGCCTCCGGTCGGCGACCGAGGTGCGCGAGGCGGACATGGACCCGGAACTCGCTGCGTTCTTGAGTTGGGACGACGTGCGCGAACTGGCGGCTGGCAGCGTGACGATCGCGTCGCACACGATGAGCCATCCGATCCTGACCCGGATCGACGCCGAACAGCTGCGAAACGAATTGCGCGGAAGCAAGCAAAGGATCGAATCGGAGTTGGGGTTGGATTGTCCTTACTTCGTGTATCCAAACGGTGGCCGGGAGGACTACTCGCCAGGCGTGGTGGAGGCGGTCGCGGAAGCGGGGTATGGCGTGGCCTTTCGCCTGATGAACGGCCTGAACCCCGAGCAGTCCGTGCCCCGGTTTGCCATCGATCGCGTGGACGTCCCGGGCCACGCCGCCCGGTCTGCCTTCGATGTGCGGGCGTGCGGCTTGTTCAGCCGCCTGCGCGCGTGAGGCTTGGCGAAAGGCGAGCCGCCCCGCGTCCTGGGATGCGTGGCTCGCGGCGAACAGAAGGCTCGCGATGAAAACCAACCGGAGCATGTTGATCACTATCGGGAGCGCAATCGCTGCGCCGTGATCAGGTCGCGTATCGGCGATGTCGTGGGCACGTCGACATGCCGCGCTTCGGAGGTATGCTGCGCCTTGATCGCTTCAAATCCACGATGAGTGAATACCTCGAAGACCTGAATCCGGCACAGCGCGATGCCGTGACGCACCGTGACGGACCGCTGATGGTCCTCGCCGGCGCGGGTTCGGGCAAGACCAGGGTGATCACCCGCCGGATCGCCTGGCTGCTGCAGGAGGGCGTCGCCCCGGGACAGATCCTGGCGCTTACCTTCACCAACAAAGCAGCTGGCGAGATGGCGAACCGCGTCGAGTCCCTGCGGGGCTATCGCGTTCACGTGGCGACGTTTCACTCCGCTTGCGCGCGGTTCCTGCGCCGTGACGGCCACCTCCTCGGCTATCCACAGAACTTCTCGATCTACGACACGTACGATCGGGATTCGTGCATCAAGCAGCTGTTGCGGAGCCATCACATCCAGGTCGGCGGCGCGGTCACGCCGAACAAGGTCGGCTCGCGGATCTCACGGTTGAAGAACCTCGGCGTCGGGCCTGAGGACTTCGTCTCCGGGCTCGGCGAAGTCGACGCCGTGGTTCGGCGGATCTACTCACCCTATCTCGTCCGCATGCGTGACCTGGGCGCCATGGACTTCGACGACCTGTTGCTCCGGTTCCGCGACCTGTTGGTGGAGCATCCCGACGCTGCCGAGATGTACCAGGAGAGATTCCGATACCTCCTCGTCGACGAATTTCAGGACACCAACCTCGTCCAGTACGACCTCCTCAAGAGGCTCTCGGCGAAGTACCGCAACCTGTGCGTTGTCGGCGATCCGGACCAGTCGATCTACAAGTTCCGCGGGGCCGAGATCCGCAACATCCTCGACTACCAGGACGACTATCCGGACGCGGTGACGATTCGGCTAGAGACGAACTACCGCTCGTCCGGGTGCATCCTCGCCGCCGCCCAGGGCGTGATCGAGAACAACAAGGGCAGGATGGACAAGACCCTGCGGACCGACGCCGAGTTTGGTGCGCCGGTCTCGATCTGTCGGTACGGGTCTGAACAGGAAGAGGCAGAAGAGCTCACGAACGGGATCTGGCAGCTCATGTCGAACGGGATCGACCTGGGCGAGGTCGCTGTTTTCTACCGGACGCATTCCCTCAGCCGCACGATCGAGCAGGCGTTCCGGCAGCGCGGACTGCCCTACGACGTCGTCGGTGGACTGACGTTCTTCGAACGCCGTGAAATCAAGGACGTGTTGGCGTACCTGCGCGTGCTCGTCAACCCGCTCGACGATGTCAGCATGTTGAGGGTCATCAACGTGCCGCCTCGCGGCGTGGGCAACGTGAGCTTGCAGAAGATCATCGACCGCGCGGCGGACGCGGAACTCTCGTTGTTCGAGGCGGTGTGCGACGCGGATTGTCGAGGCGTCGTCTCCGGCAAGGCGCGCAAGGGACTCGAATCCCTCGCCAAGGTTCTCACCGAGGCGCGCGGCGAAGAGAATCCCGAAGAGGCGGTCCGCATCGTGCTGAAGGGTACGGAATACCTCGGATACGCCGGTGGACTCGGCGACCCCCAAGATGCCAGCCGCGAGGAGAACATCCTCGAGTTGATCAACGATGCCGCGCAGTTCGCCGAGGAGAGCGACGAAGGGCTCGCCGAGTATCTCCAGCACGTCAGCCTCCTCACGTCCCAGGACGAGCAGCACGGTGAGGGGCCGCGGATTTCCCTCATGACGGTGCATTCCGCCAAGGGGTTGGAGTTCGACTACGTTTTCACGATCGGCCTCGAGGAGGGCCTCTTCCCACACAGCCGGTCGTTCGAAGATCCCGAGGGCATGGAGGAGGAGCGACGGTTGATGTACGTCGCCATGACTCGCGCCCGGAAAGCCCTCGCGTTGAGTTACGTGTCCTTCCGGATGATCAACGGCGAGACCCGCCGTCAGGACATGTCGCGTTTCTTGGGCGAAATCCCGGACGAGTGCGGGACGCGGATGGGCATGCCCTGGGGCTACGAGGCCGACGGCGATGGTGACACCGTGTACGAGGCCGACGATGGAATCGACTACGACCCCGGAGACCAGCTGGAGGACGACACCGTCCAATTGTGTGAGGGCGCGTACGTCGTGCATCCGGAGTACGGACCTGGTCAGGTGTTACGGCTCTCGGGTAGCGGGATTCGCATGAAGGTCGTCGTGCTGTTTCAGGACGGGCGGGAGAAGACCCTGATTCCGGAGTACGCCGGCCTTCAAGTGATCGATGGGAGTGAGGAATGGTGAACGACGGCGATGGCATTCTCAGGCGACTCGACGAGCTGCTCGAGCAGGCGCGCGGAGATGCCGAGCTCTTGGCGCAGATTCGCCTTCGCGTCGATGCGATCGAGTCGCCCTCAGAACCTCCGACCGAGGACAGTGATCCCGAGGTCTGGCACGGAATGATCGGCAGTTGTGATGCGCTCCTCGAGCTCCGTGTGAACGCGCAGAAGTTCGCGGACGCGAATGTCCCGATCCTCGTGCGCGGCGAGAGCGGCACCGGCAAGGATGTGTTGGCGAAGATCCTGCACGGCATCGGCCCGCGCGCCGGGCGACCGTTCGTCGGCGAGAACTGCGCGGCCATCCCGGAGAACCTGCTCGAGTCCGTCCTCTTTGGCCACAGGAAGGGCTCGTTCACCGGGGCGATCCGTGATCACGACGGCCACTTCGTCACGGCGGACAAGGGCACGCTCTTCCTCGACGAGATCGGTGACATGCCGCTGCCCATGCAGGCCAAGCTCCTTCGGGTTCTCCAGGAAGGGGAGGTGCGACCGGTCGGGGGCACGAAGGTGTGCAAGGTCGACGTCCGGATCATCGCGGCGACGAATCAGGATCTGGAGAAGATGGTCGTGTCGGGGACGTTCCGAGAAGACCTCTACTATCGCTTAGACGTATTGCGGCTGTCCCTGCCACCACTGCGCGAACGTGGTGCGGATGTGCTCATGCTGGCCCGGTCCTTCATTGCCGACGCAGGGACGGTCTCCCCCAAGCCAGTACTCGACGCCAGCGCAGAGGATGCCCTCATGCGGGCTTGCTGGCCCGGAAACGTCCGCCAACTGCAGAATGAGATCCAGCGGGCCCTCGTCCTGTCCGACGGGCCTTGGATCACAGCCTCGGATTTCTCCGCCGAGATCTTCTAATGTCGCATGTATCACCACGGGGCTTTGCTGCACGGGGTTGTATTGCCTAAAATTGTCCCAGCCCGCCATCGACATCAAGATCAGGTCTGCCCCTCACACACAGGGCCCGAACGCCGCGACCGAGACTACGAGTAGATGCTCACATTCCAGATACTCGATGGTGGGGAAACCTACTATCGCCCCCTAGACGATCGCCCCGTGCGGATCGGTGTCGGCGCGGGCGCGGACATCAAGATCACTGGATCGGAGGCCGGCGGGATCCACGCGGTCGTCGAAATGTCCGGAGAGTACTGTGTGCTGCGAGTCGCCGACGACGCGGACCCCGTTCTCGTGAATGACCATGAGGTTCGGGAAGCGAACCTCGTGCTCGGCGATCGGATCACGATCGGTGATTCCGTCTTGGTGCTTGGCAACCAGGTCAAGCGACCGGCGACCGCGTCCGACGTTCTCACTGGCAACGCGACACCCCGGCGTTCGCCGTTCGACGACAAGCGCAGCGGCAAGGTCAAGTCGATGTACGCGCTGGTCGTGCTCGTGGGCATCGCGATCTCGATCGGCCTCTACAACTGGGGCGGGTTCCAACAGGACAAGCACCTCCCCCTGAAAGATCGCGAGGCGATCGTGGATGCGCGAAAAGCCGGGCGGTTCACCAAAGCCCGGTCCATTCTCAACCGCCTCGACACCGAATGGGTGCGCGGTCATTCGGGTCGCCAACAACTCGTCGCCGATCATCGCCGCGCGGTGGAAGAGATCGCGACGGAGTTCAACAAACTCAAGGCGCAGTACATGGCCAGGGTCTTGACCGAGACCAAGGCCGTGCAGCTTCGGAGCCTTCAGGCGTTCGCAAAGAAGGATGCGACGTTCACGGAGCGGGAAGCTGCCCGCATCCTTCGCGCTGGCCTCACCGAGTTCCGCATCGCCGCCGAGAAGGACGCCGTGGCCTCCGGTCCGGTCGCCGGGACGCCTGGGCTGGCGATAGCCAAAAAGACCGAAGGAAGAAAACCCCTTCCCAAGCCCGAGTGGCTGGACGAGAGCATCGCTGCGATCCGCAAGCTCTCCAAGAACAAGCAACACGTACAGGCGTGGGAGTCCGCGCGGCAGATCCTTCCGGATGTTCCCGCAGAACACGCCGAGCCCTTGCTTGACCTCATCGCCGACGTGCGTTCCGAGGCCCGCAAGGAGATGCGGCAGCTCGTCGACAAGGCCTTCGGGTTGCGCAACTCGAAGCGGTTGCCCGACGGCGTCAAGCTCCTGCAAGAAGCGTCCACGCGCTTCCCTGCCGAGGGCGAATTGTCGCTGTTGTATCGCGTGCTCGGTAACCTGTCTGCCGAACTCGGCGTCAACATGCCCGAGCGCAAGGCGGTGGTCGCACAACGAATCGTCCCGACGCGTCGCATCACGCCACCTCCTACCGCCGTGACGAAGAAGATCGCGGAGCCCGAGCAGAACGACGAGAACGAAGAGCCGGTCGACGTCGAGACGCCATTGGGACCCGTCGACAAGAGTCTCGTTGCGCGGACGCTCGCAGAGGTCCGTGCTGCCGAGGTCGCGGGTGACCTGGACCGGTCACTCTCGTTGCTCGAGAAGTCGGTCGCCAACAATGCTGACTATCAGCCGAGGTTGGTGTCGTATCTCCGTGGTCAGATGACGGATCTGAAGTTGATCCGAACGCTGATGACCGCGGTCGCTGGCGCGAACGTCTCCGGCACGAACATCAAGCTGGTGAGCGGCGACCGGGCTACGGTCAAGAAGGTCGAAGGACAGCACGTCCACGTGGTCGTGGGCGGGCAGCCGCAGGCTTTGTCGTGGATGGCGATCCACGTCGAAGGAGCCGCCTCGCTGGCAGCCGCGGCGGGCGTTCCAATCGAAACGCGGCTCGGCGTCGCGGCCCTCGGTTATCGGCAACGCGAAGCCGAGGCGGCGGAGGCGTATCTCGCGAAGCTGCTCGTGGCCGACACGAGACTGTTCGGCGAGGTCTCGGTGCTCATCGCCCGTGGCCGCGGCGAGGTGGTGGACGCGGACGGCTACGCGCTCGTGAAGGGCAAGTTCGTCGCGAAGCGGTTCCTGAAGGTCGAGAAACTCGCCGAGAAGTTCGCGCGCAAGTTGGCACGGATCACGGGGCAGACCGTCGCTGAGCGCGAGAAGGTTCTCGAGGAGCTCCGGGCTTCCGAGGAAGCGGGGACAGATGACGCGATCGTTTTGGCCCTCAAGAGCAGGATGAATGCGTTTGTTGCGAAGCTCGCGCGCAGCAACCTGCCGAAATCACTCAAGAAGATGACCGCCAAGCGAGTCGCGATCGACAAAGCTCGCGCGCATGCTCGGGAACTGATCTACGACCGCGTGAAGTACTTCTATCCCTACAAGCCCCCGGCGGTGAGTGGGGCGAAGCACTCGGAGTACAACAAGGTTCAGAAGGAAGTTGACGCGCGAGTCGCCGTCGTTCGGAAGCTCTGGTTGGACAAGACGAAGATCGCCATCGGGTCCAACACCCGTAAGGAGATCAATGCGCTGCTGTGGACCGAGACGGAGCTCGGCAAGATGGGGGAGGTCACGGACCGCGCCCTGTCGCAGGTCGAATGGGTGCGCACGATTCCGCCGGTGGTGGAGTTGACGATCCGCAACTTCTGCCAGAGCGCGGAAGAGAAGACCCGGTTCATCCATTACATTCGTATCGAGGAGCTCAACGAGGTGTTGGGCGAAGACCTCAACAACGGCGAGATCGAGCAGGTCGAGGTCACGAACTCGTACAGGATCATGTTCGGCCACCGACCGCTCGCCATCAGCCCCAAGCTGCACAAGGCCGCGCACGGCCACGCCGAAGAGATGTCCACGCTGGGCTACTTCAGCCACACCTCTCCGACCGCGGACCGCAAGACGCCCTACAAGCGCATGCGCAACGAGGGCTACAAGTACGGGATCAGCGAGAATATCGCGGGCAACCCGTCGGCAGCCGGGGCGCACGTCCGTTGGTGTCACTCGAGCGGGCACCACCGCAATCTGCTCAACGCGGGACACACTGAGTTTGGCGTGGGCAACACCGGTCGACTGTGGGTCCAGAACTTCGGTCGCGGCAAGGAATACCTCGACGCAGAAGCGTTCCCCAAGTAGCCCGACACGGAATCTTCCCCGCGAGGGAGATTCCGCGACTTCCCTCCACGATCGCCTACGCGTGCGCCGTGGCCCAGGCTCGCGCGTTCGACGTGGCCTGCGCGAGGACGTGGCGCCGGTGGGGGACCGGATACAGGAGCTTGCGGCAGGTGCGCACGTACTCGCGGAGGAACGCGCGGATGACGGTCTCGCCGCCGGGGCTGTCCGCGTGCCGGAACGCGGCGAGCAGCCGACCGAGATCGCTGGACCGGCCGCGGTTGTCGCCCGGGAGTTGCCGGCGGACGCCGTCGAGATCGACCGTGAGGATGGTCTGCGAGGCGCGGTCGCGGATGAGGTTCTCGAACTTCATGTCGCGGTTGCGGAGACCAAAGCTGTGCAGGCGTCCGACCGCGCTGCCAAAGTTCCTTGCGCAGACGATCAGGCTGCCTTCGTCGGCGGCGAGGCCTTCCCTCAGGTCGTCTTGGAGATTCACGTTCGGCAAGCGCCTCGTCGCGACCTTGCCCCGCCCGCGAAACGTCTCGACCGCAACGGGCATCGGGGTCGGGACGCCGGCGAACTTCAACCAGTAGGTGCTCTCGAACAGTCTTCGAGCTGCCGCCGCAGTTCGCTCCTTGATCACGATGTCGTCGAGAAGATAGACGGCGCCGCGGCGGCCTGACTTGATCGGTTCGAGCGCGTCGAGCCGAGCGAATGCGTCGCGGGCCCCCTTCCACCATTCCTCAGCGGGGATGTGGAGGTAGCTCCTCGGCTTGCGGCTCGGTTGTTCGACAGCGGTCGTCCGGCACGAACGAAACGCACGCCGACCGAACGCGGTGACCGCATGGTTGCGCAGGCGCCGCCCCGCCTTGACGGCGCTCGATACGACGGCGGTACTCGCGCCGTAGGCCGCTAGCAGCGGCTGGGCGTGAAGATCCCGGACGTTGCCGTCCAGATCAAGGCAGAAGAACGCCAGCGCCCTGCCCCGCTCCTGGTCGGTCAGGGCCTCCCCGTACGACGCGCTCGTGAGGTCGAGCAGAAGAAGTTCTCCGTCGGGCCGCCGCAGGATGTTCCCCGCGTGCAGATCCCGGGCGTGGAGACCGGCGTCGTGGACCAGCCGCAGCAGTTTCCCGACCGCCGCGGCGTCCGCGGGAGGCAGTGGTTCCCGAGGCATCGCCTGCCCGGGCTCCGTCTTCGTCAGCAGGAAGCTCCGGCTGCCCCACGAACCCGTGAGACTCCCGGCGGCGAGCGGTTGGATGCTCGGCAGCCCCCGCGCCCGGGCCTCGAGAAGATTGCGAAACTCCCGGGCCGAGCGGGACCCCGTGAGGGCGTCCCGCGCTCGGTCCGAAAGTCGGACCGCCCGAAATAGTTTGAGGTGCACGTTCTCCGTGCCACCACCCGGAATCGTTACATCGCCGCAATAGACCGTTCGAACCGTCGACTGCTTGACCGCGTTCCAGGCCGCCCATTCCTCGGGATCGGACGATGAGGCGATCAACTGCCGAACGCAATCTTGCCACGCGGGATCGACGAGACAATCGAACGGAGCGGTTCGGAGGGTCTCGACCTTGCCTTGGCTGTCATGATCCGGAATCATCTGAGTGGGAGGCCTTCCTATGTGGAAGATTCACCGATACTACCTGAAAGAGATCAGCGTCAACGCGGTTCTCACGTTCGCGATCCTGTTCGGCATTGCACTGATCAGCCTACTCTACAAAGGCATCCGCCTGGTGCAGGGGGGTGACCTGATCGATGCCGCGATTACGACGCTGCTGCTGGCGGCCGACATTCTGCCCCACTTGCTGACGTTTTCGGTCATGTTCGGGACCGTGTTGACGTTCGCCCGCGCTTCGCAGGAACGTGAGGTCACAGCGCTCCGGTCGCTCGGCATCAGCCCCCGCGTGCCGATGGTCGCGTCCCTCCTGATCGGCCTGCTCTGTTCGATCGTGGCGACGTGGGGCCTGCACTACCAGATCCCCTGGGCGCATTACCACAAGTACCGCGTGGTCGCTGACATCTACCAGAGCAAGCTCGAGAAGTACATCGACAACCAGGATCGCATCGAGCTGGACAAGGACGGCGTGATGACCTGGCAGAAGCAGGTCAAGGACGGCGATCAAGAAGTCTACGTGGACGTCTCGATCTACTCCGGCTCGGGGAGACAGTTCAGCGGGCTGGGCGATGGCATGCTCGGCAAGGGAGCTACGCTCGTGATCGCCGACCGCGTGTGGTTCGAGATGGAAGAGGCCCAGCCGGACATCACGATGCACATTCACGGCCTCTACCTGCCACTCACCGAGGAGTACTTCGAGAACTTCCCGATCACGATGAATCTCCACGAGATGCTCCGCTCCAAGACGCGCAACGCAGGCGATCGGGACCTCGCCAGTGACTCGCTGCTCTCGGAGGTGTATCGCGATGCCCACCGGGACCCGATCGCGGCTCAGTACACCGTCCATCGACGGGCGTGCTTCGCGCTGATGTCCTTCCTCCTCGCGCCGATCGGTTTTTGCATTGGCGTGCTATCGCGCGAGCGCGGGCGCGTGCTCGCGCTGAGCTTTTGCATGATTCCGCTGTCTCTTGTCTACCTGACGGATTTCCTCGGCGAGAGTATTCTGCGCCACGCCCCATACCCTCTGCTGGGTTGGTTGCCGGCTCTCGTTGTGCTGATGCTCGGCCTACCGTTCTGCTGGCGTCTCCTGCGTGTTTGAACACTGATGATAGGACGACTCGATCGATACGTGGGGTTGGCTGTAGCGGGCGCATATGCCGCCGCGCTGTTGTTTCTTGTCTTGATGTTCGTCATGTTCGACCTGCTGTTCGAGATGCATACCTATCTCGACGTAGCGAAGAGGGACGATGTTGGCGCATTCCGTCTCGTGGTGATGCTCGTGGAGTATCACCTCATCCAGATGCCGATCGTGTTCGTGACGATTGCGCCATTCGTCACCGTGATCGCCACGATGTTCGCGTTGTCGAAGTTGATGGCCGCGAACGAGATTGCACCGATGCTGTTCACCGGTCGCAGCCTGCTCCGCATCCTCCGTCCGATGCTCGGTATTGCGGTCTTCTCTGCGGTGGCGATGGGCGTGACGTGGCAGTGGGTCATCCCGAACATCGCCGAGCAACACGAGCGACTGCACGCTGCGCTGGTGGGCGGCGGTCTGAATCTGAAACGCATCACGGTGCGCGCGAAGGACAACCCGCGCCAGGAACTCTTCTGTCGCGAGTACGACCGCACGATGCAGAAGATGAGCGGCGTAATCGTCTACAACCGCGGGTCGTCGCGCGGTGACGGCATCTACCTCGAAGCGGCGGAAGCGTGCTGGAATCTCGATGCGAAGGACTGGGACCTCACGAATGGTTGGCGGAAGACGGGCGAAGTCGAGAAGCGTGAGATCGTCCCTCAGGCTCGCCTCGGGATGAACGGGGTCACGCCCAAGCTCATCACGGATTCGGTGAAGGCGCAGAAACAGACTTCGTCGATGTCGTACACCGAGCTCCGGGACCTGATGCAGTCACGCCCGGGCAAAGCCGACTACGTCCTCGCCTTCCACGTGCACTTCACATTTCCCCTGGCGAATCTGGTGCTGGTGTTGCTCGCTCTACCATTCGCTGTCAACTTCGAGCGCGGGCGCAGGATCGAACGCATCGTGTTCGCGATCCTGATCTGCGCCGGCTATCTCGTCGTGGACCTCATCTGCCAGAATCTGGCGTTCGACAACCACATCCACCCGATCGTTGCCGCGTGGACGCCGACGATCGTGTTCGGGTCGCTCGGGGCGGTAGTGTTCGGCGGGATGCGGTCCTGAGCGAGTCTCGAACGGCTATCGCCCGTCACCCGTGTAGATGATCTTGCCGTCTTTCGGCGCCTGGGGCCACGGCGTCTTGCCCGGCGCCCAAGTCTTCGGCTGCGTCGCGCGGACCACCCCGACCGCTCGCTTCACCCAGTCGGGCGCGTGCAGGTTCTCGTCGTGACCGTAGACGAACGGCAGCGGCGGGTTCATCAACATGGGGTGCTCTCCGATGATGTCCGACAGCGGTGGCCGCTGCTTGTCGAAGATCGCGAGACGAGCTTTCAACCGCCTGACGATGCCGGGGTGCTTGGATGCGATGTCGGTCGACTCGGTCGGGTCGGCGGCGATGTCGTAGAGCACTTTGCCCATCAACTTGTGGGTTCCCGACATGATCGTGGGGAAGCGGACACTGCCGGAGACTTCGAAGATAATCTCAGTTCGTGGACTTGGCTCGCCCTCGCCGAGGACTCCGGTCATGTCCAGGCCATCGAGAGGGCGGTCCTGCGCGTGATCGCCGTTCGCGAGAGTGATGAACGTGGGCATCAGGTCGACCACGTGCATCATCGCGTCGTTCGTCGAGCCGGCTTCGAGCTTGCCGGGCCAGCGCATCAAGCACGGAACCCGCACGCCACCTTCGTAGGTCGTGTTCTTGGTTCCGCGCCAGGGCTTGTTGAACTCGTCGCGCAGACCACCGTTGTCGTTGGCGAAGATCACCAGCGTGTTGTCGGCGATGCCGTACTGGTCCACGGCGCCGACGATTCGTCCGACGGCATCATCCAGGCACTTCAGCGCAGCCTGTCGCTTGTTGTACTTGTCGCGGTAGCGCGGGATCTCTTCGAGCGGGCCGTGAATGGCGTTGAACGGCACGTAGATGAAAAACGGCTTGTCGTTCTTGGATTGCTCGGAGATCAACCGCACCGCTTCGTTCGCGATCAGGTCGGTCGAGTAGCCCTGTTCGAACAGCGGCTGCTGGTTGCGGTGCCAGTCGTAGACCGCGTAGCGTGCCGGAGAATTGTGCGGAATGGTGTAGTTCGTGTAGTCGATGCCCCAGCCGTAGTGCCCGTACTGGTGCGTGAATCCCTGGCCCATGGGAAGGTGTTCGGGGAGCCACTCGCCCAGATGCCACTTGCCCGTAATCGCGGTGAAGTAGCCGGCGCCTCGCAGCGCTTCGGCGACCGTGCGTTCCCGCGTGTCCAAGGCGTGGATCATGCGCGTCGGCACGCCGTGCTCGTTATGCGCGAGCTTCAGGCCGAGTTTCGACAGGTAGGTGGGTTTGCCGAAGTCCTCTGACCGCCAGTCCATCCACTGCCGGAATGGATAGCGTCCGGTGAGTATCGCTGCGCGAGTCGGCGCGCAGACGGGTTGCGCGTAGAACCGTGTCATGCGCACGCTCTGGCTCGCCAGGCGGTCCATGTTCGGCGTCAACGCGGCGTTGCCGCCGTGGAACCCGGGGTCGGCCCAGCCCATGTCGTCGGACAACATCAGCACGATGTTCGGTCGGCTTCCGGCGAGCTTCAGCTGGGGTTGCGACACGCATCCTTCGAGCGCGACAGTGAGCAGGAGGGCGTGCGAGAGCGTTGCGATTCTCGCTAGAAGATTCTGATCGGACATGTTCGCGGGCCTCGAAATCGTGCGCATGGGAACGCAGGACTATACCGGCTCGGAAACGCGCGCTGTGACTGGTCCCGAGCCATCTCCGCGTTATGTTCACGGGACAACCCAATGGTGGAGAAACGACGATGAAGACACTGACCCGACGCGACATGGTGACTGGCGTGGGCGCGGCGGCGATCGGCGCGGCGATGTCCCCCGCAGCTCTTGCGGCCACTCAGGACAAGGGCAAGGTGGTCACGAACGGGAAGATCAAACAGTCGGTCGCCCGCTGGTGTTTCGGGAAGGTCAAGCTCCCCGACCTTTGCAAGGCGGGCGCCGATATGGGGCTGTCCGCGATCGACTTGCTCCACCCCACAGAGTGGTCGGTTGCGCATGATCACGGCTTGGCGGTCTCCACGGCATTCGCCGGTGCCGGCAGCATCTCCAAGGGTCTCAACGACCCGAAGAATCACGCCAAGATCATCAAGGCGTTCGAGAAGACGATTCCGCTGGCCGCGAAGGCCAACGTGCGCAACGTCATCTGCTTCTTCGGCAATCGCATCTCGGGGATGACCGATGGGAAGGCGATCGAGAATTCAGTCGACTGCCTCAACAAGTGCAAGGCGATTGCTGAAGAGCACAAGGTGATGATCATCGTCGAGCTGCTCAACAGCAAGGTCAACCACAAGGGCTACATCGGAGACAACACGCCGTACTGCGTGAACGTGATGAAGGGCGTGAACTCTGACTACTGCAAGGTGCTCTACGACATCTACCACGCTCAGATCATGGAGGGCGACATCATCCGCACGATCCGGCAGAACCACAAGTGGTTTGGCCACTACCACACGGGTGGCAACCCTGGGCGCAACGAGATCGACGAGACGCAAGAACTCTATTACCCGGCGATCACGAAGGCCGTGCTCGCCACGGGGTACACGGGTTTCTACGCCCACGAGTTCATCCCGAAGAAGAAGGACCAGATCCAGTCGCTGCGCGACGCCGTGAAGCTCTGCGACGTGAAGTAGGCGCCTGCTCTAACGCAGCGTCTCTTCCCACTCAGCCAGCTTCTGGAGCGCCTGCATCGGGGTCATGTCCTCGGTGCGCAGGCGCGCCAGTTCCCTCATCACGCGCTCTCGCGGTGACTCGAACAGCGAGAGTTGCCGCTTCTTGACCGGCCTCGTGTCGTCGATCGTCTCCAGCGATTCCTTGACGTGCTCGCCTTCCTCTTCGAGCCTGGCGAGGATCGCCCGCGCCCGAGAGAGGACTGGCTTCGGAAGGCCCGCGAGCCGACCGACGTGCAGGCCGTAGCTCTTGTCCGTGCCGCCATCCTCGATCCGGTGCAGGAACACGATCTCGTCGCCCCACTCCTTGACTGCGACGCGCTGGTTGACGACGCCCTTGCCCGGCGCGGCGAGATCCGTCAGCTGGTGGTAGTGCGTGGCGAACAGCGCGCGGCACCGGATGTCTTCGACGAGGTTCTCGGCGATGGCCCACGCCAGCGACAAACCGTCATACGTGCTCGTGCCACGACCGACCTCGTCGAGGATCACCAGACTTCGGTTTGTCGCGTTGTTGAGGATGTTCGCCGTCTCGGTCATCTCGACCATGAACGTCGACGCCCCCTGACTGATGTCATCCGTGCCGCCGACCCGCGTGAAGATCCGGTCGACTATGCCGATACGCGCGGACTTGGCCGGTACGAAGCTGCCGATCTGCGCCATCAACGCGATGAGGGCGGTCTGTCGGATGTACGTCGACTTGCCCGCCATGTTCGGGCCGGTTAGCAACGCCAGGATCCGCTGCGGTGGTTCGAGCTTCGTGTCGTTCGGCACGAACGTCCCCTTGGCGTGCGTGACTTCGATAACGGGATGGCGTCCGTCCACGATTTCGATAGCTGTCGAGTCATCGACGACCGGGAGGCAGTAGTTGTTCTCGCGGGCGACAACCGCGAGCCCGACGAAGACGTCCAGTCGCGCGACAAGGTCGGCCGTCTTCTGCAACCGCTCCGTCTCTGCGCCGACCTCGCCGCGAAGTGCGATGAAGATGTCGTATTCCAGGTTTCGAGCGTTCTCGTCCGACTTGAGGACCTTCGTCTCGAATTCCTTCAGCTCCTCCGTGATGTAGCGTTCCGCGTTCTTGGTCGTCTGCTTCCGCACGTACTCCATCGGGAGTTCGGCATTCTTGTTGGCTGCGGTGATCTCGATGTAGTAGCCGAAGACCTTGTTGAAGCCGATCTTCAGGTTCGGCACGCCCGTGCGCTCGGATTCCCTGGCCTGGTAGCTCGCGATCCACGTCTTGCTGTCCTGGCTGAGAGTGAGGAGTTCGTCGAGATCGGCCTGGAAGCCTCTGCGGACGATTCCGCCTTCCTTGATCGTCATCGGCGGGTCGTCGACGAGCGTCGCGGCGATCTTCGCGGCGACATCCTCCAGCGGGTCGAGATCACGGGCCACGTTCGCGAGGCCGCTGCTCGTGCAATTCGAGATCCGTTCGAGGATCTCCGGCAGGCGCGACAAGCTCGAGCCCAGTGCGACCAGATCGCGCGCGTTCGCGCGACCGCACGCGATTCGCGTCGTCAGCCGTTGCAGATCCAGGATCCGGTCGAGAGTGTGATGTAGCTCGTTCGCGACCGACGGTTGTGCGTGCAGTTCCTCGACCGCGCCCTGCCGCTCGGTGACGGACTCGACGTCGGTCAGCGGCGACAGAAGCTGCTCCCGTAACAACCGCGCGCCCATCGGCGTGGCGGTTCTGTCGAGCACCTTCAAGAGCGGCGTCCCGGCATCCCCACGCATCGTGGAGACGATCTCGAGGCTGTTGCGCGTCGCCCGGTCGAGGCGCATCAGCTTCTCATCTGGATAGACTTCGATCTTTCGAATGTGGGGAAGCGCCGCCAGCTGGGTCTCCTCGAGATACGAGATCAGCGCCCCGGCTGCGCCGATGGCGAGGGGCATGTCCTCGATGCCGAACCCGCCGAGTGTCGAGGTCTTGAAGAACTGCGTGAGCGCCCGACCCGCGGTATCGAAGCCGAATTCGTAGGGGGAGCGACACGTCACCGCCACCGATGAGAGTTGCCGCACCGTGTCTCCGACTGCGCTCTCTTCCGGTAACAGCACTTCTGCCGGATCCAGGCGCGTCAGCTCATCGAGCAGGCTCGTGTCCGGAAGTTCGTGCACCTGGAACGAGCCCGTGGAGAGTTCGACCCACGCGATGCCGATCCGACCCTTTGAAGCGCACACGGCTGCGAGGAAGTTCGCGCGGGAGTCCTCGAGCAGACTGTCCTCGGTCAGTGTGCCAGGCGTCAACACGCGCACGATCTGCCGGTCGACGACACCCTTGACGTCTTTCGGGTCCTGCATCTGTTCGCAGATCGCGACCTTGTAGCCGGCCTTCACCAGGCGCTTGAGGTAAGTGTCGAGTGCGCGCACCGGAACGCCCGCCATCGGGATCGGATTGTCGCTGCCCTTGTTGCGGCTCGTCAGCGTGATGCCGAGCGCCTTCGAGGCCTCCTTCGCGTCGTCGAAGAACAACTCGTAGAAGTCGCCCATGCGGAAGAACAGCAGCGCGTCGGGCTGGGCCTTCTTGGCCGCCACGAACTGTGCCATGGCTGGACTCAGCTTCTGACTCGCCTTTTGACTCACCGGGCCTGGCCTTGTTCCTTGCCGGAGGAAGGCGCGTGATCGAGCAAGAAACTCACCTCTTCCTTCATCAGCTTCGCGACACGGTCGAGTTCTTCCTTGGTGTTGAACCGGCAGAACGAGACTCGCATCACTTCTCTGGCTTCACGGCGCGACAGCCCGATCGCTTCGTGCACGTGATTGCCCTTGTCGTTCGGGCCGTGGCACGCCGAGCCTGTCGAGAACGCGACGCCGTGCGCGTCCATCCGCTTGAGAATCGTGGCGCCGACGACACCCGGAATACGCATCGACAGGATATGCGGCAGGTGGTGGTCCGGATCGCCGAGCCGCACGGCGTCGGGGAACGCTTCGAGCAACCGATCGAAGAGGTCCCCCGCAAGTGTCTCGGTGTGTGCCCGTGACTCGGCCATGTGCGTGAACGCCGCTTCGGCGGCGACGGCGAGGCCCACGGCGCCTGCGACGTTCTCCGTGCCTCCGCGCAGGCCCAACTCCTGACCGCCCGCCGGCTGCAACGGGTGGATCTCCGCGTTGTTGGAGAAGGCGAGGAACCCCACGCCGCGAGGACCGTGCAGCTTGTGCGCGGCGATGGCGACGGAGTCGACATCCACCGACCCGAAGTCGAACGGGATCTTGCCGTAGCTCTGCACGAGGTCGACGTGGATGTGCGCGTCCGGGCAGATCCGACGCGCGAGGCTCGTCAACTCTTCGATGTCGCCGAGCGTGCCGAGCTCGTTGTGCCCGTGCATGATCGCGATGCCGCGTACGTCCTTGCCCAGGTGTTCGAAGAACACCTCGGGATCGATGTCGCCGTCCGACGTCGTGGGCACCGGCACGAGCTTGTGGCGGGTGCGGGCGAGGACTCCACTCTGTTGCAGGATCGCCGGGTGGTCGCTTGTCGCGCACAGAACCCGACCGGGGGACTTGCGCTGCACCGCGCCGGCGATGCCCAGCAGATCCGCTTCGGTGCCGCCGGAGGTGAAGACGAGCTTCGCGGCGGACAGCGTCCCGCGGAGGAACTCCCGCGCGTCCTCGAGGGCCTTTTTCGGGGCGATCGAGAAGTCGTGGGCCGACGAGGGGTTGCCGAACCACTCGAGGTGGGCCTGCTCCATCGCCGCGACGGCGGTTTCCAAGGGCCGCGTCGTGGCGGCGTTATCCAGGTAGATCGGCGTCGGCGTTGTCATTTCGTTCAACGAGAGTAACCAGGGCACGCCCGGAAGGTCCAGGATCGGGAGCCGATCGCCGATAAACCCAACATGTGGGAGTGGATCGTGATCGCCTCGTTGTTGGTTGCCGGCGTGGTGACGTGGCTCGTGCGCAACCGGGCCACGCCCGACCGGGACCTCGACGAGTTCTGTGAGTCGCTGACGGATGAGATTCGCAGAAGCGGACCAGAATACGGTGTCCGCGGTTTTGTCCCCGGCACATTCACGATGGTCGTATCGGTGAAGGGTCAGGAAGTCCCGGTGCCCCTCGACAACATCTTCCGGCACTACTTGTTGTATCCCGAGCGGATCGGGACCCTCGCCAGGCAGTTGCTCTCCGAGATCGAGGAAGTCGGGCTCGAGCATCCGGAGGACAGGTTGTTCTCCGACTCCGTGATGCAGATCCTCCCCCAGGTTTGCCGGAGGGATTGGGTCTTAGAGAACGCCCCGGCGGTTGGCGACG
>PVBE012526219.1_pt1 | contig 24229 bp, 22 predicted proteins | sample 1631181 | NCBI WGS metagenome assembly PVBE01 (sample SAMN08397723, study PRJNA350692) | Marine metagenome, whole genome shotgun sequencing project. | isolation source: water | place: Pacific Ocean | collected 2012-04 | reverse complement strand
CTCCCGCATCATGCCTATGCTCGCATGTTCCAATCATGTCAGGAAACATAGTTTTCCAATTCTTCGCATACGCTACTACTTCATCAGCACCAACAGATTTGCTCCCCATAGCCATATCTTCCATAGTGGCATCACTGGCCAGCTCTGCATGCCATTCATCCCATCTCGCCTCATTAAACAGGGTCATCATTCTGTCGCTTAATTCCGCATTACTCATGTGCTGCTCCTTTAGTTGGTGTGAATCAACCGTTAACAGGCTGACTTGTGACGGATAATACTTTCTCCGTGTAGCAAAGTGTAGATATCTACAACAACTCATCACACCGTTGTGAACAACCTTTTGAATCGAGTTATGGGGGAATTGGAAAGTTATGGAGAACGGGTGTTTTGAAAATCAACCGTAAGTGATTGATTTTTTGGTGGGCCGTGCAGGGATCGAACCTGCGACCATCTGATTAAAAGTCAGATGCACAAAAGTGCATTTCAGAGTGCTATTACAGTGTAATGGTAAGTCAGTTGTCCTGTAGAAATCTTAGTTTTGGATAGTTTTAAGCCGTATTAGCTAGTGTCGCTATTTTTTATAGGACAGCAACGGTATTACTTTCGTTACGTGTGCTGTTAGTTGTTGTTCATCTGCTCAACGATCCAATTTTGGTAAACCAACTGGATACTTTGTCGTGGTAACACAGCGTCAGCAACGCGCTTTACGTTGGGAAATTCGTCCACTGACGGGTGACCCCGCGATACCTGCAGCCACGTGGTCAGCATGAAGAGATAGATGTCGACGGCACTAAACCGCTCACCCAACACCCATTTGTTGTCACCGATCTGATCGTCGATTACTTTCCACGTTTCCCGCAACCGCCGGTTACCGCGCCTTTGAGCACTTTGCTCGTCAGCCGGGGTATCGGCAAAGCGATCGGGATAATAGTTGAGCTGAAAGGCATTCTGCACCGAGTTGGAAAAATACACTAACGTCTGCAGATACAGACTCCGTTCCTTATCGTCAACGGCGGGGGCCAGTTCTGCTTCCGGGTGACGATCGCATAAAAATACGGTAATTGCGGCGCACTCATACATGGCCTTCTCACCCCATATTAGAACCGGGACCCAGCCGTTGGGGTTCAGTGCCAGTTGTTCCGGCGGGCGGGGTTCGTCCATAGCGATCGTTGATTGGATCAGTTCGTAGGGTTCGCCGATTTCTTCCAGAATCACCCGGGTTCCCATTGCCGCACTCCCCAGTGCATAAAATAGTTTGTACGCCATCAATTTCTCCTTTTGCTTTCAGGGCGACGTAACCAAGCGGTCGCTCTTAGCAGGTTACGTCCTGTCGAAAAAATACCAATTTCATATAGAATTTATAGCATCTTTCTTTCTTGGACAAAACGAATGACTAATCCAGTTTGTGCCATTGTAGGAGCGGGTGAGGGCTTGGGAGCTGCTTTAGCTGCTAGATTCGCACGTGGTGGATTCGATATAGCATTAATTTCTCGTTCTGCGTTTCAAAGAGAGGCCTCTGCCAAAGCAGCCATAAAAGCCAATTCGGCCTGCCATACACAAATCTTTGAGGCAGACGCGACTTACCCTGAAAGTATTGAAAAAACTGTTGATGACATTCAAGAACAAATGGGTGAAATAGAAATTCTTATTTATAATGCCCGTGGAAACTTTAAGTCACCCGCGCCAATAGACATCAGTTATAAAGAGCTTGAAGATATATTTCGACTGGAGGTTGTTGGTGCTTTTGCTTCTGCGAAATCAGTTCTGCCATCTATGCTTGCCAAAAGTCGAGGTAGCATAATGTTCTCAAGTGCTACTGCTGCCTATCGAGGCTCCGCGACTAATGCACTTTATGCAATCGGAAAATTTGGTTTACGTGCACTATCCCAAAGTTTGGCTAAAGCCTACTCAAAAGATGGAGTACACATCGTTCATATGCGACTAGACTGCGATCTCGATGTGCCGATCATGCGTGAAATATATGGGAAATCGTTTGATGCCAATCAGATGGCTAAACCTACTGACGTAGCTGAGACCTATTGGTGGGCCCATCATCAGCCGAAGAGCGCCTGGTCCAATGAGATCGAACTCCGACCCCATACGGAAAAATGGTCCTACTAGGCTAGAAGCCAGCGAAATTGAATTAAACAGATTGTATGCCTAACCAGTAGTTCGCTACGCTACTGTTACGACTTGCGTTTGCTTGATTTTTTGTCGCTCAGAATGAGCTAGATAGCGGATTGAATCGGACAATCCGGTTTGAATCGGACAACGGCTTTTTTCAAACCGTCGTAAGTCGTTGATTTATTGGTGGGCCGTGCAGGGATCGAACCTGCGACCACCTGATTAAAAGTCAGATGCTCTACCGACTGAGCTAACGGCCCGGAGGGGCGGGGATTATAACCGCTGCCCGTTTGCCGTTGGGACAGGACGTGCTTTGCAGATGACTCACTTTGGCAACAGGCGAAGATCCTGAAGAGACTGACGCAGTGACTTCAGGAAAGGATCGTCCAATCCGTAATACTGAACCTTGATCGTCAGGGCAGAACCAAAAACGATAAAAATGATCGTTACGAATGAGCCCAGCGACAGCGTAGACAACCCACCGACGCCCTGGCCGATGGTACACCCCAGCGACAGCACACCACCGAAACCCATGAGCACCCCGGCATAGAGATGATTAAGCATATCGGCACGCGTGGCAAACGTCTCGATCCGGAATCGGCCGCTGATGACCGAATAACCTAAAGAACCCGTCAGAACTCCAAACACCACCGCAACCCCGAAACCAATCGTCGAACCGGTCCATGTCATAAGATAGTTGAGGGCATTGCCGACCGGTGCGATGAATGTCAGGGTCTCAATGCGTACCGGTTCGAAATCATCGTTGCCGATGACACCCGTCACATACCAAGCGCCCGCGACAAGCAGGCCAACCACGAGTCCGGATATGATGTCGTCGCGACTGGCACGGAAAACCCGGTCCTTGGCGGCGAACCAGATCAGCCCCAGGCCGATCAAAAGCGATACAACGATCGAGGTGGTTCCGGTGTCAGCACCAATTGCCCAGGCAATCAGGGTGCCGAGCGACTGGTCAGCCAGCCCATACTCAGTAACACCGATGCTGAGCGGCTCGATAACCTCTATCCGTACGACTGCAAGCAAGCCGCGCAAGGTCATATAGGCTGTCAGCCCCAGGATCAGTAGGACAACCAGCGATTTGAGGTTGCCGCCACCGACACGCACCAGAGTCCGCTGGCCACAGCCAGCACCCAGTGTCATGCCGATACCAAACAGGAACCCGCCAACGATATGGCCTGCAAGGCCAAGCCTGCTCGACAGATACATCGAAGCCGAGAGATCAACCCAATCTGCTGCCTGCATGGCCTGGGCAGCCAGCAATGCGACGCCCATCGCAAGCAGCCATGACCGGAAGCGTGCCAGTGAACCCATGTTGATCCAATCACTGATCGCGCCCATGGTGCAGAACTGCGTTCTGTTGCCGACAACACCGAACACAACTGCCCCCAGAAAACCCCAAAGTGCCACCTTGTGCGCAACGGACCATTCTTCCATCGCTAAGCTATTCCCGTAATGTCTGGCACGCCTGAACAGTCACCATGTTAACGAAAATGTCTGCACAGAAAAACTGATGGCAGATAAATAATGTGATCGCGAAAACCTAACGACCTTCCCTGTCCATCTTCTTTAACCTGGCCTTCGCACTGACTGTGACCCGGTGGCTGGGAAACTCAGCGAGCACATAGTCCAATGTCTTTCTGGCTTTGTCATAAACGCCGTTGTCATACTGGATGTAACCGATCTTCAGGTGTGAGGCAGGGACCCGGGGACTACCGGTGAAATAGTTGATCACCGTTTCAAAGGCTCTCAGCGAAGCATCAAATTCACGGGTCACATAACGCGCCTCGCCGATCCAGTACCAGGCATCGTCGGTCAGCTCGCTGCCCGGAAAACGGCGAATGAATTGGGCGAATGCCACGGCAGCATCGGCGTAGCGACTCTCCTTGAGTAGGTCGAACGCCTGATCATAGGCATCTTCTTCGCTGACCGAGACGGTTCCGGTCGTTTTCTGGTGACTTTCCGGGGTAGTAGCGGATTCAGAAGTCACGATCTCCCGTGTCACTGTACCCACCACGATGGTATCCGGTAATGCTGTTTCTGAGTCTTTTCCGGGCTCGGTTTCCGACGTTTCGGTACCCGGAGGGACAGACATTGTAGAAGCCGAGCCTGGCGACGATCCAGGAGACAGCGCTGCACCGGCACCTGTTACGCTGTCCGAGCCGGGTGACTGTGGCATCGAGGATGTGAGCCGCTCCTCCCGTCGAAGACGCTCATCAAGATCATCATACAACTCGCGCTGGCGTCGGCGGAGCTTTTCCAGTTCGAACTTCTGAATCTCAAACTGATCCCGGAGCCGTTTGATCTCGCTGCGCAACTCCTCAATCAAAACAAGTGCGGCACCAGGATCAGTCGCGTCCGTTGTAGATAGGCCGCCCGCCTGGGTATTTTGTACAAGTAATACTGGCGTGCCGTTGGACCGCCGGGATAAGGTACTCGGGTCAGACCCATCGACCGGTAATTCAGTGCAACCGCTGGCGAGTACCAGCAACAGACATGCTGCGAGCAGGTCAGCGCGCGAAGCACCACTCCGCACACCGGCCTCCGACTGACTTAATCCTCGCTACGGTACGCGGTTAGTAGAGGATCTCCACCCGGCGATTCAGTGACCATGCGCTTTCATCGTGTTCCATAGCAATGGGCCGTTCCTCACCATACGAGATGCTACGAATCGCGTCCGGTGCAACACCCATCACCTGGAACAGTTCAGCAACAGCGTTGGACCTGCGCTCACCCAGTGCCAGGTTGTATTCCCGAGTACCGCGTTCATCCGCGTGTCCTTCAAGGACCACTGCCATGCCGGGATTGCCGGCCAGGTATTCTGCATGTGCCTCGACGATATTTTGTGCCTCGGGTGTCAGCGCGCTGCTGTCAAACTCAAAGTAGACCACTCGTTTCCCAAGTGGGTCATCCTCGATTACCGATCCAGATTCTGTGGTCACAAGCGCCTCGCTGGAACTTGTACCGTCCGAACCCAGGCCAGATGACGTTGCGTCCGCCTGAACATTTACACTCGAGTCTTCGACTTCTGCCACACCTTTCTTCTTGCTGGCAGCACAGCCAGCAAGCATGACGCCCAACAACAGCACCAGAGAAAAAGTAAATAGTCGACGCATTCTTAAAATCCTCCGTTCTTCGCTAAGGGCTCCTGGAAGACCAAGCTGGCTCCCGGACCTCTCCCTGGTGAAGCTTCAAAATCTGCTTTACCCGTCCATCTGCAGACACCGCTGCCAGCACACCCTGACTGCCACGCTGGGTAGCATACAGTATCATGGCGCCATTGGGTGCAAACGTTGGCGACTCGTCCAGCGTCCCGTCTGTCAGAACATCTACCTTGCCGCTGTCCACATAGAATACACCAATCCTGTAGCCTTTTCCGCGATTTGTCACCAAAACCATGCTATTACCATCTGGCCCGTAGGATGCCCTGGCATTCTCCCGCCCCTCATGGGTCAGAAGCTCTGCGGGGCCCCCGGTAATGGACATTCGATGGATCTGTGGCCTACCGGTTCTGTCCGAAGTGAATACGATATATCTCCCGTTTGGTGACCAGGCAGCTTCCGTATCGATGGCCTGGTGCCGGGTCAGGCGACGGAGTTTTCTTTTAGCGATATCCAGCACATAAATGTCTGAATTCCCATCCCGCGACAAGGTCAGCGCCAGACGCCGCCCATCGGGCGACCAGGCTGGAGCACTTGCGGTCCCTCTTTCGTCCAGAAGCTTGCTGCGCGTACCTGTCTGAATGTCCTGGAGCCAGATCATGGCGCCACTGGTCCGGCTGGCAAAAGAGACATAGGCCAGCTGATTACCGCTGGGTGACCAGGCCGGCGACAGGATCGGAAAATTAGTGCGCAGGATCTCCTGTGCGCTGTGCCCGTCTGAGTCCGCGACCATCAACCGGTAAGTCCTTTCGTTTCCAGAACTATTTTCCATCGTGACGTAAGCAATGCGGGTGTCAAAAGCACCGGGCACGCCGGTCATGGCCTGATAGATATGGTCACTGATCTGATGTGCGACTTCACGCATCTGGCTGCCTTGAACACTCCAGCGATAGCCGGCCAGCTGTTTCTCTTTAAAAACATCAAACAGGTGAAACGTCACATCGTACCGATCATCCCCTGACTGGCTGATCTGCCCTACCGCGAGCGCTTCTGCCTTGATCAGGCGCCAGTCCTTGAAGCGAACCTGGTCCGGGTGGCCGGGGCGACTGAGAAAGTCACCGGTCGGCAACAACTCGAATCGGCCTGACCGGTGCAGGTCGGCTGCGATAACGCTACGCAGGCCTTGCTCGGGCTTCTGACCCCCTTCGAACTCGAATGGCACCACGGCGATGGGAATGCCTGAGTCGCCACCCTCGGTGATCTCAATAGTCAGAACAGCCATCGCGTTCAGACCGACAAGCGACATCAGTAACGCCAGAAATCCTGTCAGAACAGTTTTCATCTTTTCGGGTGCTCTCAACTTCACGGCCTGAAAATAAACTGGATGTCGGTGTCCAGCCACTTGTAGTAGCGCGGGTTATCAGGAAAGGGCAAAGGTGACGCTTTCCGCACCGCATACTCTGCCGAACGCCGGCAGGCATCATCAGCATCGCCGCCCAGTACTTTCACAGATTCCACTTCTCCGCTCAGAGCGACCTTAACCGAAATAGTGACTTCCTGGCCACCGCAGGCCATTCGGTTACTCCAGTTGTCTTCGATCTTTCCCTTGATTTCACCGACCATTGCCCGCAGTGCCGAATAAGCTTCCTGCTCTTCACGTTCCCGGGCCTCTTCCGCAGCACGACGCTCGGCTTCTTCACGTTTTTTCTTTTCCTTGGCTTTACGCTTCTTCTCAGCTTCTTTTTTTCGCTTGGCTTCGGCCTGTTTTTGTTTCTTTTCTTCAGCCTTGCGCTTCTTTTCTTCCGCTTTACGTTTCTTTTCCGCCTCAGCTTTACGTTTCTTTTCAGCTTCCTTTTTTCGCTTGGCTTTAGCCTGCTTTTTTTTCTTTTCTTCCGCTTTACGTTTTTCTTCAGACTTTTTGCGCTTTTCCTCGTCCGCTTTGCGTTTCTTCTCTTGTTCTTGGCGTTTCTTTTCTTTGTCTTTCTTCTTTTCAGCCTCTATCGCCGAGCGGTCAATGACGATCGCCTGAACGGGTTTCACCACACCCGGTCGAACAGCCACGGGCTGAAAACGCAAGCTGAGACCGAGCAATGCGCCGACAGCCACGTGCACCAGAACCGCCAGCAACACGGCGCGAACCGGGCGGCTCAACTTGCGAGCAGCACGACTCACGACAGGATCAGTTTCCAGTCGACTCTGTCACCAGGCCTACGCTGGGTACCCCAGCCTGCTGGAGAAGGACCATGGCCTTGACCACGGCATCGTATTCCACGGCTCGATCACCACGAACCAAAAAAGGTGTTTTTGGATTGCTCCGCAATACGATAGAAGCTTTGACACGTATCTCATTCGGATCGCTAACGGGCTGCTGATCTTCATTCAAATAGTAGGAACCGGCCTTATCGACGTGCACCACAAACGGTTCAGCCCGATCCTCTGCAACCGGTTGGGCATCGGCCTCAGGCAGTTCGATCCTGACGCCTTCCATCATCAAAGGCGCTGTCACCATAAAGATCACCAGCAGCACCAGCATGACATCGATATACGGTACGACATTGATCTCGCTCATCTGCCGTTTACTCCGGCGCCGCGCCACCCGCATTACTTGACCCCCACCCTGCTCAGGCCCGCCTTTTCACGCCCAACGCCTGCCGGTTCACGATACTCAGGAACTCTTCAACGAACACCTCGTACCGGGCAATCAACGACTCGGCGGTATTAGAAAACCGGTTGTAGGCAATGACAGCGGGAATGGCCGCAAAAAGTCCCATGGCGGTCGCGATCAGCGCCTCGGATATCCCCGGTGCCACAGTCGCAACCGTGACCTGCTGTAAAGCACCTAGAGATCGAAAGGAGTTCATGATGCCCCAGACCGTACCGAACAGCCCGACGTAAGGACTGGTCGAGCCGACCGTGGCAAGAAACGACAATCGCGACTCCAGCACCTCGATTTCGCGACTCAGCGCTACCCGCATTGCCCGATGCACTCCATCGACCAGTTCAGCCCGATCAATGGCACCATTGCCAGCCAGGCGATTGTATTCGCGGTACCCTGCGACGAAGATACTGGCCATCCCGAGCGGGTCCGCGCCTTCTTCGGTATAGCGCCGGTAGAGCCCGTTGAGCTCTCCACCAGACCAAAACTCGGAATCGAAGTCATCAGACTGCTGGCGCATGTTCTTAAGCGTCGATGCCTTGGTGAAGATCACGACCCAGGACGCCAAGGAAACAATAATCAACAAAGCCATGACGATCTGCACCAGCAGACTGGCTTCGAGCATCAGTTCAAGAATAGAAATCGTCTCGTTACTGATGGCAAGTTGGATGGCTTCATTCATGACAAACTAGATCTCCTTGAGAATACCATCGGGTATGGGCCTCGGTTTCAACGTATCGACATCCACACAAGCGAGTCGAACCTGAGCGGTACACAGCAGCTCGCCAGCCAGGGTCACAGACTGCTCCAGTTCAACACTAACGCGACGTGCTCTTTTGACGCCCACAGACACCTCCAGATTGTCGCTCAGCCGGGCAGCTCTGAGAAAATCCAGGTGGATCTCGCGCACCGTGAACATCAACCGCGCCTGACCAGCCAACTCGGCGACGTCCACCCCGCGGGCCTGCAGCCACTCGGTACGGGCGCGCTCCATGAACCTTAAATAGTTGGCATAGTAGACGATGCCACCGGCATCGGTGTCCTCATAATAGACCCGTACCGGCCAACGGAAAGTCTCAAGCGCAGCGTTCACACCGCTCACCCAGCACCCGGCAACAAAGCCCCGGGTTGACGGTCGGAATACTCCACGATTCGAGTGTCGTCATCGTGATGAAATTCTGTCCATTTCCTGCCAAACGCTCACCCGGACCCTTTGAATAACGCCCCCTGCCCTGCCCCGCCGCTGGATGGTGGTTCGAGGCCGAAGTGCGACCAGGCCGCACGACCAGCCATCCGGCCACGTGGAGTACGCACCAGGAACCCGGATTGGATAAGAAACGGCTCGACTACGTCCTCGAGGGTCCCGCGTTCCTCACCAATCGCGGCAGCCAGGCTGTCGACACCAACCGGCCCGCCATCGAACCGCTCCATCACAGCCAGGAGCAACCGCCGATCGAGCGCATCGAGGCCGAACTCATCGACTTCCAGCATATCAAGCGCCCGGTCAGCGATCGTCCCGTCAATCCGACCGTCGGACTTGACCTCGGCATAGTCTCGAACCCGTCGCAGTAGGCGGTTAGCGATACGCGGAGTCCCGCGACTGCGCCGGGCGATGGCCGCGATACCTTCTTGTTGCGTGGGCACAGCCATAATTCCCGCTGAGCGCTCGACGATACGCTCAAGCTCTTCAGGAGAATAGAACTCCAGTCGCTGAACGATACCGAAACGGTCACGCAAAGGCGATGTCAGAAGCCCTACGCGGGTAGTCGCACCGACCAGGGTAAACGGCGGCAGATTCAGCTTGATGGACCGGGCAGCCGGACCTTCACCAATGACGATATCCAGCTGATAATCCTCCAGGGCGGGATAGAGTATCTCTTCCACCACCGGACTCAGCCGGTGAATCTCATCGACAAACAGCACGTCATCGGCTTCAAGGTTCGTCAGAATCGCGGCAAGGTCGCCGGCTTTTTCAAGAACCGGGCCGGATGTCTGTCGCAGGTTCACGCCCATCTCGTGGGCAATGATGTGCGCCAAAGTGGTTTTACCCAGGCCCGGTGGCCCGAAAACCAGCACATGATCAAGAGCCTCACTGCGGTTCCTGGCTGCACTGATAAAGATCTCCAGCTGCTCACGCATGCGCGGCTGGCCAACGAACTCACCCAGCGAGACCGGTCGAAGGCTGCGATCGATGGCCTGTTCCTGGGGTGAATCCACAGCCTCGTCTGGTGACACCAGGGGATCCCGCGTGGTCATGCCCGCTTACCGGCCAGGCTCTTGAGTGCCGCACGAATCAGGTCCTCGACTCCGCTATCGTCTGCGGCGGCATCACGAACCGCCCGGGTGGCTTCGCTGGGACGATAACCCAGTGCGACCAGTGCACTGACCGCGTCCTGTTCCGGTGTCAGTGGCGTGGTACCGGCCAATGTCGAGTCTCCGCCACCGGTGACGTCGAGTCGATCCCGCAAGTCAACGATCAGGCGCTCAGCGGTCTTGCGCCCGATACCAGGCACCCGTGTCAGCGTCGCAGCGTCCCCAGCATTGACACAGGCAACCAGATCGTCTGCTGTGAGCCCGGATAAAATCGCCAGGGCGACCCGCGGCCCGACTCCGCTGACTTTCAGCAGGCTGCGAAAAAGATCACGCTGGCGCATCTCGCTGAAGCCGAACAGCAAGTGGGCGTCATCCCGCACTACCATGTGGGTATGCAAGGAAACATCGCCCCCCGGCTCCGGTAGATCGTAGAACGCTGTCATCGGTGCTTCAAGTTCATAGCCAACACCCCCCACGTCGATCAGCAACCGCGGTGGCTGCTTATAGATCAGCTTGCCGGTTACCCGTCCAATCACCCTCTTATCTCCAAGCGTCTAGCACATCCACATCAGCCACCGGCCCGACGCTGGTTTGGCTGCAGGCGACGTTCACCTTCTGCCGTGTGTAGATGACAGATCGCACAGGCCAGCGCATCCGCCGCGTCGATCGGTGGTTTGTGATTCATACTGAGCAGCACCCGCACCATGTGCTGAACCTGCTCCTTGGCAGCGCTTCCCGTACCGACAACGGATCGCTTGATCTCCAGTGCGCTGTAGTCCGATATCGGTAGCCCTTGGTTGACCGCCGCCAGCATGGCACTGCCGCGGGCATGACCCAGAATCAGGGCCGCATGGGGGTTGCTGGCGAGAAAAACCCGCTCCACCGCAGCCGACTGGGGTCGCCAGTCCTGGATAACTTCGCTGACACCACTGTAAATGGTCGCCAATCGACCGCCAAGGTCACCGTCCCCGGCTCGAATACACGCACTGTACACGTGCCGCAGACTGTGGCCCTCGAGTTCGACCACACCCACTCCCGTTACCCGCGAACCTGGGTCGATACCGAGTATCCTTATGGCCGTCATGAGTTCAGTCGGGGTCTGGAGAACTCAACCCGCGGCCTGCATCTCCTCAGGCAAACTTGCGTTGGTAAAGACGTCCTGCACGTCCTCGAGTTCCTCCAGCGCCTCTATCAAGCACACGACTTTTTCCGCCTGTTCTCCTTCCAGGGTGGTCTCGCTGGCGGGGCGCTGCACCACCTCTGTGAACTCGGGATTCAACCCAGCCTCATCGAGCGCCTGGGCAACGACCGGTAGAGTCTCGGGTGCAGTCGTCACCTCAACGCTGCCATCAGGGTTGGTGTCGACATCATCGGCGCCGGCGTTGACGGCAGCCTCCATAACGCTGTCCTCGTCAACCCCCGGTGCGAAAACCACCAACCCGATCTTCTCGAACAGATAGGCAACCGAGCCTTCCGCACCCAGGTTACCGCCGTGCTTGGTAAAAGCGTGGCGGATTTCGCTCACTGTTCGATTTCGGTTGTCGGTCGTACACTCGACCAGGACTGCAACACCGCCCGGGGCGTAGCCTTCGTACCGCGCCTCTTCGTAGGAAACACCATCCAGCTCCCCTGTTCCCCGCTTGATCGCACGATCCACCGTGTCGCGGGTCATGTTGGCACCGAGCGACTTGTCGATCGCAGCCCGCAGACGTGGGTTTGCGCCAGGATCGCCACCCCCTGAGCGGGCCGACACGGTGATCTCACGAATGAGCTTGGTAAACAACTTGCCGCGCCTGGCGTCCTGGGCCGCCTTACGGAACTTGATGTTGGCCCATTTACTGTGGCCTGCCATAACTGTACCTGATTCTCCGGTCTTGCCCCGGTGCGTTACCCGTCCACTGCCGCGACCCGCTCAAGCGCGTCCCGGTTACTCCACGACCAGACCTTCTCGATCGCCTCGGCAAAAGACAGCCAGCAGCTGGCGGAGTGTTCCGCTTCAGACAATTCTGCCGTACAGGTCTCTGGAACTTCCAGCGAGAACAAGTGCTCCGTGTTGTCCGGCACAGCGGGTGCATAACGGTAACGATACTCCGGCATTACTGGAAAGGAATAGGTGTGCTGCCAGTCACGCCAGCCCGAGGATGACTCGATTCCGGTCTCTTCTTTCAACTCGCGGCGGGCAGCTTCAGCCGCCGGCTCTTCGGGCCACTCAAGGCTGCCGGTCACCGACTGCCAGAAAACCGGTCGCGCCCGTTTGAGCAGTAAAGTCTGGCCGGCCGGGGTGTGAACCACGACCAGCACGGACTCAGGCCGCTTGTAGGCCTGTGCCGTGGTGAATAACGTAGCGCTCATGGTTCCTGGCCAGCTGCCGCAGGCTGGGCCACCCGCGTGCGAATACCGAGTTCACGCAACTGGTTTTGTCCAACTTCGCTCGGCGAATCCGTTAACAGGCACGATGCTTTCTGGGTTTTGGGAAAAGCAATGACGTCACGGATCGACTCTTCCCCGGCCATCATCGCCACGATCCGGTCCAGGCCAAAGGCGATCCCGCCGTGTGGCGGGGCCCCGTAACGCAATCCATCGAGTAGAAAACCGAACTTCTCGGCAGCCTCCTGAGCGTCGATACCCAGCAGCGCCAGGATTCTGGCCTGGGTGTCGGATCGATGGTTACGTATGGATCCACCGCCGATTTCGGTGCCGTTCAGAACCATGTCGTAGGCCCTGGACAACACTCGACCTGGATCACTGTCAAGCAGATCAAGGTCACTCTCACGCGGGGCAGTGAAGGGGTGGTGCAGCGACTGCCACTGCCCGGTTTCGGGGTCGCGCTCAACCAATGGAAAATCGACTACCCAAAGGGGGCGCCAGCCACCATCAGTCAAGTTCAGGTCGTGGCCCAGGCGCACTCGCAATGCGCCGAGAGCGTCATTGACCACGCTGGCCGTGTCGGCGCCGAAAAACACCAGGTCCCCGGTCTGCACTTCGGTGCGCCGTACGATCTCGTCGATTACCGCCTCGGGCAGAAACTTAAGGATCGGTGACTGCAGGCCATCGCGCCCGGTGGACAAATCATTCACCTTGATCCAGGCCAGACCTTTAGCACCGTACAGCCCGACGAACTCGGTGTAACCGTCGATCTGCTGTCGGCTGAGCGCCGCACCTCCCGGAACGCGTAGCGCGGCAACCCGTGAACCCGGTGTCGTTGCCGGACCAGAAAAGACCTTGAACTCGACATCGGTCATCAACTCGGCAATGTCGACCAATACCATCGGAATGCGAAGATCAGGACGGTCACTGCCGTAGTGCCGAAGAGCCTCTTCATAGGACAGGCGCGGAAACGGACCCGGCAGTTCGCTGCCGAGGACGTCACGAAAAAGGCGTACGACCATGTCTTCCATGACCGCCATGACGTCGTCCTCCTCCACGAACGACATCTCGATGTCCAGCTGGGTGAACTCGGGCTGTCGGTCGGCTCGCAGATCCTCGTCCCGGAAGCAACGGGCAAACTGGTAATAACGCTCGACTCCAGAGACCATCAGCAGTTGCTTGAACAGCTGGGGCGACTGTGGAAGGGCGAAAAACTCGCCGGGATGCGTACGGCTGGGAACCAGGTAATCGCGAGCCCCTTCCGGTGTCGAGCGGGTCAGCATCGGCGTTTCGACCTCGATGAAATCCTGGCCCTCCAGACAGTCTCTCAACGAGCGAACCACGCGATGGCGCAGTCGCAGGTTGCTCTGCATGCGCTGGCTGCGAAGGTCCAGATAACGGTAGCGCAGGCGCACCGCCTCGCCGGTGTCATCATCTTCGGCCTGGAACGGCAGTGGGTCACTGGCATTGAGAATCTCGATGTCGTGGCCGAGCACCTCGACGGCTCCGGTCGGCAGTTCCGGGTTGTGTGTGCCTTCTGGCCTGGTGCGGACCCGGCCCGAGGCCCGTAGCACATACTCATTGCGTACGGTTTCGGCGACCGAAAACTGCTCCGGGCGATCCGGGTCCATCACGACCTGTACTAAGCCGCTGCGGTCGCGCAGATCGATGAATATCACACCGCCATGGTCACGGCGACGCTGCACCCAACCGCACAGACTCACATCCTGGCCAATGGAAGCGGTATCAATGGCCCCGCACAGGTGACTACGCATGCCAGGATCCATCCGAACGTCTGCCGACGAAGCATCGCATGACTGAAAACCTCCCCCCGATCAAGTGGAAGGGGGTGCGCTATTACTGCCGCTAGAACCGGTGCTGGCGGAGCCCGAGCTTCCTTTGGGCTTGCTCTCGCTGGACTTACCACCGGCGGCTTTTGAATCGCTCGATTTGGTTTCACCAGACTTGGCATCGCCAGATTTCGAATCACCAGACTTGGCGTCGCCAGTTTTCGAATCACCGGCCTTTGAATCGGCTGTGCTCTCCTTGCCGGTGCCGCCTTCTGCACTTTTGGGCTTCTCTTTACCGGAATCCTTGAAATCGGTTTCGTACCAGCCGGAGCCTTTGAGACGAAACGCAGCGGCAGATACCTTTTTCTTCAGGCTTTCTTCACCGCATTCCGGACAATAGACCAGAGGGTCTTCGGACATTTTCTGCAGGGCCTCAAGATGATGGCCACACGATTGGCAGAGATACTCGTAGATCGGCATGTTGGGTCTCTGTTCAGCAGGCAGCGGGCCCCACCCGCGGTACCCTTAACAATTCACACAACCTTTAATTATAACTCTTGTAAGCCAAATCCAGATCGGCAAGGGCTTGAAGCTGTTCTCACCTCCGCTGGTCGGATTTTCAACCGGATTCCACCTCTTTGCCGAACAAGCGGACCTCGGCCCCGGCAAGCATATCCGCGAGCTTGTCTCGGATGACCCACAGGCAGATCAGGGCCGGAATAACCATCAATGCAGTAATTACAAAAAATACTCCCCAGTCCCCGTTGAGTCGATCGACCAGCATGCCCGAAGAAGATGCGAACATTGTTCTGCCCGCTGTCCCTATCGATGCCAACAGCGCATACTGCGTCGCAGTATATGTGCGGTCAACGAGCATCGATATGAATGCCACAAACGTGACGGTCGCAAAAGCGCCTGCGAGGTCGTCGAGTAGCACGGCCGTCGCAAACAGGCTTTCCGAAGGGCCAGACCAGGCCAGTAGCGAGAACATGAGGTTGGTCAACGCCATGAGGATCCCAGACACAAACATTGCCCGGACCAGGCCAATCCGGATTGCAAACAGTCCACCCAGCAGAGTAAAGACGACCGTAGTGATCCAGCCGATACCCTTCGAATACAGTGCAATATCCGATTTCGAGAACCCGATTTCCTTGTAGAACACGATCGACATCCGGCCGAGGAAGGCCTCACCGATCTTGAAGAGAAATATGAAGCCGAGTATAGCCAGCGCGATGGCAAACCCGTTTCGCCGGAAGAAACTCATCAGCGGCCCGGCTACGGTACCGGCGAGCCATGCCATGACCTGGCCCGCCAACCCTGGCAGGCCGAGCTGCGATGCGATTCTGGCATCGGTTGCCGACTGTGCCGCACTCCGCTCAATGGGTGGTTTTTCGGGAATGAACATCAAGGCAATGTTGCAGGCGATGATGACCAGGCCCAACACCAGGAATGTGGCCTGCCAGTAATCCTGGATGCCGGCGCCCTGAAACGTTTCGGCAGTGTTCAGCGCTACCACGCCGCCGAGCTTGTAACCAGTCCACCAGCCAACGACTGCGATCGCCGCTCCTGCAGCCATCGATTGCCCTTCGTTCTGACCAATCTGTTCGATCCGAAGGGCATCGATGGTGATATCCTGGGTCGCCGAAGCGATCGCAATGACCAGGCCGATCGCAATCACGCCCCACAAATTTGCTGTGGGATCGACCAGACTCCAGGTCCCGAGGCAGACCAATATCAGGCACTGGAGGGTGACGATCCAGGCTCGTCGATGACCGAGCTTTGCCGTCAGGTAAGGCACCCGAAGCCGATCAATCAGCGGTGCCCAAAGAAAGTTGATTGCGTACACACCGAAAATCAGCCCAGCCCAGCCGATCGTGCTGCGGCTCAGACCGTCTTCCTTGAGCCACAGCGACAGGCTGCTGCCGATCAGGACCCAGGGAAACCCGCTGATGATTCCCAGCAGCAGGATACGAGCCATGCGCCGCTCAAGATAGATCGAGAATGTGTCTGACAGTTTTGCCACCGTGGCGCTTTCCTTCACACTCGATAACGGGATGGATGGACTTGTATCAGCGCTGGGCTCAATCCGGGTACTGGGTGTGATTCCACTAACTTCGTAGCCATCGCTTCGTGACCCTGTAGTCTACGATCAGCGGGGCATGATCAGAGAACCGCTGATCCCGGTAGATCGACGTCTGCTCAGCCCGAGCGGCGATCCCCGGGGTACCGATCTGGTAATCAATACGCCAGCCCACGTTCTTGGCCCAGGCCTGGCCGCGATTTGACCACCAGGTGTATTGTTCTTCCCGGTCATCCAGGCGGCGGAATACGTCGACCATCCCCAGGTCATCGAACAGCCAGTCCAACCAGGCGCGTTCATCGGGCAGAAAGCCGGAGTTTTTCCGGTTGCCGCGCCAGTTCTTCAGGTCGATCTCCCGATGCGCGATGTTGATGTCACCGCACAGCAGGTATTCGCGTCCGTCATTCATGAATCTTTTCAGCAGCGGCTTCATTCGTTTCATCATGCGGAATTTAAAAGCCTGGCGCTCATCGCCGCTGGTACCCGAAGGCATATACAGCGAAACCACGCTCAGGCGACCGATATCGACCTGGACCCAACGCCCCTCGCGGTCGAAATCCTTCCAACCCAGGCCCACACTCACCCGGTCTGGCTCGCTGCGGGAATAGATCGCGACCCCGCTGTAGCCCTTGCGCTCGGCATCCACATAACAGGTCTTGAAACCAGGTGGACTGAATTCTGGTGCTTGTCGCTGTTCAGGCTGGGCGCGGGTTTCCTGCAGGCATACGACATCTGCCTTCTGATCTGGCAACCAGTCGAAAAATTTCTTTCGGGCGGCCGCTCGTATACCGTTAACATTCAGCGTTATTATTCTCACTGAAGCGCCTTTTGATCAGGGTTTGACTGAACCACTTTGACGATGCCCGACACGGAGCACGATTTTCTTACGTTCGCCATTGACAGTGGCGTCCTCGGCTTTGGCGAGTTTACCCTTAAATCGGGCCGGATCAGCCCTTATTTCCTGAACGCCGGCCTCTTCAACACAGGCCACATGCTGTCCAGACTCGGGCGTTTTTATGCCGCGGTACTGGCAGAGACCGAAACTGAAGACTTCATGCTCTTCGGCCCAGCCTATAAAGGCATTGCCCTGGCGGCCGCCACCGCTGCGGCACTGTATCAGGACCACGACAGAAACGTTGGGTTTGCCTACAACCGCAAGGAATCCAAAGATCACGGCGAGGGCGGTGCGGTGGTCGGTGCCAAGCTTTCTGGACGTGTCGTGATCATCGACGACGTGATCACCGCTGGTACTGCGATCCGCGAATCCGTGGGGATCATTCGCGCAGCGGGTGCTGAGCCGGCAGCGGTGCTCGTTGCACTGGACCGGGAGGAAAAGGTAAGCGAAGACGGCCGCTCTGCAGTGGCTCAGGTGCGTGAGGAACTGGGTTTACCAGTCCACGTGATTGCCCGGTTCAATACCCTGATTGAGCACCTCCGCCATACTCCTGATCTTGCCCAACACCTCGAGACCATGGAGGCCTACCGTACCCGTTACGGTGAATCACAGCCTTGATACGGGCCTTGTCAAACCATCTCAGCAACAGCCTCTCATTGATGAATGCACACTAAGAATGGACCACAAAGCTGTAATTGATGTGCCAATCGCCAAGAAATAGCCTACTACTTTACTTTCCATCCTCCGCTCCGACCCCGGGGACGGACACGCCCCGGACCAATAACAGCTAGATAAAAAATCACTGTTGGGTTAGTTTTTGCCTATGGCCACACCCAAATTTCAAACAGACCTGCCTGCACTTCCGATTCGTCAAGATCACGAACGACCCAGGTGTTCAGCACCATGGCCAAGTTACCGCCACTTTTGGAACACCCTGGGTCGGCTACGCCAGAAGTTGACACAGGGTATCGAATCCTGCCGGCGGACCCAATTTGCATACCGACAACCAGCGGTTCTACTGGCGGTAATCCTGTTATTTGGACTTTTTGCCGGTCAAGTGGCTGATGCCGACTCACATATTCCGGACGACCCCGATGAACTCCGAGAAGCCTACGATACCGCGTTCCAGGCCATGTACCAGGACCCTGCTGACCTCGACAAAGCAACCTCGTATATCGAACTCGCAATCGCGATAGGTGACCTGGAGGGGGCTGTCGCGGCACTGGAGAGGATGCTGATTTTTGAGCCAGACCTTCCGCAGGTCCGTATGGATCTGGGTTTTCTCTATATTCAGCTGGGCTCTCCCGGCATGGCCCAGGCCTATCTCAGTGATGTTCTACTGGAAACCGACCTGCCGGATGATGCACGCAGTCTTGTGGAATCAACGTTAAAGGACATCAGTAAGCAGTCCGTGGCCCATAAGTTCTCTGGCACGGTCGTTGCTACGGCACGCTACCAGACCAACGCCAACGCCGGGCCTGACAATACCGCCATCGTGCTGTTCGGCAAACCGGCACTGCTGGAGAAAGAATTCACCGAACAGGCAGACTCGGACGGGTCGCTGGCCCTGCAACTCGGTTATGAGTATGACTTCCAGGTTCTCCCGCAGCGCACCTTTAATATTGATTTGAACACTCTTGTTGGTCAGCAGGCTGAACAGAGCCAGTTGGATGCACAGTTCGTTGAACTGCAGGCTGGCCCTAGGCTGCATTTTGGTCAGGAAGAGGCCCGGGATCTTGAGGTGCGCCCCTACCTCTCGGGTAACCAGTACGCCACAGATGACGAGACCGTAACAGGGGTCGGTGGTGGTCTCGACCTTACCTACCGAGCCGGTGAGATGAACTGGGTTCTTCAATCATCGTATCTAGCGCAGAGTTACCAGTCACAGACCGCCCTCGACGGCTACACTGCCTGGGTCACTCTGGGTCCCCAGATTCGCCTGGGCGCGCAAGCTCTGGCATCCCTGACCGGTGTTGTTCGACAGGTTGGGGCAAAGGTGGCGTATGAGGACAACTTGGAATATGGCGCAGGTGTCACGCTGCAATACGGGTTCAACGCCCCGTTCTGGTTATCGGTTTTGCCCTGGAGTGTATCGGCCACACTATCGCCCACCTGGAAGTCCTATCATGCAGCCAATCCCACCATCGATCCTGACCATATTCGCCGCGATCAGTCGACTCAGGGGATGCTCTTGCTGAATGTACCAATGAGTGCCAATATCAGCTTAGCCCTGTCTGCTGGGGCGAGCCGTACCAGCTCAAATATTCCGAACAATGAAAACGACAATTACTACGCGAGCGTTGGAATCCAGGCGAATTTCTGACAACCGTCAGGGATACAGGCGGCCGGGTTACAGATCTCGGCGTGGCGTTCTAGTAGCATGATCTAATAACCATCTCACGAGTATGGGAATTATAGGTTTCCCTACACCGATGCGACGGGGCGCACAGATCCTTATTTAGAGACCGCGGAAATAATGCCAAAATGTGAAGGAATAGGCATATACTGCATAAAGATTGTAGACAAATCACACGACGAAGATCGTGAACGACAACATAGGTGAGCATCGTGAAACGGATCATCCAACAGATTTTTCTGTCCAAGGGGGCGAGCAGGTGTCCGTAGGGTCCTCTGTCCAATTGGAGTGGAGCAGTTACGGCAAAATCGTCGCTATCACACTTGCGGTTCTCTTCCTGCTTGCTGTGGTGCTTGGACCTGTAGAAAATGCCGGGGCAGCCCAGGCAGAGCAGGAAGTGGGTGTGGCTGCGGCGGCCACGACTCAGGCCGTTGGCATTCCACCGGTCTCCGCAGAACGGGTACTGAATCCGGGCGTGAAGATCCTTCTGGACGAGCAGGTCAGAACTGACGCTTCCGGACGCCTCCAGATCCTGTTCCTGGACGGTACAGCATTAACGCTCGGTGCTGACTCAGACCTCGTCATCGATCAATATTTCTTTGACCCTGACAGCGGTCAGGGTGGCATGAGCGTTAGTCTCACGACCGGTCTTTTCCGGGTCATCGGCGGGAAGATCTCCAAAAACCAAGAGATCAAATTCAACACGCCGACATCAAAGATCACGATCCGAGGTGGAATGACAGATCTTGACGTGAGATCCGATCAAGATATCGCACATTTTATCTACGGCCAGGCCATGTCAGTGACCGCCAATGGCGTCCAGCAGAAAATAAGTCAGCCAGGCTTCACCATTGCCGTAGATAAAGGCAAGGCGCCTGGCACACCGCAACGAAGCAAGGCGACGGATCTCGCGAAGTTGGCCGATCAGCTTGAAGTCGCTATTGAATCTGAAGATAAGGATGCAGCACCTTCTGATGCGCCTGCCCCAGCTGACGCAAATAATGCCGACGACACCCCTTCGGAGGCCGATACATCCGAAGGGGGTACAGCTGAAACTATCGAAGTGTCCCCAGAGGCAGATTCCAGTGGTGAGAATGCGTCTGGCGATACAACGACGGGATCTTCCACAGAAAGTGCCGGCCCAACCCAACGGGAAGAAAAGCAAAGAGCTGACGAACAGAAGCAGGGAGCCAAAAAGGAGAAAGCTAAGAAGAATCTAAAAACCAAGAAGGGAAAGCAAGAAACAAAGAAAGCCGTGAAGAAGAAAAAAGCCGCCGCTAAAAAGAAAGCCGCTACAAAGAAAAAAGCCGCAAAGAAGAAAAAAGCCGCCGCTAAAAAGAAAGCCGCCACAAAGAAAAAAGCCGTGAAGAAGAAAAAAGCCGCCGCTAAAAAGAAAGCCGCTACAAAGAAAAAAGCCGTGAAGAAGAAAAAAACCGCCGCTAAAAAGAAAGCCGCTGCAAAGAAGAAAACCGCCGCCAAAAAGAAAGTTGCCACAAAGAAGAAAGCCGCCGCTAAAAAGAAAACTGTTGCAAAGAAGAAAGTCGCCGCGAAGAAGAAAACCGCTGCTAAGAAGAAAGCCGCCGCCAAGAAGAAAACCGCTGCTAAGAAGAAAACCGCTGCTAAGAAGAAAGCCGCCGCTAAGAAGAAAACCGCCGCTAAGAAGAAAGCCGCCGCTAAGAAGAAAGCCGCCGCTAAGAAGAAAACCGCCGCTAAGAAGAAAGCCGCCGCTAAGAAGAAAACCGCCGCTAAGAAGAAAACCGCCGCTAAGAAAAAAGCCGCCGCAAAGAAGAAAGCCGCCGCTGAAGCCAAGAAAACAGAGGAGGCGGAGGAGGAGACAACTGAGGAGTGCGACGAGGAGGAAAATCCGGACGGCTGCGACAAAGCGAGATCGTTGGCTGGAGCGTGGATGCAGGACGGGACATCGTCGGGTTTTGCTGGCGGCGTTGTCATCGAACGTGCCGGGTTGTTGCAGGTGGCGGACCAGGCCGCGCTACTCGAAGGACTCGAGTTGTGCCGCAGCTGTCGTTTTCTTGAATGGGGTTACTTCACCGAGCAGATTCCAACCGCCATGAACAGCCTACGCATGGGTTTCTGGGTCAATGGCATAGCGGCAACTTCGGCGCATCTGTCTGCCGCTGCCACAAAACAAGCGCGCTATTCGGGCGACTTACTGGGGATGGTGTGGGACGGAACCCAGGCCCGTGCTACGCAGGGAGACTTCAGGTCTACCGTCTCGTTCGGGGTCGCGAACTATAGTGTCGATGCGTTCTCAGCCACTTTCGACGGCGGGCAGTATTCCAGCGCGGCCCGGGGCGTGAAAAATGGCAGTGCCTTTCGGCTTCATGATGCCGCCAGTGGTCGAAACTTTACTGCCAAAGGTAACCTGTTCGGCCATCCACAGGCCGTGGGACAGCCACCGCCAGAGATGGCCGGGCAGTTTTCCATCACAGGGAGTAACTATCAGGCCGGTGGCGTCTTTGGCGGTGCGATGGTTAGTCAGTCCGGAAACGACCTCTGATCCAGGCAAGGGTGAAATATTCGTAGCTAGATTCGGCCGTTTCTACCCGTACCGAGTCCCGCTCCTCGATGGCATGAGTGCCACCCGATCAACCAAAAACCACCCGATTGCGACCAGATTCCTTGGCGGAATAAAGCGCTTTGTCGGCCCGGTTTAGCGCATCGCCGAGAGACTCTAGAGGTAGCGGAAAGCTCGCACCAATACTGACAGTCAAGGCGATTTCCTGGTGATTGTCGTTGTCTGGAATCGGTAGCGGTGATTCCTCCAGTTTCCTCCGAACGCGCTCCAGGACATCCGCTGCCGTCTGTCGGGGATCAGTCGATTCGTCCTGGTCAGGAACTACCTCCAACGCGAGACCGAACTCCTCACCACCCAGTCGCCCGAAACTGGCACCGGCTTTCAGGGCCTGGGTCACAATATTCACCATATGCTTCAGGGCCTCGTCTCCAAGCACATGGCCGTAGGTATCGTTAACTTTCTTGAAGAAATCAATGTCAAATACCGCGACGAGAAACCTCTGACGTTCAGCACACCCCTCGAGACTGGTGATGGCTCGGTCGTACCAGGTCCGCCGACTTAGACAGCCGGTCAGAACATCGTGTTCGACCAGCCAGGTCGTTCGGATCAGACGAGTTCGAGTGGTGAGGTAGATCGAGAATGCACCCGACAGGTAAACCAGCACCACGATCAGGACAGGGTACATGGGGTCCAGAAGAAGGCGGTAGCGGTCAAAGGCGATCCAGCCACCACCCAGAACGGCAGTGATGGCGAGCAGGGCCAGCCCAGCACACCAGGCCATTCCCCAGCGTGGCAGGATCCAGATCAGAATTGCACCCAGCACAAGACAAAATAGAATCTCCGCACCGGCCATCCAGTCCGGCCGTGCAAGATAATCAGCAGCAAGAATGGTTTCGATCGCCTGCACCTGCACCGCCAGGCTCGATGTCAGATCCCCGAGCGCGTTGACACCGAAGTCTCCAACGCCGACTGCTGAACTACCGATCAGCACGATCCTTCCGCTTACCTGATTGGCCGGTGCTTCACCGGAAAGCACCTGCCACGCTGGAACAGCCTGTGTATGTACAGAATCCCGGTAACGTATCCAGATCTGTCCAGCTGGATCAGTCGGTACGATCAGTCTGCCGATTCTGACATTGATCAGGCCCGCGCGGCCGGTGTTGCCTGAAGCCGGGTCTGTCGTTTTCGTGGCGTGGTTCGATGCCCCCTGAGCAATACGCAGGGCTTCGGCCGCAAGCGACGGATAGACCGTCTCTCCGATCCGCACGAACAAGGGTAGTCGCCGGATGACCTCATCGGTACCAACCGTATGGGTCAGGTACCCGTAACCTGATGCGGACGCCTCCAGTACGGGCAGGGCCGTGATCGCCCCGCCAAAGGACAGCAGGTAGGGATCGGGTGCTGGTCCTTTGGTTGCGTACCGGGGTTTGAGCTCGGGCAGCCGCGGCCCAGGGTTGGGCGTCAGAGCGAAACCGATCGCAACGTTGCTGTTGCTGATAGCGCTGGCGAACGCCTGGTCATTGTCCGGCAGATCACGCAGCTTGGCCCGGGTTTCATCGAACGTGGCCCCCGCCGGGAGCAACTCGGCCAGCCTGGCCGGGGAAAGCCGATCGGGTTCGGAGAAAAGCACATCAAAGACGATCGCGGCAGCACCCAGTGCGGTCAGTTCATCCACCAGGTCCGCCATTTGCTGCCGGGGCCACGGCCACTGGCCGATTCGGGCCAGACTGCCCTCGTCGATGTCGACAATACTGATCGGCACGTCGGTAGGTACCCGTGGACTCAGTTGCTGGTAACGATCGAAAATCTGCAGCCGGTACTCCGTGCCAATAGCGGGCTCATAGAGCCTGATAGCCGTGGCAGTCAGCAGCAAGGACAGTGGTGCCATCACTGACCAGGGGATTTTCCAGCTTAAACTCACTCGGGCATAGCTCTTTTCGCTATCAAAGATTTGGCTCTTGTCGAGCCTTTCGAGCATCCTGTGGCCCAACTCCGG
>PVBE011284745.1_pt1 | contig 24233 bp, 25 predicted proteins | sample 1631181 | NCBI WGS metagenome assembly PVBE01 (sample SAMN08397723, study PRJNA350692) | Marine metagenome, whole genome shotgun sequencing project. | isolation source: water | place: Pacific Ocean | collected 2012-04 | reverse complement strand
GAGTGAGCTCTTCTCTGATCTCCAACATCTCCGCCAACTCATGAATGCGGTATCGGGCCTCCTTCTCTCCAATGCCATAGACCGCAGCATTGACCGAGAGCGAATCGAGTGACGGCAAGTCCCAGATCAGCTGCTGCTTCTGACCCATCACCAAAGTGATCTGCTTGAGAAAAGCAGCCTGTCGTCGCTGAGGCACATAGCCAGCGACATGCACCATCCCCGCGCTGGGATGAATTAAGCCACAAAGCATTTTCAAGGTGGTGGTTTTGCCCGCACCGTTGGCACCAAGGAAGCCCACCATCTCGCCTGGATGGATGGTGAAGCTCACATGACTAACCGCTTGAACATCATGAGTCTTGCGGCGAAAAAAATGGTTGAACGTGCCAACAAAACCAGGAGTCTTATCCGCGACTTGATAGGTCTTACTGAGCTGCTCTACCTCAATCACCGCATCAGCCCAAATCGGACAACCGCTGACGCGCAAGCTCAGCCTGAGCCTCAGCCTCAGCAAGGTTGGCTTGGCATTCCTCAACTACGTTCGGGGGAGCTTTGATTGCGAAATTCGGATTGGCCAAGCGACCCGCCAGACCAGCAATCTCTTTCTCTGCCTTAGCTAAATCCTTCTCCAAGCGACCCCTAAGAGCATCCAGATCCACCAATCCATCGATGGGCAGCAGCACTTGCAACTCTCCACTAACGCCGGCCAAGCAGCGCTGCGTCAGATCAACACTGGACGCCACCACCACGCTCTCAGCACGCGTGAGAGCTGTGATATCCGCAGTCGCCTGCTCCAACAAAGCGGCCAGCTCACGGCGGCCTGTAATGAATTGAACCGGCACCGTCTGAGCTGGCTTCAGACCAGCAACTGCACGCAAGTTACGCACCACCCGGATGGCCTCAATCAGTTCCGTAAACGACAGCTCAAGATCATCATCAAGAGATGATTTGTTGCTTGCTGGCCAGCTCTGCAAAGCCAGAAAAGTATCTTTCGGCGCACCAGTTAACCCATGCCAGAGCTCCTCGCTCAAATGGGGCATTAATGGATGAAGCATCACCAAGAGATCACCCAGCACCTTGGCCAACACCTGACGAGCTGTGCACTGATCCGCCAGAACTTCATCACTGGGATCTTCGCCCGGATGCAGCCGTCGTTTACTCAGCTCTAAATACCAGTCGCAAATATCGTTCCAAGCGAACTCATAAAGGCATTTAGCCGCCTCACCAAGGCGATAACTGTCGTAGCGCTCAGCAACATCGCGATTCATGCGAGCCAGGCGAGAAAGAATCCAACGATCCGCGAGCTGCAAGCTCGCAGGATCAGGCTCACCCAGCGACGCCGGCGTCTCCCCACCCAGATTCATCAGGGCAAAACGAGTGGCATTCCAGAGCTTATTGGCGAAGTTCCGGGCCGCCTCCACCGTCGCGGAGGTGTCGCTCTTGCGGTCGTAATCAAGGCGGATGTCTTGACCAGCTCCGGCTACTTCACGCACAAGGGCAAAACGCAGAGCATCGGTGCCATAACGCTCGATGAGCAACAACGGATCAATACCATTGCCGGCGCTTTTGCTCATCTTGCGATTCTGCTCATCCCTCACCAGGCCATGGATATAAACGTCCGCGAACGGCATGCAACCGGTGAAGGCACCAGCCATCATCGTCATCCTCGCCACCCAGAAAAAGATGATGTCGAAACCTGTGACCAAAGTGCTGGTGGGATACCAACATTCGAGGTCTGCACTCTCTTGATCAGGCCAGCCCATGGTGGAGAAGGGCCAAAGACCACTGGAAAACCAGGTATCAAGAACATCCTCATCCTGCTGGATGACCACAGCCTCTCCAAACTGATCACGAGCCTGCTGCCATGCCTCCTCCTCCGAGCGAGCCACCAGATAAGGAGTGGCATCGGTCAACTGATCGTCAGTCTCACTGACAACAAACCAAGCAGGAATGCGATGGCCCCACCACAGCTGCCGGCTGATGCACCAATCACGAATGTCAGTAAGCCAATCGCGATAGACCTTTTGCCAACGATTGGGTACGAAGCGGGGTGCTCCATGATCCAGACACTCATGGCAACGGGCCGCTAGAGGTTCCATACGCACGAACCACTGGGTGGAGAGCAAAGGCTCCACCGGCACCTTGCCCCGATCGGAATAAGGAACGCTATGGCGATGGGGTTCCACTTTCACCAATAGGCCCTCCTCCTGCAAGGCCGCCACAACTGCCTTGCGGGCCTCAAAGCGATCAAGCCCCTCAAAACGACCGGCATGAAGATTCATGCTTCCGTTTTTGTTCATCACCGTGATCTGAGGCAAGTCGTGCCGCTGTCCAATCGCAAAATCGTTGGGGTCATGGGCGGGTGTCACCTTGACGCAACCAGTGCCGAAATCCTGATCCACATGATCATCAGCAATCACGGGAATCTCTCGCCCCAGTAGGGGCAATGTGAGGGTTTGACCCACCAAATGGCGATAACGCTCGTCGGCAGGATTCACCGCAACAGCCACATCGCCAAGCATGGTTTCAGGGCGAGTTGTGGCCACTTCAAGATGAGTAGTGCCATCAGCGGCCGGGCCACCCGTTAGGGGATAGCGCAAGTGCCACAGATGACCATCGACTTCCTTCATCTCAACCTCCAAGTCGCTAACCGCCGATCCGGAAGCCGGGCACCAATTCACGAGGTACTCGCCTCGATAGATCAAGCCCTGCTCATGTAAGCGAACAAAAGCTTCACGGACAGCCGCACTGAGGCCTTCATCCAAAGTGAAGCGCTGACGCTGCCAGTCAACCGAGTAACCCAAGCGGCGCAGCTGATCAACAATCCGCCCACCGCTCTCCTCCTTCCAGGCCCAGGCACGTTCAAGAAAGGCATCCCGCCCTAAGTCATAACGACTGATCGCTTCAGCCTTGAGCTGCTTTTCAAGAATTGTCTGCACAGCAATCGATGCGTGATCGGTCCCAGGCAGACAAAGCACATTTTTTCCTTGCAAGCGCTGAAAACGCACGATTGTGTCGATCAGAGCCGTATTGAAGGCATGCCCCATATGCAAACTGCCCGTAACGTTCGGAGGGGGGATCACCACCGAAAAAGGCTCGCCTGCAGCCTGTGGGTCAGGGTGAAAAGCACCACTCTCCTCCCATGCGCACTGCCAGCGACTCTCCGTACCAGCAGGGTCGTACGTCTTAGCAAGGGCATCAACCGCCTGAACAAAGGCTGGGTCTGCGGCGCTCAGCTCAGTCACGGTGGAAGTGGACGGCATTCGAACCATGCTCGCAAAAGGCCGCGGCGTATCCATTACGGCTCGAAACCATCACACGCATCACTGAGAAACTTTCCAAGGAATAGCGACCAGCGCATCAAGCCTTTGCCAGCGACTGCAATCGGAATCAACCCTTTCCAGCAACCCCACCTGCTCCAATGCCCTGGAAGCCTGCTGGGGTGTCACTACGGCCCCCGGTGCTATAGGCATCACCAGCACCTGGGGCTCAGCGGGATCAGCCATAAGCTGCAATTCGAGATCCTCCAAGGTTCGTTCGTAAAACAACCCGCGCAAGCGACCCGTCAACCTCGGCCCCAGAGCCTCGGCAAATAACTCAAGACTCTCGCGCTCTCCCGACAACCCACAGTTCAGGGCCATCCAGATCAACAACTTGGCCCAACTATCCACCGTCCAGAGGGGCTGAAAGCTATCCCGGTGCTGCCGTACCAGTTCAGCCAAAGCAAAATCAACCAATTTGCCCTGAAACAGAATTGCTTGGGAATCGTCCATGGCAGACATCCTCTCCTCCAGAAGGCAGACTGATGAGGTGTCTAATCCGGCAGGGCCCATGACCCTGGATCTGAACGATCCCGAACTCGAATTTTCGAATTTGGTGGATGCCTACATCACGTGGGTATTGGCCGTGATCAATGATGAAAAACTCGAATCTGAGGATCAGCTGCTCACTGATGACATCTCTGAAGATGCGCTCAATGCGATGCGCTTCCTTCCAGGAGACGTGACCAGCGCCATTGAAACCAGCCTGGCGCGCGTCTATGACGTTGATGCAGAAGAACTCGCCAATCTGCTTTTCCCAGAAGACTGAACTTGATCGTTGATCCCCTGAGCTGCACATGAGCTGCCTAGGAAGCATTCGTTAGATCTTCTTCATTGATCGATGAGGCATGTTTCCGCTGGATCCCAAATCCACCAAGGAGACATGGCACTTGCTGGCACCTCCATGGAGCTGATGATGAGATGGGCAAAGTTGATGCAACGAAGCTGACAAGGTAAGCACGTTCGATCAGGACCATTCAGGTATGGCAGCATCGGCTGGCTGAACACACGGGACGCACTAGCCAGAGAACAAAGCGGATGTCTCTAGCGAAGCTTTTCAAAGACCAGATCTGGAAACTTCAGCTCTAGGAATAGTGTCCAACAACTAATCAGGCCAAATCAAGACTGATCAAACGGCCTGCTAGCAATCAATAGCAAGGACCGTTGAGAGGTGTTCCCTCAGTGATCACAGCTCATCCACAAAACTCAGAGCGATCTCCAGCCATTGATAAACCCGCCCAAAATCACCCACGCTTAGGCAAGAACTAAGACAACTATTGCAAAAGAGAACAATGGCCCAACAACGAACTGCGTCAATCCTCAACATTTCGGACGATCAGAGGAGGCAGCGTGAAGAAATCGCCTTGGCGGTGCTGCTCTTAGCGAGTAAAGCTAACGGGATCGACTAACAAGCTGAAAACAGTGTGGTTGATGCCTTCAGATTCCTTTCAATCGCAATATCACTGCAATCTTCTTGAAAAATCAGCCAAGTAGAGCACACAACCAAACTGGAGAAGGCAAAGGCGAAAACCTATAAAACAATCAAAGCAGCGCCCTACCACTGCCACTAAAGGCTCAGCCCCTTCCTGCGAAGACGAAACAACTTGGCGTATAAGATTGATTCAAAGGATTTCTCTAAGCACTTTTCACCATGTCTGAGGCCCAAGCTCTCTATGTCCTGTTAGCACCCACAGGCCAGCTAACAGGACATGGACAATTACGAGAAACCATTCGTGAGCGCCGAAAACGCCTGGGAGATGATGTCGCTTTTTGGTATCTTTCTCCTGAACTGGTTCAGCAGTTTAATCTTTCTGGTCAAGGTTTTGAAGCAGTTGTTGCCAGCGAACTCACAGCAATCAATTGGCTGAAAATGCGCTTTGGTGGTGAAAGCCGTAGCGCTCAACTAAATATTGATGAATTGCATGAACATGCAAACTCCCTTCCTCCCTCCCCAATAAGCAGAGATCTCAGTGGTTGAGAAATCATTGTCCAATGATGATCACTATATGCCCGAAAATAATAAATCTTTCTGACTCTAAAAAAGCAAAAAATCTATTCTTAGTGCCATTGTTGATCAACTTCATTCCCATGCTACTCATATGACATCCCTTCACAAGATCACAATCCACCACCGCCAAGCAGGCCGCACAATTACTTTTGATGTGCCAGATGGGGAATACATTCTGCGCTCTTTCGAGTCACGTGGAGAGGAGCTGCCTTTTTCATGCAGAAATGGCTGTTGCACAACATGCGCCGTAAGAATTTTATCCGGCGAGATGGATCAAACAGCTGGCATTGGCCTTTCAAAAGAAATGCGCGACAAAGGATATGGGCTGCTTTGCGTGGCCAGAGCAACCAGAGAGCTGGAAGTTGAGACTCAGGATGAGGATGAGGTCTACGAAATGCAGTTTGGTAAATATTTGGGGCGAATTAAGTCAAAGGCAGGCAGCCCTTTTGATATTTAAGCAAGTTCAAATAACACATGCCTGCTAAGGATACAGGAATATAATGATTTACTATTTACCGAAGAAAACTTTAGGGATTTGCGAAAGTCTCTACAACCTGGAGGGTTTATCCGTAGCGGACTGCATTCGTTTGCTGCATTGGCAAGGCAAACTGTCTAAGAATCAATGCCACAAACTTACTTAGAGCTACCGGCTTAGCCAAGCCAGAACTTTCGCGCCAGTTGAGGAATGCTTGCAAAATCTGCATACGCATCTCCAGGAATTTACCATCATCGAAGTTATAAACCCAAGGGAATGCATTGCGTGATGTGTGATTGGTTTGCACAATCACCTCCTCATCAAAGAGGACAGGGTCGATACCCAAAAGCTCGTAAAAATCACCCCGCTCACAAACAGTGAGGGTATGGGTAAGAAAAACACTCCAAAGGAAAAAACGGCTAAGCAGCTTGCCTCGGAACCCTTTGGTCATTCCTGGCCAGCAACGCATCATCAGATTGATGCAATCACCATGACGATTTTCGTCCTGACACCATGGCTCAAAAAAGTCAAATAAAGGTGCACAGACTTTCTCTGGATTGTCATTCAAATGACGGTTAATCAGGATATAGCGCCAATATCCAATCTTCTCTGAAAGATATAAAGAGTAGAGCACCCAACTAAGAGGGAAAAATGTAGCAGCTCTTTTGTTCCCTAAGTTTGGCAAATCAACATTGATCCCCTCTGCTTTCAACGCTCTACCAAGAAAGCCTGCATGACGAGCTTCGTCCCTTGCTAAAAATGTAAAAAACTGCCCTAATTCCTTCCGACCTGCCTTCTTAAATCTATTTGAGATTTCTTTAAAGAGTAAAAATCCAGAGAACTCAGAGACAACAGAGCGAACAAGATAGCTCTCATAAACGGCTTTATCCTCAGGCGAAAGTTCACCAAGACGATCAAGAGAAGCCTTTCGATCAAAATGCTTAAGGTTATAGTCTGCTTCCATCTCCTTAAACATTGCCTCAAAATCTTTTCGAGCAATGTCAAGGTCTGTTTTAGCCGCCTTATCGAATTCTGTTGTGTAAAAACGTGGAGTTAAGAGGTTGTCATCAAGATGTGGCGGAAGCTCATTCCTCCCTTCTCCTCTCATGGCAGGAGCAGTCACAGTAGTGGCCGTCATCACCTTGCTCTAACTGGGAAATAATTATAAGGCCTTTGCTTTGAGAATCGAACTTTGGCCTAGGCAATCGAAAAATGCGCCGTGGATCCAAACCACACACCAGGAACGCGAAACAGTCTCGACTAAAACCAATATAACGACATGATATTAATATGTCTCACCAAATCCCAACTTGTCACGCTAAATTCATTCTGCTTTTGAACAAGTTAATGGCATGGAGCTCCTCGCCGAATACTTCAAAGTGTTCTCCGAGCCCAACCGCCTGGCAGTCCTAGAGGCGCTCAGGAGCGGGTCTCTCAACGTAACGGCCGTTGTTGAAAAAACTGACCTAAGCCAAGCTCTGGTGTCCAAACACCTGAAGCTGCTTACCATCGCTGGCGTGGTACATCGCCGCCCAGAAGGATCCCTCGTGTACTACGAGGTGATGGACAAGGCTGTGTTCAAACTCATTAGCCAGGCCCAAAAACTGATCATGACAGCCCGCCGCCAGCAGCTCGACGAGCTCTCCTCCATCAGATGATGGAGGAGAGCTCGTCCCATAGCCCACAAAACCTCGACCAATTACGACAAGCCCTTGCTGATGGCAAGCGTTGTTTTCCAGGGCTTCAGCTCATTCAGGTGGATGGTCTTGATCTCGATCTCTCAAGCTGCGAACTGACAGACAGCTGTTTCAAGGAAGCCCGCTTCGGTCATGCCCAGCTGAACAATGCCAACGTAAAGGGCTGCTGTTTTCAAGAAGCCTTGCTATGGGGAGCAGATCTTTCCAATCTTCAAGCTCAGCAATCGTTTTGGCACGAAGCTGACCTCTCCGGATCCCGTATGCAAAAAGCAGACTTCAGCGATGCCGTGATGCATCGATGCTGCTTAAGAGGCGTGATTGCTGCCAGCAGCACATGGCATCACACCCGCCTAGTCGAGGCAGATTTCCGTTCAGGACTCGATCAACTCACGGACCTAGGCAAAGCAGATTTCAACAACGCAGACCTTAGTTACGCACTTCTGCAGAGAGCCAATCTGCACGGAGCCAGCCTGCTTGGCTGCTGCCTCTACGGCACATCCTTCTGCGAGGCCGATCTACGCGAAGCGGATCTACGTGGATGCGATCTGAGAAACAGCAAGCTAGAGAGAGCCCTGCTGGAGGGAGCCCGCCTTGAGGGAGCCCTGCTACCTGAGGGACTGAAACCTTAAAACTCAAAACCAATCCATTGATGAGCCGATGGCAATGCGCTGATGCTGACCTTTATCAGTGCGGCAAATTCAGCTACTTCTAAGCCACTACTAGAAGTAGTAGAACTCAACAGCAATTCACACTGCTAAACAGATAGAACATGAAGCGGCGGGCCCAAGCGGCATTTGCCAAAGATCCTCTAAACCCCATCGCTCCCATGGGCGCACCCTCCCCGGATCAAGACATTGCAGCTCTTAGGAGGAATTACCAAAGAGCCAGCCTGCGCAGTGTCGACCTAGATGCCGATCCAGTGGAACAATTCCGCCGCTGGCTTCAGCAAGCCATCGCAGCTGATCTGCAAGAGGCCACCGCCATGGTGCTCAGCACCTTTGATGGCAAGCGCCCCAGCAGCCGCACAGTGCTACTCAAAGCCTTCGACCAACGCGGCTTTGTGTTCTTTACCAATTACGGCAGCCGAAAAGCCCAAGACATTGCTGCGCAAGCAAATGTGAGCCTGCTATTCCCCTGGTATGGCCTTGAGCGACAAGTAGCGATCATGGGCCCTGCCGAGCGCATCAGCACAGCTGAATCTCTGGCCTACTTCAGCTCTAGGCCCTTCGGTAGTCGCCTTGGGGCCTGGGTGTCGCAGCAAAGCGAAGTGATCAGCTCGCGCCATATCCTGGAAATGAAATGGCAAGAAATTCAACGTCGCTTCGCCAATGGTGAAGTTCCCCTACCTGAGTTCTGGGGTGGCTTTCGGGTGGCTCCGATTGAATTCGAATTCTGGCAGGGACGCGAGAACCGACTAAACGATCGATTTCGCTACCGGCCCCAAAAAGACAGCAACCATGAGCAAACCTGGTGCATCGAGCGCTTGTCCCCATGAATTGATTGATCAAGATGAGCTTGAGCAGCAATGGCTTTCTGTCAGCTTGGATGAGTTGGATGTCCGTCGTGTCTAATCGGTATGGAGTCCACCACCCCCAGCCATCAATGCATGATGCGGATGGCTCCCTACCTAATTGGTCGCCCACGCCGCGGCGTAGTGGGAAGCAGCCGTTATGCCTGCAAGTTACGTGAATCCATTCGCCAAGCAGCCAATGATCCAGAGCGCAAGCCAGTCTTAATCAGTGGTGAACCAGGCTTAGAAAAAGACAACATCGCCAGACTGGTGCATTTCAGCTCTGCCGATCGACGCCTTCTTTTGATGAGCTTCGATGCCAGCAACATACGAGGCCAAGGCGTTGAACTGTTTGGCAGAGAAGGCTCTCATGAACTGTCTCTGCTCGATTGCCTAGGGGATGGCAACCTGCTGATCGACTGCATTGATCTTGCAGAGCCTCAACTACAAAAACGTCTCATTGACCTGGCTACTAAAGGCCACCCTGCCTTCTCGGGGCGGATCTTGTTTACTGCCGAATCAAGCCTCAAAGAGCTAGAGGGGGTAGCAACTCAGATCAGAGTGCCACCCTTACGAGTGCGGCGTTCCGATCTGGGCGATTGGCTCCGTTACAGCCTGCGCCAGCGCAGCCCCAGTCTGGGCTGGAGTCGCCCTCCCGAGTTACCCGAAGCAATTGTCAGGCGACTGCAAAGCCACGATTTCCCGAACAACATCCGCGAATTGGACAGCGTGGTGGAACGGGCCCTGCAACAGGCCCGCAGCCAGGCCGCGGCTGAGCAAGCCAGCGGTGCAATCACTATCGCCCTACCCGCAGCTTTGCCGGAAGACGTGTTCTGGGTGAACAGCCGGGAGCCCAACCTGCGCTTTGAAATCTGGCGCTGGAAGCCTCAACTACGTCAGCTGATGCGCTCACCCCAACTCTGGAACGGCTTGCTTTTTGGGCTGGTGAGCTGGGTCTTCGTGCTGGTGAACCTGTGGCTGTGGTTTGGCCCACAAGACAGGGCACACAACAGCATGCTCAAATTTTTCTGGGCCTGGTGGTGGCCTCTGATCCTGCTGACTTACCCGCTGGTCGGGCGACTTTGGTGCGCAGTCTGTCCATTCATGGTCTGGGGCCAAATTGCTCAAAACAGCAAAAAGGCTCTCGCCAAATTGATCTCAACCTTGGGTTTACCTGCCGGTTGGTTGCAACCAAGACTCTGGCCCCATGGCGATCACGACAGTTGGGGAGCACCTGTTTTGGCGACAGGGTTCGCAGCGATCCTGATCTGGGAAGAGGTCTGGAACCTAGAAGACACCGCCCGACTCAGCAGTTGCCTCTTGCTACTGATCACCTCAGGGGCTGTGCTGTGTTCACTGGTCTTCGAGAAACGATTCTGGTGCCGCTATCTCTGCCCAGTTGGCGGCATGAATGGCCTATTCGCAAAGCTTTCGATCCTCGAATTACGTGCGCAATCGGGCACTTGCTCAGGGAGTTGCACGTCCTACGCCTGTTTCAAAGGAGGACCTGCTGAAGGCGAAGGTATGGCTAGCGACGGTTGCCCCCTGGGCACCCATCCAGCCCATCTCAGCGACAACCGCAACTGTGTACTTTGTCTGACCTGCGCCCAAGCCTGCCCGCATCACTCCGTGCAATTGCGACTGCGGCCTCCAGCCGCAGATCTGCAACGCAGCATGCATGGTCCAAAAGGCGAGAAGGGATTGATCTTGGTGTTGGCCGGTGGAATCACCCTGCATCATTGGCAACGACTACTGGGCTGGTTGCCCCTGGCTCCAGAGTCTCTCCAGGAGGGGCCCCTTTTAGCGCGACTGGTGTTTGCTGCCCTAGCGCTAAGCCTGCCAGCGGCTGCAGGTCTGTGGGTGGAGCGTCGCTGGCTGTACACCGCCTTACCCCTGTTATGGAGCGTGCTCTTGGCCCGTCATCTACCGATGGGCATGACAGAGGCCGGCACTGTGTTGCCGATTGGTTGGCCTCAATGGAGTGCCGATCCCAACGTGATTGGCTTCTGCCAGAGCTTGGCAATTGCGTTTGGTTGGCTTGGTTGTGTCGTGTTACTTCGTCGTCTCATCAGCCGCCAGCGACAACCCTGGCTAACAGCTAGCGGAGTGTTGTTAGGAGTAGCCCTGGCTAGCCGTTGGCTAGTGCACCTCTAAAAACAAAAAGCCTCAGGCTCGATTGATCCCTGCTCAATAATATTGACCTCGATAAGGTTTACCTGCTCACTAATATCAGCCTTGGACCCTTTATTTGAGAATTACAAAATTCATATCAAAGTCTCGAATCAAATCACGCCCAGAGACAAAGGCAACATTGACGTAAGCTTGGTGATATCTCATGCATCCGAGGAGGCCAACCCTGGGATGATTCTAAGTCCTCATACGTAATTACTCCATCCTTAATCATCCTTTGATCCCCATAGATCTCGCTAAAAAATAAATCAATCGCCTCTCAACGCTGGAGTAGCCCGCGTTCAAGTCACTACCAGTCGCCGTGACTTATAAGCCCTGGCAAGGGGTAAAAAGATAATATCCGCTCTACCTCCTGGCTGTCGGCAGCACTCAAAAGAAAAGTGAGCCCAATACGCTGGAGCAACATGCTGCTGCCAGCATGTTGCGGTTTAGTTCTTCGAGCCCTAATGCAGAAAAAGAAGAAAAAAACAGCTGTAGGGTATATTGAGGCTTTAGTAGTGACTGCAAGGTATTCTGAGGCTTGCTTTTAATACTAAAATATCGCGCATCCCCTACTGGGCCGGCAATCAATGAACATTGCCAGCTTACCAAAGGGTTAAGGATAATGCGATCGAATATTCAAAATTAATGATAACACTCGCTATAAAATATTAGGCCCAAGTCTATTGACCATAAGAATTCAAAAGGGAAAGTCACCAATAAAGCATTCGCTATTACTATTTTTCATTAGAAATCATATTCGCAGCTCCCGCTTAATGCATAAGCATCAGATCGCACTCAAAACAATTCCATAGCCAAACAGAGCATTCCTTGCATAAAGCCTTACCCTCATCAGCCACACACTTATGATGAGCAAACCGGCAGTAGGTCTAACTGACCTACAGCTAATCCCCAATACCTGAGGTTAGAATCTGCCGTAACTGTGGTTGATCATTAACCTACAGTTGCTTGACAGCCAAATCAAGTCGCCATTGTAAGTGCTGTAATTAACTCACAAATAACACTGAGCAACTAGTCGAATATGAGGTGATTTGACTCATACCTTCTGACGTGAGCGTACCTAAGGTTTAATCAGGTATACATTTCTCATAACCTCATGGCTTACAACCAAACTGTGGTGGTCCTCGGTGGTCTCGCACACATTCCCATTGCTATCGGGGCGTTCTACTTGGTCAAAGCATTTATGTACCGAGGGGGTGACGGTAAGATTGCTCCATTTAGCTTCAGCTACCGTCTAGCTGCTCTAAGAAGAAAAGCAGCCGTTTTGGGTAAGTCAAGCGAAAATCCTGATGACGAGGATTCACCAGATACATCTGGCAAGCCAACGAGCAAGCCCAAGACAACCATTGCAAGCAATGTAGAAGACAAAATTGAAGGCAACATCGAGTCTAAAGGCCTCGACCCTTAACTAAGTTGAAGGCCATGAAATGTTAGGAAGAGACAACCAGCTGAGCGATTTGAGTCACCAGTCATTTTATGTCTCTAAAAGGCCACTACGAGTGGCATTAAAACGTGATCAAAGCTTTTCACTTGGGTTGATCAACTCCGAAGCTTTTCCATAAGTTCAGAGACTCCCAGAGCTTTCGCCTCAATCTCCAAAAAGGGGCTGCGATCATTTTCCCTTACTGTTAAATAACTAACTAATCACCAGTATGCAGACATGTATAGGGAGTGAATCTTTTCTCTTCCATAAATCGAGGAAATAAAATATTATTCTCAAGATGGATGTGCATTCGCAATTCATAGTCCAAGTTTTTAAGGCCTTTATAGAGACTGCGCCAAGTCATACAAGCTTGATCTGGCGCCTTATAGCCATTGGTAAGGGTGGCCATTTGCTTCAGCGCTTGACTCGCTCTCTCGTGTTCAATACGCAAGCACTGAACTGGGCCTGCTGGTCCGGGATCTTGCTTACCCAGAATCCATGGGAAGAGGATCTGCTCTTCCTTAGCCATGTGTATTAGAAGATCTTCAGATAAACATAAAAATGCATCTTTTAAGTTACCAAGGCATTCAGGATCTTTATCCAGATGCATCTTTACAACTCGATTTAGAAGTCCCTCAAGATGTGGAAGAGCCTCATAAAGAGATGCGTGGTAGTTGTCAAGAATATGCTCGATCAAAACCTCATTTGAGACACTAGACCACAATTGAGGAACTGGCGTTATATATGTTGCCTTGAATTCTTGCAGGATCAAATCTATGTCGACCTTAGATTCTTTACATGCGTCGAGAAGGGAGCGTTGACCTCCACAACAAAAATCCAAACCATGCTTAAGGAGAACTTTCGATGCCATGGGGTGTGCGTCTACCAACTCTCCCAAAAAAATGTTCTCAGATATTTTGAACATCATCAATCTCCTTGAAGTAAAAGACATAACTTAAAGATGAGCTATATCGCTCAGGAATTCCTTGACGTCGATCAAAACGGTCAAGCGGCTTTCCCTACAAGATGCTGTTAGTTGATTTTTAGCTGCCAGACCTCCCCTGCCTAAAAGCTTGATACCCCTATCCAGACCACTATGTTGACCTGGAGGATTGATGGAGCAGAGCAATGCCTGGTGACAGCGAGGCTATCAAGACTGATACAAGAAGACGAATAAACCAATGCAAAGGCAATGCCTTGCTCGGGCCTCTAAGGCTCTACACATTCAGGGGATGATCCACGACGAGGGGTGTAGGAGCCATAACTTGAAGCAGCGTTGGTGACCTAGCTTGTGTCAGCAAACTGGTCTGCAAAAAAATACAAAAGCCATCGTTCCTCACCGCTGAAAACAGCTCTAGAAGAACTGGCTTAGCTCAGGTCCTACTCCAGAACTAGGGTCTAATGCGAGAAGCCCTACTTAAAACCACTGTTGCGAACTGCCTAGTAGCGACCATCAGCTCCCGTCTGCCATAGATAGCCAAAGCAGAGGCATCGCAATAGATATCAACATTCGCCGATTGTCTTATCAATCGCCACGGCTACTGTGGCTTTAGGGTCGTAGCACACACTAATCGCCACCACGCTCAGCCTGTCAACATTGATCGCAATCACACTCGCCTCTAGAAACAGTGCCGCCAACGCCAATGAAGCCGATGAGTCACGAGCGATGCGCTGCTGACATCAATTTGCGGTGGTATGGATCAACCCGCTACTAACAGATTTCACTCTGAAAATAGCGACGGTGACGATGGCAGCCTAATCAGCAGTAGGGCATGATCATTCCTGCACCTCTGAATAAGCTATTAATTACTTCAAAAGGATGCTTGTCTTTCATTGCCGACATTCTTCCTCTAGACAGACTTGAATAAGAAGTCTAGCGAGAACCAGTTTCTAAAAAAGCAACTTATTTAGTATGAAACTCTTTATCGCAATTTCCTTCTCATCCTACCCATGGAAAATTGTAAGATTATAATCTTGTAACATCTTCCGAGCATCTCTAAGCTAATAACTATTGGATAAATAGATTTAAGTTTTTGATTAGTTATTTGATCATATAAGCACATTGCCTATGCAGCTGTAAGAGCGAGACTTTTTATACCAAACTGATCTACTAGAAGCCTTCCAACTGCGGGAGAGAGGAAAGCTGGAAGAGTAGGTCCTAAGCGTATATTCTTTACACCAAGATGAAGCAAAGCCAATAAGACGATGACGGCCTTCTGCTCATACCAAGCGATATTGTATTCAATTGGCAGTTCGTTAATATCATCTAAACTCAGGGCTTCCTTGAGACTAAGAGCAGTAAGGGCAAGGCTGTATGAATCATTACACTGCCCGGCATCAAGAACCCGCGGGATAGAAACCCCGTCTGGGCCATCAATTGTTCCCAAGTTAAGTTTATTGTAGCGGTACTTAGCGCATCCAGCGGTGAGTATTACGGTGTTATGGTCTAACTTATTGGCAAAGTCTGTATAATAACTTCTTCGCGTCTGACGGCCGTCACAACCTGCCATCACGACAAAACCCTTCACAGTTCCTTGATGAATTGCCTCAATGATTGTTTTTGCTAGCTCTGCAGCCTGATTATGGGCGAAGCCAGCTGTGATTGTTCCGTCTTCAATCGCTTTTGGTGATTGACATGTCTTCGCCAATTCAATAACGGCAGAAAAGTCTTTATGGCCATCAACATCAGGGTCGATATGCCTGAATCCTGGGAATCCAGTTGCACCAGTGGTAAACACTTTGTTTGCATAGCTCGAATTGGTAGGAGGAGGAACAATGCAATTAGTTGTAAATAAAATAGGACCGCGAAAACTCGTAAATTCAGCATGTTGTTTCCACCAAGCATTTCCATAATTACCATAGAGGTGTGGGTACTTCTTAAATTTAGGATAACTATGTGCAGGCAACATCTCACAGTGAGTATAAACATCGATTCCGGCATCCTTGCTCTGTTCAAGTAATCCTTCAAGATCAGATAGGTCATGCCCTGATACTAAAATACCTGGACGGACACCGACACCAATACGGACATGCGTTAGTTCTGGATGGCCATAGCGAGATGTGTTTGCATTATCTAATAGAGCCATAGCAGCTACACCGTTTTTCCCTGCTTCGAGAACAAGTTCAGTCAAATTACTATTGTCTATTTCTGGATCAACTGTGGCTACCAGAGCTCGGATCAGGAAATCATTTAAATCGACATCATCAAAGCCTAGTTCTGCTGCATGATGCAAGTAAGCAGCATAGCCCTTCAGCCCATAAGTCAAAAGCTCACGCAAAGAACGCGAATCTGGATCGATCGTTCGCATGACTCCAATCTCTTCTTGGCTAATATGAAATACACCACGCTGAATCGGATTCCAAGTCGTTATTTCTTCGAATTTTCTTGGTAAGCTTAGGCAAGCATTGTTGCATAGTTGCTGCAAAGTGCGACGCAACTCAAGACCTCTAATAATTTGGGATTCAATAGCTAGATCGTCGAAATTTGCGTTGGTAATTGTTGTGAAGAGGGCAAGCCGCAGCCATCTATGACAACTCGACAGAAAAGGTTCCGCAGGAGATGCATTAGCAGGCAAGATGTTGGAATAGATCGCAACACCACGTGCTAGATGAACAAGAGCATCTTGCCGAGCAGCAGTACCAGCCGTCTTGCCACAGCAACCGGTTGAAGTACAGCCTGCACCATTTGCTGCTTCTTGACACTGAAAACAAAACATCGACATAGTGAGCTCCAACAACAGAAGAAGGGATATATTGAAAATGGAGCAACTTGCCAGGAAATTCCTTGACGTCGATCAATAATGACGAAGCTCTTTCACTACTGTTTGATCTGGGTCAGCCAAAAGCAATTAAAAAAGGTACAGTGCTTGCAATGGAAGGAGAAAACACTGAAGGATTCTGGTGGGTTTTAACTGGAAGCGTAAGAATCCATCTGATCACCCCTGAAGGCCGCTTCCTTGAACTAGGGCGTTTCCACAATGGTGAAGTAGTAGCGGCAGCACTCGCATTTTCAGAGGCTCCTTTTCCTCATCATATTGAAGCTCAGGCTAATAGTGAATTACTTTGGTTCTCGCGCAAGCCTAGCTGGGATAGGATTATAAATACACCAGAATTAGCAACATTTTTTTTACAATTATTATCTGGGAAATGCCGTTTACTACTGCATCGCCTGAACTCTCAAGGTACATCGTCATTGAAGGATAGACTTCTTTTGTACTTAAAAAATGAAGCGAGGCGCCAAGGGGGCGTTAACGCAAGACTTAATCAGTCTAAAAAAGATCTAGCCGATGAGTTAGGAACAACACCAGAGACACTATCCCGTGCTCTACGAAGCCTGTCTGAAGAAGGAACAATCTCAATAAATAAGCGCAGCTTTTGCATCCTCTAAGACGGTAAAGTAAAAGATGAAATCACAATACAAAGGAAAATCGTTAACCTGCAATAAAGGGAAATAGCCACCATTCAAAAAATAGCAAGATCATATCTGCCGATTGGGATGCAATTGAAGCCAACTATTATCAAATTCTACCAATAGCTCACAGAAATAAATTATTGGTTTGGATTTCATCGTATTTTCAATTAACCTAGGCAGTACACTACTCTATTAGTGATCCTGAATTGAATTAGATGCCGCAATAGTATCAATAAGAGATCTAGCAATGCTGACAACTCTTCCACTATAAGACCACTTGACCTCCAAGATGACTAGGGGGAAAGCACCTCTGGAAAACATTAATTATAAAACCATGCTGGCAAATTTAGCTTTGTGTCAAGACATTAGAATTCTCAGTAGCTCCTTTCAGACCAATCGTGAACTTTTGGAATGCAAACTCTGATTAGTATCAAATACTGAAGCAACCGTTCGAATCAACCAACGCCCCTGATTAGTCACTTGAACATGACCATTACTTCCCTCACTATGAAGTTCTACCAAGCCATCAAGAGCCAAATGCTGCAAATCTAACCATTCTTGATCGAAACGTTTGATATCGAAACTTAGAGCAAATGTGCACATCAAATTCTTGATCAAGTCTCTTCGCTCCAATACATCAGGGTCTACAACAACTAGACCTCTTTCAACAGGTAAGCGACCTTCCTCAAGGGTATGAGTATAGGCTTTTAGATCAGCCAAATTTTGAGAAAATAGATTTGGATACTGGCTGATCGCAGTTGGTCCAACACCTAATAGATCCAGCTCGCTACCGGTGGTGTAGCCCTGAAAATTGCGATGAAGAGTTCCTTGTCGGGCGGCTATCGCAAGGGTGTCGTTCGTAAGAGCATAGTGATCCATTCCAATCGCCTCATAGCCACTACTACAAAGGATTTTGTTGGCATCTTCCAACATAACAATGCGTTCACGTTTGCTAGGTAAATCCTCAGCTGCAATCTTGCGCTGTAATGGCAATCTTTCTGGCAGATATGCGAAGGAGAACAGAGCAATCCGCTCAGGGCGCAACTCCTCTACCAAGCTTAAAGTTTTACGGAATCGCTCCGCAGTCTGTAATGGCAATCCACAGATCAGGTCTACATTGACACTGGCAAAATTGGCTTCACGCAACCAAACCATCGCTTGGCGTAACTGATCAGCGGGAATAACTCTGTTAACAGCTTTCTGCACCTCTGGATCCGCATCTTGTATTCCAAAACTTATGCGGTTGAATCCCAGACAACGCAAATGATGGGCAGATTTAGGTGTAATGAACTCCGGATTCACCTCTATGGAAGCTTCTAAGCCATGTTGGAGATCAAAATTCTGTTCTATCAGATTCCACAGCTGCGTGACTTCTTCCTGGTTAAGGTAATTAGGCGTGCCTCCGCCCCAATGAAGCTGGGCAAGACTACGGCGATTAGGCATCGCCTTCGTAACCATCTGCAGTTCTTTTGAAAGTGATTGCAAATAAGGTTCGACAACCTTCGAGCCAAGGTTGGTCGTTATCCGATTGCAGCCGCAATACCAGCAGCCGTGCCGGCAAAACGGAACATGAACGTAGAGAGAAAGTGGACTTTTGTTGGTGTTGGAGAGTTGAACCCGTAACTCATCCTCTCCCACATCCTTACTGAATGAAGCCGCCGTGGGATAACTTGTATAGCGAGGCAAAGGCCTGTCGTACTTCAGAAGCAATTCGATCGACGTTAGAGACATCGCTAGAAAAGGTGTAAAAAATGTGTGCTTTTAGAGTGACAATGAGGTCAAGCGCTGCCTTGCTCAGCACACCAAGCGCTAGCATACGAATACATGGATAATAACAGTTACATTGTACTTCTGTATACTGGTTACAGCATGCCCTAGGCCAGGCAAGAAACTGACTTCGTAGTAGCAGTGGGCTACTCCTACAAGCCAGTTGTCTAAGGCAATCAAGAAAAAGAAACCTCCAGCCCAAGGCCTAGAAAGAAGATGCTGAAGACAGGGGCACCTGCCAACAAGCCTTGAAGGGATCGTGAATTTTCAGACTTTAGCGTGAGATATTGTAGGCTGTATCCATTATATCGTGTCACAGTTGATAAGGATAATTAAGAGCATTGGCGGCCGCTTGATTGTCGAGAGCCTTTAGTTGCTCTTCCCTATGGCCAGTCAGTAGGGACTTGGCCGATCCCGCATCATATTGAGACATTGACCGGGCAGCCTCAGTCCCTGGTGAAGACTTGAGTGACGTTACAGGAGCCAGAAACTCTGAAAACAACGAATTCAACGGATGAGCCTGAAAGCTTGTGTAACACAACAGCATGACCAACCGGCGCGATGCCTCAATCGATAGTTTCTCGATCTTTGACCACTGTTACAGTAGGCCTTAATCGTGAAGATTCTGAAACGATATTCATGGTATAATGGATACGTTATCTGGAGGTCACTATCGCATGGCTGTTCTTGGTCTCAGCACAGCAGCTGAATGGCCGCGAACGTGGGCGAAGCAACAAGTTCTGCGTAAAGCTCTGCACGACAGGTGCGAAGCGACACTCTCAACATTGATTGAGCTCTATGAAAATAGCTTTATGGAGGCCAGCAAAGAGTTGACACCTGCCTTCGATGGTAGCTGTCGCAGACTTTTTTGGAACTTCAAATTGCACATGCATCTTGAAGAACGCTGGGTGACGCGCAGGGCTTCCTCTGCATGAGTAATCATCAGGACTATGCCAAGCCAATGAATGAAGCGATCGCTGGATATCGACGCAGCCTAGGTCGCCAATGCAGACGTTTGCACTGGCTACAGAGCTTGAAAGCAAGGTTTGTAGACCACAGGACCGGACCAGCTTTCTATGCCTATTCCCTTGTTAATGCACAGTTATGACCACTACACATGTTAGGCAGACCTCTGCCAATGAATCAACTCCTCACCTGAGTGAAGACCTTCTTACTCCACGTTTCTATATCACCGAGTTCGACAAGGCAGCCCGAACAAATATTGAAGGAAATAAGCCTCAGTTTGAAGCAATGATCAAAGAAATGGAGGCTGACTACAATCGGGATCATTTTGATCGCAAGGCTTCTCTTGATCGCCTTAGCGCTTTATCCCCTGAGGAAAAGGTTGTATATGAGAGTTATTTGGTACGTTCCTGCGTATCAGAATTTTCAGGTTTTTTGCTTTTCAAAGAGCTTTCTCGTCAGCTTAAAAATGCAAAGAGAGCTGACTTGAGTCATATTTTCCAAATGTTAGCTAGGGATGAAGCTCGCCATGCAGGCTTCCTTAATCGTGCCTTGGTCTCAGAAGGGATTAAAATTGAACTACCAAGCTTAGCCAACAAGCGTCCAACCCAATTTTTTCCTTTTGTTTGGGTACTCTATTCGGTGTATTTATCAGAGAAGATTGGCTATTGGCGCTATATCTTGATTCATCGTCACCTTAAAGCCCATCCTGAGAATTCATTTGCTCCACTTTTTGATTTTTTTGAACCATGGTGTCAAGATGAAAACCGACATGGCGATATTTTTACTGCCTTAATAAGATCCTGGCCAAATATCACTAAAGGATTGCGAGGCAGGATACTAAGTCGTTTTTTCTTGTGGAGCGTGTTTCTTACTCATAGTCTCACAGTATGTGAGCGAGGTGATTTCTACAAACTATGTGGTATGGACCCCAATCTATTTGATGCAGAGGTGATTCGCCGAACAAATGCAACTGCTCGTCATGCATTTCCTGTTGTTTTCAACCTAGAAGATAGCAGATTTCTTGTTCTTCGTGATCAGATTGTAGACACCTTTCGAAAGTTTAAAGCAAGTTCAGGACTTGCCAGAATAGGCTTTAGATTACGTTTTCTTCAGCTATTAGCCAGTCAATTCTTCCAACCAATGCAAGCATCAGGCATGCAATAGTTATGAATAAGGAAACTTCAAGAGAGGCTATTCATTCTTTAGTTTCGTTTAAAGGCCTAAGTAGGCAAACAATAGTCTCCAGCCTGGTCGTTTATATTCATCTTTTTAAAGCAGAACTGCCTAAGCTTTCGGCCTTTAAGGGCATAGAGGCATGGCAATTTCTTTGCAGAAGGCTTGTATGATTAGGAGAAATTTTTGCCATCTCTCCTTACTTCCTACTACCTTCATGCAGAAGCTTTGTTTCATTAGATCAGCAGAATGTGTTCTCTAATTATGAATTACTTCCTCCCAATTTCTGCGGGCAAGACCTTTGCCTGGAAATACGCTGATGCCAGCCGGTTTCATATCAACAAGACCATAACTTACTATCTAAACTGCTATTTACCGCCATATTTACCGCCAACCTTATTCCTTTAAAACTCTATTTCTAACCATTATGGAACCCATCAACATCTATATCGGTTTTGACCCTCGTGAATCTGTAGCTGTCAACGTACTGACCGATTCATTACAGGCTCATGCCAGTCAGCCGGTGCGCATTGCTCAGGTAAGACTCTCTCAATTAAAAAGGGTTTACCAGCGTGACCATGATCCACTTCAAAGCACGGAATTCTCTTTTAGTCGTTTTTTAGTGCCTTGGTTGAACAACTACAAGGGATGGGCTCTATTCATAGATGCGGATATGCTTTGTATGAGTGACATCGCAGAGCTTTGGGATCTGCGTAATGATCGCTTCGCTGTACAGGTCGTCAAACACGAACACAACTGCACTTCTTCGACAAAGTTCCAAGGAATGCCTCAAACACCCTATGCAAGGAAGAATTGGTCATCGGTAACCTTGTTCAATTGCAAGCGTTGTCGGGCTTTGACCCCAGAGTTTGTAAATATAGCCTCTGGCCTGGATTTGCATCAGTTTAAATGGCTTTCTGATTCAGAGATTGGAGAACTGCCGCCAGAATGGAACGTGCTTGTTGGTGTTCAACCAATACCTGCTAATGCGCGTATATTGCATTACACACTTGGTGGACCTTGGTTCGATGACTGTCTTACAATGAATGAATCCCATACATGGCTCAAGGCCAGAGGAATCATGAATCACCCCATGCCAATAGGATCATGAACATCCAGAGTAAACCTTTATCAGTCTTGCCTAACTATGCTAGTGATAGTTACCTTGATGCTTTTAGCCGCATCAACGGACTAGTTATCATTGGTGAAGGGATCGCATGTCGTCATTTTCGTTATCTTGCTCGTGCAATACCCGATGACCGGGATGAGTTACTGCGCTTAGCCGATATGGAAGCTCGCCATGCCTCTGATTTTGTTGGCTGTGCTAATAATCTCAAGGTTAAGCCTGATCTAACTCTTGCCAAACGACTTTTTCAGCCGCTACATGACCTTTTTCTTAGCTGTGAGCGTGATGAAAATATTGCTGGCTGCTTAACAATTCAAGGCGTGATCGTCGAATGCTTTGCTTTGGCTGCTTACCAAAACTACTTGCCTGTGGCCGATTCCTATGCGAGTCCTATTACAGCAGCTGTAATTGATGATGAATCTCTACATCTAAGCTATGCCGAGCGTTGGCTAAAATTGAATCTAACTGATGCAAAGACCATAGTAGTAGAAATTAGTCGTAAGGCCTTGCCGATTGCCCTTGCTATTCTTAAAACATTGGCCGGTGATATGCGTAAGATCAGCATTGAACCTGAGGAAATAGTTGCTAGCTTTAGCGAAGGTTTTAAGCAGAGTATGGAATCGATAGGGTTATCTTCAAAAGAAGTAAATCCAATACTGATAAGAGCTGTAGCATCGATTTAACCTTGATTGAAATAGATAAAGGCTGGGCAGAACAAATGCAAATACTATTTAGCTTTCTCAATAGGGCAGGAAAGTATACTTTAACCTCAAGTCAAGATTATATCATTTCCACTCGCTAAACTTCGTGAATGCATTAGCCATCGATGATATTTTACTTTGCTTAGCAATCAATGTCTATGGATAGACACTATCTCGACGGTAGCAGCTCAAACGGACGGAATCGACAATACTCTAGAAGCTGGGGAACGTCTCTAGATGCCTATATTCGTTTGAATAAGTGACCGAACTGAAGATCGTAGACCTCATCCTCATCTTGTGTTTCCACTTCTAGTGGTCCAATAGCTTTTGCTACGCATAATAAGCCATATCCCTTTGAGCTAAGTTCTTCTGAAATTCCCATGGCTTCCTCCTGATCTAATTCGCCAGAAAGAATCCTTACAGCGCAAGTCGTACAACAACCGTTGCGACATGAAAAAGGAAGCGTTTCTCCCTGAGCTTCAAAAGTTTTCAAAATATACTCACCCTCTGGCACATCAAAAGTTAATTTACGCTTGGCTTGACGCCAGTGGATTGTGATCTTGTGAAGAGGTTTCATATGAGGTGTCTATTTTGTGCAAGTCCAAACGCATTACATGCTGCCACACTCAATCACAGCCACTCTTTTTATATATCATTGTGTCAAGCTCAGCCAATGGAGCGGTTGGCGGAAGAGCGCTGGCTTGTTTGCGTAATTCATCGATAGCTAACTTCACGTTGAGAACCTCACCGCCAAATCGCAGCTGAAGCCAGGTGATGATATTCGGATCTTGCGCAACCACAGCTTCAAGACCATCACCCATAAGAGTAAATTTCTGCACCAAATTGCTGGGTAGATACCATATTGGAAAATCGTCACCCTTTCGATCTCGCCTTTCGTAAATTGATTCGCGAAGCTGTCCATCACCACTTAGCTGTCCAGAAGGTGCGAAAAGTACGCGCAGGAGAGGCAGTTCAGGCACAGAGCTTGGATAAATTCATTATCATGATAGCATGATACATGGACATGTCAACATGTCAGGTAAACGTCTAGAGGTGAATGTGTTTAATCTCTATAAGCTATGAGTTTATGCGACAAGCACAGCTCTCGATCAGCGCGAGCTAATAACGACATAGTATTGTCCAGCGCTATGCAAGGGTATATGGTTATCTTGGCATTGTTGTTCTACAAGATTGAAGTGGGGGGCCCTCAGTGGTGAACACTTTGATCAGCCTGGCCCACATGACTATTATTGCCCAGGAGTTGGTTGGATTCAGAACAGACAAATCAAATTTATTTCTATCCCAACGCAAATGACAAAAGGAAATTATTACACAAAGACTAAATTGATACTACTTTGAATAATCACTTTAATGAATCAAACAATAAACATCACTTTTTATGACCATGGCGAGAACGATAGAGAAACGAAGCAGAGGCAAAGATACATATACTCATAGAAGCAAATATG
>PVBE011999353.1_pt1 | contig 24246 bp, 19 predicted proteins | sample 1631181 | NCBI WGS metagenome assembly PVBE01 (sample SAMN08397723, study PRJNA350692) | Marine metagenome, whole genome shotgun sequencing project. | isolation source: water | place: Pacific Ocean | collected 2012-04 | reverse complement strand
GGGCGGGGCCGGACAGTCAGGTTGTCCGGCCTTGTTTCTGATCGACGGGGGCAGGGCTACTTCGAGGCTCGCGCCAGGAGCCACTTGGTCACCAGCGGGTAGACCTGCTTGGGGGAGTGCACGCCGACGAGAAGATCGACATGTCCGGCGTCGACCGGGTAGCCGTGGCTCTTACCGATGATCTCGAGCGTCTTGTCGCTGCTCGACAAGGCCTCGTAGGTCTTCTTCACGTTGGCTGGCGGAATGACCTGATCCGCTTCGCCGGCGATCAGCAGGGCGGGCGTGGTGATCTCCGCGAGGTGGTCCTTGTAGCTGTAGAAGCCGTGCTCGTCGTAGTGGGCGGAGGACTTGTCGGTCGTCCCGTAGGGTGAGGGGCCGTAGGTGTAGACGTCCTCGTTGATCGTCCAGTCGAGGAACTGGCGCACGACGTTGACGCTGGTGTTGTCCACCGCGCGGTCCATCAGTAGCTTGATCGTGGCCTCGTCCATGTTCTTCGGGGCCCAGGTGAACTTGCCGAAGTCGCTCATCAGGAACTGGTGAATGGCCGCTTCCCAGGGTTTTCCGGTGGCGCCCTTCTTCCAGGAATGGCCGATCGGGAAGGGAAAATCGGGCAGCAGGAACGGGCCGAGCATCACGCCGACAGCCATGTAGAAGCCGCCGGGCTTGGAGTCGAACTGCTCTTCCCCGCCCATCCAGCACGCGCTGGACAGGGTGACGATTCCCTTGATCTTGTCCTTCGACTCGGTCTCGATGTAGGCCAGGCCGATGATCCCGCCCATGCTGTGGCCAACCCAGAAGACCTGCGCCTTGCCCGTCTTGGCCAGCACGTAGTCGATTGCGGCGGGTGCGTCGCGATGGATGAAGTCATCGATGTTGAATGACCAACCCGTCAGGTCGCTCACCTCCGGACCGCTCGACAGACCGCTGCCCCGCAAGTCCAGCAGCCAGACACCGAAGCCCTTCCCGGCCAGTCGCATCGCCAGGCTGTGCTTGTTGTCCAGGTCGAAGGCGCTGTGGTTCTCGATGAAGCCGTGGGTCATCAGCACCGGCTCGTAGCTGGTGACCGCCGATTTGGGCAGGTAGCGGGTCATCCCCAGGTGCCAGCCGTCGGCGGCCTTGAACCGGTGTGTGCTGATCGCGACGGCATCGCTGACGGTGATCGTGGCGGGGGTACTGGTGGCGCTGCCCTTCTCGTTGGTGATCTTACAGCTGAAGTGGGCCCCGTCGTCGGCCGGTTTGAGTGCGGGTGTGCTGTAGAACGGCAGGGTCGCCCCGGGGATGTCGTCGCCGTCCCGCCGCCACTGGTAGTGCAGGGCCGGTGAGCCCGCCGTGGTTACCTGGAGCGTGACCGCCTGGCCGGCGTTGGCGGTTTGGCTCTCGGGGTGACTCTCGATGGTGGGGCCGACGAGTGCGGGCGGCTCGCAGCCCAGTGTGGCGGTCAGTAGTAGAACCGCCATCATCAGCGAGGTCAGAGGCCCCATGGTCTCCCTCGCAGCCGGTAAGCGTGGTGCGTCGAACAAAGGTGCTCAAGATAGCGGCCTACGGCCCAAACGCAAGAGCTGTTTGTGGGTCGGTTGCTCCACTTTCCGCAGTGAAGCTCATGCTGCCTCGGCCTCGGCCTCGGGCTTTCCCGACACGCCTCCGGAGACCAGAAAGGTCATCACCGTCGCGGCGTCCGCCTCGAGCGCCTCGACCTGCTCGTGTGGCACCAGGATCAGGTTGCCGGCGAAGTTGTAGGACTGGGGAAAGTAGACCGCGACCGAGTCCGACAGGCCGAGGTGCGACACGTCGTCAGCGGTGAGGAAGCCGAGCACTCGCGTGCCGCCGCTGGGAAACAGCGAGACCGCTACCGGGCGGTCGAAGGTCTTCTTGTCGCCGACGAACGCCAGCATCAGATCTTTGACCGAGGTGTAGAGCAGCTTGACGAGTGGTAGACGGGCCATGACCTTGTCGAACAAGCGGAAAAACCAAGCGGCCAGAAACGAGGAGGCGAGAAAGCCGAGGAAGGTGATCCCGCAAATGATGACGAGGACTCCGAGTCCGCGGTGGGGTAGTGGTATCAGGCCGTCGATGGCCATGAACACCCAGTAGCAGACATAGCCCGTCACGCCGAGGGGCACGACGACCGCCAGTCCTTCCAGGAACCACTCGATTATTCGTTGCATGCGATATTCTCCTAACGGGTTCCGTTATCGGTTGTTGTCGTCCTCTGTTTCAGCTGTGCGGACCGAGGTTTCGAATCCGCGGCTCGACCGGGTCGAGCACAACCTGCCGGATAGTTCGCAGCGCACATCGAAGTCCCTGATTGCGGCAGCCTGGCCGCTGGACCTTGCCCCGCAGCGTCAACTCCTCCTCGGTCAGTGAACCTGGGTCGGTCATCAACAGCTGATTGTAAGCTATACTCGGGGGGTGAGGCACACTGTCATCTTGGGCGACAACCTGCCGGAACTGCAGTCGATGCCGGACGAGTCGGTCCAGTTGATCTACATCGACCCGCCGTTCAACACGGGTAAGACCCGGCGGCACACCCAGCTGAAGACCTCGCGGGACAGCCACGGGGATCGGGTCGGTTTTGGCGGGCGACGCTACCGGACCGAGACGCAAGGATCGATGGCCTACGGCGATCGGTTCGACGGGTTCGCGGAATTCCTTTCGCCTCGGCTGACCGAAGCCCACCGGCTGCTGACCCAGGACGGGACGCTCTATTTCCACATCGACTATCGCGAAGTGCACTACATCAAGGTCCTGCTGCTCGACCCGTTGTTCGGCCGAGAGAACTTCCTCAACGAGATCATCTGGGCCTATGACTACGGGGGGCGTTCGAAGAACCGCTGGCCAGCCAAGCACGACAACATCCTGGTCTACGTCAAGGACCGCAAGCGTTACCACTTCGACCAGGCCGAGGTGGAGCGGATCCCCTACATGGCGCCCGGGCTGGTCGGCAAGGAGAAGGCCGCGCGCGGCAAGCTGCCGACCGACACATGGTGGCACACCATCGTGCCCACGGCAGGCAAGGAGCGCACGGGCTATCCGACGCAGAAGCCGCTAGGGATCCTGCGCCGGATCGTTGCCGCTTCCTCGCGGCCCGACGACCACGTGCTCGACTTCTTCGCCGGCAGTGGCACCACCGGAGCGGCATGCCTCGAGCTGGGGCGGCGGTTCACCCTGATCGACGACAACCTCGAGGCCGTGGCGGTGATGGCGCGCCGCTTTGGCGACAGCGAGGAGATCTGCTGGGTCAACGTCGACCCGCATGCGGCCGGAATCGGCCCGCAGTGAAGCCTAATTGATATGTGCCGCTCCACCTGAGTCTTTAAATTTTACACTACCACCAGAATGAATGATTGATTGTGGCGCGGATAGATATGTTCTTGTTGGTATTGTTGCATCATCAACATTTCAACTATTTCAAATGGGTGGTGTTTCATCTTTTTCCATTAACAAATACTTTTCACGAAATCCACACTTTTCAAATAATGCTTTACTTGCTTTGTTTTCAACTTTTACTTTTGCGTATGATTCAGGGAATCTTTTCATTAGATTCAGTATAAGGGCTTCGCCGACGCCTCTTTTGTGAAAGTCGGGATGTACACAAACTCTTATATCGTTATCGATTGATCCTGCATATCCCGCAGGTTCTTTGTCAAACAAAAGCAACAATATATTTATCTCCATATTTTGCCATGTATGATTTCTGTTGATCGATGGAAACATCTGCCCGTTCAATAAAACCATTCTGTACCCTTGGGTCGTTTCGAAGGGTTCTTATAAAGTCATGATACTTGAATTCATTATCAACAATTTCGATCACCACTTTTCCTCCCGATCAAGAAAAACGCTAGTGTCCCACATACCTAGATCAAGTCCCCACGCTAGCGTTTGCGCAGCGCCTTCAGGCGATGCTGGGCCCAGAGGTACTGCGCAGACTGGACGGTCTTGGTCGCCAGGCAGGCCTGATATGCGCGGCGGGCTCCCTCCAGGTCGCCGCGGCGCTCGGCCCGCAGGCCGATGAATCCGAGCGCGGCGCCGGTTGGGGAGCGCTTGCCCTTGACGGCGGTCAGCACCTGCTCGGCCGTGCAGCGGCCCAGGTAGAATCGGACCAGGTGGGCCATCTCGTGTGGTTTATCGAGGAACGGCGCGAGGTGGCGGGTCTGTCCATCGAGGCCGGCCAGCCAGAGAGCGGCCCAGATGCTTCCGGGGTCGTGCCGCAGGGTCGTGCGCATGTCGGCGATCGCCCCGTCCCGGTCGCCGCGGATGCCGCGTAGGACCCCGCGCCAGATCCGTGCTAATGAAAGCTTGGGAGAGAGCCCGACTACGATGTCGAGATCTCGTTGGGCGCTGGCCAGATCGCCGGCGCGTTGTCGCAGCCGGGCGCGGGTCAGGTACCCTTCGCTCAGCCGTGGGGCCCAGCGGACAGCAGCGTCGCAGTCGGCCATGGCTTGCTTGTCGTGCCCCATGTCTGCGTGCACCAGGGCTCGATTGGCCAGCGCAATTCCATTACCCGGGTTCAGCTCGATCGCCTTGGTGAAGTCGCTCAGTGCGGCCTTCAGGTTCTGCACTCGATAGTACACGCGTCCTCGGCCGATCAAGCAGCCTGGGTCGTCCGGCGCGAGCTTGATGGCGCGGGAGAGGTCAGCGATCGCCTCGCCCGATCGTCCGAGCTTGACATATGCCATCCCGCGGTTGCGCAGCGCTCGCGGGAACCGGGGCTCGAGCTCGAGCGCACGGGTTGCGTCGCGAAGCGCCTGCTCGGGCTGGTTGGCTTGCAGACCGACGGCCGCCCGGTTGTTCCATGCCAGCTCGTTTTGATCATCCAGCGCGATCGCCCGATCCAGGTCCTGACGCGCGCGGTCCAGGTTGCCCGCATCTAACCAGGCCACGCCACGGTTGATGTAGGCCCAAATCAGCTGGGGATTTATCTCCAGGGCGCGGGTCAGGTCGGCGATGATCCCTTCGGCCGGTTCCTGGGTCAGGCTGCGGAAGAAATGGGCCCAGGCGTGGTTTGGGCAGCGCCGGATCGCCTTGTCGAAGGCACGCTGTTTCGCCGGCTGTTCTTCGCTCGCCAGGCCGATGATGAGCCACAGCTCCTCGGTCCCCAGCAGATTGTGGTGCCGAGCCAGGCTTTGCCGGGCAGTCTTGATCGCCTTGGCATATCGACGCTGGGCCAGGAGGCGGTAGCTCCGCAGGATGTCGCCCCACAGCCCCTGGACCTGGTTGGCTCTTTCCAGCCAGCGTCGAGCCTCGGTCAGCGAGCGTCGCTTCCGCATCCGTATATTGACCGAGTTGCTCTCGTTTTGAACGCTGATCATCAGGGATCTTGCGCGCCGCAGATAGAGCCGTCCCAGGTCGCTGGCCGTGGTCGACACGCCGGGATCGATCGAGGCCGCTTTTTTCAGGCTCTTCTCGGCGGCTCGTTCGTCGCCGAGAAGCAACTGTGCCTGGCCGATCCAGTGCCAGACCTCGGCGTGCTCGGAATACTCCGCACTGTCGGCCAGGCGGGAGATTTTCCGCAGCGCTCGGCGCACGCCGGTCAGCCGCTCGCGGATCTTGATCCGGGGTACATAGAAGAACGAGCGGGCGGCGGCGATCTCGGTGATCAGTGGTTTGAGTTGCTCGAGCAGCTTCTGTTCCGAGAGGACTCGTGCGTGGCTGCGCCGCCGTTCGGCGAGCTGGGAGCGCGCCTCGGCGAGTAGTTCGCGCAGTGGCGCGTCGGGGCGCAGATCGAGCGCTCGACGGGCGGCGACCTCAGTGGCGCCCCAGTTCTCGGCCTGGCGGGCCTTCAGTGCGTCGGCCCGGTGCCGGGCGAACTGTCCTGCTCGGAGTTGCTGTTGCTGGGCTGCCTGCTGTTCTTGGTGTTGCTGTTGCTGGCGCCAGCGAAGTCCGCCGAGGAGAAGCGCGGTGACAGCCAGCAGCGCGACAGTGCCCACGAGCCGATGACGGTGTGTGCGCAGCCATTTGACCAGTCGCTGATGCCAGGTGTAGCTCGGCGCCTCGAGCAGCCGATCCGCGAGGTAGGCCTCGATGTCCCGCTTGAGCGCTTCCACACTCTGGTAGCGCTCCACGGGCTGCCGGGCCATCGCCTTGAGGGTGACTTGCTCCAGCTCCCACGGGATTCCCGTGTCGACTCGCTCGGAGGGGGGGATCGGTTTGGCGCGACAAACCTCGGCGAGCAGCTCCGGGAGCGACTCGCCGCCGAATGGCTGGGTCAGTGTGAGGATCTGGTACAGGATCACTCCGAGAGAATAGATGTCGGATCGTTCGTCCAGCTGGTCGATCTGGCCCAGCGCCTGCTCGGGCGGCATGTAGGCTGGGGTGCCGAGGATCGTGCCGGTCAGCGTCTGCTGGTCGTCGCTCGCCAGCTCGGCCAGCGGACCGACCGGGAGGTCGAGTGCGACATGGTCGGTCTCAGTCCCGAGGATCTTGGCCAGCCCCCAGTCCAGCACCAGCACCTCACCGAAGCTGCCGACCATGATGTTGTCCGGCTTCAGGTCGCGGTGGATCACTCCCTTGCTGTGGGCGTACCCGACCGCGTCGCAGACCTTGAGGAAGACCTGTAGGTCTTCGCCGAGCCGTCGCGGTCCGTCTTGTCCCGATAACGTGCGGTCGTTTGCCAGGATCGCCCCGAAGGTGCGTCCATCGACTCGCTTCATGGTGAAGTAGGGCTCGCCCTCCTCGGAGGTCGCCAGCTCGTAGACCGGCACGATGTTGGGGTGCTCGAGCTGTCCGGTGACCTGAGCTTCGACGATGAACTTGTGCCGGGTCAGTGCCTCGGCCTCGCCACTGACCACCTTGGCCGCGACCTCGCGGCCGAGCTGGCTGTCGCGAACCTGCCAGACCAGGCCCATGCCCCCCTCGCCCAGGCGGCCGGTGATGGGGTAGCGCCCGAGGTGCGGGGTCTCGGGCGCGGTGGGATCCGAGGGGGGATGTTGGGGGAGAGTCTCGTCAAACATTGAACTGCCCAGTGTAGCAAAGCAAGTGTGTCACGACTTCGTTAGCTGGTCTGTTCATGTCGGTGGACCGGAGAGGCGGTCAGTCGGTCGCGGGAGATTTCATGGTGGGTCGATGGGTCGATCTGGCCGAATGCCAGCACCCCCGTCGGACAGGACTGCACGCAGGCGCTGCAGCGAACGCACTGGGGGTCGGCCATCGGCTCGCCCTTGTTGGCGAAGCTCATCACGTCGATTCCCTGATGGCAGACTCGGGTGCAGACGTTGCAGGAGATGCACTTGTTCTTGTCGGCCAGGATGCGGAAGCGGCTGAACCGGGCATAGATGTGCATCAGCGCGGCCAGGGGACAGGCGAAGCGGCACCAGACCCGGCCACTGAAGTGGAAGTAGAAGCCGACGCCGATGATCCCGGCCAGCCAGAGATCGACCAGGTACTTGTAGCTGAACAGCCCGTTGCTCAGCAGGTAGTCGAGAGCACGCTCAGTGAGCCCTCCGGGGCCGATCCAGGCGATGATGCGCAGCGCCAGCAGGCCGAACGCCGCGGCGAGAATCGCCTGCCCCAGCATGTTCAGCCGGTTCCAGAACGGGCCGTGGGGCATCTTCTCCCGGTGCGCGTCGCCCATCGTCTCGGCCAGCGCGCCGCAGGAACAGATCCAGCCGCAGTAGGCTCCCTTACCCCGGTAGCGAACCAGCAGAGGTATCACCAGGAAGGTCTGGACCAGCGAGATGATCAGCCAGGCCCAGATCGGTTGGCTGGTGAAGACGTTCCAGAGAAACAGCGGCCAGGCCAGGATCAGCCCGAAGGCCCGCCAGTAACTCCCGCCGGGAAACAGGTGGTCGCCGATCAGTTTGCCCGCGCCCGCATCGAAGAAGCCGTTGGCGCCCAGCCAGGGCAGCAGGATGTAGGGCAACAGGAACAGCGGGACGACCTGGATCGCCATCAGCGCCAGCGTCTGGCGGGTGACATACGGTGTGCGTCGTCGTCGGATGCGTCGAATGCCGAAGAACACGATCGCGGCGCAGTAGAGGCTCGAGTAGTGGAACCCCTGATCCCTCATCGCCCGGAGCGTCGCTCCGGTCAGGCTTCCCGGGTCGCTGTTGTCCAGGAAGAAGGGGAACCAGCCGCGGCGCTGGAACAACTCGTTGAGGAACAGGCCTCCCTTGCTCCAGTGGTAGAGCAGGAAGCAGAAGCCGAGGAACAGCGCGAAGCCGGTGCGGGTGCGCCAGGTCCACTCGCCGTGGATGGCAATGCCGGAGCGGCGGAAGAAGTCGAGCGGAGGCTCCCGCCCGATCATCGTCAGGACCACGTCATTGGGCAACAAGGTCTGGCTGCCGTCCGCGGCGCCGAGCGTCACCCGTTCCGTCTCGATGAGCTGGACCTGACTGCTCATCAGCGTCTGGATCGTCGGCGTCAGGCGCGCCAGGTTCTCCGGCTTGGGGCGGGAGAAGGTCGCCTGGCGGTAGGACAAGGTGACCTGTGCCCCGGCCGCGTCAAGCGCCACCGCCGTCTCGACGGCACTGTCTCCGCCGCCGACGACCAGCACGCGCTGGCCCGCGTGGTCTTTCGGGTCGTGCAGCCGGTTGAGCACCTTCTCGTGCAGCTCTTCGCCGGGAACCCCCAGGCTGCGGTAGTTTCCGGTGCTGCCGATCGCGACGAGCACGCGCTGAGTGGCCAGTGGTGCGGCGTCTTCCAGCTCGACCGTCAGCCGCTTGCCGCTGCGGACGAGGCGATGAGCCCGCGCGATGCGCGGGACGATTCCCTGCGCCAGTGTCTGGGCGGTCAGCTCATCGACCAGCGCTTCTTTGACCTTGGCGCTGATTCGCAGGTCGCCCGCGGTCTGCATCCCGGTCGGATAGGTGAAGATCGGCTTGCCCTTGGGGAAGTTGACGATCGTCGAAAAGGGCTCGCTGGCCTCGAGCAGCTCGAAGGACAGTCCATGCTTGCGTGCCTCCAGCGCGGCGGCCATTCCAGCCACGCCGCCGCCGATGATGACCAGATCGAGTGCGCCGTCGCCCCGGCTGAAGCTCGGATCGGCGAGGATCGTCTGGACCACCCGAGCTCCGCGGTCGACCGCGAACTTGAGCAGTGGCACGCCGGTCAGGTCGCCGGCGATGTAGACCCCCGGGACGCTGGTGTCGCCGTCCTCACCGACGACGGGCAACCTCTCGACCTCGCCGGCCGGCCACTGGCCGTGGAGCCAGTGTGTGTAGCGTCCGAGCAGTCTCATTGTTGGATCCGATTCTACATGACCCGCGTGGCGGGAGCCTCTAACAGATAGGTCTGTTCAGGAATCAGCGCTCAGATTCCGGTGCGCCGGTCCACAGACGACCCTCTTGCCGGGGCAGCTGCTGGGGTCCAGACTCAGCGGATCCTCTCGCCCAGGCGGTCAGCGCTCCCGCACACGTTGCCAGCAGGAACGGCCCGTAGACGGCCCAGCGGGTCCAGCCGGGTTCATCCCAGGCCCCGGTCGCGACTTCGATCGCGCGGGTTTCACCGGCCAGGATCAGGGTCAGAGAAAGAACCCACCAGGGAGTCGAGCCAGCCAGGCAGGCTAGCGGAACCAGCGTCAGGGCGTACCACGGATGCACGGTCGGTGAGGCAAGCAAGAACAACCCGGCCAGCAGCAGAGCCCTTCCTGCCGGTTCGCGCTCCCGTCGCACGACCCAGAACAGTCCCAGCGGCAGCAGGGGTAGTCGGATGAATGGGGGCAAGCTGTTGAACGACATCTCGCTGCCGAAGCGCCACAGGCTGGCGAACAGACCGGATCCCGCGTCGGCGTAGGGCAGGTAGCCCAGCGGCAGCACGACCAGCAGCAGGCCCAGGGCGGGCCAGCGCGGGCGCGTCCAGAACAGCAGCGGCGCGAAGACCAGGGCGGTGGGCTTGATCAGGACGGCGGCGGCCAGCGCTAGCCCGGCCAGTGCGGGGCGCTCGGTCTCCAGCGCGAGCAGCATCCCCAGTACCCCGACAGCGACCAGCACCTCGAGGTGGCCGGCCCCCGGAACCGACCAGAGGACCAGTGGATGCCAGGCGTAGGCCAGCAGCCACACGGGAGAGAGGCCTCGTCGGAGCAGCAGTCGCCAGAGCAGCCAGAGCAGCAATATTTCGGTCAGCAGGCAGAGCAGCTTCCAGCCGAGGATCGTCGGCCAGGTCCAGGCCACGACGGCGAACAGCCCCTCGGCCAGTGGCCCGTAGATCGCTGTCCAGTCCGGATGGTTGATCTTTTCGTGGTCGGGTCCCCGTAGCTGAACCAACGTCGGATCGCTCGGTGGCGTGCGGTAGGGGTTTCCACCGGCCAGCTGGAGTTTTCCCTCCCAGAGGTAGCGGTGGACGTCGCTCGAGGGGGCCTGAGGTATCAGGGCCAGGCGAATGATCAGCGCTCCGAGCAGGGCGGCGCCCAGTGTCCAGCGCGGCAGGCTGGCCCGCTGCCGGATCAGCAGCACCAGCGGGATCGCGAGGCCCAGCAGCAGCAGCTCGAATCGACGCCAGTCGGCGGCCGGGTCGTGAATCATCGCAGCCAGTAGTCCGAGCGCGAGGAGAGCCGCGATCAGCATGGGGCTTGCCGGCGAGCCCATGGGGCCGAGGCCCAGCCGAGGGCGACGAATCCCAGGCTGTAGAAACCGAGGAACAGCCCTGTGAGCCACTGCGAGAGACTCATGTAGCAGGCCAGGGTGATCGCGCAGTAGAGGCCCAGCAGTAACTCGGCCCACCATCCCCGAGCGATCTGGGGGTGGTAGCGTCCTTTCCCGGAGCCGCCGGTCTTGGGGGTTCGGATGAACGCGGCCTGGCCGCCGAACAGGCCGGCCAGGACGGCCCCTGCGTTGTTCAGCGAGAGCCCGCAGCCGAGCACGATCAGCCCGGGGAGGTTGCGCAGCGTGAAGCCCGGAGCCCCGAGCACCCGCCCCGCGGCATAATAGGAGACGCATGGGGTTGCGGCCGTCCCCGCCATCACCAGCCAGGCGGCCAGCAGCCAGTTGCTGGACTCCGCGAACGGAACCCAGATCAGCACCGGCAGGGTCAGCGTGGCGAGCAGAACCATCAGTAGCGAGACGCTGTAATGGGTCAGGTGGAACGTCGCGGCGGTCTTGGTGGCCAGCGAGGCGTCCGAGCGCCAGACCCGACCGAGCAGCTTGCGTGCGGTCTGGATGCTGCCCCGGGCCCAGCGCCGCTGCTGCGACTTGAGCGCGTCGGCAGTGTTGGGAATCTCCGCTGGGCAGGCCAGGTCGAGTGCGTAGACCATTCGCCAGCCAGCCAGCTGGGCTCTGTAGGAGAGGTCCAGGTCCTCGGTCAGCGTGTCTCCCTGCCAGCCCCCAGCCTGTTCGATCGCTTCCGGGCGCCAGATGCCCGCGGTGCCGTTGAAGTTGAGGAACAACCCGTTCCATGCGCGGGCGCCCTGCTCGATCGCGAAGTGACCGTTGATGCCGATGCTCTGTGCGCGGGTCATCCAGTTGTCGCCGCGGTTCAGGTGGTCCCAGCGGCCTTGCACGCAGGCGATCCGGTCCGAGGCCAGCATCAGGGGGACCGCGTGGCGCAGGAAGTCGGGCGGGGGCACGAAGTCGGCGTCGAAGATAGCGACCAGTTCGCCCCGTGCCGATTGCAGCCCGTGCGCCAGCGCGCCGGCCTTGTAGTGCGTTCGCTCTGTTCGCCGGACCACGTCGATCTCGACGTCTTGTGCACGCAGTGCGGCGGCCACGCGGTCGACGACGTCACGGCAGCCGTCGGTCGAGTCGTCCAGCACCTGGATCCGGTGCCTGCCGGCGGGATAGTCGATCGCGGCGACGGCCTGGATCACCCGCTCTGCCACCTCGGCTTCGTTGAACAACGGAATCTGGGTCGTCACCACAGGCCAGGGGCCGTCGAACGCGGCGATCCGTTCGCGGTGAGCCATCCGGGTAGCCGTCGCTCGGCGGAGGAACAGACGCAGCATCACCAGGCCGTGGGTCGCGTAGAGCGCCAGTCCACCGAAGAAGCCGAGGAATGTGACCAACAGCAGGATCTGCCAACCGGTCATGGCTTGGGCCTCCTGGAGATCCTGGCCAACCAGAAACCGCCGACCGTGCGCAAGATCCAGTAACCCGCCAGCAGCGTTCCGCGGAGCGTCCCCGAGATGGTGCTGTGCCCTTCGCGGCGGCAGCGGTAGGGCAGCGCCACCTGCTGGATCCGCAGGTTTTGTTCGACCGCCCGTATCTGCATCTCGACTGTCCAGCCGTATCGGCGATCTCGCATGTCGATCCGCTCCAGGGCATCGCGGGTGATTGCGCGAAACGGGCCGAGGTCGGTGAACCGGTAATTCCAGCCGAGCCTGATCAGGGTCGTGGCCAGCCAGTTGCCGAACAACTGCTGGGGTGTCATCGCGCCCTTCTCCTGAAGCGCGGCGGGGCGGGTGCCGATCACCAGGTCGACGGTTCCCTCGAGCACGGGGCCGACGACTTGCGGCAGACATCCCGGATCGTCCTGCAGGTCGGCGTCGAGGAAGCAGACAACCTTGCAATCGGATGCCAGAGCTGCGACGCCGGCGCTGCAGGCCGCTCCATATCCCTGCTGACGCTCACGGACCACCTCGACCGCGGCAGCGGCTCCGACCTGGGCCGTGTCGTCGGTCGAGTTGTTGTCGACGAGGATCACCTGCCCCAGTCCGAACCGCTGCAGTTCAGGTAGCAAGAGGGCTAGATTGGCTGCCTCGTTGAAGGCGGGGATGATCACCGACACCGTGGGGTAGGCCACTAGCGGGGCCCCGCGATCGTGTGTATCCGTCGGCCGCGGGGCGATCTGCGCCGGCCATGAGGCGCCGGGCTCGATGTCACGTTGCCCTGCCAGACCCACGTGTGCTGGCCGGCAATGTCCAGGCGCCCTGTGCTGCCCGAAGTGCCCAGCCACTGGGCGGGGGGCTGGACTACCGGTCGACCTCGCCCATTACGACGTCGAGCGAGCCGATGATCACGATCATGTCGGCGACCATGCAGCCCTGCGCGATCGTCGGCAGCAGCGCGAGGTTGACGAAGCCCGGCGCGCGGCACTTGACCCGATAGGGCTTGTCGGTGCCATCGCTGACGACGTAGAAACCCAGCTCGCCCCGGGCGTTCTCGACCTTGACGTAGCAGTCGCCGGCGACCGGACGGGGAGCCGCTCGCATCTTGGCGCAGTGTGCCCCGTCCGGAAGATCGTAGATCGCTTGCTTGACGATCCGCAGGCTCTCCCGCATCTCGTCCATCCGGACCATGTAGCGGTTCCAGGCGTCGCCGATCACGCCGTGTTCGCCCCGTGCGGTCGGGACGTCGAACTCGAACCGGTCGTAGATCGAGTAGGGTTGATCCTTGCGCAGGTCGCGCTTGATGCCGCAGCCGCGCAGGGTGGGGCCGGTGATGGCCCAGGCGATCGCCTGCTGCGGAGTGATCACGCCGACATTGGCGGTCCGGCGAATGAAGATGCCGTTGAAGGACAGCAGGTTGTTGACCTCGTCGATCTTGGCGCCGAAGTAGTCGACGAACCACTTGATGTCCTCGATCATGTCGTCGGTCAAGTCCCAGCCGACGCCGCCGATCCGCATATAGCTGTAGTTGAGCCGCTGACCGCAGATCTTCTCGAAGATCTTCAGCAGATACTCCCGATCGCGGAAGCAGTACAGGAACGGGGTGATCGCGCCGCAGTCCATCCCGAAGGTGCCGACCGCGAGCAAGTGGCTGGCGATCCGCTGCAGCTCGGTGACGATGATCCGGATATAGGAGGCCCGCTCGGGCACCTCGAAGTCCGGGTTGCCGACCTTGAGCAGCCGCTCGGTGGCCAGGCACCAGCCGAGGTTGTTCTGCATCGCCGCCAGGTAGTCCAGTCGGTCGGTGTAGGGGATCACGTGGTTGTAGCCGCCCGCGATCTCGCAACACTTCTCGAAGCAGCGATGCAGGTAGCCGACGTGGCACTCCGAGTCGATGATCACCTCGCCGTCCGTGCGCACCACCACTCGGAGCACGCCGTGCGTGGACGGGTGCTGCGGGCCGATGTTGAGCAGCATCTCCTCGCTGCGCACATCCTGCTGCAGTTGGGCCTCGGCCATCGCTTATTCTCCGTAGATCAGCTTGCGTTGTTCTTCGGGCATGTCCCCGTAGAGCAATTGCTTCTGCTCCTCGGTCATCTGCTCTTCGAAGAAGATGTTGGGGATACCGTGGTAGTAGGCTGGCAGGACGTAGTCCTTGCGCAGTGGGTGGCCCTCCCAGTCCTCCGCGCAGAGGATGCGGCGCAGATTGGGGTGGCCCTCGAAGATCACGCCGACCAGGTCGTAGGTTTCGCGCTCCATCCAGTCGGCAGCAGGCCAGAACGACACCAGCGACGGTACGATCGGCTCGTCGCGCGCAACGTCCACCTTGAGAACCACCTGGTGATTGTCCGATACGCTCTCCAGATGATAGACCACCTGGAGCTTCTCTTCGTCAGGATAGTCCACTCCCGAGATCAGATGTAGCATCTCGCAGGAGGTCACCTCGTCCTCCTTGCAGAAGGCCACGACCTCCAGCAAGTCGTCCGCCTGGACCTTGACCGCGCCGTCGATGGACTCGATCTCGACTTCGACTCGGTCACCGAAGGCGTCGCTGATGCGCTTGTAGATCGCGTCTTTCTTGTACTGGTATACGCCGTCCATGCTCGAGCCTCCTCAGGCGCCGCGAGTCTGTGAGTCGATCGACTTGACCCAGTCCAGGTCACCCTTGATCCAGACGTAAATCAGTCCGACCAACAGGATCAGCAGGAAGATAGCTACCTCGATGAAGATGAACGGGACCGCCTTGTAGGTCTTGAAGATCAGCGCCCAGGGATAGAGGAAGGCGACCTCGACGTCGAAGATCAGGAAGACCAGGGCGAAGGTGTAGAAGCGCATGTCGAAGCGGACCCAGCTGGACCCGATCGGCGGTTCGCCACATTCATAGGTCGTTTCCTTGATCGCCTCTTTCAGCTTGGGACGGAGGATCCGGGAGAGGACGGACACGTTCAAGACGACGAAAATCGCACCGAACACCAGGAACATCAGCACGTTGGCGTAGTCGAAGTAGAATTTCATCTTCGTTGGCCTTGTAAGTTCCAGTCGTGGAAAGGCTTCTGGGAACTGAAGATTCTAGCATGGAAGGGGGGGCGTGCAAGGGGTGGCCGGACCTCCGGCACCCTCAGGGTCGGGGGCAGGTGTGGGTCCTCTGGGATGGCTGGTCAGGATGCGCAGCCACGTCGAGAATCCGGGCCATTGCGCAGTTTTGGCCTCGCCGGGTCGTCTCGCACCATGATGTAGACCGCTGTCAAGGCGAGCAACGCGATCGGCACCACCAATGTCAGCACGACACCGCCGGTGTAGGCCCACCACAGATGGGCGCTCTGCAGCGGCGTATGGGGCCCCATGACGCCCCCCGCGTGGCGTAGTTCGAGCAGGAACAGAAGAGATCCGCCGAGAATGCTCGAGAGCGCGAGGATGCCGCTCAGCCGCGGTACTAGCGAGAGCTCGATCAGTTCGGCCGCGGCGCAGCTGAGCAGCCACATTCGCGCGGCCCAGGCCAGGGCGACCAGCGCTCCACCGATGCGGACGGCCTCGATGGCTCCATGTTGCTCGATTGCCGGATACCGATGGACCAGCGAAAGGACCGCGGTCAGCATCGTCACGCGAGTCAGTCCGGCCAGGCCTTGGCGAGTGGGGCGTTTCCAGCCGATCACCCCACACCACAGCCAGAGGCTCAGGGACACACCGGCCAGCAGCGCCAGTTCGACCCAGCCGCCGGCGACGAGCGCCAGCGGAACGCCGATCAGCAGTGGGATGTTGGAGCCCGCGACGCGTTTGATCAGGCCTGCCACGCGCGATAGTCCTCGTAGGTGTCCACATCCCGCAGCACTTTCAACTGCGAGGTATTCCAGCCGATGGCCTGGGCGTTTTGCAGCGTTCGGCGCCGGACCTGGTCTGTGCTCCAGGCCACCCCGTCGAACAGTCCAGGATCGACCCGGCTGACCCCGATCAGGTAGTAGCCCCCGTCTTCGGCCGGCCCGAGCACCAGATCGTGCTCACTGAGTTGCTCGAAGGCCTGCTCCAGCAGCGATCCCGAGAGCGACGGACAGTCCGTGCCGATCAGCACCGGTGTTGTCTCGAAGGCCGCCAGCATCTTGGTCCCGAGGTCCCCGGAGACCTGAGGGACGTAGGTCCAGTCGGGCTCGCCGATCATCCGTCGCACACCGGTCTGATCGTCATCTGGTGTGTAGTGCACCACGATTTCCGCGCGCGCCGCACGCGCCGCCCGGCAGGTCGCGGCGACCAGATCTCGGTAGACTGCCACTGCCTGGTCGTCTCCCAGGCGGGCAGCGAGACGGGTCTTGGTCTGGCCGGCGATCGGTGCACGGGCGAAGATTCCCAGTTTCCAGTCGGTCATCGGTCAGGGATAATAGCAGGCAACCGATGCATCATGTGCTGATTTATACCTCCGTGGAGTGCTGTCTGTGCGACGCGGCCAAAGCGGTCATTGCTCCGTTTTGCGCGACCCACGGCGTGACGGTCGAGGAGATCGACATCACGGGCAACGAGGCGCTCGAGGGGCGTTTTGGCGAAACCGTCCCGGTGATCTACGTCGACGGCAAGAAGCGCTTTGTCGGGAAGGTCGACCCGATGCTGTTCCGGCGGCTGCTAGCCGCTGGTGGCTCTGGTGCCCAATCGTGATGTTCGGACGATCGGCTGATACCGATCTTCTCTCGTCGGCTAACCGGCTGAGGTGGCCTCAGCCTTCGATTTTGCGCAGTGCTTCGCGGGCGTGATCGGCAACTGGCGCGTCGGGATCTTCAAGAGCCTTGCGTAGAGCACCGGCCGCTCGTGGGTCACCGAGACGTCCCAGTGCCGCAGCGGTTCGCCAGCGGACGCCCCGTGAGTGGTCGAACAGGAGCGGGAGCATCGAGGGCGTGGCGCGATGGCAGCCCAGTTTGCCGAGTGCGACCACCGCAGCGCGTCGCACGTACTTTGATTCGTCCTCGAGCAATGCCATCAGTGGGCTGATCGCCGATGGGTCTTCGTGCATTCCCAGGGCTTCGGCGGCTGCCGAGCGCAGGTAGCCGTCCTCGTCGGAGCAGGCTGAGATCAAAAGTTCGACCGACTCGGGGGAGGGCAGCCTACCGAGCGCCTCTGCGGCACGCCAGCGAACCTCCTTGTTGACGTCTTGCAGGGCCCTTCGCAGGCTCTGGCCGGCGGCCCGGGAGCCCAGCTTTCCCAGGGCGATGACCGCCGAGCAGCGGACTCTGAAATCGCTCTCGGCGGCCGCGGCGATCAGTGGATCGAGGGCGCGTCGGTCGCCGAGTCGGGCGAGGGCGGCCGCGATCTGGAGCCGCAACTCCTCGTCTGCCGAGTCGAGGGCGCTTGCCAGCGGTTCGATCGCTCGCGCGTCGCCGATTCCCCCCAGCGCGGCTGCCACGAACACCCGCACCGAGGGATCTGTGCCGGTGAACGCCTCGAGTAGCTGGGGCACTGTCGAGGAGTCGGCCAGCTTGCCCAGGGCGGAGGCGACGGACCAGCGGACGATCTCTTCGGGGTCGTTAAGTGCGCGCAGCAGGTGTTGGCTGGCCGCAGGGGCTCTCTGGATGCCGAGCATCCGGGCCGCTCTGGCTCGCTCGACGGGCTGGGGCCCCTTGAGTGCGGCGATCAGCGCCTCGGTCTGCTCAGGATCCACGTCTGGGTTCTACCACATGAGGAACGGTAACCGGGTTTCCAATCGGTCAGCAGGTTGCCACTATGCTCAGCGCCGCTTTGGAGCGGGGTTTGCAAGGGCTTGTCGGGTAGGGGTTTATGGGGGAGCCTATTTTGGGCTTCTTGGGTGCGAGATTTGCTAATATACAGGGTCTGGATGGTCCATTTCGACATCATTGGCGGTAGGAGAAACCTGTGAATCCCAGGCTCGTCATACCTGTTCTGACGCTCGCGCTTGTTCTGACTCTCGCGTTCGCCATTCCGGTGGCCGCAGACACGGTATTGCTCAAGAATGGCGGCAAACTCGAAGGCAAAGTGGTCGATCGGCGAGACGGCAAGATCTTCTTGCAGATGCGGTATGGGAAGACGGCCCTTCAAGAGGAGGATGTCGCCAAGATCCTCCCGGGAAAGACGCTCAACGAGCGCTACCAGGAGTCGCGTGCCAAGCTGCCTTTCACCGATGTCCAGGGACACTGGGAGCTGGCTCAATGGTGCAAGAAGAACAAGCTGCGTAAGCAGTGCGATGCCCAGCTCGAGCACGTCCTGACTGTCATGCCCGACCATGCGGAGGCCCACCGAGCACTGGGCCACATCAAGGTCGGCAAGAAGTGGTTGCCTCGGAGAGTGGCGATGAAGGCGCTGGGGTACCAGTTCCACCAGGGCAAGTGGTACCGTCCGGATCAGCTGCGCGAACTGAGAAAGAAGCAGGCGCTGAGCCAGCGCAGCAAGTGGCTGCAGCAGGCGATCAACCAGTTCGTACGGGCGATGGCGCTGAAGAACGACAAGAACCGCAAAGAGGCGCGCGATGGCCTGGTCGCGCTGGCCAAGAGGGAGGGTGTTCCCCAGCTGGTGGAGGTGGCGGGCAAGCTCTACCAGAGGTATCAGCAGTTCTGGGACCAACATCGCCACGTGAAGGTCGAGGTGCGTGCGACCAATGCTCAGCTCCAGGGGCTCGACCTGATACCGACCTCGATCGCCAGTGGCAATGCAGCGACTGGCACGATCTTCATCGAGGCCCCTCGGCTGACGATGTCGAAGGCCAACTCGACGGTCATCGTGCCGGCCGGAGGCGGCCGCTAGATCAGCTTGGGACGTCTGGGCTGGAGCCTGTGTTTGTTGCTGGCGGTTCTGCCCGCCCTTTCCGCCCAGGCTCAACAGAATCCGGGCCTGGAGCGGGCTGGCTCGCTCGTCGAGTCCTACTTCCGCACCACGTCGGTCAACAAGCGCGAGAGCTTGGCCAAAGAGCTGGCTGCGCAGAAGCTGCCGTTCGCCACTATCGAGAAGCTGGTCGGCACGCCGGTGGTGCCCGCTGCTCGGCTCAGTTCGGGAAACCGTCAGGTCCGGTTCAAGTTTCTCGATAAGGTCCGGACGGGTGAGTACACGCTTTGGGTCCCTCCGGGTTACGATCCGCGCACGCGCTATCCGCTGATCCTGGCACTACATGGAACGGGTGGCAGCGGCCGAAACTACGTTTTGAACTGGAAAGATGGCTTCGGCCAGGACTACCTGATCGCAGCCCCCTCGGCTGCTCCGCAGTACGGCCTCGGCGGGTCGACCTACGCCTACAGGTTGGCGCTGGCGGTGCTGGCCGACCTGCAGCGGATCGCCCACGTCGATACGGACCGGGTCTATGCCGGCGGCACGAGCATGGGGGCGCATTTTGCGTATCAACTGGGTTGTCACCTGGCCGACCGATTTGGAGCGGTCGTGTCGCATGCCGGGTCGGGTCACCGTCTGGTGACCTACAAGTATCACTCCAATTTTCTCAATCTGGGGGTTTACGCGATCAACGGCCGAATGGACCGGGCGATCCCGATCCAGCTGGCTCGCAAGGGGCCTGCTGCACTGCAGAAGCTGGGCTATGACGTCGTCTTCCGCGAACTCGCGGTGGGGCATGGCCACTGTTACGGTGAGGACGCGGGCGTGCGGGACTACTTGGCCAAGCATCGTCGCTCGCGTTACCCGAAGAGGGTGGTCAAGGTGGTGCGCCGGGTTGGCCTGGAGAGCAGGGCCTACTGGATTCGCATTGACAAGCTGAGTCGCAACAAATACCCGATCGGCATGCGGCTCAAGAACCGCAGTGGCCAGGTGGTCGAGGAGTTTGATCTGCACCGGGAGGCATGCAGTGTCGAGGCCCAGGTAACGGGCAACACGGTCACGGTCAAGACACGGCATGTTTCTCGACTCACGCTCTACCTCAATGACGAACTGGTCGATCTGAACAAGTCCGTGAGGATCGTGGTCAACGGTCGAACACGCCATAACAAGCGCTTCGATCGCTCGATCGAGACCCTCCTGGAGGTTTGCGCTGAACGGGAGTCGAGAGATCTGTTGTTCTCGGTTTCCGTGAGGTTGCGTCCCTGATGCCGCTGATCCCTGTCGCAGACCTCGAAGACGAGCGCCTGGCTGGCTTCCGTGACGTGAAGGACGGGGAACTGCTGCGCAGAGGGGGTCTGTTCGTCGTGGAGGGTAAGTTCGCCGTTCGGATGCTGCTCGAGCGCTCACGCTACGCCGTCCGTGCGGTGTTGACGACCGAGGCTACGCTGCCGGCGTTGCTCGATGTGCTCGATATCGGCACCATCGACGTGTTCACGGCCACCGGTCGAACGATGGAGGGGCTGCTAGGATTCCGCTTCCATCATGGCTGTATGGCGCTCGGTGCACGGGCGCCGGCGACGGATGCCTCCCTGTTGCTCGCTGGCGCCGGCCCGCTGGTGTTGCTCGAGGACCTGGTCAGCGCGGACAACGTCGGTGGCATCTTCCGTACGTCGCTGGCGCTGGGAGTCGGGGGTGTATTGCTCTCGCCCAGCTGCTGTGACCCGCTCTACCGCAAGGCCGTGAGGGGATCGATCGGTGCCAGCCTCGTGCTGCCCCACACCCGGTTGGATCCCTGGGTAGACGGTCTCCAGCTGCTTCGGGGTGCGGGCTGGAGGCTGGTGGCCCTGACGCCAGGGGGCCAGGAGGAGCTGACAGCTGCCTGTTCGGCGATCGGCCGGGATGAGCGAATTGCGCTCCTGGTCGGCAACGAGCACCGGGGAGTCACCGAGGAGGCGCTGGCCGCCAGCGATGTTCACTGGCGGATCGCGATGAGCCCTGGGGCGGATTCGCTCAATGTGGTGACGGCCGCCGGGATTGCGCTGTATCAGTTGCGTCGCACTCTGCTTGACAGCTAGAGGGGCCTTTGCTACATTTCCCACCTTTTCCATCCCGGCGACCGCTACCCTTTTTAAGTGCGGTGCCAATTCCAAACTGAGACGCTGATGCGCTGGATCACTTGTAGTCTTCTGTTGCTGGTTCTCGTGCCGGTCGCCGGTGCCGTCGAGACGATGCCGGTCGATCAGGTCAAGGCGGGTATGACCGGCTACGGGCTCTCGGTCTTTCGGGGCACCAAGATCGAGAGGTTTCGCATCACGGTGATCGGCACGCTGCACAAGGCCTTTCCCGGTCAGGATCTGATCCTGGCCCGCTGCAGCCGCTGGAGCAGGAACAGCTTCGACATTGCGCAGACCGGGGTGATTTCTGGCATGAGTGGTAGTCCGATCTACATCGCCGGCAAGCTGATCGGTGCCCTGGCCTACGGTTGGTCGTTCCAGCGGGAGCCGATCTGCGGGATCACGCCGATCGCCAACATGTTGCAGGACATGAAGCGTCCACTGGAAAAAAAGATGGGCCGGCTTGCGCCGCGTAAGGTGGGAGGCGGGTTACTGCGAGCGTGCCGTACGCCGCTGGTGATCTCGGGCGCCTCGTCGCGCGCCATGGCCTATGCTCGGAGGGTGTTTCGCGACTACAACCTGCTACCCGTCAAGGGAGGAGCGGCGGGTCAGGGGATGCGTCCCGCCGAGCTGCGCAAGCTGATCCGACCCGGGGGTGCGCTGGCAGTCCAGCTGGTCGACGGGGATGTCGATTTCTCGGCTATCGGCACGATCACTCACGTCGACGGGGACCAACTGATCGCCTTCGGACACCCGTTTTTTCAGGCTGGCGAGATCGACATGCCGATCGCCGCGGCACAGGTCGACACGGTGATCAACTCGATGTCCGGTTCGTTCAAGCTCGGCAGCCCGCTGGGCACGGTGGGGCGATTGGTCAGCGACCGGCAGGCATCGGTCGTCGGTAAGCTGGGCCGGACCTCGCGGATGATTCCGGTCAAGGTGTCGGTCAAGAACCGTCAGACCGGTGTCGCGCAGCGCTACGCCTGCCGCGTGCTGACCCACGATCTACTCACGCCAATGCTGCTCAACATGTCGCTGATGAGTTTCCTCGACGCCGCTGAGCCTAGTTTTGGCTGGAATACCAAGCAGATCGCCGTGACGGTCTCTCTGGCCAATGGCAAGAAGGTCACCGTGCGGGACGTGGCGGTCGGGCAGTCCTCGACCTTCAGTTCGCTGATGACCAGTGTCTTCAGCCAGCTGTGGCGCAACCCGTTCCGGCGCGTTCGGATCGAGCGGATCGACCTCGATGTGGCGGTGGAGCAGGTCGATCGGTCGGCATATCTGCTGCGGGTCTTGCGTGAGATGCAGGAGGCAAGGCCCGGTGAAACACTCGGGCTGCGGGTCGTGCTCCGGCGTTTCGACAAGCGGGACATCACGATTCCGGTGACGTTCAAGCTGCCTGAGGAGCTGGCGCCGGGTAAATATACGATCGAGATCGGCGGCGGAGACATCTATCAGCCTTCGCTGCCTGCGCCGCGTAATCTGGACGAGATCATTCAGTTGATCGGCCACTGGGAGCGGGCCGATACTCTCGTCGTCTGGATGAGGCTGCCCCGGCTCGATGTGCGGCTCAAGGGGAAGACAATGCAGAAAGTGCCGGCCAGCGTGCTGGGCACCCTGTTGCCGGCCAATCGCGGCGGAGAGCTGGCGTTGACGCAGGCGATCCACCGGTCGACCACGAAGACCGATTACGTGCTCTCAGGCAAGCTCAGTTTCCGGATCGAGGTCAAGAAAGGAGCGGACAAGTGAATCGGGCAATCTTCTGGTGCGTGCTTGCATGCTGGCTCTCGGGACAGGTTTTGGCCAGTCCCACGACGGTGTGGGAGTGCACCACCCGCAAGGATTTCTCCGGTGGCAAGTTGACTGGGCTGATTCTGACAAGCGAAGGCACGCTGCGAATCGGTCAGGAGTTACGTGAGATCCCGAGCAAAGCTGTCTCGCTCTGGAGTAGCGCGGTCGGCCCGGACGGCACGGTCTATTTCGGCTCGGGAAACAGTGGCCAGGTGTACCGGTTGGCCAAGGGCAAGCTGGCCAAGCACTACGCCACCGGCGCACTGATCGTGACCGCGCTGGCGATCGTCGACAAGGTGCTGTATGCCGCAACCCTGCCGGGTGGGAAGATCTTTCGCATCGGTCCGGATGGCAAGGGGATCACATTCGCCACGCTGCCGAAGTCTCACATCTGGTCGATGGTGGCGGTCGGCAAGTCGCTGGTCGTCGGGACCGGTCCAGCGGGAGTCGTCTACAAGATTAGCCCGGAGGGCAAGGCGTCGGTTCTGTTCGACTCGCAGCAGGACAACATTCTCTCACTGGCGGCTGGCATGCGGGGGACGGTTTTTGCCGGCAGCGACAAGGAGGCGGTGGTCTATCGGATCGCCGCCGATGGCAGTGTGCGGGTGCTGCACGACTTCCCGGGACACGAAGTTCGCGCCCTGGCCCATTACAAGGGGCAGGTGTATGTCGGTGTCAACGAGGCGAAGAAGTTCGACAACGCGTCATTCGTGCGCTCGCTTTCCGATGCCATCGGGCGTGAGGGAGATGGGGAGGCGGTCGATCGCAAGGCGGTGCTTAAGGGACTGTTCAACGGGACCGTTTATCGCGTGGACGGTCAGCGGCGTATCGAGAAGCTGCTCCGGATAGAAAAGGACTTCGTCACGACCTTGGCCGTGGACCGCCGGGGTGTCGCCCACGTCGGTGTGGGGATGGAAGGCCGAATCTACCGGGTCGAGTCGGTCGAGCGACACTCTACCACGTTCGACGTCAAGCAGGGCCAGGTGCTCTCGCTGGCGCTGGTTGACGGGCGTCTGGGTTACTTCGGGACCGGCAACACGGGCAGCTGCTATCAGGTCAGCGATGCAGTGGCGACCCGCGCGCACTACCTGTCGCCGGTACACGATGCCCGATTTCCCGCGCGTTGGGGGGTGGCTCGCTGGAACCGGACGGGAAAGCTGAGCATTCAGACACGCAGCGGCCACTCGAAGACCCCGGACAACACCTGGTCAGCTTGGTCCAGGTCGGTCAGTCCGGGCGCCTCCTTCAAGGTCACCAGTCCGGTCGGTCGGTATCTGCAGTTCCGGGTTCGGTGGGCCGACCAATCGGCGGCCTTGCACCGGATCGCATTTGCCTACCTGGCGCAGAACCAGCGAGCCCGGATCAGCGAGTTTCTGGTAGGTGGTAAGGCCGGTGGAACGCGGAAGCTAGACCAGGTCAAGCACAAGAGCGACCTGGAGATCTCCTGGAAGGCCGCTGACGCGGATGGCGACGCTCTCGAGTTCATCTTGTCCTACAAGCGGCTGGGTGCGCGCAGTTGGCGTCGGATCGAACCGGTCAAACCTCTGACGCCCAAGTCGACGAAAGCGGCCTGGAAGACGGATAAGCTGCCGGATGGCCTGTATCTGATAAAGC
>PVBE011586142.1_pt1 | contig 24246 bp, 18 predicted proteins | sample 1631181 | NCBI WGS metagenome assembly PVBE01 (sample SAMN08397723, study PRJNA350692) | Marine metagenome, whole genome shotgun sequencing project. | isolation source: water | place: Pacific Ocean | collected 2012-04 | reverse complement strand
TCTTCGTCGGCTTCTTCGTCGGCTTCTTCGTCGGCCTCTTCGTCGGCCTCTTCGTCGGCCTCTTCGTCGGCTTCTTCGTCACCGTTGCCGTCTTCGGCAGAAATTACGATGATCTCGGGTTCGGCTTCGCCGCCACCGCATGCCAGGGAAAGGCCGACCAAGCCAGCCAGAACCAGGGTCAGGGAGAGTCGCTTCATCTGTCTTGAACCACCTGATGAATGGGTTTTCATGGGGACCAGCCCATTCACAAACGCGGCGTATAAGCCTTGTCTTACGGAATGGACCCCGCAAGTCCTATCAGTCCAGACCGAGGCGCATCAAGGATCACCTGATGCAGCAAGGCAGTGACAAACTGCTAGAAATCGCGTAAACCCGCTTGCATCGGGCATCGGTGGTGACTATCACCGCGCCCCGAAAACTCTTGTGCGAAGGAGGCGCAATGAGTGGAGACCTCTCGCGCATCCGCAACATCGGTATCTCTGCGCACATCGATTCAGGAAAGACGACGCTCACCGAGCGGATTCTTTTCTATACCGATCGCATTCACGCAATCCACGACGTCAAGGGAAAGGACGGCGTGGGCGCGAAGATGGACTCGATGGATCTGGAGCGGGAACGCGGAATCACCATCCAGTCTGCAGCCACCCATTGCAACTGGTCCGAGCACCACATCAACATCATCGATACCCCCGGACACGTCGACTTCACCATCGAAGTCGAGCGTGCACTGCGGGTGCTCGATGGCGCTGTGCTCGTGCTGTGCTCGGTTGCGGGGGTGCAATCACAATCGCTCACCGTCGATCGGCAGATGAAGCGCTACGGCGTTCCTCGGATCGCCTTCGTCAACAAGTGCGATCGACAGGGAGCCAATCCCTACCGGGTACGCGACCAGCTTCGCGAGAAGCTGGGTCACAATGCGGTGCTCTTGCAGCTGCCCCTGGGCCTGGAGGAGCAGCACGAGGGGAGCATCGACCTCGTTACGATGAAGGCCTACCGCTTCCAGGGGGAGGCCGGCGAAGAGATCGAGGAATCGGAAATCCCCGCTGACAGGATGGCTGAGGCAGAGGAGCACCGGGAGCTCCTGCTCGATGCCGCTTCCATGTTCAGCGACGAGCTGATGGAGGTGCTTCTCGAGGAGGAGGACGCCCCAGTAGAGCTCATCCACGCAGCGATCCGAAAGGCCACGCTCAATCAGCAGTTGACCCCCATCTTGCTGGGCAGTGCCTACAAGAACAAGGGCGTTCAGCACTTGCTGGATGCCGTGGTGCGCTACCTGCCCTCCCCCACCGACGTGGACAACACCGGCCTGGACATCGAAAACGACGACGCCGAGGTCCAGATCGAGTCAGACCCCTCCGGCCCCATTGCCGCGCTGGCCTTCAAGCTGGAAGACGGCCGGTACGGCCAGCTCACCTACGTGAGAGTCTACCGAGGCACCCTCCGAAAGGGCTCCTTCATCTACAACGCCCGTTCCGGGAAGAAGGTGAAGGTCGGCCGCCTGGTGCGGATGCATGCCGACGAGATGGAGGACATCGAAGCGGCCAGCGCAGGGGACATCGTTGCCCTGTTCGGCGTCGACTGCTTCAGTGGAGATACCTTTACGGACGGCTCGCGCCGCATCGCGATGACCAGCATTCATGTGCCCGCTGCCGTCATCAGCCTGACCATCACCCCCGCCGACAGCAAAGCGCAGACAAACATGTCCAAGGCGCTGCAGCGCTTCACGAAGGAGGACCCGACCTTCCGCGTGAGCCTCGACCGGGAGACGGGCGAGACCGTCATCAGCGGCATGGGTGAGCTTCACCTGGACGTTTATGTCGAGCGCATGCGCCGCGAGTACAACGCTCCAGTGGAAGTCAGCCCGCCTCAGGTGGCCTACCGCGAGACGGTGAGCCGGCGGGCCGAGTTCAACTACACCCACAAGAAGCAGACCGGTGGCTCTGGCCAGTTCGGACGGGTGATTGGTTACTTCGAGCCCAGTGAGTCCGGCGAGTTCGAGTTCGAAAGCCAGGTCACCCAGGGCCGGATCCCCAAGGAGTACATCCCTTCGGTGAAAAAGGGATTCCTGAAGATGATCGAAAAGGGCCGCCTGATCGGTGCTCCGGTCGAGGGAGTCCGCTTCGTGTTGGAGGATGGGGCCCACCACAACGTCGACTCCAGTGACACGGCCTTCCAAGAGGCCGCACGCGCCGCATTCCGCGAGACCTACTCCAAGGGAAACCCGATTGTCCTGGAACCCATCATGTCAGTCTCCGTGGAAGGCCCCAGCGAGTTCCACGGACCCATGGTCGCCACGCTGATGCAGCGCCGTGGCATGGTGATGGGCACGACCGAGTCAAACATGTTCACCACCGTGGAGGCCGAGGTACCCCTGGCGGAGATGTTCGGCTACGCCACCACTTTGCGCTCCGCCACCCAGGGCAAGGCAGAGTTCACCATGGAGTTCTCCCGGTACAGCCAGGTCCCCTCCTCCATTCAGGAGGGGCTCGTGAAGAAGTACCAGGAAGAGAAGAGCAAGAAGGCCAGCTGATGTACGCCCAGATCTTTCAGCGCAGCCCGATGCGTCTCTTCGAGCAGTCCACCGACGGCGGATTGGCGGCTGGCGAACTGGGCTCCATCGTGGGCCGTGCCGGCGTAGGCAAGAGCGCCTTGCTCGTACACCTTGCTCTCGACCGCATCCTCAAGGGTCAAGCCGTGCTCCACATCTCGCTGCGGGAGAACGCTGGCGAGGTCCGCGCCTATTACAGCGCGATCTTCGAAGGTGTCGCCAAAGCAGCGCGAGTCGGCGGCCGGGATCGAGCAAAGACGCTGGTTGAGGTGGAACGCAACCGTCAGATTCTCTGTTACCCGGACAAGATCTTCCACGTGGAGGAGCTGCAGAAGGCGATCACCTTCGTGAATTCGGTGATGCATTTTCACCCCACTGTGGTCTTTCTCGACGGTCTCGACGCCCGGAACCACCAGGATCTCGGCGAGCTGAGAGCGCTGTCCCTGGAGCATGATTTCGCCTTGTGGGCGAGCCTCCGAAGCCACCGCGACAAGCGCAGCACGCCCGCCTCCACCAACTGGGACACCACCGTGCGCCTGGATCCCATCGGCACCGTCATCGAGTTGACGGCACTGCGCGTCCGTGGTCAGGAGCCGAAAGAGGATCCCATGGGCCTGTACCTGGATCCCTCCACCATGTTGATCACCGGCGAGGACGGCTGGGATCCGCTGAGCGCTCCTCCCAGTCCCCTATCCGGCGACTGCACCCTCTACAGCGGTGGCGCACAAGGGTCTGAGTCCTGTTTTGGTGAGTGCGCCCAGGCCCACGGTGTGAATGAGGTGAACTTCACCTTCGCTGGCCACGACCAGGTGCGCGCGAACGGTACCCATCCACTGGGTGAGCGAGAGCTGGCCGCTGGTGATGTCAGCCTGGTCTACGTGTCCAAGCGCCTGGGTCGCTCTTGGAGCAAGGGCCCACTGATCAAGAAGGTCTTGCAGAGCCTGTGGCACCAGGTCAGCCGCGCTCAGCAGGTCTTCGTCGTCGGCTGGATCCAGCCCGACGGAACCGTTCACGGCGGTACCGGCTGGTCCGTCGAGCTGGCCCGAATGTGGCACAAGAACCTGTGGGTCTACGATCAGGAGAGAAAGAGCTGGTTCCACTGGCACAGCGAGCGATGGAGCCCCAGCGTACCGGTGATCGAACACGCCCACTTCTGCGGAACCGGAACCCGGAACCTCACCGAAGATGGCCTCAAGGCGATTCAGGGCCTCTTCGACCGCAGCTTCGGCGGAGCGCTGGGAAGCTAGCGTGACGCGAGGGCGGTGGTGAGACCGTCCGGCTGCCAGGGACAGAGCACAAGCCCACCGGACTCACTGGCTGCGTCGGCGTAAGGGCCGCTGCAGTTGCTCTCTCCCAGCCACCATATGACGGGGCTGAACACGTCAATCTCACTGAGATCGTTGGGTTTTCCTTCATCATTGCTGATGATGATCACGAGCTGTTCAGCCTCGGGCCGCCCCAGACCCGCGTTGCAACCCGCAACCGTCTGTGCGTAGGCCCGCACAATGACCTCGAGCAGATCGCCTGTGAGGGGTCCCGGCTGACCGTTCAAGGCATTGCTGAGCCGGGAGGGATCCGAAGCCGAGTCCAGTACGCCGGACTGACTGCACCCATCGGCACCGTCGGTGATGACACCCAGGTGGTCTGCAGGCCCCAGGGCCGCGAGGATGCTCCCCGCCTGCTGTTTGATGGCGTTGTGGTCGTCGTTCAGGCTGTCGCGATGCTCGGTCACCAGGAGCACGTCTCGAGTACCTTCGGGCAGGCTGGAGTCTCCCGATGCCGTGTCCGTGTCGTCCAACTCGACGACCGGGCTGTCTTCCTGGCTGTCCCCCTCGGAGGGAGCCGGACCCTTGCACGCCATCAACAGGAGAATCATCGGAGCATCGGTGTTTCAGCTGATGGAGCATACTCGGGAGGCAAGAGCTCAGCAATGCAACGCCAGGCGTGTTCCAAGGCGTCTCTCGAGCCCGATCCCGGATCGAAGGGCACGCCGAAGCTCAGGCTGACCTGCGCGATGCGCAGCCGCTCGTCGTAGGCAAAGAGCTGCTCGCTCCCGCTGACAGCAACCGGAATCACCAAGCGAGCCCCACGAAGGTAGCGCGCCGCCGCGCGAAGGAAGCTCCCCAGGCGTCCCGTCCGGGAACGGGAACCCTCCGGATAGAGCAGAAGCGGTCCTCGCTCCGTCATCCAGGCCTGCGCGAGCTTCATGCAGTCCAAGGCCAACCCCGCGATCTCGCGCTGGCTCATATGGGTCTCGTTGTGAAGAAGCCGACCGCTCTGCGGGGTCATGAGGGTGTTGAGAGCGGTGGCAGCCACGCGGCGGAAGGGCTCCGAATACACCTTCGGGCCTGCCACCACGAGCAGGTCATCAGCGCAGCGAAGACCGCTCTGGGAGAGGAGGGCATCCTTGAGCTGGGTGTCCACATAGCTGAGATGATTACAGATCCACAGACAACCCCGACCATCCTCCGGCAGGTTTTCAAGGCCGCTGACGCGGGCCTTCGGCATGCACCGGGACATCCAGTCCCGGGACAGGGCGCGCAGCACAGGATCCGCTTCGTGGATTCGCCAGTGTCGACCAGCCCCTGCGTAGGTGGTCATCGCCCGCTGCAGCTCTTCGTCCGTCGCGCTGTCCAGGACCTGCGCTGCCCCCGAAATGGTCGCATCGATGAAGCCCGGGTCCTTCGCGTTGAAGTAGCCAGCCAAAAAACGCGTAATGATCTCGCGCATCTCCGGGGCCGTCAGCGACATCAGAGCATCCAAGTCCATCCTCTCGGCCGTAGCTCGACATCCACGTACGGGCTACCACTTCGTGGTGCTGTCCTCTTCGCTGCTCAAGGCCGATAGGGCCCTCCACGCCCTGCACCAGCGGCGTAGCTTCAGTCAGCACCTCAATCCGCTCAACGGACCCGAAGCGGCAAGAGCCTTTCGCAGCGGCGCCGAAGCCCCTCCCTTTCGCTACCAGCCGACGACCTGGGCCGACGAGGAGCTGAGCCGGCTGGACAAGCTGGAGATTCCCCTGGACCACCCTTTTGGCGAGCTGCTTCAGCGCGCGGTCCACGGCACCAGGCTCTTCATCCTCGCCCTCCGCGACCGCACTCCAACAGCCTTCGATGCGCTCGCTCAGAACGCTGGCTGGTATCCGGACCTGGCGCTCCTCGAAGCCGCCAGGAACGAAAGCCACGAACGGGACAGCGCACCCTTCTCCCTGGACGCACAGGCCATGATCGATGCTCTGACGGACGCCCTCACAGCACGCGGCCTGTGCTCCTGGCGTGTAGAGAGGGACCCCGTCATGAGTGCCCGGGTGCTCGTGGATGGCGCCAAGCGTCTGCTGCGCGTCTCGCCTCGGGCCCGCTTCAGGCAACGGGACATCCAGCGGCTGGTGGTCCACGAGATCGAGGTGCACGCCATCCGCGCCACCAATGGCGAGGCGCAAGCCCTGAAGCTCTTCTCCACCGGGCTGCCCGGCTCGCTGGAGACCGAGGAGGGTCTTGCCCTCTACGCCGAGGAATGCAGCGGGAGCGCATCGCCGGGCACTGCTTGGAGGCAGGGCGTCGTAGTCCAGGCGGCGGACTGGGCACGAAGGGTGGGCTTTCGAGAGCTGTACGAGCGCATCGCTGAAGAAGCGGCTCCTGGCCTGGCCTGGGGCGTGAGCGAGCGCCTCAAGCGCGGTCTGTCCGACCCCAGTCTTCCGGGTGTCTACGCCAAGGACGTCGTGTACTACCGCGGCGTGCGCAGGGTTCGGGCCTGGCTGGATGCAGGAAACCCCGTGGGCAACCTGTACGTTGGCAAGGTCGGGGTGGATGACCCGGTACAGCAGTGGCTGGACGACGGTCTCGTGAGCCTGCGCCCGGTGCCTCAGCTCTTCCGCGATGCCGCCTAGGGCTGGTCCACCTGGATGAGCTGACCGAAACCGGGGAATTCCTCCTTGAAGAGGGCTTCAATCCCCATCTTCATCGTCATGATCGAGGAGGGGCAGGTGGTGCAGGCACCAACGAGGCGCACATGGACGTCCATGCCTTCGACCTTCACCAGGGCGATGTCGCCACCGTCACCCTGAAGCGCCGGGCGGACCATCTCGTCGAGCAGCTCCTGGACCACGATCGGGTCCAGGGCCGAGCCCTCCATCGGTGCTTCTTCGGCCTCCGCCCCTCCCGCGGCCAGGGCAGCAGCGAGCTTCTTCATGAGGTCCGTCTTGAGTTCTCGACTCTTCAGCGCGACGCCACGCGCCTTCAGCTCTGCGCGTAGCTCCTTCACGGTGAGCAGGGAAAGCTCATCCGGCAGGTCCGTGCTTGGCTCCGCTTGCTGAGGGGCAGGCGGCTCTTCGGGCGCGGAAGCGGTGGCGGGTTCTGCCTGGGCCGGTTCGGGGACCGGGGCCGGTTCGAGGGCCGGCGCCGGCGCGGGGGCCGCTGCGGGGGCCGGCGCGGGGGCCGCTGCGGGCGTCGACACGGTCTCGGCAGGGGGAGGCGTGTACTTGAAGGGGTAGGGCTTGGGTTCAGGGGCTGCTTCGCTCCCTCCAAGGAACTTCTTCAGGCCACGCTTGACTAGGCGTCGAATCATCTTGGTCGTCCTACGCTCTTCATATCAGGGCGAGAGCTTCAATGTTGCAACAGCATTTCGCTCTACGTCTTCGTCGTGGAACCAGAGTGGCACGCGGCGGCCCTTGACCCAGCGCCGCAACAGGTCCTGGTAGTGGTCGCTCCCCACGTTGCCCGACTGCCCTGGAGGGTGGACCACCTCGGCCTTCCCGACATCCGAGAGCGGAGTGATGATTCGCAGGCTGGCTATCCAGTTCGCCTCGTAGCTCTGGCTCCAGCTGAACCCACCAGGACTGACCGTCTGGGTGGTACCGCCCCATTCCACCTCGCCAGCCTCCATCAGAGAGACACCAAAGGGGTGGGCGAAGATCAGCGGATGCACATCGCCCCACTTCCAGGCCGAGGTCTCCTCACCGTAGAGCGCTACGAGGCTCTTGTGGGCCTCCAGCAGCGCGCTCCGTAGCGCGCTGTCAGGATCCTCGAAGAAGTGCTCCAAGCCTCCCTGGGTGTCCAGGGGCGTGCTGCCCGGAGAGATCGTCTGGTAGGCCTCGTGCAGGCCCGTGCTTCCGAGTCTCTCTTCCAGCGCAAGGCGAAGGATCTGCTTCTGAAACTCGGCCCAGAGCGTTGGTCCCTCGTCTGCGATGGTCGCGTGTCCATTCCAGTCCACGAGCAGGCGATGGGCCTCCTGGCCGTCTGCCGACTGCAGCGTGAGGGTCTCCAGGTGTTCCTTGTGGCTGAGGAAGTGCAGGTCCAGGTCGTCCATCTGCATGGCGCCAACACTGTCCAGATCGTGCTTCTCCTGCGCTTCGATGAGTTCCTCGATGCGGTCGTAGCGCCAACTGGGGGCATAGCGGCTGGAGACCTGCTCCGGCAGCGCGCGCTCCTCCAGGATCGGGGGTCGGTTGTTCGCGGTCGCCACATGGCCCCGCTCGGGGGCATGCTCGCCGGGTAGCGGGAGGTCCAGCCAACCGTCCCAACCGTGGTGCTCGCTGCTGCCCGGGTAGGGAACGCGGCCGGTGTGGGCACGGCGTGCAGGCACCGCACCCACGGCCTGCCAGGCGAAGTCTCCCTCGGTGTCCGCCAGCCCCATGTTGAGAGCGATGATCGAAGCGCTCGTCTCGAGAGCCAGGGCTTCCTCTACCGTGGCGGAGTAGTTCAGGCTCCGCACGTAGTCCATGGACCGATCGACGAGCTCGAGCGCGTGCCAGCGAAGAGCGACGACATGCGTGCCACCGAGCTCGGTGATGACCGGGCCCACCTCGGTGAGCAACACCTCGCCGGTGTGCTGGCCTTCCTCGCCCCAGCTCACCTCGATGGACTGCTTCTCCAGCGTCTTGAGTTCGCCCTCCAACCAATAGCCGTCGGCCCCTTCGCGCTCGAGCATGACCAGGTCCACGTAGTCGGCCATGACGTTGGTCACGCCCCAGGCCAGGGTCTCGTTGTGGCCACTCACCACCCAGGGAAAGCCCGGCAGCGTCGCGCCAGCCGCGTGAAGCTCCCCCGCCTTCAGCTCGGCGACGTACCAGGTACTCGGAACCGCCGAAGCCAGGTGTGGATCGTTCGCGAGGATGGGCGACCCGTCCGCGCTGCGCTCCGGCCCGATGACCCAGTTGTTCGAGGCGGCCGGCTCGCTTCGTCCCCCCAGGATCCCCATGAAGCGCTCGAAGGGAAGCGTGAGTTCACCGATGGTGCTGTCCTGCAGCGACGCCCAGTAGGGATCCGTCTTCGGGTCGTCGGGGTGCAGACGGGAGAGTGCGTCCAGGTCCTTCTTGTCCAGCTCGCTGCGCTGGAGGAGCGCAAAGAGCTCGAAATTCGGGTTCCCCGCGAGGGTCCAGGAGTTCAGGTACACAACGGCCATGCAGTCCGCAGGCTCCCAGGGCTGCACCCGCCGGTGCTTGAGCAGGCGGTGCTCCAACGGGGGCACCTTGCCGGCCTCCATGCCCGCGTTGACGCCCGCGGTGTAGGCAGCCACCTCGAAGCGGGTCTGCGGGTCCATGGCCGCGATGGCCTCCGCCCCCTTGGCGCGCAGGTCCAGCGACCTCATGAAGACGTCGTAGTCGGCCAGGGACTCGTCCTGGACCAGCTCGGCCATGCGGCCCCAGGCCAGCGAGCGCAGCAGGTCCATCTGGAACAGCCGATCCTGAGCGTGGGCATAGCCCAGCGCAAAGGCTGCATCCGATTCCGACTTCGCACGGATGTAGGCAATGCCGTTTTCGTCTCGATGAATGGTGGCTTCCGCGGCCAGTCCCTTGGCCTCTGAAGCGCCCTTGAGATCCGGGTGACTGCGCCCCGCAGTCATCAGTGTGGTCATCTGGCAGGACAGCAAGAACAGCGACAACATGCGAGATCTCCCTCGGCTCGTGCTATATCGCGCTCCCATGTCCGCGAAACCCCACGTCCGCGTCGTCGCCGCCGAGATCGAGCGCGACGGGCGCTACCTCATCACCCAGCGTCGTGCACAAGCCGTACTCGGTGGAATGTGGGAGTTCCCCGGGGGAAAGGTCGAGGCCCAGGAGACCGACGAGCTGGCCCTGAGGCGCGAGCTGTTGGAGAAGATCGGAGCCAGTGTCCGGGTCACCGGCCTGAGCCTCCACGTGACGCATGAATACGAGCGCTACACCCTGGATCTGCTGGTCTACAAGGTGAGCCTCGATGAAGGCTCCGAGCCCTCCGCCAAGCACGTCGCGCAGGTGCGCTGGGTCTCTCCCGCCGATTTTGGTGACTACGAGTTCCCTGGGGCGGATCAGAAGACCATCGACCTGCTGCTGAGCGAGTAGCGACCTCGGGCGGAGTGAGCGCGCCGGCAACTCAGCGCCGACTCGCTTCGCGCCTCAACGCACCGGCAGTTCCGTGGCCTCGGCTGGCTCCGCGAGGACTCGGCGGCGCCGGTAATCGAGCGTGAGGGTGTAGTTCTCCAGGAGGCTCATACCCACCAGTCCGTCGTCCCAACGGCGCGGCATGTCCACAACCCAGAGCTCATCGGGTCCGGGACATCCCGCGAGCCGGGGCCCGGAGGCGGTGTAGTAGCGCAAGGTCCGCTTCTGGTGGGGATCTGTTCCCGAGGCCGACCAGGTCGACTCTCGCTCCACACGGAAGTCGAGCCCCAGCTTCTCCGCGTGGAGGTAGGTGCCGGTTGCGCCGGTGTCCAGCAGGGGCCACAAGGTCTGCTCGTCCAGCTCCAGCCGGACCTGCGGACGGCCCGTTCCGAACTCCAGGCGCATGCGATCGCCCTCTTCCACGCGGAGCTCCTTCGGGTCATGCAGACGCAGGACCCCCTCCTCCATGTCCAGCACCACCGTGAAGCGGCGAAGCAGGTTGGTACCCAGCACGCCAGCAACCCGCGGATCGGTGATGGAGCTGGTGGCCTGGAGATCACGAACCGCGCAGGACAGGCGCTCGATGCGATGGCCCCCCAACTCGAAAGCCGGCAGAACCGCCTTTTGCAGGCGAACTGACCCGTGCTCACCCCGACTCCAGGCCAGCGCCCGCCGCGTCGCATAGCCCCGAGAGGCAACCCACTGGGTGTCGCAGGTGGTGCTCGAGTAGCCGGTGTCCACGAACCACAAGCTGTGGTCCAGCGAGGGCAGCTCTACGTACAGCCGTTGGCGGTCTTCGACGAGGTGCACGAGGGGCAGCTCGGTGACCCCCTGGTACTCCACCGGAGGGCTTCTGAAGGGCGGGGGTGACACGCAGGCGAGCAGGAGGAGGAACATTCAGAAGACCTCTCCGAAGCCGGACCAGACTCCCCATCCCGAGTCGCTCAGGGCCACGTCCAATCGGATGACGTTCAGGTGCTCGGGGGGCAGGATGAGCCGCAAGCCGACCCCACCACCCGGATGTGGCCCATCCTCCGCCACCCAGACCCCATCCACGAAGATCACACCCTCGATGACCCGCGTGAGCATCCAGCGCTGTTCCAGGTCCGCTGCAACGATCCAGGGTGCGCGGTAGCGCCAGGTCTGAGCGCCACGGTGGATGTCTGCTCCCCCGGCGCTCGGCAGCCTGAAGAAAGGGGTCCCTTCGCGCCACTCCACCGACGCGTACAGGCGTGCAGCTCCGACGCCCCGCAGCATGGGCTGGTATGCGCTGGCCTGAGCGGTCGTGCCGAGGTGGGGGTAGCCCAGGCTGGCGTCGAGGCCTGCGAAGACCTGCGCACCCCGCCGGGTCTCTCCCCACCCGCTGGACCGGTCCAGGACGGCGGTGAGGCTGCCACCATGCCCGATCATCCAGTCGTCCCCCAGGGATTCGACGCGGTCCGTGCGCGCCCGAGCGAGCAGACTCAGGCTCAGATCCCCCAGCCGAACGCCGGGCCCGGCCCCCAGCTGCAAGAGCTCGTGGGTCGTGGCGGTGAACCCCCCTTGCTCGTAGCGGTACAGAGGCGTGCGATGAGCGCTCCCGGAGAGCTGGGGGTAGAGCTGCTGGGGTCCCCGAACAAAGAGGCCAAGAGAGACGACCTTCTGGGTTGTCCCGAAGAGACTGGCCTGCAACATCCACCCCCGCAGGGCCAGGTCCGGGTGCACGAAGACAAGGCCTCCCCCAAAGCCCAGCTCACGACTTCCGGTGACGCCAAGGCCGAGATTCCAGGTCCCGGGATTGGGGGCCGGCGCCCCCTCGTGGGCGAGCAGGGCCCGCCCCAGGCCGTCCAGATCCTCCTCGAGCGCCAGCTGCTCCAGGTAGCTTGCATCCCCCGTTGCGAGGTACAGCCGCGCCAGAGCCGGGCCCGGGAGATAGGGCAAGGCAGCGGCCGCAAAGCGCTGCGCCTGCTCCATGCTGCCCCCCAGCGACGGGGGGAGCAACAGGTAGTAGTCGGCGAGCGCGAGCCAGTCCCAGGCGCCACCTTCCGCGCTGAGGAGTGCTTCATCCACACCCGCACCGTGCACCAGCAGCCCATAGTTGCCGCTCATGCCGATGAGCCGCAGGTGCGCCATGGCGCGCGCTGCAGGATCCGAACTCTCCGCTGCAACGCGGTAGTGCTCCCGAGCCGCAACCCGGTCCCCGTCCCAGCGAGCCTCGTCTCCCTCGCTGACGTGATCCATGCCCTCGGTCGCCAGGGCCAGTCCGAGCAGGATCACTGAAACACCTCTCCATTGTCCGAGGCGATGACCAGCCAGTCACCGTCCACCAGCACGAGATCGACGGTGAACTGGCGAGCATCACCGTCCAGGCCCAGGCCCTCCAGGCCCTCCACGAAGACTGCGTCGAACGACGCAATTGCCACTTCTTCCTCTCTATGAACCTGGATGGGTCCCACCGCAATGACGATGGGGCCGTGGCTGAGGAACTGGCGCGCCAGCAGCCCCTGCAGGCTCTTCTTGGTGAGTCCCGCCGAGTCACTGTAGTCCGCGTGGACTCTCGCCAGGATGTCGTGGTTGTTGCTCTCCTCGGCGGCGGTGGCGATGTCCCGGATGACGCGGCGGATCCGCTCGTCCTCATCGACGGGACCGCCCCACAGGACCAGGCCCAGGGCAATCCCGACCAACGCGAGAAGGAGCATCACGGCGCGTTGGGTGGACATGACCGCCAGGGTAACTAAAGTTGCGCTCAGGCGAAGACGATGGACCTGGACTCCCGCACCCTCGACACCCTGGACTGGACAGCCGTGCTGGCTGCTCTGATCCGGAACTGCCGAACCCTTCGCGGGGGTCGACGAGCTGCGAAGCTCCCGCTGGTGAGCACTCGCGAGGATGCCTGCAAGCTTCAGGCGGCGGTCCGCGAGCTCATCACCCTGGAGCTGGATGACCGCATGCCCACCGCGGCGATCCTGGACATCGACCAGCACCTGTCGGAAGCCGCTGCAGGCCGCGTGCTCCTGGGCCACGACCTCCTGGGCATCGGGCGCTGCCTGGCGGCCCTGGAGGCCCTCCGGATGTGGGTGGTGGAGCGCGCCGAAGAGGCCCCGGAACTCAGCCGGCTCGCGGAGCCGATCTCGGTGGATCCGGAGCTGATGGATCGCTTGACGACGAGCTTCGACGAGCGCGGGGAGCTGTCCTCCCAGCGCTACCCCGAGCTGGGCGAGCTGCGCACGCGCATACGCAACGATCACACCCGAATCCAGCAGACACTGGAGCGGTTGATCAAGGGCGACGAACTCGCAGACGCGCTCCAGGACCGCTTTGTGACCCAACGGGGGGATCGCTACGTGGTACCGATCCGGGCCGATCGTCGTCGCAAAGACCAGGGCATCGTGCACGACACCAGCGGCAGCGGAGAGACGGTCTTCGTGGAGCCGGCCGAGGTGGTCGAACTCAACAACCGCCTGCGACTCGCCGAAGCCGAGCTCCACCGCGCAGAGGCTCGCATCCTTCAGGCCCTGAGTGCGCTGGTCGCTCACTTTGCCACCGACATCGAGGAGTCTCTCGATGCCGCGGTGGAGCTGGACCTGGCCGGGGCACGCAAGGGCCTCGGTGAGGCTCTTCAGGCCACACTGCCCAGGATCGGATCCGAGGGCATCATCGCGCTGAAGCAAGCCCGCCATCCCGTCCTCCAGCTACGCGGCGTGGAGGTGGTACCCAATGACCTGGAGCTGAACGAGACCACCCGCGGGCTCATCCTGTCGGGGCCCAATACCGGCGGGAAGACCGTGGCCCTCAAGACCCTCGGTCTGGCGGCCCTCTTCGTCCGAGCGGGAATCCCCTTTCCGGCGCAAGAGGGCTCCAGGGTCGATCTCTTTCACGACGTCTTGGCGGACATCGGGGACCTTCAGTCCGTGGAAGGAGATCTGAGCACTTTCTCCGGCCACGTGATGGTGCTGAAGGAGGTCCTGCGGAGATCCGCCCCGGGGGTCCTCGTGTTGCTGGACGAGGTCGCCGTCGGAACCGATCCAGCGCAGGGCGCCGCCCTGGCCAGGGCCGTCCTGGAGGAGCTGGTCGAGCGAGGATGCCGACTGGCCGTCACCACCCACTACACCGAGTTGAAGGCCTTCGCAGCGGCCGACGACCGCTTCGGAAATGCCGCCGTGCACCTGGAAGGCGGCAGCCCGACCTATTCCGTGGAAGCGGATGCCGTGGGGCTGAGCCACGCCTTTCGGATCGCGCGACGGCTGGGCCTGGACGAAGGGGTGGTCGATCGCGCGGAGGGCTGCCTCGACCTGGATGCGAGGAGGCTCTCCTCCTTGCTGGAAGAGCTCGAGGAACAGCGGGTGCACGCCCTCGTACTGGAGCGCACTCTGCGCCAGAAGGAGGAGGGCTTGAGCACCAAGCAGGCCCAGCTCGATGTGGCATGGGAACGAGTTCGCGGCAAGACCGCCAAGCTCGCAAAGGAGGAGGCCGAGCAGACCCTCAGGCGCCTGGCCGCGATCGAGCAGGAAGTTGTCGAGCTCATAGCCGCCTTGCAAAAGAACCCGGACCTGAGAACCGCGGGACGAACGCTGGCACAGATCCGCGCCGCAGCCAACGAGGCCCGGCCCGAGGAGCCCCCTCGTCCCCCCGTGCCGCCCTCACGCCCCTTGCGAGTCGGCGATCGCGTCCGTGTGCAGAGCCTGAACAAGGCCGGCGTCGTGGCATCGAATCCGCGCAAGGGCCGCGTGGAGATCAATGTTGGCGGGCTGCGCTCTCGGGTCAAGGTCACAGACTGCGTGTTGCTGGACGCTCCGAAGGTCGTCGTGGAAGCCAGGCCGGCCCCGCAGCCATCAGTGGACGCTCCCGGCGGGGTGCGCACCTCACGAAACTCCTGTGATCTCCGAGGCCAACGAGCGCTGGAGGCCCTGGAGCAGGTGGAGTTGTTCCTGGATCGCCTGGTGTTGGCCGGCGAGCCGGTTGCCTGGATCCTGCACGGCCACGGCACCGGTTCCCTGAAGCAAGCCGTACGAGGGCACCTGCCGAGCACCCCACACGTGCGTTCCTGGCGACCTGCGAATGAGGATGAGGGCGGCGACGCCTGGACTCGTGTGACGCTCTAGCTTCGGCCCGGCCCAGCTTCAGCTCAGCAAGCGCCCGATCCGTTGGCCCACCTTCACCTGCTGGCCGGGCTCCACCTCCCACTCGACGCTTCCGGGCTCCATCACGAGCACAACGGTGCTGCCCAGGTTGAAGCGGCCCGCTTCATCCCCGCGCAACACCGCCTCATCGAGAGGGCGATCTTCCCCCGCTTGCCCCGTGTTCGTGACGATGGGTGCATGGGCGCAGCTCATTCGGCCCACGCCGTAGGCGCCGACCATGACCACAGCCACCCGTCCGTGACCCTGGGTGTCCACAAAGAGCGTGAGCCGCTCGTTGAGCGCGAAGAGGTTGTCGATGCGCTCCACCGCAGCAGGAAAGACCGGCCAGAGGTGACCGGGCCGATAGGCATAGCCCCAGACTCGACCATCCACGGGGTGGTGCACGCGGTGGTAGTCCCTTGGTGACAGGTAGAGCACGGCAAAGTGACCGTTTCGGTAGCGGCCGTCATCCCCGAACAGCTCGCTGATCTCCAGCTTGATCCCCGACTCCTCCGGCAAGCGCCCATCCTGGATCCGGCCCAGGGCCACCGCACGGCTGTCGCTCGGCGACACGATCGCGTCCGTGGCCTGATCGACCGGTCGCGCTCCGCTCTTCAGCGGACGCACAAAGAAGTCCTGCAAGCTCGTGTAGTCGTCGATGGTTCCGACCATCTCGTCGGTATCCACGCCGTAGTGGCGGACGTACCAGCGGATGAGGTGGCGCGACAGACCCAGTCGGGCGAGCGCACCCTGGATCCGAGATCCAGGCCCCTTCGGAATGACCGAGAGCAGACTGACGATGAAGGCGTCGTTCACCTGGGCGGATTAACCGCCTTCCATGTCGGGCAGCAGCTTCGGAAGGCTCTTCCGTGTCACCACCTTCGGCGAGTCTCATGGCGGGGGGCTCGGCGCCATCGTCGAGGGCTGCCCTCCCGGGCTCGAACTGGACCTCGAGGCCATCCAGCGCGACCTCGATCGTCGGCGACCGGGCCAGTCCAGCATCAGCACCCAACGAAAAGAGTCGGATCGCGTCGAGATCTTGAGCGGCCTGTTCCAGGGTCGCACGACCGGCACCGCCATCGGCTTGCTGGTACGAAACAAGGACGCGGACCCGCGCCCCTATGAGCCCTTCAAGGAGGTGTACCGGCCCAGCCACGCGGACTACACCTACGAGGCCAGGTACGGAATTCGAAACTGGCAGGGTGGCGGACGTGCTTCCGCCCGGGAAACCGTGGCCCGGGTTGCCGCCGGCGCCATCGCCAAACAGGTCCTTCAGAGCATCGACGATCACCCCGTCGAGATCGTCGCCTGGGTTGACCAGGTCGGCGACATCACCGCCGACTGTGATCCGGGGGGCGTGACGCCCGAAGCGGTCGAGGCGAACATCGTGCGCTGCCCGGATCCCGCCACCGCCAAGGCGATGGAGACCCTCATCAAGCGCGTTCGGAGCGAGGGCGACACCGTCGGTGGTTGCGTGCGCTGCGTGGCACGCTCGGTCCCCGCGGGGCTCGGAGGGCCGGTCTTCGACAAGTTGGAGGCCGATCTGGCCAAAGCCATGCTCAGCCTGCCCGCCTGCAAGGGATTCGAGAGCGGCACGGGCTTTGAGGCTGCTCGAATGCGGGGCTCAGGACACAATGATCCATTCTTCAACGAAGATGGTAAAATTGCGACCCGTACGAACCACTCCGGCGGGATCCAGGGTGGCATCAGCAACGGCATGCCCATCCTGATTCGAGCCGCCTTCAAGCCGGTCGCTACCATCTTCCGGGAGCAGGAGACCGTCGACAGCGAGGGCCGTCCGACCACCATCAAGCCGCGCGGCAGGCACGATCCCTGCCCGGTTCCCCGAGCGGTCCCGATGGTCGAGGCCATGGTCGCCCTGGTGCTCTGCGATCATTGGCTCCGCTGGCGGGGCCAGGTGGCTGATCGCCCCTGATCTCTTCGCCGACAACGAAGCCTATCGCTTGCCTTTGTCCGCCCTCTCTCCCCGGATCACCGAACGCAGGTTCTTGCGCAGCACTTTCTTGCGCAGGCGGAGCCGGGTGGGTGTGATCTCCACGAACTCGTCGTCGGCGATGTACTCCAAGGCCCGCTCGAGAGTCATCTGGATGGGCGGCGAGATCACGGTCTTTTCGTCGGCACCCGAGGAACGGAAGTTCGTCAGCTGCTTGGCCTTGGTGGCGTCCACATTGATGTCGTTCTCGCGGGCGTTCTCCCCCACGATCATTCCCTCGTAGACCTCGGTGCCGGGCTTGATGAAGAGCTTGCCTCTGGGCTGCAGGTGGAAGAGCGAGTAGGGAGTTGCCTTGCCCGGGCGGTCCGCTACCAGACTTCCGTTGATGCGCATCGGGATGTAGCCCGCGTCGCTGTCGTAGCCATCGAAGATGGTGTTCATGATGCCCATGCCGCGGGTGTCGGAGAGGTACTCTCCCCGAAAGCCGATCAAGCCTCGGGTCGGGATGCGGAACTCCACCCGAGATCGCCGGCTCCCGCTGGTGGTCATCTCCATCAAGCGACCCCGTCGCAGGTTCATCTTCTCGCTGACGACGCCCATGAACTGCTCCGGAAAGTCCATCTGGACCCTCTCGAAGGGCTCATTGCCATCGACGCGCCGGACCTCGGGCTTCGACACGGAGATCTCGAAGCCCTCCCGTCGCATCTGCTCGATCAAGATGGCCAGCTGGAGCTCTCCACGGCCATAGACCTTGTAGGCCTCGCTTCCCTCCACGGGCTCCATCCGAAGGGCAACGTTGTGCACGAGCTCCCTCTCCAGGCGCTCGCGGATCTGTCGAGCGGTGACCTTCTTCCCCTCGAGTCCAGCCAACGGGGAGGTGTTGGCCATGAAGGTCATGCCGATCGTGGGCTCGTCCACCCGGATGCGCGGCAACGGCCGCGGGTCCTCGATGCTGGTGAGCGTGTCCCCGATGTCCATCTCGTCGATTCCAGCGATCGCCACGATATCGCCGGCGAGGGCGGTGTCCACATCGACGCGGTCGAGGCCAGCGTAACCATAGAGTTGGTTGATACGGACCTTTTGCTCCCCGGTCTTCCCGATCAGCAGGAGGTCTTGCTTCCGTCTCAGGGTTCCGTTGACGATGCGCCCGATGGCCAGGCGGCCCACGTAGGTGTCGTAGTCCAGCGAGGTCACCAGCAGCTGCGGGACGGCCTCCGGATCGCCCTTTGGTCTCGGAATCTTCTCAACCAACAGGTCGAAGAGAGGCTTCAGATCACCACCCGAGACCGTGTCCTCCAGGCCGCACCAGCCCTCCCGCGCACAGGCGTAGACGATGGGAAAGTCGATCTGCTCGTCGTTGGCATCCAGATCGATGAACAGGTCGTAGACCTCGTCGACCACCTCCGCGATTCGGGCGTCTGGACGATCGACCTTGTTGATGCAGACCAGGAGCTTGAGCCCCGCTTCCAAGGCCTTGCGCAACACAAAGCGGGTCTGTGGAAGGGGCCCTTCGCTGGCATCGACCAGCAGGAGCGCAGCGTCGACCAGCTTGAGTACCCGCTCCACCTCACCGCCGAAGTCAGCGTGGCCGGGTGTGTCAACGATGTTGATCTTGACGTCGCCGTAGGTGATCGCCGTGTTCTTCGAGAGGATGGTGATCCCGCGCTCACGCTCCAAGTCCATGGAATCCATGACGCGTTCGGCCACGGCCTGATGATCAGCAAAAATGCCGGCCTGCTTCAGCAGCCCATCGACAAGAGTGGTCTTACCGTGATCAACATGCGCAATGATCGCGACGTTGCGAAGCTCCATGGCCAGCATCTCCAAGGGCGCGCCAGATAGCCCTTGATGGCTGCAATGACCACTGAATCGATCAGGACAGGGTCAATTGAGGATGAAGGGGTAGTAGTAGGTCAACCCCTCCGAACCGTCCCAGGGCGGGAAGGTGATGGCCTTGATGGCATCGCTCAGACAGCTGTCCAGGCTGGTTCCCGCATAGGCCCCACCATCGATCCGGGCTTGGGTCGCTCTCCCGTTCGGCTGGACAGTCAGCTCCACCGTAATGCGACCGCTGGGCAGGGATCCTGTCTCCGCACGGTAGCGCCCGAAGCAGGTCTTTACGCCCTTGTTGGACTTGAGCATCGTGTCCAGGACCGTGACCGGTACGCCTTGAGACGTAGGCTTGGGCGGCTCCGGGGTGGGCTCTTTTTCAGGAGCCTTCCAGGACGTTGTCGTCGATCCGCCGCTGGTGGTCGTCGATCCACCGCTGGTGGTCGTCGATCCGCCGCTGGTGGTCGAACCGCCATTGTTTGTGTACTTGGCGGTGTAGCTCTTCTTCGGAGGGGGCTCTTCCGGCTCGGCCTCGACCGCGGTGTCCTCCTCGCCGAGCTCGGTCAAGGGATCTCCTTCCTCGGCATCCGCCAGCGGCTCGGAGGCGGCTTCCTCGGCCAGACCCGCGGTCGGATCCTTGCCGACCTGCGCATCGGGCGTTGGGATCCCGGTGGGCAGCTCCAGGTTCGCCAGCTGATCCATCAAGCCTGTGGCAGCACTGAACAGGTACCACGAGCCTCCTGCGCCCCCAGCAAAGAAGAGGGCCAGGAACATCGAGAGAAAGACCCGAGCCTCCTTTCGTCCACGATCCCCGGTGACGAGCACCAGCAACGAGGTGACGGCCGAGCCCACACAAATGGACAGACCGACAGCGCCGAGCAGCACCGAGCCTTCGGAGGTGGCCAACACAGCCGAACCCACCAGGCAGCCAAAACAGCCCATCATCACCAGCGTCATGTCGCCGCTGGGGTCGAAGGAAGCGGCCACGGGCGGGCTCATCATGGCGGGCACAGCAGGAGCCGGCGGGGGCGGCGCCGTCGTCTGAGGGACGAGCTGCGGCCGGGGGGTAGGCACCTGTGCAGGCAGCGGGACGGCGTTCTGCGAGAGCGCAGCAACACTGCGGCCTGCCCGCGGAACGGTCTGCTCCTGCCCGCTCGGTTGGTTCACGACGGTGGGGGGAACAACTTCTTCAGCGAGACCGAGGTCCTGCCGCCCACCAAAGTGGCCGAAGCCTCCAGAGGGCATTCCCGCCGCTGCGGTCTGCTGGGCCCGGGCCCGAGCCTCGAGCTCATCCGCAGAGGTGATCTGGGTTGCTTCGCTGTCCGCAGGATCCGGCTCGGAATCGCCCTCACCCATGCTCGTCTTTCGGATGATGATCCCGTGACCACACTTGCGGCATGTGGCCTTGTTGACCTCTCGGACCAACTTGGATTCCGGGATCTTGTAGACGGCACCACAATTGTCGCAGACGACGCGCATGTACCTACCTTGGAGCCTCGATGAGGACCGTATAACGTGGTGAACTCACGTCTCCTTGTGTCGCCCGTTCATTCATGAACCACGCCAGCCCTGCGGAGGCGCCGAGCACCGAGACGCCAACGGGTAGCCACCAGCCCATCCGGCTGCCAACTCTCCCCTGTGTGCTGGTCTCAACAGGGCCAGGCTCTTCGGCCAGAGCCACGGGATCTGGCTGGCTGGGCACCGGGATCCCCTCCGGCTCGGACCTGTCCACCTCCAGGTATTCCACGGGTCGAGCCTCGACTTCCCTGGCGATCGTCTGTCCCATCAACTCGGCTACCACCTCTCTATAGAGTACGTCCCCCGCATATGGTGCCGCCTGAACTGATCTCGATGCACTCCGGCGCAGCTCTCCCTCGATCCAGTACACGCTCAGCCGCCCTGTCTGAAGGCCTCCCAGCACCATGGCATCGACCTCCAGGCGAGCGCTCAGCCAGGCCACTTCGTCCTCATCCGGCGGCCCCCCCGCTTCCACCGACGGCAACTCCAGCCCGTAGCCCATGGGGGGTTCGTAGGCGTCTACAAGCCGGGCAGCACTGGCCAGCTGAGATGAGGGATCCTCTTTCAGCCGCTCCAGCGCAACCCCTGTGAAGTAGTGGACGTCAGCAAGCTCAGCCCTTCGCAGCCACCGCGACCCGATCCCATCGTGGAGCTCCAACGAGGCCCGGAGATCCCTCAGGGCCTCCTCCGAGCGGCCGTCATCCAGGTGTCTGCGTCCGGAAGCAAGGAGTTCCCGGGCTTCATCGAGGGCCTCCGGCTCCCCCAGAGAGGCGTCCAACTCACCATCGGAGAGGACGGTCCAGCCTTCGACGAGGAGGGCGTCTCGCAGCCCCTCGGTCGCCAGGGACGCTTCCTGGGCCTCTCCCTCGAGGGGCAGCACCGCGACCGAGCGGGCCAGGGCCGCGGCGAGAAGCAGGTTCACGGGCTCTCGACGATCCAGACCGCGCCGTAGCTTCCGCCCCACCGAGGCGCACCGATGAGGAGGTCATCCTGCCCATCTGCGTCCAGGTCGTTCACGACCACGGACTGACCGAACAGGTCCGCCGTGTCGGTGCCCGTGAACGTGGCGTTGGCATCGCTCTCGCTCATGCTCGCGGTCAAGTCCGCGCCATAGAACAGGTAGACCGCCCCAGCCTCGTCTGCGTAGTAGTTCGCGGTGGGCGGGTAGGTGTCGTAGTCGGGAGCACCGACGACCAGGTCGGCCAGACCATCACCATCCAGATCACCACTGTCCAGCGTGTGCCCGAACATCTCGGGCTGGGACGCGCTCGTGATGGTCACGTCCGCGGTGTCTACCCTCACCTTCCCGCTCAGGCTGCTGGCACCGTAGAAGATGTACACCGTGTGCTCATTCGTGCTGGAGACGGCGATGTCCGCGCTCCCGTCATCGTCGAAATCAGCCACCTGAGAGTAGGCATGCCAGCCCAGGTAATTCTCCGTAGCTGCACCGTAGAGCGTGAGCCCGGCCGAGCTGTCCGCCGTGGCTGAACTTCCACCGCTTGCGCTGCCATAGACAAGGTAGACGCTGCCGCTCTCGCTCTGCCCCTGGTCTGCATAGGGGGCACCCATGAGCACATCGTCGTAGCCGTCGCCGTCCACATCACCGCCGCCAAGGCTGTGGCCAAGGTGGTCCTGGCTGTCCCCACCGGACCAGGTCACGTCCGCATCGCTCATCAGGTCGTAGCCGCTTCCACTGCTGAGGCCCGAGGACAGGAAGAGATGTACGAAGCCGTGGTCGTAGCCGACGCTGTAGATGTAGTAATCCCAGTCGGCAAAGAGCAGGTCATCGCCCCCATCCCCGTCCACATCCAGGCTGGACAGCGGGCGCTGGCCCCCCTCGTAGCTCAAGGTCCCGGAGAAGGTGAGATCCGCGTCACCGTAGAGGGTCATGGCTCCCGACAGGTTGCCGCCGTAGATCAGCCCTCCGGCCACCCCGTAGCCGTAGTAGTCATTGCCCACGACAAAGAGGTCGTGGACCCCATCGCCGTCCACGTCCCCTGCATCCGGATCCACCTGGCCGGAGAAGTTGTAGTAGTAGTCCGTGACGGAGGCGTAGTCGTTCTGGTAGACGGGGCCGGCGTAGCCCGTATAGGGAGTGCCATCGGCAACGAAGACACCGCCCCCGTAGTAGGTGGCGACGTACTCGCCGCCAGCGACGATGTCCAGGGTGCCGTCTCCATCGTGGTCCCCCAGGCTCAGGCTTCCTGAAAAGCTGAGGTACTGGCCAGCGCTTCCATGAAGATAGCCCGAGGCCACCTCGTCGATGACCAGGTCATCCACCACCCCGCCGCAGTCGTTGTCGGCCCCGTCCCACTGCTCTTCGGCGCCCGGGTAGGTGTCGGCGTCGGTGTCGTCACAGTCACCTTCGTCCCGGCTGTAGCCGTCACCGTCGTAGTCCTTTGCCGTACACGCATCGTTGGTGGCGTTCGGCGTCCCGTAGTCACCGTCGCCGAACTCGGTCGTGCTGCTGCACCAGTAGGCCGCGTCACCGGTCCCGACGGTGGTCCGGTAGTCGACGTCCAGGTTTGTGGAGGCACCGTCGTCCAGCTCCCAGCCGTCGCTCTCGTCCCACTTGACCCGGGTGATCCAGTCGGTCCCCAGGTACAGGAAGAGGGTGTCCGCGCTGTCATTCAACGCCACGTCCGCGCGATCGAACTCGTAGTCGACCGCCAGATCCCCGTTGATGGAGGCGTCGTCCTCAACCCCCAAGACCACCGTGGAGCCCGAGCTCACGACCAGGCTCTCGTCGATGATGAAGCCGGTATTGCCCCACGAGCGAACCTCCCAGCCGATCAGGTCCACATCCATGGAACTGGTGTTGTAGACCTCGAACCACTCACCGACCCCATCACCCACCGCCAGGGGCGTCATCATGATCTCGACGATGAGCACATCACCGCGGGCGATGAAGTCCTCGTCGATCAACCCATCGCAGTCATCATCGACCAGATCCTGGCTGGTCTCGCCGCTGTCGTAGTAGATCGCCGGGTCGGTGTCGTCGCAGTCGGTCCCCCCGTACTCGGCGCTGTCGGCTCCGTCCCCATCCTGGTCGTAGTCGCCGTCCTCGCCGCAGTCCTGATCGATGCCGTCATACCAGACCTCCGGTGCCCCGGGGTACATGTCCGGGTCCGTGTCGTCGCAGTCTGCCCCCCCGTGCTCGGCGTGGTCGTAGCCATCACCGTCCTGGTCGTAGTCGCTGCCTCCATCACAGTCGCTGTCCACGCCGTCGTACCAGAGCTCCTCCGTCGGTATGTCCGGGTCCGTGTCATCGCAGTCCTCTCCGCCATGCTCCTGGGCGTCCTCACCGTCACCGTCCTGGTCGTAGTCACTGCCTCCGTCACAGTCGCTGTCCACGCCGTCGTACCAGAGCTCCTCCGCTCCGGGGTGGATCTCGGGATCCGCGTCGTCGCAGTCCTCTCCGCCCACCATCTCGTTGTCATAGCCATCGCCATCGGAGTCTCCGGTCGCCCGACCGCTGAGCTCCACCACCACCGACTCCTTCGTGCTGACGATCTGGATGGACGCCGCATGCTGGTCCAGGCCGGTAGAGGAGAAGGTGACCTGCAGGAGATGGGACTCCCCAGGAGCCAGCACTGGGATGTTCAGGTCCGCCGAGAAGGCATCGCTCGCCCCGCCCCCCCAGGCCGCAATCGTCTCCAGCTCGTCCTCTCCGATGCAGAGGTTCGTGACGCTCACCTCCGCCACGTGGCTGAGGCCCAGCGCAACCTGGTCGAACTCGACACTCGTCGGTGAGACGTTCAGGGATGGGCAGGGTCCCCCAGGGGCGCTGTCCACCGTGTCCTTACCGCGACACCCGATCAAGACGAGGACGAGCATGAACCCTCCGAAGGAGAGCCTACAGGAACTTCTCCACAGCCTGCTGAAACTCGACCCGATCCACGACATGGGTCAGATAGTCGCGGCTCCCGCTCTCCCAGAC
>PVBE011286062.1_pt1 | contig 24255 bp, 25 predicted proteins | sample 1631181 | NCBI WGS metagenome assembly PVBE01 (sample SAMN08397723, study PRJNA350692) | Marine metagenome, whole genome shotgun sequencing project. | isolation source: water | place: Pacific Ocean | collected 2012-04 | reverse complement strand
TTTCTCGTTTCCTTGGCAGGAAAGCTCGCGGCAACGATGCTGGAGCACCGTCAAGCGTGGCTGGCGCCCCGAGGAAGCGGGAAACGCGACCCTTCGGGCGGCCTTCCGCGCCCCCCGGCATCGTTGCGTGGCGCTTGTGATGCGCCAGCATCACGGCGCGCCACGCGCCTAGCCGGATGCACTCGGAAGGCCGTCGTGTGGGTGTCATTTGTATGATCTAGAACACTAGACCTAAACGATCACACCGTGGGCGCGGAACGGCGCGCCGGAATGGTTCCCCTCTTGCCTCGAGGCGTCCGGTTCCGTAAGACACCCACAAGCAACCCAGAGGAATTCCAGGGTTCCCATGGCGGTCTACACCGAAGTATCCGACGACGACCTCAATGCCTTCGCCGCCGAGTATGACATCGGCGAGGTGGTGTCGTGCAAGGGCATCGCCGAGGGGATCGAGAATACCAACTATCTGCTGGGTACCGAAAGCACCTCGTACATCCTGACTCTTTACGAGAAGCGCGTCAAAGAGCAGGACCTGCCGTTCTTCCTGGCGCTCATGGAGCATCTGGCGGCCAGTGGCATACCGTGCCCGATCCCCGTGAAGGGGCGCGACGGCGTGGTGTTACGCCGTCTTAGCGGCCGCCCCGCCGCCATCATCACCTTTCTCAAGGGCATGTGGCCGAGGCGCGTCACGCCGGCTCACTGTGCCGGTCTCGGCCGGGCGATGGCGCGCATGCACATCGCCGGGGCAGATTTTGCCCTAGCCCGGCCCAACGACCTTTCGGTGCAAAGCTGGCGCCCGCTGCTCGAGGCCTCGGCGCCGCGCGCCGACGAGGTGCGCGGCGGGCTGGTCGGGGAGCTTGCCCACGAGCTCGATGAACTGGAGGCGGGCTGGCCGAGCGGCCTTCCCGGCGGCGTCATCCACGCCGACCTCTTCCCCGACAACGTGTTTTTCCGCGGTGAGACGTTGACCGGCCTCATCGACTTCTATTTCGCATGCAGCGACTTCTTCGCCTACGACGTGGCCGTTTGCCTCAACGCCTGGTGTTTCGAGCCCGACCACAGCTTCAATATCACCAAGGCGCGGCGGCTGCTTTCCGCCTACCGCGCCGAGCGCGACTTCTCGTTCGAGGAACTGCAAGCCTTGCCGCTGCTAGCGCGCGGCAGCGCTATGCGCTTCCTGCTGACGCGGCTCTACGATTGGCTGAATACGCCCCCCGACGCCCTAGTCACGCGCAAGGACCCCCTCGAGTGCCTGGCCAAGCTGCGCTTCCACCAGGCGGTGGCGGGTCCCGGCGACTACGGGCTCGACTGAGGCCATGGGGGAACGCGCCAGCGAACCCTCGGGTGTCGTCGAGATCTATACGGACGGCGCGTGCTCTGGCAATCCGGGCCCGGGCGGCTGGGGGGTGCTGTTGCGTTGGCGCGGGACGGAACGGGAGCTTTGCGGTGGCGCCGCCGAGACCACCAACAACCGCATGGAGTTGATGGCCGCGATCACCGGCATCGAGACCTTGAAGCGTAGCTCCCGCGCGCGCCTCTATACCGACAGCACCTACCTGCGCGACGGCGTCACCCGCTGGATCCACAGGTGGAAGGAAAACGGCTGGAAGACCGCCGCCAGGAAGCCGGTGAAAAACGCCGAGTTGTGGCGGCGTCTCGACGCCGCCCTCGCCATCCACGAGGTGGAATGGCATTGGGTCAAGGGGCACGCCGGACACCCGGAAAACGAACGCGCCGACGCTCTGGCCCGCCAGGGCATGGCGGAGGCGGACTGAAAAGGCCCACCCCGCGGCGGGCGGCCGTCTTCTCGCACCCGATGGCGCCTTGACTTGGTCACGGGTGGACCATGGTCTCGGATGCACTTTGCGGCTCATACCAAGCCGCCAGACCGGGACGAATGATGACGCTTTCGATCCATATCCCGTTGTGCTACGGTTTTCGTTGCTTTGGCGAGAACCGTCTGCTAAATGGGCTCGGATGTGTTATCGTTCTAGTGTTTGGGGGGAAACCGTCTGGGAAAACCTCGCCAACTCATGAATCTCGCGGAAACCCACGAGAGGGAGGACCAACATGCGCAAGATATTCAAATGTAAGATTTACTCGTTGCTGGGTGTGTTAGCGGTTGGGGTAATGGCGATCGTCGCCTCCGCCCCGACAGCGGCCGCTCCACCGAAGGGAGCCCCGGCGGCACTGAAGATTGCTTTCGTAGACTTTTTCTCGGGCGGTGCAGCCGTCTTCGGCATCTCCGGGAAGGGCACCACCGAGTGGCTGGTATCCGAGTGGAACAAAAAGGGAGGCATCAAAGGCGTCCCCATCGATCTGATCCTCATGGACGAGGGCGGTGGTCCGAAGAAGCAGGTTGCCGAACTGCGGCGCTTGGTGCTGGATGAGAAGGTGGACGCCGTCGTCGGCTACACCTCCAGTGGCAACTGCCTGGCCATCGCCCCCGTGGCCGAGCAACTAAAGATCCTCACCGTGGTGCACATTTGCGGGACCCACCGCTTGTCCGAAGACAACAAATTACATTATGTTTTCAGGACCGCTGCCAGCCAGGCGGCGGACAGCGTGACGCTGGCCCGTTATGCGTTGTCGGTGAATCCAAATATCAAGACGATCGCTGGCGCCAACGAGGACTACGCCTGGGGCCGGGACTCGTGGGAAGCTTTCAAGATCGCCATGCAGAATTTGAAGCCCGACGTCAAGGTGGTTGCCGAACTGTGGACCAAGTTCCAGGCCGGCGAGTACTCGGCGGAGATCTCCAACTTGCTAGCGAAGAAGCCCGACGTGGTTCACTCGAGCTTCTGGGGCGGCGGTCTGATCACGTTCATCAAGCAGGCGGCACCCCGTGGGCTGTTCAGCCAAAGCCTGGTTCTCCTCAGCACCGGTGAGCAGGTGCTGCAAAACGTCGGGAAGGCGATACCGGACGGCGTCGTGGCAGCGCCTCGCGCGACAGGAGGGTATTTCGCCCACCCCACCAGCACGATGGAGAAGGAGTTCGTCAAGGCGATCTACAAGAAGAACAAGCGCTATCCAGACTATCCGGCGTATCGCACCTATCAGGCCTGGTCCGGTTTGAAGGGCGCCTACGAGAAGGCCATCGCTCAGACGGGGCGCTGGCCGAGTACGGAAGAGGTCATCAAGGCCTTTGAAAGCCTGGTCTGGGAAACGCCCAGCGGGACCATCACCATGCGAGCCGACCACCAGGCAGTGCATGGCGGCATGGTGGGGCTAACCAAGTACTCGGAGAAGTACGGCTTCGCGATCCTGGAAAAATTGGTACGGCACAAAGCGGCGGATATCAACCCGCCGCTCGGAACGAAGACAATGGACTGGGTGCGAAGCGTCAAGTAACAAGACACACCCTAGATAGCTGAGAGGTCGCGTGAGGGGGGGGCCCCCTCACGCCCTCGTTCGGCCTGCTGCCCCGGGGTCGAAAAAAAAGAGTTCGCGGTATCATGGACATTCGCCTTGTCACCATCATTCTATTCGATGGACTGAGCTACGCCGCTACTCTCTTCCTGCTCTCGGTTGGCTTGACCGTCGTCTTCGGTGTACTTCGCATCCTGAACATCTCGCACGGCGGCCTCTACGCGCTGGGCGCGTACTTGGGCACGTGGCTGGCACTATGGGGCCTCGACGTGGGGCTCCCACCCGTTCTGTCCTACCTCATGCTCTTCGTTGGGGCGCTTATCATCGGGTTTACCCTCGGACCGATCATCGAACGGGTGTTCTTGCGGCGCATTTACGCCAGCGACATGCACATCCAACTGCTGCTCACCTTCTCAATCCTCCTGATCATGGACGACGGGATGAAGTTAATCTGGGGGATGGAGCCGCTGTTCGTGAGCTTCCCCCCCCTCGGGACATTCTCTGTGGCCGAAATCATCTACCCCTGGTACGACTTCTTGCTTGTCGGGGTATCGATCGTGTTCGGGGGCGCGTTGGTGTGGATTGTGCGTGGTACCCGTTTTGGCAAGCTCGTGGTTTCGGTGATCAACGACCGCGAGGTCAGTCTCGCCATGGGGATCAACGTCAACGTCATCTACACGGTGGCGTTCACGGCGGGCGCACTGGGCGCCGCCCTCGGTGGGGCGTTCATCGCGCCGAAGATCGCGGTGGTTCCACAATTCGCCCTAGAGGTGATCGTGTTGGCCTTCGCGGTTATCGCCATCGGGGGGATGGGAAGCATTGAGGGTGCTGCCGTGGGCGCGTTGATCGTTAGCTTGGCGCGAGCCCTCGCCATCCATCTGGCGCCGGAACTCGACCTCGTGTCGATCTACCTGATCATGATCGTCGTGCTGGCGTTCCGGCCCCAGGGGATTTTCGGCGAGGTGGAGCTCAGGAGAATATGAGATGAACCCGCTGGCCCTCCCGCGCGCCGCTCTGGTTGCTTGCGCCTTGTTGTTAATGGTTCCGCTGATTCTACCAGACTGGATCATGTTCATCTTGAACAAGGCGTTGTTCATGTTCGTCGGGGTGCTGGGCGTGGCCGTTCTCCTTCGGGGAGGGCTGCTCACCTTCGGTTACGCCCTCTTCTACGCCACCGGCGCTTACACCGTCGGTTTTAGCGTCAAATGGTTCGGCGTTCACGAGTTGCTTCTGGTGGTCCCCTTGGGAGCTCTGGCAGGCATGATTATGGCGGCGCTCGTCGGCCTCGTCATGGCGAGATACCGGGAAGTTTTCTTTGCCATGCTCAACCTGGCCTTCTCGATGATCTTGTTTGGCGCCCTGCTCAAATTCTACTGGGTAACCGGTGGTACCGACGGACTGGCGACGGGAACAGCCACTCTCCTTGGAATCGCGCTGCCACCGGGCAGCGTCGGGTTCTACTACTTCACGCTGGCGGTTGCGGGTGTCGTCACCTTTGTGGCGCATCGCTACATGGCCTCCCCGGTCGGCTATTTTCTCAGAGCCATGTACGACAACGAAATTCGCATCGAGTACTCGGGCATGGCCGTGCGGCAGGTCGTCTACAGGACCTTCATCTTTGCAGGTACCCTGGGCGGTATTTCTGGCGTCCTGGCGGCCTTCACCATTGGCCACATCGTTCCCGAGGACGCCTTCTGGATCCAGTCCGGCGAATTCGTCTTCATGGCCTTGCTGGGCGGCTTCGGGGGCCTTCCTGGGCCGTTGATGGGGGCGATTGCCTTCGAGTTCATTGCGGCCTATGCATCCAAGTATTTCCCGTTGGCCTGGCAGATGACGCTGGGCATCATCATGCTGCTCATCATCCTGTTTCAACCCGGTGGTTTGTGGGCGATATACAAGTGGGTGGAAGATTGGTTCGGCCAGGGAGCGCGCGGTGGCGAACATTCCTGAAAACAGCTCTATCCTGCTAACGACGGACGTATTCCTGTCCTTCGGCGCGGTCACGGCAGCCAACAACCTCAACATCGAGGTGGGCCAGGGCGAGTTTGTCGGCATCGTGGGCGCCAACGGGTCGGGAAAGACCACCTTCTTGAACCTCGTCACCGGCTATCTCAGACCCGAGCACGGCAGTATCCTGGTCATGGGCCAGGAAACGACCAGCCTGCCGCCACGATCGGTCACGAAGCTGGGCGTGGCCCGCTCCTTTCAAGTCCCTCAGCTCTATACGAACCTCAGTGTTCTTGAGAGCATGCTACTTTCTCTGGCGGCCGTGTCGGGGAAGGGGGCCACCTTTTGGAAGCCACTCCACCGCGAGTCGTGGGATCAAGAGGCGCTGGCCACTCTTGAGCGTTTTGGCCTCGAGTCCTACGCCGACCGGCCGGTGAGTGAGTTGCCCGGGGGCGGCCGCAAGCTCTTGGACATCGCGCTGTCTTTCGCCTTGAAACCGAAACTTTTGCTGATGGATGAGCCGACAAGCGGGGTCAGTATCGAGGACAAGTTCCAGGTCATGGACACGCTCATTAATGTCTTGAAAGAGAGCGACATCACGACGATCTTCGTGGAGCACGACATGGAGGTCGTCCAGCGCTACGGCCGGCGCGTCTTGGCCTTCGACGACGGCCGTGTAATCGCCGATGGCGAGCCAGAACACGTCCTGGCCGACCCTGAGGTCAGAAAAGCCGTGCTCGGACGGGTGTGATCATGCTGAAGCTTAGCGACCTCAGGGTGACGATCAGTGGCTTCAATATCCTGCGAGGGGTCAACCTGGAAATTTCCCCTGGCGGGCTCGTCTTGCTGGCCGGGCGCAACGGCGCGGGCAAGACAACCACGCTGAAAAGCATCATGGGGATCTTGCCGTTAACGGCCGGCAGCATTCACTTCGACGGCGAAGATATTTTGCACGTTGCGGCGCATCTGCGCGCCCCGCTGGGCATTGGGTACATGCCCGAGGAGCGCCGTCTGATCGGCGCCTTGACGGTTCGCGACAACATTCTACTGCCGGCATGGGCGTGCAAGATTGAGACAGCCGACGAGCGGCTGGACTACATCTACCGCCTGATGCCCGAGTTGTCGCCGTTCGTGAATCGCCGCGCTTCGATGTTGAGCGGAGGACAGCAGAAGATGGTGGCGCTGGCTCGTGCGCTGATGAGCGGGACTAAGCTCTTGCTGTTGGACGAACCTTTTGAAGGCCTGTCTCCGGGGCTGGGGGTAAAAATTGGGGAGAAGATCCAGCAGCTTCAACAGGACGGCCTGACTGTACTGATGGCTGAATCGGACGTGAAACGGATCGACTTTGCTGATAAGACCTACATGATCGAACGGGGTGAAACCGTCGACGATTCCGGGAGCTAAGTCTCCGTTCGCCCCACGGCGCGAATCCGTCATCGACGTGGCGGGAAACACCCAATAAAGACATCGTTTATGAGTACACAGCTTAGAGTTGGCCGAGCATGGTCTCGGCGCTGGTATCCTTGAAGGAGCCCGGCGGGTCGATGGCGACGGCCTTGACGACACTATCTTCGACGACCATGGAGAAACGTTGCGAGCGGGTGCCCATGCCGTATCCCGAGGCGTCGAGCGCGAGTCCCATGGCCTTGGCTAACTCGGCATTGCCGTCGGCCAAGAGCCGTACCTTGCCGGCGGCGCCCTGCTGATCGCTCCACGCCTTCATGACAAAGGCGTCGTTGACGGAGACGCACACGATCTCATCGACGCCCTTGGCCTTGAGAGCCCCGGCGTTCTCCACGAAACCCGGCAGGTGCTTGGCCGAACAAGTCGGCGTGAAGGCGCCCGGTAACCCGAACACGGCTACCTTGCGGCCCTTGAAGAGGTCGTCGGTGGGGACATCGCCGAGCCCGTCGGCGCCGATTTCCTTGAGGTTCGCCGAGGGGACCCTGTCGCCTACGTCGATGGTCATGGTAATGCCTCTCCCGTTTAGATCAACCGGTAGCGGTCCGAAAGCCATGCCGCTGGCGTACAGATAGTCCATAACGCCGCCGCGTCCAGGGGCGCCCCTATTTCGACGAGAAGGCAGCCGGGCCGGTGGCGCGCTCCAGCGCCTCGAGGACGGCGTTTTCGGTGAGCAATTCGGGGAGCGCCTCGCCGCGCGGCGTCCCCGGGCCGTATACGGCGTCGAAAGGAATGCCGTAGCGCCCGAAGGAGGCCAAGTAGCGCGATATGTCGTCGTCGGGGCGCGTCCAGTCGGCCTGCATGGCGACCACGCCGTCGTCGGCGAGGCGCCGGTAGACATCGCCCCGGGTGAGCACCAGGGACTTGTTGATCTGGCAGGTCAGGCACCAGTCGGCGGTAACGTCCACGAAGACGACCTTGCCGGTGGTGACGAGGCGCCGGATGGCCGCCTTCTCGAAGGGCAACCACAAGGAGTCGAGCCTGGCCTCGGGATTGGTCCAGGGCCTGCCGGCGCCGTCTCCCGCCGGCACCAGGAAAGCCGCCACGGCGAGCGCCGCGCTCACGGCGCCGGCGGCGCGCCCCATACCGGCCATGCGGTGACGCAGATAGAGCGCGGCGGCGGCCACCGCGGTAAGGGCGCCGACGGCAAGCGCCGGTTCCCCTCCCGACTGGCGGGCAAGCACGGTGAGCAGCCACACCGCCGTCACCGCCAGGGCGCAGCCGAGGACCCAGCGCACTTTGACCATCCAGGGCCCGGGCCGGGGCAGGCGGGTTGCCAGGCCGGGCGCCGCCGCCACTGCCAGATAGGGTAACGCCAGGCCGATGCCGAGGGCGGTAAACACGGCGAATATCTCAACGGCGCCGCGGGACAGCGCGAAGCCGACGGCGGTGCCCAGGAAGGGCGCCGTGCAGGGCGTGGCGAGCACGGTGGCGAAGGCGCCGGACAAGAAATGTTCACCCAGCCCGTGCACGTGGCTGGCGTGCTCGCCCATGTCGGACGCCCATTGAGGCAGGCGCACCTCGAAGAAGCCCCACAGGTTGCATGCGAAGAGGACCACCACCAGGGTCATGGCGATCAGGAACCACGGGTGCTGGAACTGAAGGCCCCAGCCGACGGTGGCCCCCGCCGACTTGAGCGCCACCAGGGCCGTCGCCAGCACCATGAAGGAAAAGACGATTCCCGCCGTGGTGGCCAGGAAACTGATTCGCACGGTGCGCGTCTCACCCCCGCCGTGGCCGATGACGCTGAGGACCTTGATGGAGAGGACAGGCAGGACGCAGGGCATGAGATTGAGGATGAGCCCGCCAAGAAGGGAGAGGCCGAGAATCAGCACCAGTTCCGTTACACCGGCGTCCGACCCGGCGGCCTCGGCGAGCGCCGCGCCGCCATCGCCAAAGCCGCCAAGGCCACTACTTGTAGCAGCCGCCACCGTCAGGGTGCGTTCGGCGGCGCGCGCGCCGTCGATCAGAGTCAGGGTGAGCGCCGCCCCGGCCAGCGGGTGCCCGAAATCGGCGATGCCTTCGACCGATACCTTGATGACTGCCTTCCTGCCGCCTTCGCCGAGACGGACCCGGGGCAGCGAGAACCAGAGCTCGGCGGGGCCTTCGACGAAAAGATCGGGCTCGCGGAGCGGTATCGCCGAGGCGGCGACGACCCGAAGTACGGTGCCGTTGCCCCTTTGGCCGGTCTCTGCGCTCTCAATGGCCATGCCATGGCCCTCGCCGGAGCCCGGAATGCGGACGGAGAAGCGGTTGATCAGGTGGGCCTCGGCGCTGGGCCGCGCCATCCCGGCCGGCAGGTCGAGGGCGAGGTCCGCCTCATAGGGGATGCAGATGTTGCTGCACGCCAGGTAGTCGACGCGAGCGCGCAAGGAGAGGGGGGAACCGGGCTCGCGCACCTCCGCCGTGACCGGCAGCACCACCTCGCCGGTGTAGCCTAGGGTCTCGAAGCCGAGGATGGAAAAGCGCTCGGGCACAGGCCAGCCGATGCTGGCGGAGGCCAGATTGTCGGACCCGGACCAATCGGCGCGCGGCGGTAATCCGGCGTCTCCTGGCGAACGCCAATACACCTTCCAACTCTCGTTCAGGCGGAAGTGCAGGCCGAGGACGACGGTGTCGCCATCGCCGACGGCTTGGCTGGCGGAAACCAGGCGCAGCGCCGTTTGTTCGGTCTTGGCCCAGGGCGAGGCGGCGGCCCGAAGCCCGTCCGGCCACAATCCCGCCAACAGCGCCAGCGCCACGAATAGAGCCGACGGCGCTAGCTCGCGCCGCCGCCAACGCCCGATGTACGGCTTCGTCAAACGCATGGGATTTCCAAATTGTGCCGTGGTGGCCGTAACCGCCGAATGCGGCGGATCATAGCGTCCTTTCTCCGGTGATTTGCCAAAAGTTGAGGCGCCTCACGAACACTTTACCTTTTGCCGGTTACTGCCATGTGCCAGAATGGATAGGTTATGGACAGGTTCGCGAACCGCCCCGGCCATCCATGGCGCCGGCGGCAAGTTAAATGTGTCTGGCATGACCGATGTGCAAGATTTTGACGGCGCGGAAGCGTACCTGACGGGGCATATGCTGATCGCCATGCCGGGCATGCAGGACCCGCGCTTCGACAAGTCGTTGATCTACATGTGCGCCCATAGCCCCGAGGGAGCGATGGGGCTGGTCGTCAACCGGGCGCTGGAGTCGCTCACCTTCCCCGATCTTCTCGAGCAGCTCGAAATCGATTGCACCGCCGGCGACGAGCGCATCAACGTGCATTTCGGCGGGCCCGTCGAATCGGGGCGCGGATTCGTCCTCCATTCGGCGGACTACGTGCAGGAAGCCACCCTGGTGGTGGACAGCGAAGTCGCGCTCACCGCGACCCTGGACATCCTCAGGGCGATGGCTGCCGGAGACGGCCCGCGCCAAAGCCTGCTGGCGCTTGGCTACGCGGGCTGGGGGCCGGGCCAACTGGATAGCGAGATCAAGGCTAATGGCTGGTTGCACGTGGCGCCTGATACCGACCTTCTTTTCGGTGCCGACCTCGACGGCAAGTGGGAGCGTGCCATCCGCAAGATCGGCATCGACCCGAGGATGCTGTCCGAGGACGCCGGCCACGCGTGAGAAGAAGCGGTCAGCGTAGATAAAGGCTCGCTGGCTGATATCTGAACGCTCTCTTATTCCACCCGCGCCGCGAAGGAATCGAAACCCTCCACCCCGGCGATGGGGCCCAGGGCGGCGAGGACAGGCTTGCCGGCGGTAATGCGCCGTGCCGCCGCGACGACGGCGGCGGCGTCAACGGCCTCGATTTTGGCGACGATTTCGGCCACCGGGATGGGCCGGCCGAAGACCATCATCTGGCGGGCCAACTGCTCGCAGCGCGCCGACGTGCTTTCCAGGGACATCAGGATCGACGACTTGATCTGGGCGCGGGCGCGCGCCAGCTCGTCCTCGCCGACGCCATCCCTGACCTTGAGGATCTCGTCGGCGACCACGGGGATGAGTTGGCCGGTCTCCCGCTCGCTGGTGCCCGCGTAGATGCCGAACAGCCCACCGTCTTGGTAACACGAGAGGAAGGAATAGACGCTGTAGGCGAGGCCCCGTTTCTCGCGCACCTCCTGAAACAGGCGCGACGACATGCCGCCGCCCAAAATGGTCGACAGCATCGAAGCGGCATGGAAATCGGGATCCTCGTAAGATATCCCCTCGAAGCCCAGGACAACGTGGGCCTGTTCGAGGTCGCGGTTCTCGCGAAAATCTCCACCTTCGTAGCGGGTGGGCTCGGTCGCCGGTGCGGCGCCGGCCGAAAGCCCCGAGAAGGCGTCGGCGGCGAGGGCGGCGAGGGTCCCGTGCTCGATGCGCCCGGCGCCGACCAGGATCATGTTGCCGACGCCATAGTGCCGGCCCATGTAGTCGATGACCACGTCGCGTTCCATGGCACCGACCAGCTCGGCGGTGCCGAGAACGGGGCGGCCTATGGGCTGGTCGGGATAGGCGGTTTCCTGGAAGTGGTCGAAGACGACGTCGTCGGGGGTGTCGAGGGCTTGGTTGATTTCCTGGATAACCACCGAGCGCTCGCGTTCCAGCTCCTCGGCGTCCATCACCGAGTCCTGGAGGATATCGGCGATGATGTCGACGGCAAGTGCCGTGTCCTCTTTCAGGACCTTGGCGAAATAGGCGGTGCTCTCGCGCGACGTGTAGGCGTTGAGATGGCCGCCCACGTCCTCGATCTCGGCGGCGATTTCGAGGGCGCTGCGCCGCCCGGTACCCTTGAAGGCCATGTGCTCCAACAGATGCGAGACGCCGTTGATCTCAGGGTGCTCGTGGCGGGCCCCCGCTTCCACCCAGACGCCGACCGAAACCGTCTCCACCGTCGCCATGGGGTCCGAGACCACCCTCAAGCCGTTGTCCAGGGTCGATACCCTGACGCTGCGCCCATTGTCACCGCCGCCGCCGTTCACGCCGTCCTCCTTTCGGCCATGCGCCGCGCCACGAAGTCGCTGACGGCGCCGAGGTCGTTGGGCAGCACCTCGCACCGTTCGCGGCGCCCTTGCAGGTCGGCCAGACGCGGCGGCAGGGTGGGGCGGGTGCCGGTTGCCGCCTCCACGGCGTCGGGAAACTTCGCCGGGTGCGCGGTGGAGATGCACACCAGCGGCGCGCCGCCAAAGCCTTCGTCGCCGCGGCAGGCCTCCCCGGCGGCGATGCCGATGGCGGTATGGGGATCGACGACAACGCCCGTCGTCTCGTGAATTCGGCGCATGGCGGCCGTGGTGCCCGCGTCGTCGAGGCGGTGGCCGGCGAAGATCTTGCGGATGCGCCGCCAGCGCGCCTTGCCGAAATCAGCCCGGCCGTCTCGGCGCAAGCGCTCCATTGCCTTGACGAGGCCGAGGCCGTCGCCCCCGTAGACGTCGAAGAGCAGGCGTTCGAAGTTGCTGGCGATCTGGATGTCCATGGCCGGGCTCAGGGTTGCCGCCACCGGCCGCGTCTCCATGGCGCCGCTATCCATGAAACGCGTCAGGATGTCGTTGGCGTTGGAGCCGATGGCGAGGCGCCTCACGCCCAACCCCATCTTGCGCGCCGCGTAAGCCGCGTAGACGTTGCCGAAGTTGCCGGTGGGCACGGCGAAGGCAAGACGCCGGTCGGGCGCGCCGAGGGCTACGGCGGCGGCGAAGTAATAGACCGTTTGCGCCATGATGCGCGCCCAGTTGATCGAGTTCACCGCTGAGAGGTTGTAACGGCGGCTGAGGGCGGCGTCGTTGAACATGGCCTTGGCCAGGTCCTGGCAGTCGTCGAAGGTGCCCTCGATGGCGGCGTTGTGGACGTTATTCGAGAGCACGGTGGTCATCTGGCAGCGCTGCACCTCGGAGATGCGGTCCTTGGGGTGCAGCATGAAGATGTCGATGGCCTCGCGGTCGCGGCAGGCCTCGATGGCCGCCGAGCCGGTGTCGCCGGAGGTGGCGCCGATGATGGTGACGCTCTGGCCGCGGCGCGCCAGCACGTGATCGAAGAGGCGCCCGACGAGTTGCAGGGGATAGTCCTTGAACGACAGGGTCGGCCCCTGGAAGAGCTCGAGCAGCCAGGTTTCGGCGCCGAGCTGGACGAGCGGCGCCACCGCCGGATGGCCGAAGGCGCCGATAGCACCGTAGGCATCGTCGACCATGGCGGCGAAGTCGTCGTCGCCTATGCAGCCACCGAGAAAGGGCGTCATGATGCGCCGCGCGAGTTCGGCGTAGGGAAGCCCGCGCAGGCCCTGGATGTCGGCGCGCGAGAAACGCGGCCACGCCTCGGGCACGTAAAGGCCGCCGTCGGTGGCCAGGCCGGCGAGCAGCGCCTCGTCGAAGGGCAGCGCTGGTGCCTGGCCGCGGGTGCTAACGTAGTTCACGAAATCATGTCCACTGACAGTGGGAAGGGCGGTAACCTATCACGACATCGCCGGCACGCAAGCGGACCATGATCACGGGTGGCACGGAACCTATCACGATGAGAGTAAACGCGAGACCGCACAGCACGATGAAGGTCCCCGACAAAGGGGGATCGGTTTGGCTTTGTCGCGAAGCTGACGCCGCCGCCTCGTACTTCATGGCGTCCTCATTGTTTGCACCAAGCTGGCGGCACTTTATCTACGTGCGGCTCGCTGCCGGCTCCCCGGTACCGCACCCGCCGCTTTATTCCCACGGTGCGTTCGCCGGCTTCGTGCTCGGGGTTCTAGTGTAGGGGTTCGAGCTGTGCTTCCTGCGGAGCCGGTGGGGCGCACCCATCCGCCGCTCCCACTTCCTGGTCGCCGTGGTGGTCAAGGTGATGATCCTGAGCGGCGTTGTCTTCGTCACGGTGCTCGTCGAACAGCAAGTGCTGCACGGCGGAGTGGGCGAGTTCTTGGCCCTGAGTCAACCGTTCCTTTGGCTGTATCGCCTGTTTGGCTACGTTTTCTTCATCGTCGTCGTGTTCAGCGCTATCGTTCAAGTGGTGCGCCTCATCGGCGCTCGCGTCCTCGGCTACTTTATCCTCGGGCGCTATCACCGGCTGGTCAGTGAGGGGCGTATCTTCATGTTCCTCGACTTGGTGGGCTCGACGGCACTGACCGAGCGCCTCGGTGGCATCGGAGTGCAGACCATGATCACTCGATTCTTCTTCGATATCACCGAGCCAATTCTGGAATGGGGCGGCGAGATCCACTGCTACGTGGGAGACTAGGTGGTCGTCACCTAGCCCTTACGTGACGGCGCTCCGAACGCGCAAAGCGTGCAATGCTATTTTGCCATCCTCGAGCGCGTGCGCGAACGTGCCGCCGCCTACGCGCGGGAGTTCGGCGCCGCGCCAGAGTTCCGCGTCGGACTTCACGGCGGGCCGGTGGTGGTCAGTGAATGCGGTGACGCCAAGCAGGAGATTGTCTACTTCGGGGACACCGTTAACACCGCCGCGCGCATCGAGCAAGAATGCTAGTGCCTGGACCGGCCTTTCCTGGTCTCCAGCCCGTTTCTCGAACGCATGTCTCTGCCGCCCGAGTACGCGGCAGAGAGCCTGGGCGCCGTCCGGCTCAGGGGCCGCGCGGGCAAGACATTGAACTGTTCGCCATAGAGCGCCCGGGCGCGGTGCCGCTCACCCCAGATAGCGCGTCCGTAGGTGGTTCTTGAAGACTTTGGCGTCGAGGGGGCGGCCGGTGGCCTGGCTAAGAAGCTCATGGGCCGGCAACCGCGCGCCCTTGGAGTGGACGTTGGCGCCGAGCCAAGAGAACAACGGCTGGAAGTCGCCGCGCCCGATGCCGTCGACGATGGCGCCATCGGCACGCTTCGCGGCGTCGAACAATTGCGCCGCCGTCATGGCGCCTAGCGTGTAGGTCGGGAAATAGCCCCACGCCCCGTCGTACCAGTGGAGGTCCTGCAGGCAGCCCTCGCGGTCCGAGGGCGGGGTGAGGCCGAGCAGGCGTTGTATCCCCTCGTTCCAAGCGGCGGGCAGCTCGGCGAGCTTCAACTCACCGGCGACGAGGGCCTTTTCCAGACGGTAGCGCACCATGATGTGGGCCGGATAGGTCACCTCGTCGGCATCAACCCGGATGAAAGCGGGTTCGACGCGGGCGTAGAGGCGGCGCAGGTTCTCGGCTTCCCACGCCGGGCCCGACCGGCCCAGGACCTCGCCCATGACGGGCGCCGCGAAGGCCATGAACTGGGCCGAGCGGCAGACCTGCATCTCGATGAGCAGGGACTGGCCCTCGTGCATGCTCATGCCCAGCGCCTGGCCCACCGGTTGGCCGCGCCACGCCTTGGGCAGGCCGCGTTCGTAGAGGGCATGGCCGGTCTCGTGCAGCACTGCCATGAGGCTCTTGGTGAAGTCATCCTCGTCGTAGCGGGTGGTGATGCGCACGTCGTCGGGGATGCCGCCGCAGAAGGGATGGCGGCTCTCGTCGAGGCGCCCGTGGTCGAAATCGAAGCCGAGGGCCTCGATGAGCCGGACGGCGAGGGCGCGCTGGCGCTCGGCCGGGAACGGCCCCTCGGGGACGATGACGTCGGGCTCTCCTTTCTGGCGCTCCAGGACCTGGCCCAGGAAATCAGGCAGGAAGGTTTCGAGGTCGGCGAAAAGGGTATCGATTTCGGCGCCGCGGGCCCCCGGTTCGTAGCCGTCGAGCAGCGCGTCGTAGGGGTCGAGGCCGAGCCGTGCGCCCTGGGCGGCGGCGGCCTCGCGGACCAGCTCCAGCACCCGCTCCAGGCTGGGAAGGACGGCGGCAAAATCGCCCTTCGGGTGGGCATCACGCCACGCCGTCTCGCACGCCGCCTGCGCCTTGACCATAGCGGCGACTAGGTCTTCCGGCAGCGCCGCGGCGCGCGACCACTGGCGGTCCATCTCGCCGAGGTTGGCGTTTTGCCATTCGTCGAGGTCCCCTTCGGCGCGCGCTGCCGCGATGAGTTCTTCGACCTCGGGCGCGGTAAGAAGCGCGTGGCGCACCGCCGCGAGTTCGGCCAATTGCCCGGCTCGTCCCTCGGCACCGCCCGGCGGCATCATCGCCGACCAGTCCCAGTGCAGCACAGCGATGGCGTCGCCGATGGCCGACAGGCGCCGGAAGCGGTTCTCGATTTGATGGTAGGGGGGCGGTTTTTTCATGGGGTGTTGGGTCCAACCCTGCTCGATGGCGATCGCCGAGCCGCGGTGCCTCAGGCGAAGGATCGGAGGGCGTCGTCGAAGAGCAGGGCGGCAAACAGCAGGAACAGATAAAGGATGGAATACAGGAACATGCGCTTGGCCGTGGCCTCGGCATCGCCCTCGTCGCGCCACACGCGGACGGCGTGGAACACGAGCCCGGCGCCGAGTGCAACGACGACGGCGCCGTAGGCCCATCCAGCATGGCCCAGGGCCAGTGGCGCCAGGCTCGCCGGCATCAGCAGCGCGGTGTAGATCAGCATTTGGCGCTTGGTGGCGGGCGCCCCGGCCACTACCGGTAACATGGGTACCCCGGCCGCCTCGTAGTCGCCGCGGCGGAACAGCGCCAGGGCCCACGAATGGGGCGGCGTCCACAGGAAGATGATGGCGAAAAGGGCCACGCTTCCGGCATCGATGCCGCCGGTCACCGCCGCCCACCCGATCATCGGCGGAAAGGCCCCGGCGGCGCCGCCGATGACGATGTTCTGCGGCGTGCGCCGCTTCAGCCACACCGTGTAGACGAACACGTAATAAAGAATGGTCACGGCGAGGAGGGCGGCTGCCGTGACGTTCACCAGTGCCGCCATGCACGCCACCGAGCCCACCGACAGCACCGTGCCGAAAATCAGGGCGGCGCGCGGTTCCAGGCGCCCCGCCGGTAGCGGCCGGTTGCGGGTGCGCGCCATCCACGCGTCAATGTCGCGGTCGTACCACATGTTGATGGCCCCCGACGCCCCCGCCCCCACCGCGATGAACAGCACGGCGAGTGTGGCGCGCCAGACCTCAATGGTGGCGGGCGCCACCGTCAGGCCGACAAAGGCGGTGAACACCACCAGCGACATCACCCGTGGCTTCAAAAGTACCGCGTAGTCGGCCAGCCGGAAACGGGGCTCCCGCGCCTCGTTTGCCGTCAGGTCGACCGAATGTTTTATTTCCGGGGTCCGTGAAGTTACTCTCGCCAAACCTCGCCGCTCCCGTTGGCGCGCCAATTGTGCACCGATCTTACCACTGACATGCTACACGCAAAGCCAACGCCGTTCAGGCCTTTTCTTTTCCGGCCTCGCTTGCCGGGGGTTTGCGCAGGAGCGCCGCCGCCACCGTCCAGATGAACAGGACGCCGCCGAGCACGGCGAAAAGGGCGCCGACGCCGTTTAGCGCCATGCCGGCGATGGCGCCCACGTCGTCAAGCCCCTGGGCGGCGCCGGCGGTCTTGCGCGGCGCGCCGTATCCGCCCGCCCAAAAGAGGCCGAGGGCGGCGATGGTCTGCCCGCCGGCGAACAGCCAGACTTGTGCGTAAAGCAATTTTCCGCGCCGTAGCGGCCGCCCCAGAAGCGGCAGGAAGATCACGAAGAACAAACCCATGAACGCCAGATTGATGCCGGCGATGACGCCGTGGTAGTGGGCCGGCGTGCGGGTGTCGGCACCATCGACAAAAAGTCCCAGCACGCCGCCCGTGGCGAATACCCCGAACGACAGGGCTAGGCACAGGAAAGCCGGCTCCTTCCAGGACGGCGCCGCGCCGGCGCGCCATCTCCGCGTGGCGCCGAGTCCGATGGCCGCCGCCACCGCCACCGCCGGCGGGGTTAGGGCGTATTGAAGGTCCGTGAAGGCCCCGGCCTGGACGCCGGAAAAGGGCTCCAGGGTGAAGTACAGGAAGGGCGCCGGCAGGGCGAAGAGCGCGATCCACGCCGCCCCCCCCGTCAACGGCCACCCCCTCGCCGCCTTGCCGCTCGGGGCGGCGGCGAGGACCCACCAAGCCGCCAGAAGGAGCCCCACGTTGACGAACTGCAGCACGTGGCCGCCGCCCCAGAACAAGTCCTCGTTGAAGGCGTGGGAGGGCGCGGCGTTCCCGAGCCACCAATAGGCCAGCCCGAAACAGAGCAGCGCCACCAGATAGGCGAAGCCGCTTGCCGCGATGGCGAGGACAAAGGGGTCCAAGGCGGCGCGGCGCCCCGCCAGGTTGACCAGGAGGCGCAGAACGGACAGTGCCAGGGCCCCGGCCAGCGCCACCAGTCCGGTGTAATAGAGCGGGTCGACGATGGCCGGCACGTAGTCGTTGAGGGTGGGCTCGCCGCGGTCCAGGAAGGCCGGTGCTAACAACAGCACCGACGCCCCCACCGCTACCCAGACGGCGAGAATGCCCAAAGGTTCGAGACGCGGCGCGCCCTCGGCGAGGCGCGCCGTAGCGAGCTGCAGGAGCGCCCCGAACACGGCGAGGAACCAGACGACGAAGGAAAACACCACATGGATGACTAGGCCCTTGTGGAAGAAGGCGGTCGGCCAGGAAATAACCTCGCCCAACCCCGGCGTGCGCGACAGCGCCAGCAAGAGTGCGAAGACGCCGGCCACCGCCAGCGACGAAATGGCCAGGGCTGACCATCCCCAAAGCTCCCGCCGGGCAGTGGCGGTGGAGACGGCGTCGGCAAAACCCGGGGGGGGCGCCGGGGCGGGGCGCGTTTCAGGCATGGGGATAAATATGCACCGCCATCACGTAGACGACGACGCCGGAGACGCCCACGTAAACCCATAGCGGCCACGTCCACCTGGCGATGCGCCGGTGGTGCGCAAGCCGCCCCTTGAGAGCCCGCCAGACGGTGAGTGGGACCAGCGGCACGATGGCGATGGCGCCCAGGATGTGGAGGATGAGAATGGAGAAATAAACGGGGCGGACCAATCCCTCGCCGCCGAACTTGGCGAAGCCCGAGTTGACCTTATAGATCAAGTAGAAGACGAGGAAGGCGGCGGAGACCGCCAGCGCGGCGATCATGCACGCCCGATGGTGGAGCCATCGGTCCCGGCGGATGAAATGGTAGCCGGCGCCGAGAAGGACGACGCTGAGGCTGTTGAACGCCGCGATGACGTGTGGGAGGTCGTTGATTTCCATCGTTGGGCAAAGAGGTGCTAGCCCGACATCTTGAGAAAGATGGCGGCGTACATGAAGAAGGCGAAGCCTGCGAGAATAAGCGCCAGTACCCAGTTTTTCATCGATATGGTTCCGGGATCGCGTCCAGCGGCAAGCAAATCGCGGCTCTCGTCCGCCGGCGGCGGGCGGCATCATCGCCACCGGCGTGCCGAAAATCAAGCCTCGGCGCCAAGATTCCGGACGGCGATCGGGAGGGGCGTTATAAATCAGTGATTTTCAGTCTCAATCACCCAAATAAATCTTTGAAAGCACCTTACCCCATGCTAGCAAGTGCGGGCTGGGTGCGTGACAGGGGGAGTGCTCGGCGATTCGCCGGCACCTTGCTGGGGAGGCCTTAGGAAAATTTCCTTTTTGAACAGCGTTGGATGGGTCCATGTTGAAGAGACTTGAGGTCTTGGCGCCGCTGGCGGCGCTGGGGGTCGTCATGGCCGGCGGAAGCGCCCTGGCGCAGGCGGGAATCGCGCGGCCGTGGCAGATGGGCACGCAGGAGCCCATGTCGCCGGTCATGGAAATGGTGGACGGGTTCCACGACTTCCTGTTGGTGATCATCACCGTGCTCGCGCTTTTCGTTTTGGCATTGCTGCTTTACGTTGTCGTTCGCTTCAACGAAAAAGCGAACCCCGTCCCCTCGAAGATCACCCACAACCCGGTGCTCGAGGTGTTGTGGACGGTGATCCCGGTGATCATCTTGGTGGTCATCGCCGTGCCCTCATTCAAGCTCTTGTATTTCCAGGACCGCGTCGAGAACGCCGACATGACGCTCAAGGTGGTCGGCCACCAGTGGTACTGGTCCTACGAGTATCCGGACCACGGGAACTTCTCGTTCGACAGCGTCATAGTGCCCGACGACGAGCTGGAGGAGGGACAACCGAGGTTGCTCGCCGTCGACAACAAGGTGGTGCTGCCCGTCGACACCAACATCCGCCTTCTCTACACGTCGGAGGACGTCATCCACGCCTGGGCGATCCCGGCGCTGGTCCAGAAGATCGACACGGTGCCCGGGCGCACTAACGAGAACTGGATGCGCATCAACAAGGAAGGCACGTACTACGGCCAGTGCTCCGAGCTGTGCGGCGTCAACCACGGGTTCATGCCCATCGTCGTCGAGGCGGTTTCCAAGGAGGCCTTCGTGGAATGGGTGGAAAAGGCGAAAGAGGAATTCGCGTCCACCGATGCCGAGCCGATGAACGTGGCGGAAGCCGCCGCCGCCGCCCGATAGGGGCCCGGCGCGCCATTAGAAAAAAGAGGTAACACGATGGCTTACGGAGCTTCGGAAGCGGCCCACCACGACCACACGCCGACCGGTTGGCGCCGCTGGCTTTATTCCACCAGCCACAAAGACATCGGCACCATGTACCTGACCATCGCCGTGATCGGCGGGGTGGTCGGCGGCGCCATGTCGTTGATCATTCGTCTCGAGCTGACCGCACCGGGCATCCAGTACATCACGGACTTCCAGTTCTACAACGTGCTGGTGACGGCCCATGGCTTCATCATGGTGTTCTTCTTGGTCATGCCGGCGCTGATCGGCGGCTTCGGCAACTGGTTCGTGCCGCTGATGATCGGCACCCCCGACATGGCCTTTCCGCGCATGAACAACATCAGCTTCTGGTTGCTGGCGGCGGGCCTGGTGCTGCTCATTCTGTCGGCGCTGGTGGGCGAGGGCCCGGGCACGGGCTGGACGGTCTATCCGCCGCTCGCCGGCATCGACTTCCATCCCGGGCCGTCGATCGATTTCGGTATCCTCGCTCTGCACCTAGCCGGCGCTTCCTCGGTGCTCGGCGCCATCAATTTCATTACCACCATCCTCAACATGCGCACCCCGGGCATGACCCTTCACCGCATGCCCCTGTTCGTGTGGGCTATCCTGATCACCGCCTTCCTGCTGTTGTTGGCGATTCCGGTACTGGCCGGCGCCTTGACCATGCTGCTCACCGACCGCAACTTCGGCACCGCCTTCTTCGTTCCTGAGGGCGGCGGCGATCCGTTGCTCTGGCAGCACTTGTTCTGGTTTTTCGGGCACCCCGAGGTCTACATCATGATCCTGCCAGCCTTCGGGGTGATCAGCCAGATCGTCTCCACCTTCTCGAAGAAGCCGGTGTTCGGCTATCTCGGCATGGCCTACGCCATGGCGGCGATCGGCTTCATCGGCTTCATCGTATGGGCGCACCACATGTTCACGGCGGGCCTCGACGTGGATACCCGTGCTTACTTCATTGCTGCCACCATGGTCATTGCCGTGCCCACGGGGGTGAAGATCTTCAGCTGGATCGCCACCATGTGGGGCGGCTCCATCCGCTTCGACACACCGATGTTGTGGGCGGTGGGTTTCATCTTCTTGTTCGTGGTTGGCGGCGTGACCGGCGTCGTCCTGTCCAACGCCGGCGTCAACATGGCGCTGCACGATACCTATTACGTGGTGGCGCACTTCCACTACACCCTCTCCTTGGGCGCCGTGTTCGCCATCTTTGCCGGCTTCTACTACTGGATCGGCAAGATGACGGGCCGCCAGTACCCGGAACACCTGGGCCGGGTCCACTTCTGGCTCAGCTTCATCGGGGTAAATTTGATGTTCTTCCCGCAACACTTTCTGGGGCTGGCTGGAATGCCGCGCCGCATCCCAGACTACCCGGACGTCTACGCCGGCTGGAACATGGTGAGCAGCATCGGCGCTCTGCTCACGGCGCTTGGCACGGTCTTCTTCTTCTATGTCGCTTGGCGCACCTTCTCGTCGGGCGAGAAGGCGGCCGCCAACCCGTGGGGCGAGGGAGCGACGACGCTGGAGTGGGCGGTGGTTTCGCCGGCCCCCTTCCATACCCACGAGGAGCTCCCCGTCATCGGCACCGAGCAGTCGGCCGACTAGCCGGGGCGAGTTTCGGAGAAGCACCCCATGGCCAAGCCCCGCCACAACAACGGAGCTACCGCCGCCGTCCTCTTCTCGGTGGCGGCGGGCATGGTCGGCCTGGCCTTTGCCTCGGCGCCGCTCTACCGGCTGTTCTGCGAGGTCACCGGCTATGGCGGGACTCCGCAAACCGGGGCGACGGCCACGTCGGGCGGCGTCGCTTCGCAGCGCCTCGTCACGGTGCGTTTCGACGCCAGCGTCAATTCGAAGTTACCCTGGAAGTTCACGCCGGAGCGCCGCCAGATCACGGTGCGCGTCGGCGAGGAGGCACTCGTCTATTACCGAGCGATCAACCTGTCGTCGGAGCCGATGACCGGGACGGCGACCTTCAACGTCACCCCCTACAAGGCGGCGTCTTACTTCGGCAAGGTGGACTGCTTCTGCTTCACCGAGCAAACCTTAAAGCCCGGCGAGGAAGCCGCGATGGCGGTGTCCTTCTTCGTCGATCCCGAAATCTTCGAGGACCCGAACACCCGGGACGTGAGCACGATCTCGCTTTCCTACACCTTTTTCCGCGCCAAACAGGAGACGGCGGCGCGGACCCGGTCCCCGGACAAAGGCTAGCCCGGCAAAGCGCGACAGACCGTGAATGGAGATGCAGTAATGGTAAGCGAAACGACCAAGAAACACCCCTGGCACCTGGTGGACCCGAGCCCGTGGCCGGCCGTCGGCTCGGCGGGGGCGCTGATCGCCGCCATCGGCGGCATCTGGTTCATGAAGGGCGGACCTATCTGGGGTTTCTTGGCCGGGGTCGCGATCATCCTTTACTGCATGTACGGCTGGTGGCGCGACGTAGTACGCGAGGCGGAGAGCGGCACCGAGCACACAGCACCGGTGCAGCATGGCCTGCGCGTCGGCATGCTGCTGTTCATCGCGTCGGAGGTGATGTTCTTCTTCGCCTTCTTCTGGGCCTACTTTAATTCCAGCATGCCGATCCTCAGCTTCGCGGCCCACGAGACGTGGCCACCCGAGGGCATCGAGCCCCTTTATACGTGGAGCATCCCGTTCCTCAACACCCTCATCCTGCTCACGTCGGGGGGCACGGTGACCTGGGCCCACCACGCCGTCAGGGCCGGAGAGCGCAAGACCTTGGTCATTGCCCTGGCGCTCACAATTGCCCTTGGCGTTCTCTTCCTCGGCCTCCAGGCCTACGAGTACGGGGCGGCGGCGTTCTCGTTGACGGACGGCATCTACCCGTCGACCTTCTTCCTGGCCACCGGCTTCCACGGCTTCCACGTGTTCATCGGGGCGTGCTTTTTGACCGTGTGCTTCTTCCGGGCGCGGGCCGGACACTTCTCGGAAACCCAGCACGTGGGCTTCGAGATGGCGGCTTGGTACTGGCACTTCGTCGACGTGGTGTGGCTGTTCCTGTTCACCTGGATTTACTGGTGGGGCAGCTACGGCTACCAGTGGTAGGAGAGCCCGCCCGCGGTATGGCGGGGCTTGACGCCCCTACGACCGTCGACGTCATCGGGCGCGGACTGCGCTGCCGTTGTCCCCGTTGCGGACGCGCCAATCTATTCGACGGCTTCCTCAAGGTAACCGCGCGCTGTGCCGCCTGCGGGCTCGGCTTCGGCGGGCACGATGCCGGTGACGGGCCGGCGGTGTTCATCGTCCTCGTGGTCGGCGCGGTGGTTACCGGGCTGGCGCTGCTTACCGAGATCGCCCTGGCACCACCGCTGTGGGTGCACGCGCTCCTGTGGACGCCCCTGATCGTCGCCTTGTCGTTGGCCGGCTTGCGGCCTCTCAAGGGGGTGACGGTGGCCCTGCAATACAAGTTCCGCTCGGTAGAAAAACCCGCCGAGCCGGGCGGACAGTGAGTCCGCATAACACAAACGCCAAAAGCCTTATCAAACCTCATTAAACATCGCACAAAACCTAAGCAAATTCGTGCGTTGCAGCGGGGTGGATCGTAAAGCCGCTCCTCTCCAAAGCGGCGATTAGGTTTCGCTTAATTTGCTCACGGGTCATATCCGGCGTCAGCTTTGCGAACACAGGTTTGATTATTGGGTTGTCTAGTTTCGTGGACGCCCGATATTTTCGAAACTCAGAGGTTTTCCATTTACAAAAATACTGAATGGGCGCTTTACAAACTGATATGTTGGAAGGGAACGAAGTGTTTGATAAGAGGCCTTAATGAAAACCTTGTTCTTGGATACAGAAACGACAGGGCTTAACCCGCCAAAAGATAAAGTCGTGGAAATCGCGATTGCCGATCTAGACGGCAACGTTCTTTTCGATACATTGGTAAACCCAGAACGTGAGATTGGGTTCGCAACGACGATCCATCACATTACAGATGACATGGTGGCAACGGCGCCAACGCTCGAGCAGTTATGGCCTAAAATCCAGAGCATCGTCCAAGATAACCATATAGTTATTTATAATGCCCAATTTGACACTGGGTGAGCTATAACCGAATCTTGTGTACGGCGTTGAATTGAAGGCGGCGTATCCTGGTGATTGTTGATGTCACCACTTGACCTAAGCCAAGGAAGGATACGCCATGAAAGAGAATACCGTTGTTGCCTTTCGGAACCCATCTGAT
>PVBE012568966.1_pt1 | contig 24263 bp, 15 predicted proteins | sample 1631181 | NCBI WGS metagenome assembly PVBE01 (sample SAMN08397723, study PRJNA350692) | Marine metagenome, whole genome shotgun sequencing project. | isolation source: water | place: Pacific Ocean | collected 2012-04 | reverse complement strand
CGCTCTGATCTACCCGGAGACCACCTGGTACGCCGATGGCGACGGGGACGGCTACGGCGACCCGGAGTCCGGTGAGACCCTCTGCGATCAGCCGAGCGGCACGGTGGACAACGACTCGGACTGCGACGACACCAATGCCGACGTCAATCCGGAGAGCATCTGGTACGTCGACGGCGACAACGACGGCTACGGCGATCCCTCCAGCGACCCGGTCGCACAGTGCGAGCAGCCCGATGGCTACGCGCCCAACCCCGAGGACTGCGACGACGACAACGCCGACCGGAACCCGGAGACCACCTGGTACAGCGACGGCGATCTCGACGGCTACGGCGATCCCGACACCACCCTGCAGGGCTGTCTCACGCCCGCTGGCTACGTGGGCAACGACGAGGACTGCGACGACTCCTCCGACGAGAACCACCCCGATGCCGACGAGATCTGCAACGACGGCTTCGACAACAACTGTGATGGCGAGCTGGGTGAGTGCATCCTCAACGTGGCCAACGCCCACGTGAAGATCAGCGGACAGGAGCTTCAGGCCAACGCCGGTCACGAGCTCCTGGCTCCCGGTGACCTGGACGGCGATGGCGACAACGACCTCGTCATCTCGGCACGCAACGACAGCGTGAACGGCACCGAGACCGGGCGGGTCTTCGTGATGAGCGGGCCCTTCATCAGCGGCACCGATGAGAGCCTCGAGGACGCGAGCGTCATCATCAACGGCTCCGACAGCGCCGACTTCGGCAGCAACATCGGCATCGCACTCGCGGGCGAGGATCTGAACGGTGACGGAGCGACGGACCTGGTGGTCGCCGCCCACAGCTACGACACGAAGAAGAGCGGCAGCACGCACGTCTTCTACGGCCCGCTCAGCGGCGAGATCTCCATCGATGACGCGGACGCTGTCCTGCACGGCATGAAGAACTTCGACCGCCTCAGCGACGGGCTGCGCGTCCTCGAAGACGCCACCGGTGACAGCATCCCCGACCTGGCGATCACGGCCCCCTACGCCAAGAACGCAGACAGCGACGCCAACAGCGGCGTCGTCTACCTGGTCAGCGGTCCCTTGCCCGGCAGTGGCTTCGACGCCGACATCGAAGACGCCGCTTCGCATGTCTTCATCGGCGAGGCCGAGTACCAGCTCGGGCGCGAGTCGGCGAGCATCGACTTCGACGGGGACGGCACCTACGACCTGGGCGCGGCCTCCCGCTTTGCCAACGACACCGGCGCTGTCTGGGTCTGGCTCGGCGGCCAGGCCGAGGGCACCTACCTGACCACGGACGCGGACGCCGAGTTCCTGGGCGAGAACGAGTTCGACAGCCTGGGCATCTCGCTGGACTCCGCGGGTGATGTGAACAACGACGGTCTGGAAGACATGATCGTTGGCGCGGCCGATGCCGACCCCAACGGCACCAGCTCCGGCAAGGTGTACATCGTCCTCGGTGGCAGCAACTCCGGCAGTCTCGGCAGCGGCGAGACCAGCTTCACGGGCGCCCACGCCAACGACCGCATCGGCATGAGCGTGAGCACCGGAGACTTCGACGGTGACGGTGAGGTGGACTTCCTCATCGGCTCACTCGCGGCCGGCAGCCTCGACCAGGGCGCCAGCTACCTGTTCTACGGCCCGGTCACCGGCTCGCTGGTGGTGGACACCGCCGATGCCATCATCGAGGGCGAAGAGGTCGATGACAGCGCCGGGAAGGCGATCTTCGCTGGCGACCTCGATGCCAGCGGCGACGGCACCGACGACATCGCGGTCGGAGCGGAGGCGAACGATGCCGGCGACTCCGACAGCGGTGCGGTCTACCTGATCTTCGGCATCGAGCAGTAGTACAGACTCAGGCCCTGGTCGCCGCGAGGGTGGCCAGGGTCGCGGTTCCGGCAGCGACCAGGAAGAGCGTGGTCGTGCCGGGCCCTTCGACCAGAAGCCCTCCACCCAGGTTGCCGGCGAGGGCTCCCACTCCTCCGAGAGCGGCCCCCAACACGGCCACGGAGCTGGTTCGAACCCGCTCGGGTGCCAGGCGCGTGATGCGTGCGAGGGAACCGATCCAGAAGAACGCAAAGGTCGCCCCGTGCAGGCACTGCGCGGCGATGACGAGCCAGGCGGGGCCCAGGGCGGTGAGCAACCACCGCGGCACCGCCAGGCCGATGCCAAGCAGGATGAGATGCCGCTCACCGAAGCGCTCCAGCAGCCTTGGAGCCATGCGGAGGACGCCGATCTCGATGCCCACGCCCAGGGCGATGCACAGACCGGTCCAGTGAACACCCAGGCCGAGGGACTCGATGTGGAGCGCGAAGTAGCTGTGGTAGCCACTGTGGCCAGCGAAGTGCAGGGCCGCGGCGAGGAGCAGCCAGCGAACGGGGGAGGAGCTCAGCAGCTCCCGCAGCGCCGGCAGGACGCGTACCCGCTCGGCGTCCCCTCTGCTCGGCATGGTCAGGCAGAGAGGGAGTACAGCGAAGGCCAGCAGGGTCCCGGGCACCAGGGTGCTGATGCCCAGGTGTTCCCGCGCCGCGGAAGCACCCACCGCCGCGACCAGGAAGCCCAGGCTGCCCCAGGCCCTCACCCGCCCGTAGCCCGCACCCAGCGTACGGGTGGCGTGGCTGTCGACCAGCGGCATGACACCGACCCGCGCTCCGGACATGGCGATGACGGCCACCGGTGCGAGGGCAGCGGGTGCCCACCAGGTCGCCAGGGTCGCCGCCGCCGCGAGAGAGGCGGCCAGCAGCAACACCCGGCTCTCCGCCCGGAAACGATCGGCGAGACCGCCCCACAGGGGCCCCAGCAGCAGACGCGAGAGCGGCATGGCGGTCATCGCGAGCGCGAAGGACCACCCCCCGACTCCCTTGTCCCGCAGCTCCAGCGCCAAGAAGGGCCCGACGGCACCGAGCCAGCTGAGGGACACCGCATAGAGCAGACCCAGCATCCAAACGCCGCATAACGGTTAGCATGAGCAGATGCTGCTGCTCATCGCCTGTACGAAGGGGGTACCCGACACCGGGACCCAGGATGAAAACTCCCCGCCCGTCGGTGCGGTCGCTCTGGCTCCCGAGAGCCTGACGGCCGCCGTGGACGTGGTGGCCGCAACCACCGTGGAGGACGACGACGACGATCCCGTGGTGTGGGAGTTCGTCTGGAGCGTCGATGGCGCGGTGGTTCAGGAGGGCTTCCAGAACTGGCTCGCGGCGGGGACGGCCTCGAAGGGGCAGGCGGTCAGCGTCGATGCGACCCCCTGGGACGGCATCGACTACGGCGAGACGGCCACCGCCAGCGGCACCCTCGAGAATGCCCTGCCGATGGTCACCAGCGTGGTCATCAGCCCGGAGGCGCCGCTGGAGGGCGAGGCACTGGACTGCAGCGCAGAAGGTGAAGACGCGGACAACGACGACCTGAGCTGGACCGTCAGCTGGCTCGTCAACGGGGAGGATGCGGGGGCCGAAGTCCCAGCAGACACCACCCTCAGCGGTGAGACCTGGACCTGCGTCGCCGTGGCCAACGATGGAAACACGGACTCCTGGCCCGGTGAGACCTCGGTCGTCATCCAGTAGCTTTCCGCGCCTCCAGGATGCGTGCCACCTTGGGCACCAGCGCGAGCGTCAACAGAATCCGAAGGGGCTTGGTCAGCTGCGTGCAGCCATAGGCCAGCATGATCTTGCCAGCCGCCAGGTACTTGGGTTGGATCTCCAGCCCCCACCCCACGAGCGTGGCTTCGACATCCACCCCGGCGCTGAGGAGCAGGTAGAAGATGCCGACGGTGAGAAAGAAGATGGTGAACCAGGTGCAGATCGCTACCGTGCCGTAGCGTTCGAAGAGGGCCTTGAGTCGGGCCTGCAGCCGCTTGAGCTTCTCCCACACGCGCTCCGCTTAACACCACACCGGGCCTTGATCCCGGCCCGCGCCTGACCTCCCCTTTGCGAACGGCGGAGCTACCCTGTTGTCTGGTCCCTCATGAGACTGAACCGAATTCGCAAGCTCTTCGCCCTGGCCACAGACCAGGAGGGCACTCCCGAAGGCGAGGCGGCCTCCCGTGTCGCCCGTCGTCTGATGCACGCGCACGACGTCGAACTGAGCTCCCTCTCACCTCTCGAGAGAGACGAGGCCGATCCATTCGCCCACCGCGAGCTGCTCCTCGGAGGCTCCGAGCAGTGGCGCTGCCGCCTGCTGAGCGTGGTGGCACGACACTGCGAGTGCGTTGCCTCCTGGCGAGCTGCAGCAGGGTGCGGCAGCCTCTACGGCCGCAACAGCTCGGTGGAGGTCGGCGAGTACCTCTACATCCTGATCTCCCGGGATCTCACCCGAGCCCGAGCCATGCGCCGGATGGAGCTGACGGAGCTGCCAGAGGCACGACGCGCGAGCCTCCTCAACGACTACTGTCAGTCCGCTGTCCTGGCGGTGGAGATCCGCTGTACCGAACTCCGTGCGGCCGAACCCGAAGACTGCACCGCGCTCATCCGAAGCCGACCGGTTGGCCTCTGGACCTGGATGCAGGAGCAGGGGCACGAGCTGCGCGCAGAGCCTCCCTTCGGCTACACCCTGGATCGCGACGGCTGGCGCGAAGGACACCGCCTGAAACTCCTGGCCAGCCTCCGCGGATGAGGCGCAGATCCACGAAACTGGCCAACGGGTGCAAAAAACGTGGACAAGGTATGAGAATCCGATAACAATCAGAACATGCCAAAGCTCGGCATCCCCTCTCTGCCTCGTCGTCTGACCGTACGAAGTCGCCGCTCCGTGGAGCGGATCCTGGATGCCGCTGCTCGCAAGTTCGGCCACGAAGGCTACGACGGCGCCAGCATGACCGCCGTCGCCCGGGCGGCCGGTGTGTCCAAGGGCCTGCTCCACTACCACTTCCAGAACAAGGAAGCCCTGCTGCTCGAGGCCCAGCGCGCGGTGCTGCACACCCTGTGGGCGGGCTTTACCCGACGAAGCGAGCGCCAGGGCGTCGAGGCGGCCGCCAGGACCCTGGACCAGATCTGGGCCGCGCTGGTCAGCATGCGCAAGACCGCTCCCTTCATGGTCGAGACCATCGGTCAGGCCGTACGGGGCACAGCGGTACGCGAGGACGTGGATCTCTTCTACACCGAGGGCATGGCGCTGCTCGAAGAGGGCATCCGGGAGGTCTTCTCGGAGGACCTGCACCGGCTACGCTGGCCGCCAGAGCGCCTCGCGAACATGATCCGCGTCTTCCTGCACGGCTCGGTCATCGAGCTGGCGTACGCCCGGACGGACGAAGACTTCGAACGGCTTGAACAGACCTGGCAGGACTGCCGCGAGGCCTTCCTGAGCATGGTCCTGGTGGAGGAAACATGAGGCTACTACGACGGAGACGACCCATCGACACGGCCCTGACTCCAAGCCAAAGAGAACGGGAGGCCACCGCCGCTCGCCGACTGGAGCGCATCTACCACACCGGCCAGGCGAGAGCCTGGGACGGTCGGGAGGTCCTGGACTCGCTCCTCGAGAAGCACGGCCCCCCCAAGCTGGAGGGCCGTCGTCTGGCTTCCGTAGGACGCCTGCTCTCCATCATCTACTGGGGCGAGCTGGCCGCCTGGAAGGTCAGCGCCGAGCTGGCCACCGCACTCGGTACGCGCGAGGCCCGAATGGCCGCCACGGCCCAGGCCCACGACGAGGCCAGGCACTTCTACGTCCTGCACGACTACCTCCAGTTGCTGGGATGGCCCCCGGGCCAGCTCCCTCCGGCTTCCTCGGAGGCCCTGGAAGGGGTCCTGGGCGCGGACAGCCTGGCCAAGAAGCTGGTGGGCATGCAACTCATGGTCGAACCCGTCGCGATCACCTTCTTCCAGCTGCTGCAGGACGAGGACGTCGATCCCATCCTGACCAGCCTGCTCGGCTACTTCGAGCGCGACGAGGCACGCCACATCGCCCTGGGAATCAACCACCTGCCGCTGATGCTGAATCGGATGACCGCCCTGCAGCGCACCGACCTGTGGGCCTGGCAGCTGCGCATGTTCCTGCGGGAGATGGACGGGCTCAAGGAGATGGAAGACGATCTCCGGGTCCTGGGCTTCGATCCTCGCCAGGCCATCCGACGGGGACGCAGCAAGCAGCTCTACGTAGTGGACATGATCAGCCGGCAGCTGCGCTACGACCTGCCCCTGGTCGAGTTCTTCAACCGCGCTGTCGAGTTCCGCCAGGAGCTCGACTACGGCAGCCACGCCCCCGGAGGAGTGATGCGTGCCGTCCGCTGCGCGATGAACCCGGAAGACGTGGCGCTGGCCGTGTAGGCGACCCGAGGGTCAGAAGCGCCATCCCGCGGAGACAATCCAGCTGAAGCCCCGGGGAGGGATCTGCCACTCCGACTTGTCCACCGCGATGAGAGGCTGGCCGCCGGTTGTCTCCACGTTGAGCTGCTCGCTGGTGACGAAGGTCCGGAAGATCCGGTAGTCGAGCTCCACCCCAAAGACAAAGCCGCTCTTGCCCACCAGCTCGAAGCCGCCCCCGGGCGCGAGCAACAGCCCCTTCTGCTGAAGGGCACCCGAGCCCCGACCTGCATTGCCCTCGTAGCTGAAGCCCATGTGCATGCTGTCGCGGCCGACCCCCAGCACGACGAAGGGCTGAAACAGGCTCTCATGGCGAAAGCTCACACCGACCCGAGCGGAGGCGCCCTTGTCCACCAGGTCGAAGTCCCATGTGCCCTCGAGCGCAGTGGAGGTCAGCCATGTGGCCACCGCCTCGAGCAGCAGGGGCCGGTTGTACCAGCCGCTGGCCCCGACGGTGAGGGTGGCTGGTCCGAGCCGGTAGACCCCAAGGTCCAGGGCTCCGTACAGACCCCACCAGGACACCCAGCTGAGGACGATTCCCCCGGGTCCCTGGGTGAAGCCCGACGCATTGAAGCCCACCCGGGCTTCCACGTGGTAGAGCGCCGGTGGTGGCGGGGCATCGAGTGCGAGCGGCATCCCGTCCAGGATACACAGGCAGCATGCCGATCCTCGCCGACCTTCCGCGCCTTGGCGTGGGCATCTCCTGGCCCGAGGAATGGACGCCCACATGGCCCGCTGGGCGAAGGAGGAGCTCCCCACCACCTACCACTTCCTGGACCTCAACCTCGCCGAGGAGGAGGACCTGGACGAGGGGTGGGTGAAGGGCACGGTCGCGGCAGCCCGGAGCATCGGCGCTGCCTGGTTGTGTGGAGACGCGGGCTACTGGCACTTCGGTCGCCGCGAGCGGGGCCACGAGCTCCTGCTCCCCCCCGTGCTGACCGCCGAAGCGGCGGACGAGATGGCGCGGGCCGTCGCGCGTCTCCAGGAGCTGAGCGGCTTCGTCGTGCTGCCCGAGAACCCTCCCTCCCAGGTGTACCTGGGCGAGCTTCACCTGCTCGACTTCTTCGCCCGCGTGTGCGAACAGGCTGACTGCGGAATGCTGCTCGATGCAGCACACCTGGCGGTCTACCAGCTCATGACCGGCCACCAGGTCCTGGACGGCTTCGACGACTTCCCGATGGAGCGGATCATCGAGGTCCACCTGGCCGGAGGCTCGCACCGCGAGCACCGGGGCTTCCCCTGGATCGAGGACGATCACGGCCCAGATCCCCTGCCGGAGACCTGGCGCATCCTCGATAAGCTCCTGGACGCTCCCAACCTGAAGGCCATCGTCTACGAGTGCGAGCACAACCGGGCCGAGGAGGTCCTTCCCACCTTCGAGCGCCTGGCTGAGGCCTTCCCCGCATGAGCCACCAGGCACTCCACCGGGTCAGTGTGCGCATGCTCTTCGACCCCTCCTTCGCAGAGCGGGTGCACTCCGGAGACGAAGACCTTCCCGAGCTTCCAGCGCGGGAGCGGGACTGGCTGCGACGGGTCGACCCCCGCGCCTGGAGCGTGGACCACCAACGCCCCCTCCGCACCCTCCGCGAGCTGAGCGCCGAGTTCAAGAGCAGCTGTGCGATCGCGGTGGGGCGAACGCGCAGCATCACGACCCTCTCGGACTTCTTCCGCAGCCCGCCCTTTCACCGCTGCGTACAGCAGCGGGGTTCTCTGGATGTCGCATTCGCTGCCTTCCTTGCCGGTCTGGAGCTGGTCCCACCGGACCTGCTCGCGCTGGAGGCGGCGATGGCTCGCTGCCGACGGGAGCACGCGGCGACCCCCGAGCGTCTCAGGAAGGCCCCCCCCGAGGCCTGGCTTGCACGAGCCCCGGGAGTGGGGGCGCTGAGCCTGGACAGCTCGACGCTGCCCTGCCTCAACCGTGTGGAGGAAGGGCTCTTCGAGCTCTCTCTGCAGCCCCTGCTCGCGCTGGCCACGGATGGGCCACGGCTTCCGGTGCTGCCCTCACCGACCGGCGAACTGGACCACCTCGTGCTCCAACCACGCGGGGGGGAGCCGGTGCCCTCGAGACTGGGCAAGGTCGTCTGCGACACCCTGCAGCAGCTGGATGAACCGGTCTCTACGGGGGACTTCCCTGCGCTGTCGGGCCTGCCCGGCGAGGTGGCGTCGCGCCTTCTTCACGACTTGCTGAAGGCCGGCCTGATCGTGACAGGGGACGCTCGCCTCGGGTGAGCACCGCTCAGCTGGTGGCCCACCCTCCATCGGTGTCCACATCTGTCCACGCGTCCGTTTCGTCAGCGTCCGCTTTCATCTCCTGCACCCTGGCAATGAGCAGGCGATTCGCCGAGCGCAACTGGTAGTTCTGGGCCAGCGCGACGATCTCGCGCAGGGACATCGCGAGCAGCCCGTCCGTGCTTCGAGGACGCCCACGAAGGGCCGAGGTCGGGAACTCCAGAACCCGGGCAGGCCCCATCGCCGCAGCTGTCGCCGAGCGCACGCCACCCAGCCCGGTCACGCCGAGCACGGCACCGGCGGTCAGCACGCCGAGCCGTTCCTGACCGCCATCGGGACGTGTGCAGCTCATCCGTGCCTTGCCCTCGACCAGCAGGTAGAAGGTGTTGGCCTCCAGACCCTCACGGAAGAGCGCCTCAGCCGGAACCAGCTCCCGCTCCTGGACGATGCCCTCCAGGAGACCGATCTCCGCCTCGCTCAGGCGACCGAAGAGGGGGTGTTCGCTCAGTTCCACACCCTCTCCACCAGCCAGCGCATCGCGCTCTCGTACCAGGGCGTCGGAGTGGGCTCCACCGCCGGTAGTTCATCGATCAACTCGGGCCTCTCGCGCAGGTGCGCGATGCGGCCATACATGTCCGCGACGCGCTCGGACATGCGCGCGTTGATCTCCCCCAGCAGCCACAGCACCGCGGGATGACCATCCTGCCGCATGAGGCGGTAGGTCGAAGCGTCCAGACGAAGGGCCAGCAGCTCTTCATCGACCACCGCGCTGGCACTCCGAGGCTCGCCGCTCAGCACACCCATGTCACCGACGATGTGCCCTCGCGGGAGCAGCCCCAGGGCCATCCGCTCACCACTCTCGAGCATGCGCTCGACCCGCACGCGCCCTGCGACCACCAGGAAGAAGGCATCCGGCGCGTCCCCGGCGTCGAAGAGCACGGAGTCGTCCAGCGCCCGCATCGGCGTACAGACCTGGACCAGGTACTGCAACTCCTCGCTCTCCAGCATGCTGGCGCTCGGAAAAGCCTGCATCAGATCCTGGGGACTCAGCCGCTCCACGGAAGGAGTCTACTTCCAGTGGGCTGCCTGGAGTTCACTCACCCATGTAGCCCAAGGCCTTCAGCCGGTTCATGGTCGCCTCGTCGATCTCGGCGTCCTCCCCCAGAACCATCGTGCCGCTGGCCACGCTCCGCTCGATCTCCAGGGCCTTGAGCATGGCACCCGCGGTGTCGGCCTCCTTCTCCATCACGTTCTCCTGCTCCCCCGGATCGAAGGTCAGGTCGAAGAGCTCCTGGGGGGGCAGACCGCGCGGCCCGTCATTGGACTCGATGTACTTCCAGCCACCCTGGATGACGGCAGCGACACGGTTCCCTTCGAAGTCCTCCTCGGCGAAGACGGTCCGGTGGTAGGCGCGCGGGTCTTCCTTCTCCACCGGGACCGAGACCTCCTCGCCGGTCTCCTCGTCCAACTGAAGGACGTGATCCGGGCTGATGAACTCCGCAAAGTCCTCCCCGAAGAGCGTGCTGCCCTGCCACTGCTCGCTGGGCTCCACGCTGCCCACGTCCGCGATGGTTGGGGCGACGTCGATGTGGCGCACAACCCACGGAACCCGCGTACCCGCGTACTCCTGGTCGGGCAGCTTCACGATGAGCGGCACGTGGATCTGCTCCTGGTAGAGCGTCGTGCCGTGCCACCACCCGCCGTGCTCCAGGAACTCCTCTCCGTGGTCCGCCGTCACGATGATGAGGGTGTCGTCGTACTGGCCGCTGTCCTTCAGCCACTGCAGCAGCAGCCCCAGATCCGCGTCCATGTGGTCGATCTCGGCGGCGTAGATCTCCTTCAGGTAGTCGAGCTGATCGGCCTCGGGGACCTCGTGCTCCGCGCGTCCGTAGGCCACCCCGTTGTAGGGGCGCTCGAAGTAGGGGTCGTGCGGCTCCATCAGGTGGAGCATCAGCATCCACCGGTCACCCTGCTGCACATCGGCGAAGGCCCGTCCGGCCGCGATGCAGGTCTCGGCGGGCCGGTAGAAGTCCGTGACCTCGTGCTGGTCCCCCTTGAGCCGCTCACCCACCTTGCGCAACACGCTGTACATGCTCAGCTGGTAGACGCTCTCGGTGGCGAAGAAGGGCATCTCCGGCGCCATGTACGGGTAGTGATCGAAGCCCTGCTGAAAGTTGAAGGTGCTGGTGACATTGGTGTTGTTCGGCAAGCCAGCGGTGGCATAGCCGGAGGCCGCCATCACCTCGGCCAGGGTCTCGATCTCGGCCGGGAGCTTGCTCGACTTCAGCTGGGTGTTGTGGGAGCCCGGCACTCGGCTGGAGTACAGCGTGGCAAAGCTGGCGCGAGTCCAGGAAGCGTTGCTGTGAGCCGACTCGAAGACCACGCCGTCCGCGGCGAGAGCCTCGAGGGTCGGGGTGCTGCCCGCTCTCTCCGGGTTGTACACGCCCAGGTAGTCGGCGCGCAGGGTGTCCACGACGATGAGCAGTACGTTCGGTCGCCCCTCCATGTCGGCCTGGGGCCGACCCACACGCACCGGTCCGTCCTGGGCACCGGTGGGTGCGAAGGAGAAGATCGCGGTGAGCACCAGCAGACCGCCGTAGGCCGTGAAGAAACCCTTCACTTCCATCAGCATCTTGAGCGGGGTCTTGGTCAGCAGGATCGGCAGCAGCCAAACCGCGACCAGAAAGGGAACCCCGAAGGCAGCCAGGATGGTGAGCTTTCCGCTCATCGGAACCCCGGCTTCCGCGTAGAGGGCCTTGTTCGCGATGAAGAGAGAGATCACCATGCCCAGCGGGGCCAGAGCACCGAAGAGCCCCAGCGTCCAGCCGAGAGGATCGCTCAGGCCCTTCCAGAAACGTCCCAGGACGGCCAGCCCGATGCCGGTGCCCAGGCCCATCCCACTCCCGATCGCACCGTAGAGCACGGTGGCGTAGAAGAGGGCCAGGTAGTCGCTGACCGAGCCCGCGGTCGTGAGCAGCCAGACCGCCTCGGACAGCCCAACGAGTGCACCGCCGATCACCCCGGCGGTGATTCCCAACTGCAGCTTCCGAAGCATCTCCGAGACCTCCCTGGAAGGCCGCCACGTACTGCGACCGCTTCGTTAGGACAAGGCGATGCACTGTGCGGTGCCACGAGTTCCAGGTGCTCGAGGCTCCCCAGCGTGCTCAGGCCAGCGTCTTCCGCGCCCTCTCGGCCAGCTCCACCAACACCGTCCGCGAGTCACGGGCCGTCTCGATCGGCTCGTCGAAGGCAATCCGAATCGGGCGAGGCCCCTGCTCGGTCGCTGCGGACATCTCAAAACCGTAGCGATCGATGCCCACCATCCTGGCCTCCGCCACCTGGCTCGCCTTCGAAAAGGCCCGGCAGTAGAGCACCAGCGTGTCCGCGTGATCGGCGTTCATGTGGGAGAGGATCTTGTGGGCGTGCGGTGCGATGGGATCCGCTTCGGCACCCGACCAGTCGGAGACCTCCACCCAGGACATGCGGCCGTAGCCGCCGATGTAGCGGACGTGCTCCACGTCGAGGGTTCAGAAGTGGAAGTCCTGGAAGTCTGCGTAGTAGGCCGCGTTGCGATGGGCTGCGAGGAAGGCCTCACGAGCCGCGAGCCGCTCGTCACCTTCCGTGACCCGACAGCGTCCCACCAGGGTGACGCGTCCTCGGGCCAGTGGGTCGCCTTCACCGTCCTGGGCCACCAGCAGGGAGCAACGCTCGTTGGCCCTCAGGTTCTTGGTGTGCTCCGCCATCTCCGAGATGAGGAAGACCGGCTTGTTCTCCCGCAGGGCAAAGGTCACGAAGGAGCCGTAGGGAAAGCCCTCTGGCTCGACCGAGAGCGTGCACATGGTGGCCGTTCCCGCCTGGGCCACCAGGGTCAGGGCCCGCTCCGCATGGGTGGGGGTCGGGATGTCGGGATCGTAGAACAGTTCCTGGTGACGGCCGCGTCCAGAACCGTGTCCGTGTCCGCGCATGGGATCACCTCCAGCGGAAGCTGTATCTCGCGATCCTCCTACCAGCCCTCTGGAGCCTCGTTTCCCAGGGCGATCCAGGGTGCACCGCGCACCCCGAGCCAGACCCGGTGCTCCCAGGTCGAGGCTCCCGGGACGAAGTCGACGCCCTCCCGCAGCCCCACCGAGTACCCGAACTGCAGGTCACCACCCCATCCCGTGGGGATCCATGCCTCCACGCCGCCTCGGCGCACCACCTCCGGGGTGGAGAGCGCGAGCACCTGGTCACCGAGCACCTCGACCACGGCGACTCGGGTGGCGTGCTCGTAGAAACCTCGAGCCCCCCAGGCCGCCGTCTGCCAGCCACCGGACGCCCACCACGTCACGCTGTCGCCCCCGTTGGGATGGCCCAGCCAGTGGCCGTCCTGTTGGAAGCCCTGGTGGTAGATGCGGTGCCCCTTGTACCAGCGGAAGCGGTCGTCCATCAGGGCGGCGTACTCCACCGACACCCAGGCCGGTCCCCAGGCCACCTCGCCTCCGAACAGGTTCGCCACCCCCGCCAGTGCAGGCAAGCCGTCGCGCACCACCATGTCGTCGCCGCCGTACTGCCACCAGGCGCTGACGAAGCCACCCGGGAAGGGCGCGTTCAGGCGCAGGTCCAGGGCGGCGATCTCGTCCTGGTCTGGAAGCTCCTGGTCCGGGTCGTACTCCACATGAGGATCCAGGGGAAGCAGGAGCTGCCCGATCGAGGGCAGCGGCCGACCCTCGCCTCCGAAGAGGCTCACTCGCGAGGCCCCCACCTCCACGTAGCGAACCGGTGCCCAGCGCAGGTCCATCCACAGCAACCCGGGATGGTTCAGATCCTCGCGAGGGAGCTGAAGCCACCCCGTGCCCAGCTCCGCCCGGGCGGTGCCCAGCTTCGGCAGCGGACCCGCAAGGGTGAGCACGCCCGCGGGAAAGGGGCGCCCGTCGGTGGCGAGCATCAACGAGCCGTGCCGACCCGGGCCCAGCCATCGGTCCTCCGCGCCAAAGCCCACCCGGAGCGGGCCACGGCGCAGCCCGATGAAGTACTCCAGCGCGACGATGTCCACGGTGAGGGGCGTGGCCAGGGCATCCACGCGGCCCTCCGCCGCGAGCCGCGCTTCCAGCCACGGGTGGTAGGCGACGACCTCCGCCCCTGCCCGGGGGCTCACCAGCCCGAACTCAAGGTCACCCTGGGCCAGCTGTGTCGGCCCGTTCCCCACGGCGATTCGCGTCCATCCACGCAGGGCCACGATGGGCTGGCCTTCCAGTGCCAGGTCCTCGGGATCGACGAACTGGCGCAGCGGGGACGACGCGACCTTCCAGTAGGGGTGATCGACCGGGAGACCGTCGAGGATCTGTGCGATGGCGTAGGGACTGCGCTCGGATCCGCCCAGGATCAGTGCATCCCCCTCAGCGCGGGCCAGGCGCCAGGCGAGGTCCTCTACAGGATCCCCTGGAGAGGCCAGCACCACTCCAAAGCACAACAACACGCTCGAATGCTCCTGTTGGGACGGTACTATCGCAGCGGCATTTCGGCTCGACACGTGCTCCTCTTCTGGCTCCCGATCGCTCTGGCCGACTCCGCCTGTGCGGAGGGGTGGTGGACTGCGAGGGCACCGGAAGACCCGCGGCCGAACTACGTCGAGCGCCACCGCGAGCTCACCTGGCAGTCAGCAGCGGCCGCGGCGCAAGCCCCGTCTTCCGCGAGCCCTGGGCTCGCATGGACGTGGACCTGTGGCTGCGAGCCCAGGGTCAGGAGGGTCTGCTCCTCGGTGATCTCGAGCAGGAGAGGCTCCGCGACCTCACCATCACCGCAGCCACGCTCGCTGGCGAGGCGCTCCTGGACGAGGTGGTGCAGGGCAGTGAACTCATGACCGGCGTGCACTTCGCCGCCCGCAGCCTGATCTCCCCCACCCTGAGTCTGGGTGAGGGTGTGCGGCTCAACCAGGGTCCGACCACACGCCAGCGGGACCAACTGGAGGCACGCCTGACCGAGCCCGGGCTCCGTCCCCCGCCACAGCCCAGGCTCACCATCGGAGCAGGCAGCAGCATGGTCACCGACGGGCTCGACCCGAACGCTCCCGTCGGCGTGGCCTGGACCACTTTCGTCAGCTCCCAGCGCATCGGACCGGACCGCTTCCGGGTCGGAGTGGACCTGCTGCAGTGGTATCCGGCCTCGGAGCTGCCACCGGACTGGTCGCTGGCCTGGACGGTCAATACCCGCCACGCGATTCACCCCCACTGGGCGCTCTTCGGAGACGCCCGGAGCCTGAGCGGGGCCTGGAAGCCTCGACACCTCCGCAGCGGACTCGAGCACAAGGTCGCGAAGAAGCGCAGGGTCTATGTCCGAGGCAGCTACACCTATGGATTCGAACAGGATCTTCGCCCTACCGAGCACCGGGCCGATCTGCGAATGATCTGGACTCCAAACTGGCGCACGCCGGCGGCCGATTCACCCGCCCCCTGGGACCCGGCACAGCCCTACTGGAAACCGCGAGCCCCGGGATCGAGAGGCACGATCGCCGTCTGTCCCGCAGACCCGCACGACAGACTCGCCAAGCTTGTTGTCCAGGAGCCCTGAGACGAGGTACCTTGCATGCGCTGAACCAGGGCCTCTGGAGGCCCATGGTGGAGGTGTGTCTGTGATCGTCCAAATCCGCGATGTCCGCACGCCACCGCCTGCAGCCAATTTGTGTCTCGGAGCAATTCCATGGCAATTCCGCAGGTCGCTGTCGATGTACAGCGCAAGCGCCAGCACGAGCAGCAGGTCGAGAACGAGAACGTTCTGGAGCCTCCCTCCGCCGAAGAGGACGTGCTCGAGGATCCTCTCGAGGATGAACTCGCCGAACCACTCATCGACCCGCTGCACGAGTCCGCCCGTGGCGTTCAGGGCGAGAATCCAGACCCCGATCCGGATCCCACCGGCGGGGATCCGCGGGGATCCGACCACCTAGCCGGCTCCGCCCGGATCGCGCCCCCCATCCAGTCCCGCACTACCCCCGGGAACCCGGACAGGGTGCGCGCCACGGCCCAGTCTGCTGTGGAGAATTCAGCCGGTACCCTGCCTCACCTGGACAAGGTGCAGGCCGCTTTCGGCGACCACGACGTCTCCTTCATCAAGGCCCACACCGGCGAAGCAGCCCGTACGGCGACCAAGGAACTGGAAGCGAGGGCCTTCGCGATCGGCGAACACGTGGTGCTCGGCGAGGAAGACGTGTTCACAGTGGCCCACGAAGCGGCCCACGTGGTGCAGCAGCGTGAGGGCGCCGTGAACCTTGCGGATGGCGTCGGCCAAGAGGGCGATGCCTTCGAGGTCCACGCCGATCGCGTGGCATCCGCCGTTGTCCGCGGCGAGTCCGTGCAGGGCATGCTGGACAGCTTCGTCGGGGCGACGGGGGGTGACATCGGCGGAACCGCGGCGATGGTCAGCATGGCCAGCGCCGGGGTGCAGATGTGTCTGGGAAGGACACTGTCGGACCCGGGCTCACCCGACACGGGCAAAGAGGACCAGAAGCACAAGGCCGACCAGGAGGCCCTGGCCCAGCGGATCGAGTTGCGGGCGGCTGGAGCGGCCTCGGGCGTCGGCGGCATCCAGGATGTCGGCAAGCTGGAGACCCTGGTCGGGGGCCAGGCTGCGTCCGGGGGCGGTCTGGTCCAGCAGGGCGGAGCTCCCGTCGGAGGCAAGGCCCAGACCAAACTCTGCGAGGAGGAGAACGACAAGAAGAAGAAGGCCGACACGAAGACTGCGGTCGCAAAGGCCGAAAAGAAGGACGACTGCAAACCGAAGACCGACGAAAAGAAGGACCCTGCGAAGGCCACGACCGACTCGGACGGCCCCCAGGACTACACCGTCCAGCAAGGGGACAGCCTCAGCCTGCTGGCCCTGGCCTTCTACGGCACGGCCAAGCTCTGGAAGATCATCTACGAGGAGAACAAGGCCGTCGTCGGTGAGGACCCGGACCTCATCCAGCCCGGACAGAAGTTCACGATCCCCGAGAACCCCATCAAGGCCAAGCTGAAGGACCCCTGCGCTCCCGACGTCCCCCTCGACCCGAAACCGCCGGAACCCAAGCCCGTCCCGAAACCCGAACCCCCGCCCAAGCCGAATCCACCCAAGCCCAATCCCGTTCCAACGCCCGACCCGCCCCCCTCGGATCCCACGCCCGACCCGCCCAAGCCCAAGCCCAAGCCCACGCCCAAGCCCGAGCCCCCCAAGCCCGACCCGCCGCCACCGGATCCGCCCGGGCCCAAGCCCAAGCCGCCGGGACCAACCCCCGGACCCACTCCGCCAGGCCCCAAGCCAAAGCCCAAGGACGAGTGTCCCTGCCCGCCCAAGTACGCCATGAAGTCGAGCTTCGTCTACGTCGTTCGGGGCGGCGGCGGCGCGACCAACATCCAATGGCTGGCGAAGAAGTTCCACGTGACCCCCGAGGAGATCATCGCGGTCAACCCGCAGCTCGACAAGGGCGCCCTGCTGGCCTGGAAGGCAGGCGGAGCGAACTCGGGCTTCGAGGGCGACAGCATCAAGGGTTCCTTCGGAGGCGCCAGCGCGGAGATCAAGGGCAACAAGGGCAAGGGCCGCGCGGCTCCCACCAGGGAGTACGCCGTCAAGCGGGGCGACACCCTCTACGGCATCTGCGGCAAGAACGACATGGGCATCCACGAGCTGCTGAAGGTCAACACGCAGTTCAATGCCAAGAAGCTCTCGGACTGGAGGCGCGGCGATCGGCCCGGCCCCGATGACCGCGTCGGTGAGCAGGACCGCAACCCGAACTGGATCTACCCGGGCGAGACACTCCAGATCCCGGACAAGAACGCCAAGGCAAAGCCCGGCACCAAGAACCCGAACTGGCTCTTTCCGGGCGACAAGCTCAAGATCCCCGACGCGAAGGCAAAGGTCGAGATCTGTGACTGCCCGACGACGGCCAAGGAATCAAAGACCAAGAAGGCGAAAACAAAGCCGCCCGCCAAGGCCAAAGGCGGAGGCAAGGGGGGCGGGAAAAACCGGAAGATGCAGCGGAAGGAGGACTCGGCCAGCCAGGGCTCCGTCTCATCCGCTCCAGGCACCGCCGAAGACGGCGTCAGCGGCAGCGGCAGCGACCTGCCCCACCTGGACACCATCCAGGCTGCCTTCGGCTCCCACGACGTGTCGAGCGTTCAGGCGCACACCGGCGGCGCCGCTCAGGAAGCAAACGTCAGCCTGGGCTCCGAGGCCTTCGCAACCGGCAACGACGTGGCCTTCCGGGACGGCAGCCCCAGTCTGCACACCGCGGCGCACGAGGCAGCCCACGTCGTCCAGCAGCGGGCAGGGGTCTCTCTGAAGGACGGCGTCGGCGAGGTCGGCGACCGCTACGAAAAGCACGCCGACGCGGTGGCGACCAAGGTGGTCGGCGGCCAATCCGCCGAGTCGCTGCTCGACAAGATGGTGGGGCCGGCCACGGATGCCTCACCCGACGAAGCCGCCTCCGTCCAGATGAAGGTCGACCTGGGCAAGCAGGGTACCGGCTCAGGGATCTCGTCCAAGCCCGTCCAGTTCGCCCAGTTCAAGAAGGAACTGGAGCTCGTGGGAGCGCTCCAGACGGTGGAGATGGCGCACACAGGACAGCACTACACCAGCCCACCGAAGACCGCGGACGACCTCGCCACCACCGCCACGGACCAGCGCAAGCTGCTCCACGCCGCGATCTTCGAGAAGCTGGGCGTCGGCCCTGGGGCGGCAGCGGAAGACGGTGCCCCCAAGGTGGCCATCATGACCATGGGTGGACCGGGTTCAGGAAAGGGCACGGTCCTGGACCAACTCAAGGCAAAAGACGCGGGGCTGGAGGACTACAGCGTCGTCGATCCCGACGAGATGAAGGAGTATCTGCCCGAGTTCGACGACGCGAACGTCATGATCGGGCAGCCTGCGAGCATTGCGGGAAGCGAGGAGCACGACGCCGCAACGGGCAAGTCCCTGCGCCAGCTGCTCATCGACGACAAGGCCGAGATCGTTCACGAGGAGTCCAGCCTTCTCGCCAAGAAGATGAAGGGTCTCGTCATCGATGCGGGCAAGCCCGTGATCCTGGATGGGACCGGCTCCAACGTAGGGAAGTACCAGAAGGACATCAAGAATCTGCACAGCAAGGGCTACACGGTGCACCTCGTGATGCCCTACCTGCCTGTCGACAAGGGCGTCGAACGGGTGAACCAGAGGGCGATAGAAACCGGTCGCAGTGTGCCGGAATCAAAGACCCGGGAAATCTACGGGAAGGTCAACAAGGGCTTCCTCACCCTCACCAAGGAACTGAAAGAAGAGAAAGGGGACAGCTACAAGTTGTTCGACTCGGACGTCCCCAAGAACGCGGAGTTGGAGACCATCAACGCGTCCGGCATCGTGCCCCAAGATAAGGAGCACATCTGGGGCCAGTTCCAACAAGAAGCCGGGGCGGACGCGGACGGCAACCCGACCCAGACCCGCGCGGACGGGAGCAACGGAACAGCCAGCGCAGACACCGCCCAAGCAGGCGTCAGCGGCAGCGGAGGCTCGCTCCCCTACATGGCGCAGCTGCAGGCCGGCTTTGGTGACGCGCACGACCTCTCCAGCATCGCGGCCCACACCGACGACAAGGCCCAGGCGGCGACCAGTGGGCTGGGAGCCTACGCCTATGCCCGCGGTGAAGACATCGCCCTGGGACAAAATGACCTCTTCACGGTCGCGCACGAGACCGCCCACGTCCTCCAACAGCGAAGCGGTCTGAACCTGCCCGGCGGCTTCGGCCGGGCCGGCGACCGCTACGAGCAGCAAGCCGACCAGGCCGCGGAAGGTGTGCAGCGTGGCGAGTACGTCGGACACCTCTTCGACTCACAGACCGAAGATGCAGGTGGCTCCGCCACCCAGCTCGAGCCCGCTCCCCCGTCGGACCCCAAGGTGCACATCTGCAAGGGCTTCATGGCCGGGGAGAGCCTCACCACCATCAGCGACCAGTACTACGGCACACCCCACCAGTGGCGCGCCATCTTCGACGCCAACAAGGACACCCTGGGCGCCGAGCTCGAGCTGAACAAGGGCATGGAGCTCACCATCCCCGTGGTCCTGGGGGCGGAAGACAAGGGAGACGCCGTAGACGGCGGCGGCGGTGGTGGCGGTGGCGGTGGCGGCGGCGGTGGCCAGGTAGAAGAGCTGCCGGTCATCACCGTCGGATCCGGCCAGCCGGACACCGCAGAGCCGACTCCCTCGGTGAAGGTGGACGCCGAGAAAGACACGAAGAGCGTCCCGGACTCCGAGACCAAGGACGGGGCCAAGACGCCCGCGGACGACGAGGTCACCGGCGAGGAGGGCGAGACCCCCGAGGGTACGGTGAACGCGCCGATGACCGGCGACGGCTCCACCGGAAGCGTCACGCAGGTCACCTGGGACAGCGTTCCGAAGCTCCCGGGCGACAAGGATGCCGTCGACACGATCCTGAAGGACATCACGGGCACGGACTCCGCAGGCGTCATCGAGGAGAGCCTGCAGGCCTTCCAGAGGCTCAGCGATCAGATCGGTACCTCCCAGCAGAACCTGGTCAACACCATCGCGGGAATCAACTCCCAGATCGCGACCAGCACCGGAGACACCAAGGCCAAGCTCCAGGGCGAGCTGGACCTGCACAACAGCACCCTGGGCGACAGCTTCATCAAGACGGGCATATTCGTCGGCAAGGTGACCCAGGAGCAGATCGAGGTCCTGGAGTCCCGCAACGCGATCTTCCAACAGCAGGTAGACGGCGAAGAGCAGCAGCGCACGCTCGAAGCCGCCGCGGCCTTCAGCACCGCCCGGGACGATCTCACCGGCTACAAGGGGCAGTGGCAAGGCACCTTCACGCAGACGGCGGCCGGCTTCGCGGAGGCCATCCGGAAAGCCGGCGACGCCTACGCGCTCGCGGCCAACAAGGCCCACGAGAGCGAAAAGACCGCCTCAAAGACCTACGCGGGCAACCGAGGCAAGGCCAACGCCCTGGGCGAGGCGAGCGCCGAGTCGGCCTCCGGGGTCTACAAGAAGTACAGCCCCGAGTTCCGCAAGTACGCCTACATGGCCGCAGCCTTCCTGGAGAAGGCCGCAGCGAGCGGCGAGCTGCTCGGAAACAAGCTCCTCGCCCCCACCATCGATGACCTCTACCCGACCGAAAAGGCGCACATGGAGCGCCTGGCGAAGGAGTCCGTCGCCCAGCAGAACCAGGTCAAGAGCCAGGTCGAGGCCGGCACGGCAGGACTCCAGAAGGTGGGCGACCGCGAGGTGAAGAACCTGGGCGCGGAGCGCATCCAGGCCCAGAACCACATCACGCTCGCGAACGCCCGCATGGGGCGCCAGGTCGATGCCTACCAGCAGAACCTCGCAGGCATGTACGACGACGCCCTCGGCCGGGCGAGCACGGCCAAGGATCAGTTCCTGTTGGAGGCCACGAATCTGGCCAACAAGGAGACCGCCCTCACCGAACCCCAGAAGGTCACCAAGGCGGTGGCCGAAGCCACGGAATTCGCCGAGGACCGGCTCGATCTCCTCATGGATGCCCTGGAGGACGATCGCTACAACGCGACCGAGATGCTCGACGCCGACGCGGCGGAGCGCAGCGAGCAGATCACGGGCGGGGTCGAGGAGCTCCAACAGAACCTGGAAGAGGGCGGCCAATCGATGGCCGAGGCCGTGACCACCACCTCGACCACCACCGTGGAGCAGATCGACCAGGCCTTCGACTCCACCCAGAACACCTTCGCGGCGGTCACCAACAGCACCGTCAACGACGCCGCTGCGTCCGAGAGCGAGACCGAAGCCGCCGCCGCGACCTACCAGGGCACGCTGATCACCCGGCTCACCGCCTACCTGGAGTCCGCCTGCGCGCAGCTGGACAACCTGCGCTCGAAGATGGACACCGCGGCCACGAACGCACGTGCTGCGGGCAAGGCCGCGGAGATCAAGGACATCGAGGACCGCTGCGACCGGGCCTACAAGGCCTGTGAGCGCTGGGGAACCGACGAGTCCGCCCTGCTTCAGGCCATGATGGGCCTGTCCAAGGCCGAAGCCGGGTACATGGACACGGAGTACCCGAAGAAGGCAAAGACCGGAAAGTCACTTCGCCAGACCATCATCGACGACACCAGCGAAGGCGACAACGTTCGCGAGGCCGCGCTGGCCTACCTGGCCGGCAACGCCGCCAAGGGCGCGATGTACGCGGCAAAGTACGCGACGGATCGCTCGCAGCACTGGTTCGGCAGCGACACCGAGACCCTGAACAAGTCCATGTCCTCGCTGAACGAGCAGCAGCGCAAGGCGATCTTCGAGGATCCCGCATTCCCGAACCTGCGGGCGAAGATCGCCAAGCAGCTCACCAACGAGCGGCACAACAGCCTGTTCGGGGCCAACCAGTACGAGCTGGACACCTTCCTCACCCTCTCGAACGAGGAGATCTCCTACGACGACGCCCACCTGCAGGTGAAGGCCATCAACCTGACGCGCGCCTTCCAGGGGACGGACAACCCCTTCACCTGGACCACGGACGAGGCCAAGGTGTGGGAGATCCTGGGCGGTCTCGAGGGCGACGACCTGGAGAAGTTCAAGGCGATGTTCGCCGCCTACCACGGAAGCTCCCTGGAGATGGAGCTCGCGGACGAGCTCTCCGGACTGGAGCTGGAGCGAGGCCTCGCCCTGGGACGCGGAGACAAGGCCGCTGCGGATGCCTACGGCCTGGAGCACGCCCTGTCACGGGGCAAGGAGCAGGAGGTCTACGAGATCCTGGAGAAGCAGCAGCTCTCCAAGGACGGCGACGGCAACGACACGGACTGGCTGGCCAACCGCGAGAAGGAGCAGCACCTCGGCAAGACCCAGGAGGTCTGGAAAGAGGAGTTCGGCGGCGAAGACGGCCGGGCTGATGACCTCTCGGGTCGCATGGACGAGCAGTTTGCTGGCGACACGGATGAAAAGGGCAAAACCGACACCGTGCGCGCCGACATCGCCAAGGACATGTTGTCCGGCGAGCCGGCCAAGGCCGAGGAGATGCTCTGGTACGCCATCAGCGGTGGCGGCACCTACGAGACCTACGTCAAGAAGGCCATCGGCCTGCTCAAGGCGGACCTGGGCAAGTGCGCCACACCGGAGAAGCGAGAGGCGCGCTTCAATGAGATCAAGGCCTACCTCAACAGCAAGGGCATCGAGGACGTCGAAGGCTACCTGGGGGTCGGAGACCACAAGTACGGGAGCACCCCCAAGTGGGGCCTCCTGTTCCTGCCGGGAACCCAGGGGCTCTTCGTCGCCGACCTGCTGACCACACCGGAGCTCAGCGGCGACCTGGCCCACGAGATGGACCAGGTCTGGCAGCAGTTCGACCAGGACCCGAACAACGTCCACGACCGCTACGAGCGCGCCAAGGACAACTGGAACTGGTACCGGGGCAAGGGCGCCACGCTGATCGGCAGTTCGGTCACCGACCTGTACAGCAACGCGGGCGACGACCTGGACTTCAACTTCGAGCGCCTGACCGAGCTCTACAACGACCACTCCTGGTACAACTCGGCAAAGAACGGAGACGACGCCGGAAAGGTCATTCAGAAGCCGGCCTACACCAAGAAGTGGGAGCGCTTCCAGACATACGCCGGCTACCTCGACCGGATGGCGGACATCTACAAGTCCACCCGGGACGAACTGACGGACGCCATCTGCGTGGTCATCGTGACCGCGGCAGCCATCATCTCCACGGCAGTCACTCTGGGTGGTGCGGCCTCCTTCTGGGTCGGTGCGCTCATCACGCTGGGTGGCGCTGGCCTGGCCATCAGCGTCAAGGCCGGAATGAAGGGCGCCAGCTACGGCGCCGACGAAGCGCTGGGGGACGTCCTCAGCCTCATCATCGACGCGGCCCTCTCCTACGTCACCCTGGGAATGGGCAAGTTCGCGGGCGTGAAGACCTTCATCGAAAAGATGGGGGGCGCCGATAGTCCCCTGTGGAAGAGGATCCTCACCGACATCCTCACCGGCGCCCCGGGCGAGCTCAAGGGCGCGCTCATGAACGACGCCAACTGGGAGAAGGACAACTGGGCAGCGGTCTTCGGCACCATGGCGCTGAAGCTCGTCGGAAGCAGCGTCACCGGCACCATCGGCTCCGACGCCCTGAAGAAGTCCGTCGGCGGCAAGACCGGCGACCTCCTGGCCGATTTCTACGGCGCCACAGCCAACGTCCTGACCGACCCCGCCATCATGGCGAGGGACAACAACGCCATCGCCTTCGCACTGCTCAAGTCCTGGGGCACCAAGACCGCTGGACTCGTGGGCGGTGGCGTGGTCCGGCAGCGGGTCGCAGCGAGCCTCTCGCAGCGATGGGAGAAGGAGGACCTCACCGCCGAGGACATCGATCACCTTCGCGAGATCAGCCCCTCCGCATGGATGGCGGTCTACGACCAGCTCTCCCCGGCCGCCAAGAAGCGCGTGCCCGACTTCATGCTCGACGACGCGCACCTGCAGAAGCGCCGCGAGGAACGCCAGGAGGAGGACGACCGAAAGAACGCCGCGCACACCGTCTACGACGGCGACGACCCGCGGAAGAAGAAGGAGACCTCGGACACCGAGGACGACTCGGGGCTCAGCGCAGCCGATCGCGCCAAGCTCCAGGGGGACGAACAGGACCCGCCGGTGCCGCCCAGCCTCGAGGAGACCGTTGCGGGCCACATCGACAAGCCCGGAACCGTAAAGAAGGGCGCCAATGGCTGGGAGCTTCCGGAGGATCTCCAGGACGACTACCGGGTCTCGAAGAACGGCATCCTCTCGCGCAAGCCCCCGAAGGAAGG
>PVBE010365005.1_pt1 | contig 24267 bp, 22 predicted proteins | sample 1631181 | NCBI WGS metagenome assembly PVBE01 (sample SAMN08397723, study PRJNA350692) | Marine metagenome, whole genome shotgun sequencing project. | isolation source: water | place: Pacific Ocean | collected 2012-04 | reverse complement strand
TGTGGTTAGTCTGCCCGGGATGATGACCGGGCAGATCCTTGCAGGGGTCAACCCCGGAGAAGCAGTACGTTACCAGATTGTGATCGCCTTCATGATCACCACTGCTGCAACTCTGGGTTCGGTACTTGTGTTGTTGTTCAGCTTTCGAATGCTTTTTTCAGCCAGACATCAACTCCTGCTCAACCGCCTGAGCGCGAAAAAAGACTGAGTAACAATCAAATTAAATGGTGCCTGGTTTCAATAAAAATAACTCGCTTTGCATTCAATGCAAAAAGCCCCTATGCAAAGCTGAGAATCTGGTTTGCAGAATTCAGGTTCCAATCCGGGAATTTGAATTTTCCCCGTAAATTTACGGATGGAGATTATCAAAGGGTTTTAAGGATGATGGAAGAATCAAAGATGATTCTGGCCGAAACAGATTTTTAGATAACATAAAAAAAACTCTAAGCCGGAATACATGAACTCCGAAAATCTTATGCCCAGCAAAAGATGAGTCAGAATTTCACCATCACCCCCGGAATTGAGCAGCGTTTGGCTTCATGGAACGAACACCTCCGAAAGCAGAAACAGGAAGCAGCAGGATTAAGACCCTGTATCACCCTTTCCAGGGAATTTGGCTGCCAGGCCTATCCGGTTGCGGAAGCCCTGCAGAATCTTTTCAACCGTAAAAAACTTTTCGGAGGCAATTGGATGGTCCTGGACCGTAAGCTCTTGGAAACGATTGAGAAACAGTCCGGATTTTCAGAAACCGATATCCAGCATGCAGAACGGCAAAACCCGGTGCTGCATTCGATGTTTTCCCTGTTCCATGATTCTGAAAGTGCCGAACCCCACGAGGTGTTCCGTTTCATCCGCAGGGCAGTTCGGCATTTTGCCCAGAACGGCAATTCGATCATCGTCGGCAGAGGGGGGGCGGTCCTGACCCAGGACCTGGAAAACTGCCTGCACGTCAGGCTTTTTGCCAGCCTCGAGTTCCGCCTCGCCTACTGCTGTGAAACCTTCGGCCTGGAAAAGGAGGCAGCGGACGAATACCTCCAGTCCCAACAGCGTTTAAGGGATGAATTCCTGGGACATTACACCAGCCAGGATCCCAGTTCCCAGGAGTTTTACCATCTGACTCTGAATAATGCACGCTGGACCCCGGAACAACTCGCACTCCTCATCAAACAGGCCCTGCAGCAGACCTTTGGTGCCGATTGAATCCGTGCCTACCTAAGCACCAATAAAATAAGCATTTTGATCCTGCCCTCCCTTATCCTCATCGAGTAATCAAGTAGGTCGGATTAGCAGCGCGTCATCCGACCATTTATTCAGGGTACACCTTTGGGGTCGTGTTACGCAGAGCGTCATTCGGCTATGGGTGTCGGGTTACGCCGCTGAAGCGTCTAACCCGACTACCGGATTGTTTTGTCAACGAAATGGAACATTGTCTTTGAAAACAAGAAGTTTTTTGATAACTGCTTTCTCAATTCATCATTGAGTAGTCAAGTAGGTCGGATTAGCAGCGCGTCATCCGACAATATATTCATGGCACACCTTGGGGGTCGGGTTACGCAGATCGTCATTCGGGTATGGGTGTCGGGTTACGCCGCTGAAGCGTCTAACCCGACCTACCGGATTGCCTTTTCAATGAAATGGAACATTGTCTTTGATAACAAGAAGCTTTTTGATGTCTGCTTTCTCAATTCATCATTGAGTAATCCGACGCGATCATTCCATCCCGATCGTTTCTTGAAATTTACATTCTTCACTTCCCCAATTTTTTGGAAGGAGCCCACTTTTCACATAATTGTGGAAACTGGAAAAAGGCCATTCGGTAGGTGATTGGACGTAACCATGTTTAACAGGGTTGAAATGAATGTAATCGATGTGATTACGGTAATCATCTTCATCCCGTAGAAAGTGTTCCCAGTAACGATTTTGCCATACTTTGTTTTGATTCTTTTTTTGAAATTGCTTTCCTTGTGATTCAGAAGATCCTGATGAACGATATTGCTTGGTAAACCTGGTTTTGATCAAACGCCATCGGGTTGAAAAATCAAAGTCTCCGGGAGGCAATTTCCAGATGCAATGCAAATGGTCGGGAAGGATGACTAGGGCCTCCAAGACAAATGGACGGTCTTGTTTTACCTTGTCGAAGGCTTCCTGCAAAAACGCATAAGATGATGGTAATGTCAGGATTTTTTGACGGTTCTCTGTTACCACCGTGAAAAAATAACATCCGCCTGGAACAAAATAACGGCGATACCTCATATTCGATGATATTCCTTGTTAACTTTTCTTGATTCTGGAATTCCTATATATCCAAGTAGGTCGGATTAGCAGCGCGTAATCCGACCATTTATTCATGGCACACCTTGGGTTTCGGGTTACGCCGCTGAAGCGTCTAACCCGACCTACCGGATTGCCTTTTCAATGAAATGGAACATTGTCTTTGATAACAAGAAGCTATTTGATATCTGCTTTCTCAATTCATCATTGAGTAGTCAAGTAGGTCGGATTAGCAGCGCGTAATCCGACAATATATTCAGGGCACACCTTGGGTGTCTGGTTACGCAGAGATTCATTCGGCTATGGGTGTCGGGTTACGCCGCTGAAGCGTCTAACCCGACCTACCTGATTGGGATCAACCCCCAGGATGAGGGGGGACCGGACCGCTGGGAAAGGCGGTCCGGGGAAGGTTAAATCCAAACAGTCATGGATTATCATTTTCAACATAAAAACCAGGCTGGGGGCTAGTGTAGTAGACCGAATCCCCGTTTACACTGGTGGCATTGTCGACCCTGATCAGGTAGTGATTTGGATATGAAAGATCTGCTGCGGGAGTGAAGAAAAAGGTCTGTTCGGATACCGACCAGTTGCTCAGTGTCACGCAGGAAGAGAAATTATCACTGCTGAGCTGGAAGGTTCCTTCACAACCACCAGAGTTATTGATCCAGAAGGATCCCGTGTTCATGGGCTGACTGAAAGATACCGTGATATTGTCGATACTGGAGGCAGAAAGCCCGGTTGCATTGTCAGCAGGGTCGGTCCCTGTCACATAAGGACCACTCCCCCCAGCACTACCATCATCGCAGTACCCGACGTGAGGGTGGAAGACACTGGAATCCTTTCCATAAACCAGGCAATCGAGCTTATCAGGATAGGTGTTGTCGGTTTCGTTGTCCTGATGCCCCATTCTGAGGGTGTCGTTGTCCAGGTTGTAGTAGATGATCATCCTGTGGCTGGTATTGTCATTTGGAGCTTTGACATCGTCGCATCCTGCGATGTCGAGGGTGATGTTGTCGCCCCAGTCATTGGCGGAGTAACCACAAGTCTGGTTCGTGTTGAAACCGTCGATCATGGCCGTTTCATATAGGGTCATTTCCGCGCTGACCCCGGAAAGCAGAACCTGGTAAACGCTCAGGTTGTCCCTGGTGGCATTGTCATAGACCTCGGTGGTGGGATAGGGAAATGCGGATCCGTTATCCTGTTCCGCCCTGCCTGCATAGAGCTGAATCCAGTCAAGATTGCCACTGCAGCTTCGGTTGTCACTGCTGTAGCCGTTTTGGATAAACTCAAAACCTTTCTTAGTGAAGCCCCACTGATCAAGCACATCATGGGTTTGTATGCCGTCGAGTTTGTCGTCCGGACCCGAGGAGCGGCAAGCATACCAAGTTGTGGGGTTGTTCATGCTTCCCGCGAACCAATTCGGCAATTCGCAGCCCGTATCGTCGCAGATGATGATTTCATGGTAGGCATCCGGGATCAGATCATACTCCATTGAGGTCGAACCCACGTTCTGGTAAGCACAGCCGTGGGTAGTCCAATCCGCCTGGTCCTTCTCACAGACGGTGACCAGCAGCATCCCGTCATCACTGTCCTCATACTGCATCACGGTCTGCATCCTGCCGCTGTGATCGGTCAGCTTGTCGGTGGTGTTGTTGCTGAAAGTTCGGTTATCCCCAAACAGGTATTCCCAGCTCACATCAAGATCATCGAAAGGATCATCATCACTGACGTAGATCGTCCAGAGCAACTGATTCAGGCCGATACGTTCCGCGGTGAGACTTTCAATGACGGGGTTGGTGTCGATGGCGGTGGAGGCGCTTTCATTATCGGTGATGTAGACCGTGAAGTGCGCGGTGACCCCGATCTCCTGGAGGTTGGAAACCCGGACCTGGAGTTTTTGCGGACATTGACCGAGTGAGGTGCCTTGCTGAAAACACTGGCTGGTATTGTCCGGGGCGGTGTATTCGGTTTCGATGGGCTGATAACCTATGGGATTGCCATACGAATCGAGGTTTGTATCGTAATCCCTGTATCCGTTAGCTGGAACGAAACTGCCTCGGCTGCCGTCTTCCACGGGCAGGGTCAGGTTATCGACAGCCCGGAAACGAAAACGAAGCTCATCATCCTTGGCCGAAGAGCCTGCTTTTTTCACCGTGTCCACAACGACAGTGATGTTGTCACTGCTCAGTTTTTCCATCTGGAAAGGCCGGGTGATGCGTGTGATCCGCGGTACGCTCAGTTCACGCTCATCCAGAATCGGAGCCATCCTCAACGTCAGCTGATTGATCCCTTCGTTGACGGTGTGCTGGTCCTTTCCGGTGAAAATTTCCACATAGACCGAGCCATTGTCGTGGTTGTATTTCTGCCAAGTGGTCCAGTTGTCCGAGGGATCGTCATAAAGACGGTAGGCATGGCCGGTGATGGTATAGTCGAAATCAACGATCAGTTTGTCTATCGTCCCGGTCCACTTTCCGCTGGTATCGTCATAGACCAGTTCCTCATCGGAGACGACCTGCTTGTTGCCGTAATTCCTTACGATGTCCAGAGCCAGGCGTTCGATCTGGTCGTATGTCCCGAGGAAGCGTTCTGCCCGGGAGGAGCCTCCCAGGCTGATTTCGAGGGTTACGGATTCCGGGGAGGATTCCTCGAGCATTTTCTGCTCGTCACGCTGGGCGCAACCCCAGGCGGTGAATCCGGCTAGAAGGATGGCGATCAAAGAGCGATGAATCTTCCTCATACCTACCTCTCATGGGTTGAGGGAAGAACCGGACAGCCTCCTTAAGTTATCCGGATCAAAAATTTTTAATGGATGGCTTTAAGATTGACTAAAAACTAAGCTACTTTTCAGCTTAAACCGATGAAAAAATCTTAGCAAGGGAAAAATCAGGATATTTTAAAAAAAGTGACATTATTTTAAGTTTATCAAGGAGAATTTCAATCTTTTTTTTTAACTTTAGATTTTTTTTCAAACCGGTGGTTCAAGCAATTGAAATCAGCCTTATCCAGATGCAGAAAAGTTTCTAAACGGGCTCTTGACGGTCCCTTTCTGATGAAGAATAGTGTGGTTGGTAAAGCCAATATTTCAAATCAGCGAATTCAAACATTGGAAAATGGGGGCAAATGGATGAATACAAAAAGGCAACTTTTGGCGGGGGATGTTTCTGGTGCCTGGAAGCGGTTTTTCAAAAAGTAACGGGGGTAAAACAGGTGGTTTCCGGATATGCCGGTGGGCAGGGAGCAAATCCGTCGTATGATGCGGTCTGCAGTGGGTTGACCGGACATGCGGAAGTGGTGCAGCTCGATTATGATCCGGGGCAGACGGATTACTCGATATTGCTGGACTGGTTCTGGCGTTGCCATGACCCGACCACCCTCAATCGTCAGGGAGCAGACGTTGGATCCCAATATCGCTCAGTAATTTTCTGTCATGACCAAGACCAATTGGAACAAGCAAGGGATTCCAAGGAAGCACAGGAAGCTTCCGAAAGTTTTGTTGATCCTGTCGTCACCGAAATCGGCATGATTCCAGAATTCTATCCGGCAGAGGATTATCACCAGAATTACTATCGTGCCAATTCCGGAGCAGGCTACTGTCAATTCGTGATCCGCCCGAAGATGCAAAAGCTGGGTTTCGAGTAGAACCAGGGCATCTATATTGTTCAATTCGATGCTGTTTCTGAGGGCAATCCCCTCCAAACCAAATCCACTTTGGAACCAGAGTGTTGAACCCTCTTGAAAAACTATTCCAGAAAAAGGCCTCGGCAGATCCTGGCTGGGGGCTCAGTCACTGCTTTGCCTGTTCCCAACGGATTCGCAAAGGGATGCTCTTCCCCGAAGATCAGGTGGCATTTTGCGAAAGGTGTTTCCACTCGACTCCCTGTTGGTGCTGTCACCTGCCCTGTGGTCCTCTGCATCGACGATTGAGCGATGAACGGATCGTCTGCCAACATTGCTACAGCACTGCCTTGCTCAGCCCTCGTCAACTAGGGCCGCTCTAAGAAGGAACGATACGTTTTTTTCAAAAGCAGATGCAGATGCGGCTGAAAAATCGTCCTCGGTTGAAGGTTACGGACCAGCGTTACCTTCTGAGGGAATTCGAGATTACAGATCATACCTTTGGGCTATACTCCAATTCAGTGGAAGAAGAGACGATCTTCATCATCACCGGTATCGCGGAAGATAGAGCCTGGATCACCCTCTCCCGTGAACTGACACATTTCTGGCAGAAACAAAACTGTCCCAACCCTCAGGCTCTGGTCCTTGTGGAGGGTTTTGCAGAATGGACTGTCTATAAGCTGGCAGAACATCACGGGTTGGAACGGGCGATGCTTTCAATGCGAAGAAATGTTGCTGAACCTTATCACACCGGGCTTCATGCACTTTTGGGACTGGAACAAAAGCTTGGGGTCCAGGGAGTGGTTCATCTGGCCAGAACAAAAGCAGGTCTGAACTGAGATTTGCTCCTATTGAATAGATAAATTAATCTGATCCTGAAAATATAAAATAAGACTACATTTGTTTCTGAAATAATGATTTAGAAATATGGAAGATGAATCCCTTTTTAAAGAACTGGACACATTTGAAGAGCTTCAATCTCCTTTTCTGTTGTTTCCAGTCCTGCATAGGGAACTCGAGAGCCTGAACCGCCTCAAACGCAACCGTGAAAAATCAATCCTGGTCTCCAATGTCCTCAGCGGACTGCATCTTGGAGAAGAAAGGCCAGGGCCTGAAGAACGACTGGATCTCTCTGGTAAAAGGCTTGGTAAAAGCCTCGATAACCCGTTGGCCGATCAACTTTGTTCGAAACTCGAGTCCAGTCCGATGGATTCGGAAAGCCGTCAACAATTGCTTGGTTTGATGTTGGAACGAAGGGAAAGCGTAAACTTGCAAATGAGCCGGGATGGGTATCTTCTGGCCCTTTTTGAATTGGAAAACCCTCAAATTAGTGCTGTAAAAATCAATACTGGACTCTATTGCCAGGAGCTCTATCTGCTCCGACTTTATGAGAAACTCAAGGAGATGGCATTAAAATTCAAACAAAAAATTCAGGATACCGGCACTGAAAAAGACACCGTGCTCATGGGGAAAAGCACAGAGCTCCAACATGGAGTGACCTACATCGAGAATTGTGCTTCAATCTTAAAAACCACCCCTCTGAAACAAAATTATGAATTGGATCTCCGTCCCGGAAAGGTTGGGAAAAAAATATCGGTCAAACAACTTTCTTCAGGTTATGATCCTTTCAGCCGCAAACTAAGCCACTTACCGCTAGCGGATGTTACGTTGAATCAGATGCTCGAAATCATGCATCTGTTGGAAAGGAACAATCCTCTGGTTGGATATCATCAGTCCCTTAGACATGAAATCCTGGCTAGGCTGGCATTTGCGGATGCACTTCTGACGAAAGATTCCAAAAAGGAAAAAGAGGGTGCGAGTCAATTTTCCAAAGCTTTGACGACGATCAGCCAAGCCATGGCATTAGTAGGATATGCCCCGAATCGTTCGGTGGAAATTGCGACGATCGTCCGTTATGGGCAGATTGTATACATGATTGCGAAAATATACCGTTTGCATCAAATCCCTCTGCCTAATGCTCATCAGGAAGTGATGAATAAAGCGGTTCGTGTTCTGCAGAAGGTCGCTGAAGATAAGAATGCCAAAATTATTCAGCAAAATTTACTCACATTCATGGAAAACAACTGAAAACCAAACCTGTTCAAAAACTTCCTAGATTGTGAAACGGGTTTAGGGTAAGCAACGATGCAAGTGGTGATCAGTCCCATGGAGGCTTTTTAGAAAAATGGTTTAAAGTTGTTAGGTTTGAATGACAGGAAGTCAATCCATCCTGGATCATCTTCATTCAGCGAACGTCACTGCTTCTTAAGCCGGCAACGATCTCGGTATAAAACGGCATCTCAGCCTTTAAATACCCGTGCCGGATCAGGAAGTCGATCATCACCAGATTGCAGTTGAGTTTGATTTCTTCGGTTTCGGCGATCAGGCGTTCGACTTCCAGGAAACTTTTCAGCAGAAAAGATTCCACTTCCCCGTCCTGATTACAAGGCACGAAGTCTTCTGGAAGGATGAGATCATAACAAAAGAGGAGGTCGCGTTTGATCCTTCCCTGATTCTCCATGAAAAGAGAAACATGGCCGCAGAGTTGTGCATGAGCGGCAAGCTCTGTTGGAATTCCTGCTTCTTCGAAACATTCCCGGGCCATCACCTCGTGTGTTTGCATACCTGCGGTAAGACCACCGGCCACCAGGTGATCGAGATGACCTGGGTATTGGGGACGGTCCTTAGCACGTCTTGCAAGCCAAAGCCTCTGTCGTTCGGGATCTCCTGCAATGCCGTTGAGATGGACACCATAGCTGCAGATACCGAACAGGGAGGCGGCCGCACGTTCCAAAAAAAATACTGGTTCTGCATCAAAGCTGATCGAAACCCGATAGAGTTCATCACGCCAGCCAGGAACACGTCCTTTGTCCTTCCAGTCTTCAAGAACCTCTGCCAAGGCATCCGTTCGTGCTTCCTGAGTTTGTAGACGTGAATGCAGTGAAACTTTCATATTTTCGGTTTCAAAGACTTCGGGTAGCTCACGGAACCAGGACAGGCATTGGACAGGAATCCAGCCCAATGCCTGGTTTTCCCAAAAAAACGGAACAAAGTTGTCCAGATTTTTCTGATTGCAACGCCTGATCCATCGCATCAGACCATGACCTTTCGAAGAGGGTGTCTTGGCTTGGTGGGTTGAAGAAGAGGATCTGGTCATCAGTTCATGTTGGAAGATGTGAAAGGGAAGAATCTCTAACGAAATGAGGGGCAATTTATCCTAAAAACATTCAAGATGCAGTTCCGAAATGATAAAGGCTTTTCAGCAACTGGAGTGCTATTCCAGATTTTCTGAACAGGCTTGAGCTTTCTTCCAAGAACGTCAGTCTTGAGATTCATAGGGGGAGTCGTCCATCTAAATGGATGATTTGAAATAAAATCCAAGTTTCATTTCTAGAATTCGATGCTCAAGGATGAAGCGGACATCGGGTTGATCGAATTGGTCCGAAAAAGTCTGAAGGATGCGTTTGATGAATCAGGTCCAGCCGAGCATGAATTTCCTGAAGATCCTGAAACAGTGAGTGGAGTTTTTGTCACCCTCAAACATGACGGTATGCTTCGGGGATGCCGAGGATGCGTGGAAGGGCGTTTCCCTCTCCATCAAACCGTCTGGGAAATCGCCCGCAGCAGTGCTTTTGACGATCCTCGTTTTGACCCCCTAACCCGCAGAGAGTTGGATGATTTGGAAATTTCCGTTTCCCTTCTGGGGGAGATGGAGTCTGTAGATGTGGAAGATCCTTCTCAGTTCCAGAAACTGTTGAGGCTTGGGAGAGACGGCATCTGCCTGCGTCTTCAAGGCAGATCCGCCCTTTTTCTTCCCGAAGTTGCTACAGAACAGGGATGGGATGTTGAAACCACCCTCAGTCGCCTCTGTCGAAAGGCGGGACTGGAGGAAGAGGAGTGGCGTAATCCGGAAACGGAAATCTTACGATTTCAGACAAAGCATTTGGAAGCGTGAGATGCCTTCCGGAATTAATTCGTTTTGGGGTCATAGTAACTCGTGGCCTTTGTCGCCCCAAGCAGCAGCATGAAATTGAACAACACGGAAATCAAAGCTGCCTCATTATAACTGCCGCTCAGGTTTTCTGAGGCCCCAAAAAGGGGTGGACCTATCGCGCTTGCAAAAACCATCGCTCCCATAAAGACTCCGTTTATGGAACCCAGATGTTTTCGTCCGTAAAAACGAGGCCAAGCGACAATCGAAAGACAGCCCCAGATACCCCCCTGGATCCCATAACAAATGATGACCATCCATCGAGACCAGATTTCCTCATAGGCAAGAAGCCCGATTGATCCCAGCCCAAGACAACCGACCAAAAGCATCAGTAAATACTTCAGCGGCATGCGGTCACTGGCCCATCCCGCAATGAAATGGCTGATGACGCTGAAGATCGACATCGGCAGGAATACCGAATACGCATCGTATCTTGAAAGTCCTGCTAAATTGCCTATTGAACTGATGTGAAAGGTAAAACCCGTGACCATTACAGACGAAGAACACATGCCTAGGCAAAAAATCCAAAAATTGTAACTTCGCAGGGCTTCCGCAAGAGAAACTTCACGTTCCGAAGATAATGTTGTATCACCAGATGTGGGGGTTTTCCCGTCCATCAGCATACCGCAGTCTTCCGGTTGATCTCTGTAAAACAGCCAACCCAGGCAGGCCATTCCAAAACCACAGATGAGTGCCATCAGTATCATACTGCCAGGGTAACCGAAACCATTGATGAGGCTATTCATCAACAGTGGTGCACCTGAAAAACTGAAAGCTACAAATAACCCGCTGATTCCGCTAGCCAGTCCTCTTTGACGGTCAAACCATTTGGCCAAGGTATTCCGGCTGACCATTGCCATGATGCCTTGTCCGAACTGGCGCAGCATGAGGAAAATGATGGTTATCTCTACTAAAGCCAGAGTAGTACGAGGGATTCCGTGAAATACTTTTTCAAGCATCTTCAGCATCCACACCGACTCTGAAAAAAGCAACAGCGCAACCCCCAGTCCTGTTCCGGCGAACAGAATCATGATCCTCGATCCCCAAAGATCATAAAAACGCCCGGCCAGAGGTAGCAACAGACTGCTAAGGATCGTCCCAGTCATGTAGGCTAGACTGATTTCAAGACGGTTCAACCCGGTATGAAGGATCAGATAATCGGTATAGACTCCGACGCCCATGGTCTGTCCGGGGATGCTTGCCATGATCCCGATGGTGGTAACCACAACAATCCACCAGCCATAGAAAAAAGGAAACCGAATCGGCGCAAAAGGGAATTCCGGTCGAACAAAAAAAGAGGTTTTCATGCAATAATAGAGGATTCTGGGTCGGGTCTGCTTTTCAGCAGGATTCAACCTTCAAGATACAGGATGAGTAGGAGATTTTGAATGGATAAGGAATTCAGTAAAGACTTGTGGAATCCTGAGGGGGGCGAGTGCGCCAGCGTTTGTGCATCCAGAAATACTGTTCTGGATAACGGCGGATCGTGCTTTCCAATCCTGCCAACATCTGCTGGGTCAGTCTTTTAAGATCTTCTTCCTGCGTTCCAGTTTTTTGGAAATCCAACTTCTGGAAACGGATTTCAACCCGATTTCGGATGTAGGGGCAGGTAAAGAGTAGAATCGGACTTTGCTGCATCAGATGGAAGGATGCTGCACCAGTGTTGCTGGATGCAGTCCTGCCAAAAAAATCAACAAAAACCCCTTTTTTGCGTTCATCCTGGTCGATCAGCATTCCCACAACCCGATTCTGCTTGAGGGCGTCCCAGATTCTCAGGGTTGCTTCTTTTCCTTTTTCAATTGTGTCAATCTTCCATCTCCGCCGGGTTTCGTTCTGGAGAAGGTCCGTTAGAGGGTTGGCTTGGGCACCAACATACATGGTGGTTGCAAAGCCCTTTTCTGTAAGTGCTGGGCATAGCGGTTCCCAGTTTCCGAAATGAGCTCCTATCATTAATACACCACGGCCTTCATTCAACGCCTCTTCAAGTAATTCAAGGTTGTGGAAACAGACTTTTTCCTCAAGAATTCCCTGCCAGGATCTCATCCTCAACACATCCAAGGCGAATCTTGCACCCCATTGGTAACAGCCTCGGGCAATACGTGATCGACGCCCAGGGGTGAGTTCTGGATAAGCCCATTCCAGATTGGCCTCGACCACCTTTCTTCTCACTCTGAAGATCCTGAAAAGACTGAAAGCAAGCAGACTGCGAAATCGACCGATGGATTCTTCCGGAGCTTTTTCCGACCAGTGCTGAAGCAGTTTGAAGAAGAAAGACTCGAATTGGTAGCGTACACGGATGGGACGCTTGTGTTTCTTTAAGGGTTCCGGGATTTCTATTCCTGAAGAAGACTCAACCAAGAATTCCTTCTTTGATTTCGACTCTAAGTCCTGTTGCGATACCGGTTCAATAATCTCCTGAGCTTTCCGAAGCGGAAGCGGGAGTGGTCTGGAAGACGGTAAGAATGTTTTATCAGTTTCTACTGAAGTGGTTTTTTCTGAAGAGGAAATGGGAGGAACGGAAAGCTTCTTATCGAGAAAACTTTTTTTCTCTGCTTCAGATCTCAGGAAAGAAATCGATTTTGATGTCTTAGGCGAACCATGGTATCTAACTGATATATATGAAATAACATCCTGTTGAAGGCTGAGAAAACGTTCTTCAATCTGCTGAAGACGAAGTTGATGTTCAGAAAGTTGTTTGCAGGTTTTGAAGTAGACCCCATTTCCTGGTTTTCCTATAATTTGCTGAAGCCCCTGATGAAGCCTGATCAGATCCCTTGAAATGTTAAATTGCATTTCAAGGTAAGACTTTTGTGTCTGGACTGATTTATGTAAAAGGACTTCTTGCTTCATCAAAACTTATTCTTCAGGCGGCGGGAACAACACGGTCGGAACGAAATGAAACCGAAAAGCATAGGATTAGCGATAAAGTTGAAAGGGAGCCAGCAAGCAGGAATGCATGACTGAACTGGATGCCGGCTGCCCAGCCAGCGAGCAAGGCGCCAAAGGCTCCTAGCCCGTCCATCAATGTGAACGCAAATCCAAGGGTGGTCCCCTCACGGCTGCCTGTGAATTCGACCGCTGCGGCCAGGACAGAAGAGCGGATCCCTTCCAACACCCCGACTCCAACCAACATTACCAGGATGATGATCAACAGCAGCCCACTTTTTTCCAGAACCGGTATGGTGAATGCGCAGGCAGCTGATGTGGCGATGCCGAAAACGATCACCCTTCGTCTCCCAGCCTGGTCTGATAACCTTCCCATCAGAGGTTGCAGGAATGCTCCAAAAAGTACCATCATCCCAAAAGCCAGACCAGTCATACTGGAACTCAATCCGTGAAATTCTCTGAGGTAGAGAGGAATCATGCTCATCAATGCAACGAGCGACATATGGTAACTGCTGATCAGGGAAATGATCAGTATTCCCCTTTTTTGAGCCCAGTTTCTCCAAAGATGTTGGAAATTCTCTTTTGCAAATGCCTTGAGCGGGGTCTGTTCTGGGACCCAATTTCGGATCCGGAAAAAGAGTATACCGGCCAACAGTGGGGGAAGGACGATCCAGTGGATTGTTTCACGCCAGGTCATCGAAGCCAGTAGGAATCCTACAATGACTGGGCCTACTACGGCGGAAAGGGTGCCGCCTATCGCATGAAGCCCCAGGGCTTGACCCCGGTTTTGAGGTTCAGACTGAACCAGAATGGCAGTTGCCATAGGATGCCAGGCTGCATCACCACATCCTGCCAGTGCAAAAAGCAGAGCCAGTGACCAGAATTCTGGCGCCCATGAAGCAAGTAGATAACCCAATCCAACCCACCAAAAGGTTGTCATCAGGAAATTCCCTCGATTCCTGATGGAATCTGCAAGTAATCCTGAAGGCAAATACCCGAAAGCACTTCCAAGGCTGTGAAGGGTCAGCAAAAGCCCGACTTCCATAGGATTCAGGTCCATTTCCAACGCGATTGCTGGTGCCAGAACGACTACCGAACAGGGCACGATGTCGTTGGCAAAATGTCCTAATGAAAACGGGAAATAAAGCGATCTTCGTAAGATCTTCATACGATGCTTTGATATAACGGCAGATGTAAGGATGAACCCAGAACCAACTAGGAAGTTGGTAATTTCAGTAGGCCAGGGTCAGCACAAATTCATCAAAAAGCAGTTCCCGGATGGGCCAAGGGTCTCCTCCTGGAAGCTCCTCTTCAGGAAAAACTTCGTGGATTTTCTTGATCACTTCCATGCGCATCTCGTTTCGGCCTTCTTCAGAGTGCAGTTTTTTGGCAGTCAATCCAGGAAGGAAATCATTCATCATGTCTTTGATCAGGGGTATCCTGGCATTCAGGTAGAACTTAGCCGGTTCATTGCTCATCAGTAGTTGAAGTCCCACCCTGAGGTTGTACTTACCATCATTGAGCTTCACGGAAAAGGTCCCAAGTTCGAAGAAGACAGGGACTTCGACCGGTTCGAGGTCTTCCATCACTATCTCTTTTTTTTCAGGCTCTTCTTCGACAACCTCTTCTTCCCCTCCAAGAAGAAACACCGCAAGAACTGCGATGATGATCACTACTACTGCCGATGCGCCACCTATGATGATCAGTTTCTTCTTTTTAGGATCTAACCCCCCTTTTTTCTCCTCTTTTTTTTCTTCTTCTTTTTTTTCTTCTTCAGCCATGCTTCACGTTCCACGATAAATGAACCGTCAGGCTACACTTCCGTCAGAGACTTGGCAAGGCATCATCAGTCTTCTTTTTTTATATTTGGAGATTAATAAAGGATCCGATTCCCGATCAAATGATATGATCAGTATAAACATCTATATTAAATATATTCACCTCGCTAAGGGATACGGGTGTTGAAGAGACAACACCCGTAGAAATTTGAAAAGTGCCTAAAACTCGGATTAATTTTTGGGTTCAGTTTTGATGAATTCAAATGATACGGGAATTTTGTTCGGTTCTTGATCATTCAGATTCCATAGAAAGCCCATTGCGAATTCTTTCAAGATGGAATCCAGAACCGTCACCAGCATCAAATGCACGATTCATGGGGGAAGGATTGAGTTTTTGTATCTCACCTCCTGAAGCAAGAAACCGTAGAATGGCATCATTGATTTGATGACGGTCAGGTGATGGGAGAACGGTTATTTTTTGTTTCATTTCACCAAAAATCATGATTCATTTTCCGATGGGGATGTTAACAAAAATCGTGAGTATGAAGCCCTCAACAGCAGGGTTAAAATCATTATCATTAAGGACAGTATTGGTGGATTATCCATGACCTTCCTTTATGAATGTTTTGAAACATTAAGCAAAACCAAACCTGTTATATAGAGGTTCAGCTTTCTTAACATGAAAAAACCATTAGAAGGAGTGCCCCGGGGTTGAAAACCTACCAAGGCCTTGCAACAGATATAAAAAAATAAATTTATTGGGGAAAACAAAAAACAGTAAAACAGGGAGAAAAATCCTACAGCATTTAATATTTGAAACATGGCGCCTCCATGGAGCCTATTGAAGTATGATGATTCTTCATGAATCAGTTAAATAAGAACAAACCTGTGTTTGATCTTGATCAGAAAATCTCTATAAGTTCATTCTATGCACTTTCAGGTTGCATCGATGTACTCTGAATTATTTTACAAGAAGAAAAGGATGGGTAATTTTGGAGAAATGACTTCTCCAGGCTGGGTTTTTCATCCGACTTCCATGTCTGATTCAGAGATTAAAAATTAATTTAATATAGTTTTCTTAAAGCAATTGCAAACTTTTTTTTACACAGCATTAATATGGTTCAATCAATTATTTACTTGTATGAGATTGATGGGGTTTATTTTTTAAAAGCTTGTCGTTAAGCTTTGGCTGGCTATCGTGAGTGCCAGAGTAATGATCAGTCGGATTAAAATGCTAGAAAAAAATTTGAGAGCTTTAAGTAGTAGATGGTGTTTCAAGGACTATTTCACCTAATCAATAATTATGGAACTTAAATTAATTTATCCTGATTTGCCTTTCTGGCGTGCAGAAACCAGCCGTATCGCTCTTTTCATGGGCGGGATAGAATTTGAAGATTGTCGCCCTTCACGTGAAGAAATCAAACGCATGAAAACCGATGGAACTTTTCCTTTTGGTCAGTTTCCAATTCTTTTGGTGGATGGGGAAAAACTAGCACAGACAGCAGGTATTGCTCGGTTCTGCGGGAAACTGGCTGGGCTTTACCCCCGTAATGATGATTTTGCCGCAGCCAAGGTAGATGAGGTGATTGATCTCGCCACGGATATCACGCTTAAGATGCAGCCTGCTTTAAGGGAACAGAATCCTGAGATTCGTAACATCAAACGTACAGAACTTTCTCGTGAAATTCTACCCCGATGGTTGGGATTCATGGATCAGTTGCTCATTGATAATGGTAACACGGTTTTTTTTGTCGGGCCGTCTTTGACAGTGGGAGATCTTGCGGCCTGGAGGCTTTGTGGATGGATCCAAGGAGGAATCATCGATGGAATCCCACAAACTCAATTGGATGCCCATCCTGCACTGCTTCAGCATTATTTGAAGATTGGAAAGATGCAAAAAATTATCGAATGGATGAAAAGGCATTACAATTCGTGATTGATTCTTTTTGTTACGAAAACGAAAACTTTTCAAAAAAATAGCGAGGTTTTGGTGAGACAATCTTATGCAGGTTATGAAATTACCACGGAGTTCAGCGAAGCTGCAGAACATACGACTCATGGAATCGAATCCTTCGTCGAGTGGAGGATGGATTCCTTTGACTGGCTCGATCGTGCTCTCGAGACTGATCCGGATTGTGTGTTCGCATCGATGGTGAAAGGCCTTCTGCTCGTCACCGCCCGTTCGCAAAATTTTGCTCCTGTCATTTTGGAATGTATCGATCATGGAGAATCTCGGAAAGAGGAACTCGGGGAGCAGGAACGAATTTATTTGAAAGCCCTTAAGGCGATGTCAGAGTTCCAGATTTTTGAGGCCCTGGAAGCTTATGAATCCCTGCTCCGTTTTTATCCAAGGGACCTGATGGCGACAAGGTTTTTACAGGCCGAACTGTTTTGGATGGGAGAGTCACGTTGGATGCAAAGGGTGATGAAAAATTTGGAGCCGGATTGGAAACCTGAAATGTTCCAGAGCAGCTATTTTTACGCGGATTACTCCTTTGCCCATGAAGAAACGGGTTCCTATGAAATTGCGGAAAAATTTGGAAGGATGGCTGTGGAAATGGATCCTTCCAACGTCTGGGCAGCTCACGCAGTGGCTCATGTAATGGAAATGCAAAACCGCTCCAATGAAGGAGTGGCATGGCTTTCAAGTCTCTCTAAAAACTGGAATGAAAAAAATCAGATTGTCCATCATGCCTGGTGGCATCGCTGTCTTTTTCATCTAGAACGTGGTGAATCGCAAGAGGTGATGGAACTGCTTTCCCTTGAAGTACGGAATCCGGATTCTCTTAGGGTAAAACAGTTTCCGGATGCTTATGTCGATTTGCAGAATACCGCTTCATTATTGATGCGAATGGAACTGGCAGGTATTGAGGTAGGTGAAAACTGGTCAGAATTTGTTCCATTGGCTGAAAGCAGGATGGAGGATTACACCAACCCCTTCACCTCGATCCATGCCCTGATCATCTTCGCTAAATCCGGGTTGCATGACAAAGCCAAATCGCTGATCCTGAATATGCTGGCATTCACAGACCTTGATCATGGGCCTCTAGGAAGTACTTACCGTCAAGTGGTGATACCGTTAGCAGAGGCCTTCATGGCCTATGTGGAGGAACGTCCCAAGCAGGTTTTGGAAAAATTACTCCCAGTCCGTTTTATTCTCTACCGCATGGGTGGAAGCCATGCTCAAAGAGATCTGTTCTGGCAGTTGATATGCCGTTCAGCCCTTCAACTCGAAGAAAGGAGTCTACTGAAACAGTTGAATTCTGAAATCCAGGATTTTGGGTTTTCAATGTTGGAAAAGAGGAAGTCGTACAAAGGTGTGTTCTAAGTCCCGAAACCAATTAAGTCAGCATTTATTCCTTTTCCGCATCAAAGGCTTTGAGATTTCTCAGTCTTTCCAAAAGTAGTACATCTTCTGGAAAAGGTTTTTTGTCGATGGCCTTGAGGAAAGAATTCACGTCTTTCTCCAAAATTCCAATCGTATTGTCAGGAGAATATCCTTCACGGGCCCAATCGATGACTTCAAATTGGTTACCGAACCAGGTGCCCCCGGAGCTTTCTGACATGACTTCCAGAAGTTTTTCTGGAGAAACCTTCATCCGCGAGCATTCTTCCAGAACTCTGCGAATGGTAACCACACTCGATGAGGCAACATAGTTGTTGAGTACCTTCACACTCATACCGGCTCCAAGTTCTCCAAGTTGATGGATTTGTTGTCCCATGCATTCAAATAATGGATTCCAATCTTCCAGCAGGGTTGAGGGCCCTCCAAGCATGAAGGTTAGATTGCCACTGCGTGCGGAATGGGGAGCCCCGGACATCGGTGCGTCGACCAGGAGAGTTTCCCCAGGTAAAAGTTCTTTCATTTTATGGACGAAACCAGGAGAGACGGTTGAAGAGATGATGAGTCCTTGAGGTCGTTTCTCATGTTTGAAAATTGCCTGGTTTCCAAAACAGAGTTCAAGGTTTTGTTCTTCATCCCGGACCACGGAGAGGATCAGATCACAGGATTGTGCAAATTGATCAGGGTTGAATTCTAAAGGTATTGGGCCGTCAAGATGTTTTTGGACGATGTCATGACCGAGTATCTTGAAACCCGCCTGGTGGAGTCGACAGGCCATTGGGAAACCCATCTGCCCCAGTCCGGCAACTCCAATTGTTTTTTGATGCAGAAAGGGGTTCTCCGGTTTCTTTAAAGCAGAAGCGTTTGTTGCCCGGAGAGGGATTTTCACCGGAAAAGATAAATCAACAACGCAACCACTGCCAATCCAACGAGCAGAAGGGTCATCGTGTCCCAGGCACCTTCTTTCTGTTCCGGCTCTTCAAAGGAAGGCTGAACGGGTGGTTCTTCAGGGAGTGCTTTTTCTGGCTCGGAATTTGGCTCAACCGTTTCGTTGACGGTTTCGACTTCAGGAGGAGAGGGAAAAAGTTCACCCTGACGTTGTTCGTTTTCTTCCTCCACTTCCGGAGCAGGAACCTCGACGGCTTCAGGTTCTGGAGTTTCAAGCCATTCTAAAAGGGTGGCTTTGCGTGCACGGTTGATTTCAGTCCGAGTCGCTACTTCGCGCTCTCGGGCGATTTCCTTTAGTTCAGCTACGGTTTTTCCTGAAAGATCGGACATCGGAACTCAGGCTTAAAAAGTATGATTAATATAAACTACAGGATGTTTTTTTTATTTATCCTGAATTTTTTAGATTCCTGATCCTATCTCAATTCGAATATCCCTGTCAAATGCTGTATCTAGGGGAATGGAGATGGTTTGGAAATTTCATTGTTCAGCAGTACTCCAACAAGAATAGTTTTGTTTGAGCCATCGATAGGTTTTTTCCTGAAATAAGGAGTTATTTTTTTAAACAAGATCTCAGAATAATTTAAGTCCTTCATAAAGAACTAATGGATTCGTTGGACTCTAAGGACGATTCTCCTCAAACCCACCACTTCCGCTGGTTGATGCTGGGCGGAGTCTGGCTGATATATTTTTGTTTCGGCCTGACGGTGACCAGTCTTGCTCCGTTGGTACGTCCCGTGACCCGTGATCTTGAGATGAGTTACTCAGAGATGGGAAGTGTGCTTGGAGCTTGGCAACTGATATACATCTTGACGGCCCTTCCCTGCGGAGCTTTGGTGGATCGGATTGGACTCCGTCGTTCTCTGTTGATCTGTTCCATTGTGATGGGGATGTCTTTCACTCTGCGTGCTTTTGCAGTAGATCACATGACACTTTTTCTCTCAGTCGCACTGTTTGGTTTTGGTGGCCCTTTGGTTTCCATAGGAGCACCTAAACTGATCAGTCTCTGGTTTATGGGAAGAGAAAGGGGGCTGGCAATGGGAATATATGTTACTGGACCTGCCTTTGGGGGCATCACCTCACTTTCCCTGACGAACTCGGTGATGATGCCCTGGCTGGATGGAGCATGGCGTGATGTGGTCTTGGTCTATGGGATTATTGTTTTTCTCAGCGGCCTGGCCTGGTTTCTGATCAGCAGGAATCCGGTCAGTCTTAAACTTGAGACCCTCCAGCGTAGACAACCAAGACCGGCCCAGTTGAAGGTCTTTGCCGAACTCTTTTCCCTGGCTCCGGTGAAAATCCTGCTGCTGCTCAGCATCGGCACCTTTCTCTACAATCATGGTCTAAACAACTGGATGCATGAAATCCTGCAAACTCATGGGATGGAAGCGGATCTTGCCGGATACTGGGCATCCCTGCCCACCCTGATCGGAATCCTGGGAGCGTTGACCATCCCCAGACTGGCTCTGCCACGGCGCCGGATCTGGATCTTGGTCCTGCTCTTCAGCGCTGCCGGAAGTTCGGCACTGCTGCTTCAATCGGATCAGACCCTATGGGTTCTGCTGGGACTGATTCTCAAAGGCATTACCCAGGGGTCCATGATGACGATCCTGCTTTTGGTGTTGATGGAAATCCCTGAAGTCGGATCACGTCATACAGGATCTGCCGGAGGGATGTTTTTTGCGGCTGCGGAAATTGGCGGAGTGTTGGGGCCGTTCAGTCTTGGAGTATTTTCTGATCAGACAGGAAGTTTCAACTCTGCATTGATGATGCTGGCAATGGTCTGCATGATGCTGGTTCTACTGACGATTTATCTCAGGTCGATGCTGGATCGTGAAGGTGGAGTTTGTGAAAAGAATATTGACTGATCATTGAGGTACATGAAAAGTGAGGGAGGCCCAATAACTGGTCCAGAACTCACCACGGTTAAATGCTCCTTCCATCATGTGGACGGCATTGACAAGGTATTCCCCTGGAGCCTGAAGGTGGATGTTCACCTTTCCTTGGTCATTCGTAAGGTATTCGGTTTCCATCATTTTTCCCTGCTTATGAAAAACTCTGACTAGGAGACCTCCGATTCCAGACCCATTCCAGAGCAACTGCAGTTCACCAAATGGTTTTTTGAGATCGTAGGGATCGAACGATGCCACCATTTCCAGCGGCATACCCGTAAAAAAATCTCTAAATTCTGATTTCCCGTTCACCTGGATCAAGCTTTTTGCGCAACGAACGTAAGTTTCGCTGAAGCTCTTTTCAGGGTAGCTCTGCTCTTTATGTTGTTTGAGGATGGAGAGAAGTCCTTCACGTTTCAAAAACTTTTCAAATTTCTCCATTGTTGAATAATACACCGTGTCCGGAGTCGAGTGGTAGAGTAGCAGATTCAGTCCTGGTTGGATTAACTTGGCTTTAAAGGCGGGAAGATCCCCATCATGCCCTTCAACAGGAACACTGAGGTTGAAGGAATGGAGCTCAAAACGAGAAAACCAGTCCCTGATAAAAGGGCTGGCATCACCCTTGAAATGTTGTCCAACTTTGATTTGTGCCGTCAACGTTTCATCCTGTTCAAGAATCCAGCGTTCCGGTTCAATCCAGAATTCATGAGCAAAAACGTAGCGAGTATTCAGAAAAAGCCCGAAGGAGATGAACAAAATCAGTATGAATGCCCTGAAAACCGATCCTCTGTAGAAGATGATTGATTTTCGAAAAAAACGCATGGTTGGAGTATTCGTTTTATGGAATATTTTGTTTTTTTTCATCACCTTTGTTGCAGAGGCACACCGGATTCGTCCGGCCATCACTTCTCTTTATCCCCAAACGGGAAAAAGCATAAGGACGGAAATCCAAGTCAACCTTGAAGCGTTGATCGCAGGGATTGGAATGGAACATCAGGACACGGATGATTCTGCAGTATCAGTGGAATACAACAGATTGCGTGCCATGCCTTCTGCTGAACTGCAACAGGTCTTCCAGGGATTTGCCAGTAAATTCATGATGCAGATGGAAATCCGTCTGGACGGACGACCTGCAGCAGAAGGGCTTGTGCAAGTGGTCATTGCGGAACAAGAAGATCTGGAATTGGCAAGATCCAGTGTGATCGTCCTTGAGCTTCCTGTTTCCAGCGGAACATCAAGACTGGACTGGAAGATGAGTCCAGAATTCGGTGATCATGTCATCCGTCTCATGAATCGGGAAGGCGAAGTGGTTGCCACCCAGTGGGTCAGGAACGGTGAGCGAAGTCCGCCAGTTAGCCTGGAAGGGCTGTCACAGGGTGATTTCCTGTCGCGATTCCTAGGATATATGAAAATCGGTTTCACTCATATTTTGCCCAAGGGACTGGATCACATTCTCTTCGTACTAGGCTTGTTTCTATTAAGTGCACGTTGGAAACCCCTTCTGATTCAGGTGACCAGTTTTACTGTGGCGCATACGGCAACTCTCTCCCTCAGCATGTATGGTATCGCTTCTGTACCAACCATAATTGTTGAACCCTTGATTGCTTTGTCCATTGTCTATGTCGGTCTTGAAAATGTGATGACCAAGGAACTCAAACACTGGCGTCCTTTCTTGGTGTTTCTTTTCGGGTTGCTTCACGGACTGGGCTTTGCAGGAGTATTGGGAGAGATCGGCATTCCGGAGCCATTTTTTCTGGAAAGCCTGATTGCTTTCAATCTGGGAGTGGAATTGGGACAACTGGTAGTGATAGGAATTGCCTATCTGCTGGTTGGATGGATTTTCAGCAGACGATCATGGTATCGGATGGCAGTGGTCATTCCCGGATCCCTCACAATTTCCCTGATTGGCGTATGGTGGGTTTATGAGCGGGTGGTACTTAGTTAGTCCGGTTTCTTCCAAACCTGGAAAAGGAAAGCCTATCCAAAAAACATTCATGCTTTTTTTCTTCCTGGCTTTGTTACCTGGTTTAGGCTTTGCCGAATGTTCTAAAGAAAATCGGGAAAAGGCAGTAAGTTCGGGGATCGATCCAAAAGTCGTGAAAATTCTTTGTGGAGATTCCCTCGAAGAAGATTATGTTTTCGAAGTCAAGCCACCTCAAAAAAAGAAAAACCTTATAAAAAATCAAAAGACCGCAGATGAGGTTGAAGATTCTCAAACCCCTGTTCTGAATTCTTTGGATCTGCCACTCAAGTTTCCTGAAGGCCCACCTACATGTGAGCAGGAGAAGGTGGCTAGGATGATTGCCCGAGGATTTTCCGACCGCTTAATCCGGTCGATTTGTGGAGAGGGAGTGATTCCGGAAAAGCCTGAAAAAGATTTAGGAATTCCGCGTCATGGCTATGCCTGTCTTGATTCAACACTATACAATCCCTTGAAAGATGAGATTTGTCTTCAGAGTAAATCCGGAAACTGAATCATGGTTAGAAACCATTCAGTCGACGGATAAAGCCGCCGTGCCCCTAATTCATTTAAGTCTCAATTGCTCAAGGCATGCATAAGAATACTGAAATAAACCAGGTCATGAGAATTCCAATCTTCCTTAAGGTTTACCAGTAAAAACTAAGGGCAATTTTCGCTTCTTGGGTGTCATCAATTTGGTCGTTTTCTAGTCTGAGGTCCCAGTTTTGCGCAAGAGTCCAACGCTGATGAATCGAAGTTTTGCCATAATCCAGCAAAGGCCCTGAATAACTTCGGATCCATCCACCCTCCAACCTCATTTTCCATCCGTCCAGAGGTTCCCAGAGCATTCCGAGATGCGGTGCCAGCCCCCAACTCGTATGGGACCAGGTGTATTTTTCTGTTTTTGTAAAAAAATCGAGAAAGACATATCCCCTATCATGTCTACGTAGTGGGAATGAGACTCCAGGCCCTCCCTGCAGACTGAATTGGAGGCATTCAAGGCAGTCGAAACGATTCCTGTCCCAACCAGACTTGACCCTCCAGGATAGAGAATGGTCTCCTGGAATGCCAGTGAGGTTTCCTGCAAGATTTTGGATGCTAAACAGGGTCAGAGAATCAAGAATGGTGGAATCTTCCCTGAAATGAAGACGCAGGTCCAGAGTTACCAATTCGGCATTGGGTAGATGTCCGGCTTCGTCTCCCAACAGATCATGGTGCGTGATCCATACCCCAAGCTCCAGTGCAGGAGTAAATTCCGGATTAAAAACTGTGCCCAGACGGAAACGGATGGGACGGGTTCCCAGAGAAGGATCAGGAGGACCGGCAGTGGCTGGAGGCGATTCCAAAATTGGCAGTTTACTCCGTCGCAAAAGAATCCTTCCACGAAGTGTTGCCGTCTCTCCCTCGAATTTCCCTTCATGGATGTACTGCAGGTAGTCGATCCAGGCGTCAAGAATTCTTGCCTGGCTTTTACCAGTTCTTTGGAGTAGTTCTGGATTTTCCAGATTGGTTTGTCCCCGAACCAAGCGATGGAGCCACTCCTTTTCTTCCTCATCGAGTTTCTGAACACTGGCCTGCAATCGTCT
>PVBE011183710.1_pt1 | contig 24268 bp, 25 predicted proteins | sample 1631181 | NCBI WGS metagenome assembly PVBE01 (sample SAMN08397723, study PRJNA350692) | Marine metagenome, whole genome shotgun sequencing project. | isolation source: water | place: Pacific Ocean | collected 2012-04 | reverse complement strand
GCGGTCCACTTTTAGACCGCCCCGGCCGGAATATCCGACCGCCTCAGTGGGACAGTTTTACACCGCCGTTTACAAGAGAGGATGGGAGAGCGCATTCGCCGATGTGCGGACCTAAAATGTGACCGCTATTTTGTTGCCTCTAAGCGCCAGACCTTTTGCAGTCCTCGTTGCTCCCAACGCCTCAGGACAGCTCGATATCGCAAAGAGCACAGCGAGAAGGCATCTGATATGCGCCATGCGGCCTACCGCCGGAAAAAGACAAAAGAGAGCGGCAACCCAAACCTAAAGATTGAGAGGCGCAAGCGGAAAAAAGAAAAGTGACCGATTCCGTCAATTCTGAAAATTCGATTCTCTGTCAGAGCGGGTTCCCACGAGAGATCCCCCCGCCGCCCGATTTCGGGGGGTGGGGGTCCGAAAAGAGGGGGGGGATAAGCCTCTCGCATTGAAGGCCGACAGCATTAAACGAGGAGAAAGTCCATGAGCGTTGTGAAAGTGAAAACCGGTTATCAGGTGCGTTGGTATGACGCGGACGGGCGATTCCGAAAGCGGACCGTCCGGGGAATCACGCGGGAGAAAGCGGTCCGGATCGAGCGGGACATCCTCTCCAAGCGGGACCGGGGCGAACCCCAGGTCAACGAACGCAACGCCCTCACCTTCGCGGCCTTTTCCGCAACGTGGGAGGACGAACGCCGGTCCGGGTGGAAAGCCTCCACCCTCCAGCAATATCAACAGGTGTTGCGCTCCCAGCTACTCCCCGATTTCGGCGAGCGCCGGGTCAGCAACATCACGGAGGGCCAAATCAGGCGGTTCATCACCAGGTTGCAGGATGAGGGATTATCCGCAAGGCGAACGAACCTGTCCCTGTTGGTCCTGAAAATGATTCTCAGGGCCGCCTATCGACGCCGCTTGATTCGGGAGGAACCCTACATCGGGATTCGGTCGCTTCCTGAACCCCGGACCGAAGTCGATCCCCTGGACCCGGAAGAAGTGGAAGCCTTCCTTTCCACCTGCCCCCCTTACTGGCAACCGTACTTCACCGTTTCCTTTTGGACCGGGGCGCGCCCGGGCGAGCTTGCCGCGTTGAGGTGGGGTGCCGTGGATTGGGTGAACGGGAAATTCAGGATACGGGCGGGCCGGTACAGGGGAGTGGAGGGACCGCCGAAAACAGCCTCAAGTATCCGGGACGTGGACATGCTCCCCCCGGTGGCGGAGGCCCTGAAGGCTCAGAAGGCCCAACAGGCCGCCCGGAGAATCCAGGCGGGAGGAGGTGCGCCGGAACGGGGCGAGGATTATGTGTTCACCGGACGAAACGGGGGGCTTTTGAACGTCAACCATATTCGGGAATGAGTTTGGTATCCGACGCTCGCCAAGGCGGGGCTTCGCCGACGCACCATGTACCAGACCCGGCACAGCTTCGCCAGCAACGCCCTTGACGCCGGAGAGGCCCCCTCCTGGGTGTCGACCATGTTGGGCCACATCTCACTCTCACCGGAGATTCTTTTCAAGGTGTACAGCCGGTACATCCCGAACAGAACCCGGAGGGATGGAAGCGCGTTTGCTTCAAGGATGGTGGGGAAGGAAGAATCAATTCAATCGGCTGAATCTATGCGGTGATTCCAGAATCCGAATCCTAAAAATCAACCGACCAGGGGGCAAGCCCCCTGGACCCCCTAAAGGGTAAAATGGCAGAAAGGGCAAAGGGTAATCAAGGAGCCTTGGTGCAACGAAAACCCACGTTGCCGATCCTGAGGCCCGATAGGTTCCTGCCCCGGGACGCCGCGCGGAAGTTCGTTGGATTGATGCTGTACCACGAGCCGCCGCGAACCACGCGCCAGCTGCCGGAGGCTGGACCCTTCGGATTGCGGGAGGGCGCGTTCTGGTAGTAGTCCTTTGCGTACCAGTCACCCACCCACTGCCACACGTTCCCCGACATGTCCACAGCCCCATAAGGGCTCCGGTGAGTGTTGTACGTCCGGTCAGCGGGGTGAGTCTTGTCGCCGCTGTTTTTATCCCAAATCACCTTCGAGGAGTCCCACTGATTCCCCCAGGGGTACTTCCGACCGTCCAAGCCACGCGCGGCTTTCTCCCACTCCGCCTCGGTCGGAAGACGCTTCCCCACCGACTTGCAATAATCACGACCCTGAGTCCACGTCACCCCCACCACCGGCTGGCTGGCCCCGTTGAAATTCGAACCGAAATCTTTCTTCGGTCTTCCGAACCTCCGGAACCGGGCGTTCGTCACCGGATACTTGTCGATGAAAAACTCATCCAGGTAAACCCGGCGGCGCGGCTTCTCGCCATCGCTCCCACTCTCGCTCCCCATGATGAACCAACCCGCCGGGACCTTGACCATACCGGGAGGGATTGGCTCGACGACGAGGACGGCCATGAGGTGGTTGGGCTGCCGGACGGAGATGTTCAGCTTCCGCTCGAACTTCTTGTACCCCGGCTTCATAACGCGGACCACCCTCGGCCCGCCCGGCACTGAGGCAATCAAAGGCGTCTGCCCGACCTTTTTCCCGTCCACGAAGACATCCGCCTCCAAAGGCTCGGAGACGACCTTCAACCGGCCTTGGAGAACCTCCAGCTTGAGCTTCGCACGGTTGATCATTCCCCGCCGGACGCTCACGGTCGTCGAAGCCACCATGTAATCGCCCTTCCGGGTGTCCACGCGCCGGTCCCCCGTCAAAATCCCCTCTAGAAGCACCGGCGTCTCTTTCCCCGTGTCCCGGCCGTCGATGAAAACCCGCGCGCCGATGGGATCGGAGCTGACGTACAGGTCGGCCTTGCCCTTCGGCAAGGAAGCGACGGGAGGCGGGACCGGTGGAGGCGGTTTCACGGTGACGGAAGGGGCCGGTGGAGACGGCGCGGCAGGCGGACGATCTCCGATTCCGGGAGCGTTGAAGACAAACTGCCCGACGCCGTCCATCGTCCCGAAGAAGGGCGTCTGCCGGCTGCTCGACGAGGCGATCACCCGACCCTGGACGAACGCCGCCACCTCCATTGCCGTGAGAACGCCGTCCCGGGGTGAGTTGTCCGCCTCGCCCTCCATCGCCTCTAGGAGCCGCCGGGTGAAAAGACCGTGGCCCCCTTCCTCCAGAACCGGCTGGTCCCGCTCGCCCGCCGTCAGTATCTGCCGCAGACGGCCCCGGGTCAGGTAAGCCGCGTGTCCACACGCTTTTCTGCCCGAGGCACGCTTCTTGCCGCCAAAAGGCCCGAGAAGCAGGTGTCCACGGCGAAGAAGACGTGCTTCGCCTTGAGAAGAGAAGCCATGTCCTTCACCTCGCTCATCGGCATGGCCGTCCCCACAATGTTCGCCGGGTCGGCCCCCACGGGAAGCAGGTACCCCATCGCCCCGCCCCCTGGCCGGTCGAGCGTCAAGCCGTGCGCCGCGAAGAAGATGAACACCCGGTCTTGCCCCTGTGTCCTTGTAATCAGGGTGTTGAACGCCGTCCGGATGGCCCGCGCCGTGGCCCCGTCGTCGAGAAGGGTGATGATGTTCTTTTTGGGGAAGCCGATCTTCCGAAGGGCGGTCGTGACGCTCTTTGCGTCGTTGACGGCGTAATGGAGGCGCAGGGCCGGTTTCCGGTACCGGTTGATCCCGACAACGATGGCCCAGGAGTCGCCGTAGGGGGAGGAGCCGGGGTTTGCGGGCGTGGCTGGCACGACGCCGATAGAGCGCTTGCCCGAGACCTCGACGAGCGACTTGAAGACCCAGCCCTCCTGGCCGGTCTCCAGCAGGATCTTGAACCAGTCGCCCTGCCGCGCTTCGGTGTCGTACTTCTGGCCGCGACGGACCTTGCCGATCACCTCATACGTGTCGCCCGGACCCGAGCGGACGTTTCCGCGTCTGACCTGGACGGTCAGCGTCTGGGCGTACAGGGTGGATGTAAGGAGAAGCGCAGCCAGACCGGCAAGAAGGATGGTCCGCCAAGCTGGACTCATAGCTGGCCCTCCGTAGCTCATTGGATGTGGGGATAAGGGAATTGATCCATGACAGAGAAAAAGTTACCACATTCTGGGGTTGGGAAGGATGAGAATATCACCCAAAAAAGGCTTGCCGTACTCCCGATTTACTCCCGTCAGCCAGCCCCACCCTCCTAACTATCTGGAAAATAACAAGTTATATTTCAATGGTGCCGAAGGGGGGACTCGAACCCCCACGGGCTTACGCCCACCACCCCCTCAAGATGGCGTGTCTACCGGTTCCACCACTTCGGCGCCGCGATGCGAGGCTTTTCTTTTCAAGCTCGGAAAATTCAACCCGAGAATTTACATCCCGCCCAAAGGCCTGTCAAACCGGGGCGAATTTCGAGCGCTCATTCCCCTTGAAGCTTCGGATTCAGGGCGTCCCGAAGGCCCTCCCCGAACAGGTTGAACGCCAGAACGACCACCAGGATGGCGATCCCCGGCACGAAGGTCAGCCAGGGCGCGTCGAAGAGGTAATTCTTCCCGGACGACAGGATGTTCCCCCACGTGGCGTCCGGGGGGGGGACGCCGAACCCGAGAAACGACAGGCCGGCCTCGGTGAGGATGGCCGACGCGATCCCGAGGGTTGCCGAGACCAAGACCGGGCCCATCGAGTTGGGCAGGAGGTGGCGGAACACCAGCCGGACCGCCCCCGCGCCGAGGGATTGCGCCGCCAAAACAAACTCCCGCTCACGGAGAGAGAGGATCTCCGCCCGGACGAACCGCGCCGGCCCCACCCAGCCGGTGATCCCGATGACGATCATGATGTTCCAGATGCTCGGTGAAAGCACGGCAATCACCGTCAGGATCAGGAAGAAGGTCGGAAAGCTGATCTGGATGTCCACCAGCGTCAGGAACAGGGTGTCCACCCAGCGCCACCGCTGCCCCAGGTAACCGGCCATGCCTCCCATCGTCACGCCCAGAAAGATGGCGATCCCCACTGAGACGAACCCCACGGCCAGGGAGACCTTCGCCCCTTCCAGCATCCGGGCGAACACGTCCCGGCCCAATTCGTCCGTGCCGAACGGATAGACGCCCAAGATGGGAAGATCGGCGGCCGGAATCACGTCCGCCGAAGGCCGCGAAAGTGGAGGCTTCAGTTTGTCCGGCAGCCGGACGGTCGTCGGGTTGAAAAGGGGCGAGGGGCCGTAGGTCCCGAGCCAGCCAAGGAAGGCCGCTACGAAAAACAGGAACAGGACTCCCATCCCCCCCATCGCCAGACGGTTTCCCTTGAAGACTTGCCACACCCGGGCGGAGGGCTTGTCGATTCGGGCGGGAATCGCCGCGTCGGCTGTCGTCGCCATAGCCATCAGCTTCCCCAAAACTTTCTTTACAACTTGATGCGGGGATCGACCCACAGATAGAGCAGGTCCGAAACGAACGTCCCCGCAAGCGTCAGAACGGCCGCAACGAAATTAAGACTGACGATGATGGGATAATCCCGGGCCAGAATCGCCTCAAATCCCATCCGTCCCATCCCCGGCCAGGCGAAGATGGTCTCGATGATCACCGACCCGCCGATCAGGCCCGGCAGAATCAGGCCGAACATTGTGACGAAGGGAAGCAGGGCGTTCCGCAGGGCGTGGACGTAATAGACCTTTTCGCCGGTGAGCCCCTTGGCCTGGGCCGTCCTGACGTAATCCTGGCTCATCACCTCGATCATCTGCGCCCGGACGTACCGGGCCAGGACGGCGATCCCGGCCGTCGCGCCCAGAAACGAGGGCAAGACCAGGTGCCACACGCGATCCATCCCCGAGAAGAGAAATCCCACGCCCTCGCGCCCGAACGTCCGAAGCCCGAGGACCGGGACGTGGAACGTGTTCACGACGAAAATGATGAGCAGGTACGCCAGAAAGAAACCGGGAAGGGAGATCAGGGCGAAGGAGAAAAACGTCGTCGCCCGGTCGAACCCTCCCCCTCGCGCGAGGGCGGAGCTGATCCCGAGGGGAAACGCCAGGCACCAGGTGAGGATTGTCCCCACAATGAAAAGCGGCAGGCTGTTCAGAAACCGTTGGAAGATTTTCCCGAGGACCGGCTGGTTGTCCTTGAAAGCGACCAGTTCGCCCGTTAAGAGCTTCCGGTAAAAGCGCAGGTACTGGATGTGGAGCGGCTGGTCCAAACCGAAGGCGATCCGGTAGCGCACCAGGTCCTCTTTCGTGAATCGCGGGTTGAGCGGGTCAATCTGGCTCGGCTCCCCCGGCGCCAGATGAATGATGACGAACGAGATCACCGAGATGAAGAACAGCGTGACGAGCTTGTTGAATCCGCTTCGGATGAGATAGGCGATCACGCCCGATTTCTCCGGTCGCTGTTACGTCTGAAACCGCGGAACCTGGGGGCGCTTGATCCAGCGGTTGAAGTCGAAGGTGTAACTCCCCGTCTTCGTGGGGGTGATTTTCTTAATCTTGCCGTTCTCTTGGATGACGATCTTCCGGTCCAAAAGGCCGGTCCACTTCCGGACGAAAAGAAAGGTGTAAGGCTGATCGTCATAAATGATCCGGTGGAGGCGGTGGGTGTACCCGACCTGTTTCGCGAGGTCGTACTCCCTCCGGATCTTGATGATAAGGTCGTCCGCCTCGGGGTTTCTGTACCCGACGAAATTCAACTGGAATTTTCCCGTTTGGCTGGAGTGCCAGATCTGGTACAGGTCGGGCTCGATTCCCATCGACCAGCCGAGGACCACGGCGTCGAAATTAAGCTGGTTGACCCGTTTTTGGATAAAAACGGACCACTCCAGGACATCGGTCCTGACCTTGATCCCCAGTTTTTTCCACGCGTTTTGCGCAATCGTCAATATGGCCTTCCGCTGCTCATTGCCCTGATTGGTGATGAGGGTGAACTCGAAGGGCTTCCCGTCTTTCATGAGCCGTCCGTCCACTTTGCGCCACCCGGCTTCTCCCAAAAGCCGGAGGCCCCCCTCGGGGTCGTAGGGGATCGGCTTGATTTTGTGGTTGTAAAAGTTGGTCTGCTTCACGAAGGGCCCGGTGATCGACTCCGCCTGATCGTACAGGACGTACTTCTTGATCTCGTCCACGTTGATCGCCATGCCCAGGGCCCGGCGAACCCGGCGGTCCTTGAAGAGGAGGCGGCGCATATTGTAACCGATGTAGGAATAACCGAACGATAGACCGGAATAGCTTTGATAATTCGGGTCCCTCTTCAACCGCGCCACTTGATGCGGTTCGATGCTATAGGCGTCCACAGTCCCCGCGTAAAAGGACATCTCCAAACCGAGCTTATCGGGCAGAATTCGGAAGACATACTCCTTGTAGTTGGGCGGTCCCTCCCAATATTTCTTGTTCCGGACGAGCCGGACGAACTCGTCCGATCTCCACTCGGCGAATATGAACGGCCCCACGCCGACCGGGCGCCGGTTGAAGTCGCTGTCGCGCATCGTGAACTTGGCCGGGTCCTTGCCCCGTTCCCTGGCCTCGCGCGCGAGCGCGCTCCGGTTCAGAAGATGCTCGGGGAGCATCCCCATCCCCCACGTCCCGAACGCGGGGGAATACAGCCGCTTGTAGACGATGCGCACCGTCCGCCGGTCCAGGACCTCGACGGATTTCACCGGCTCGTAATCGGGGGTGCGGGGCGAGAGGTTCCGGGGGTCCACGATGGATTCGTACGTGAACTTCACGTCCCCGGCGTCGAACTCGTGGCCGTCCTGGAAGAACACACCCTTCCGCAGGTGGAAGATGATGACCGGGTTGTGCTCGGCGGGGGGGAGGACGGACCGCGCGTACCGGCGGACCGCCTCCTCCGGCCCATCGATGAATTTCTCCGGCCTCAGCCCCTTGACGTACTCCTTCCCGAGGACCCCGGCCAGCTTGTCGAAGAACTCCTGGTCCACCTTGCGCAGGGTGATCTTGACGCGGGCGGGGCGGGAGATCTTGAGCTCGGCGCGCCCCGGCTTCCCGCCGGGCTTCTCCGGGGGCGTCCGGACAGTCCGGGTCTCCGTCCCGGGCGGGAGGACCTCCACCTTCTGGACGTTCCCGGCCCACTTCGGACTTCCAGCCGCCCGCGCGGATTCGATTCGCTTCGCAATCGCTTCGGCTGTGGCGTCCTCGCCCCCGGACAGCGAGAGGGCGGGGTCGGCCAGGAGGTAGGCTTCTTCGAAGAGCTCCCAACGCGCGGCGAGACGGCCCCGGAAGCTGAGGTCGCGGTCCCGGTCGATCAGGCCCTCGAAGATGAGGTTGTTGATCGTGCTGCTGGCGGAGTCGGCGCTGAGGATGGGGTTCAGAATTGCGGCGTCGCCGATGGAGCCTTCGATGTACTGGGTGAGCCGCTTTGGGTTTCCCTTGCTCGGGTCATCGTACGTTGGGACCCAAAAGAACGACTGGAGCAGAATGAGGATGACCGCGATGGGAACGAAGAGGAGAACCCGTTTCACCCACATCCAGGATTCGCTCCCTTCCTACGGGACGGAACGCACGAAAAGGGGGAGAATCCCTGGGACCCCTCGGCTCATCGGGTCTCACTTCTTTTCCGGGGGAGGCTTATCCGCCCGCCCCGGCGTCGCGGTGGGCCGGGCCGCCGCGGGCGGCTTTTCGCCGATGACCGATCCGCCCTCGCGTTTGGACAGGTACGGGGTGGCGAGCGCGAGCGAGGTCAGGATGAACATGACGGCGCCGGCCGTTGTCAGCTTGCTGAGAAAGCTCCCCGCCCCCCGGGCGCCGAACATCGTATCGCTCGCCCCTCCGAAGGCCGCGCCCAAGGAGGCGCCCTTGCCGGTCTGGAGCAACACGACCAGGATCAGAAAAAGACTCACGATCACATGCAAGCCGACCAAGACCACGCGCAACAAGTCAGGCGTCACCGTTGACTTCTCCTTCAACTCCCCGGATAGCGAACGATGGGGAGGAACGTCTCCACCTTGAGCGAGGCCCCGCCGACCAAAGCGCCGTCCACGTCCGGCTGGGCCATGAGGGATCCGATATTCTCCGGGCTCACACTCCCCCCATATTGTATCCGAACTTCCTTCGCCGCAACCGCGTCGATCCCGGCGGCGAGCGTCGCCCGAATGGACGCGTGCATCTCCTGGGCCTGCTCGGGCGAGGCGGTCTCGCCCGTTCCGATGGCCCAGACGGGCTCGTAGGCGATGACCATGCGCCGGAGTCCGGCCGCGTCCACCCCCTTCAGGCACCCGGAAAGCTGCCGCTCCACGACCGATTCCGCCCGGTTCCCTTTCCGCGCCGAGGCCGATTCCCCGACGCACAAAATGGGGGTCAGCCCGGCCTTCAGGCAGGTGTGGACTTTGCGGTTGATCAGGTCGTCCGATTCCCCCAGGAGCCCGCGCCGCTCCGAATGGCCGAGGATGACGTACGTGCACCCGGCGTCTAGGAGCATGCCCGGCGAGACCACGCCGGTGAACGCGCCTTTTTCCTCCCAGCCGCCGTCCTGGGCGCCCAGGGCGACAGGGGCGCCGGCGATGGCCCGCCCGATTCGTTCCAGATAAGGAAAGGGCGGCGCGATGACCACGTCCACGCCGGCCGGAACGGATCCCTTCAGGGATTCGGCCACCGCGGAGGCCAGGGCCTCTCCCTCCGCCCCGCGGGTGTTCATTTTCCAGTTGCCGGCGATGACCGCCCGCCGCGCCTCAGTCATCTTCCGCCGCCTCCTTCAACGCCGCCACGCCGGGGAGCTCTTTGCCTTCGAGCCATTCCAGGAACGCCCCGCCCCCGGTGGAGATGAAGGACACCTTGTCCGCCGCGCCGGCACGTTGGATGGCCGCGACCGAGTCGCCGCCCCCGATGATCGTTGTGGCGTCCGAAGCGGCGACGCATTCCGCCAGGGCGTAGGTCCCGCGGCTGAACGCCTCCATCTCGAATACGCCCACGGGGCCGTTCCAGACGATGGTCCGTGCGTCCGCCAGGGCCTGTTGGAAGCGATCCACCGTCTTCGGGCCGACGTCGAGCCCCATCCAGGACCCGGGGCATTCATCGAGACCGACGGTTCGGTGGTCCGCGTCGGCCGCGAACCGCTCCGCCGCCACGCAATCGATCGGCAGGATAATTTCGCAGCCCTTTTCTTCCGAAGCGCGGAGAAGCCTGCCGGCGGTCTCGACCCAGTCGTCTTCCACCAGGGATTCGCCCACCGTCCGTCCCTCGGCCTTCAGAAAGGTGAAGGCCATCGCCCCGCCGATCAGGATGCGATCGACGCGATCCATCAGGGATTCGATCACGGCCAGCTTGTCCGAGACCTTGGCGCCGCCGAGGATCGCCGCCACGGGCCGCTCGGGGTCCTCCATCAGTCTTCCCAGGACGTCGAGCTCTCGGTCGAGCAGCAGCCCCGCCGCCGCGGGACGAAGGAACTTGACGATGCGCGCCACGGACGCGTGCGCCCTGTGGGAGCAGCCGAAGGCGTCGTTGACGTAGACATCGGCCGGGGATGCGAGCGCCCGCGCAAACTCCTCGTCGTTCTCTTCCTCGCCGGAGTGGAAACGCAGGTTTTCGAGCATGAGGAAGGCCCCCGGTTGAATGTCCCGGGCGAGGGCGGCCGCTTCGGGGCCGACGCAGTCCGGCGCCAAAGGCACATCCTGTCCCAAAATCCCGGCCAGATGTTCCGCGATCGGGGCCAGGCCGTAAGCCGGATTGCGCACTCCTTTCGGGCGGCCCAGGTGGGAGACCAGGATCGTCCGCGCCCCCGAGGACCGGAGCCGCTCCAGCGTCGGGAGCGTCGCGCGCATCCGCGTATCGTCGGTGATTCGCCTTTCCTCATCCAAGGGGACGTTGAAGTCGCACCGGACGAAAGCCAACCGTCCCGACAGGTCCAGGTCGGCGAGGGTTTTCCAACCGGAATGCGGGGTCATGACCTCTCTTGTGGACCCTCGGCGACGCTCATTTCCGCTTCCGGCCTTTGCCGGCCGGCTTCTTCTTCGGGCCGGCGGACAGGAACTTCACCAGGTCCCGCACCCGGCAGGAGTAGCCCCACTCGTTGTCATACCAAGCGAGGACCTTGACCTGGCGTCCGTCGAGGACCCGGGTGGAGAGGCCGTCCACGATGGAGGAATGGGAGTCGCCGAGGAAATCCACCGATACCAGGGGCTCGTCGCAGACGGCCAGGATGCCCTTGAGCTTTCCGCGGGCCGCGGTCCGGAAAGCCCGGTTGATCGCCTCGCCCGTGGCTTCCTTCTCCAACTCCGCCACAAAGTCGATGACCGAGACGTTCGGGGTGGGGACGCGGATGGCCATCCCGTCGAGCTTGCCCTTTAGCTCGGGCACGACCAGGGTCACGGCCTTGGCGGCGCCCGTGCTCGTGGGAATCATCGAAAGGGAAGCCGCCCGGGCCCGGCGCGGGTCCTTGTGCGGAAGGTCCAGGATTTTTTGGTCGTTCGTGAAGGCGTGGGTGGTCGTCATCAAGCCGTGTTTCACGCCGAACCTGTCGTGGATCACCTTGACAACCGGGGCCAGGCAGTTGGTTGTGCACGAGGCGTTGCTGATAATTCGGTGTTTTGCGGGGTTGTAATGGTCGTCGTTGACGCCCAGGACGAGGGTCACATCGGGGTCCTTGGCCGGGGCGGTGATGATGACCTTCTTGGCGCCCGCCTTGAGATGCTTGGAGGCGCTGTTTCGGTCCACAAACAGCCCCGTGGACTCGACGGCCACGTCGATCTTGAGCTTTTTCCACGGAAGGTTGGCCGGGTCACGCTCGGCGAGGACAGCAATCTTCTTCCCATTTACGACCAGCGCGCCGTCTTTCACCGCCACCCTGCCGGGGAACCGGCCATGCACCGAATCGTAGGAGAGGAGGTGGGCGAGCGTCGAAGCGTCCGTGATGTCGTTGACCGCGACGACCTGGATGTTGCGGTCACCGTGGGCGGTGCGGAAGAAGTTTCTTCCGATTCGCCCGAATCCGTTAATACCGACACGAATAGGCATTGCGGGCCAACCTCCTGAAGTTCACAGATTCAAATGCGGAAAATGACAGAATCCATTAGAATATGAAGCGATATTCCAGGGGTCAATTATAGGTTCCCGGTCTCACAAGTCAAAGAGATTTTCCGGGGGAAGGCGCCGCTAGCATAGGGACTGACCGAGGCATCGAGGGGAGGGCGTTTTCATGGGTGGACTGCCGTGCTGATCATCCTGACGTTCGCCGCCTTGGCGGCCGGAACCGGCCGGGTCGCGCCCCGAAAGGTTCATCCGGAAACCGGCGGCCGGCATGCGTGCGTCAATCCGTCCGCCCCGCCGGCGTCTTCGCCTCCATGTCCAACAGCCGGATGACTTCTTCCGTCGGGCGCACCGCCCCACAGAGGTGCGCGACGTTCTTGAGCGCCGCCTCGTGGAGGTCCTCGGCGTAGCCGGCCGTCGCGTCGCTCACGACGATCACGTCGAAGTCGCGGTGCCAGGCGTCCCGCGCGGTGGATTCCACGCACACGTTCGTCACCACCCCCGCCAGGATGAGCGTCGTGATCCCCCGGTTGCGGAGCAAGACCTCAAGGTTGGTGTTGTAAAAGGCGCTGTACCGACACTTCTCGATGGTCAACTCCTCCGGCCGGGGCGTGAGCGCATCCATCACCTCCGCGCCCCAGGTTCCCCGCCGGCACAGTTTCCGGTCGCGCATCCGCTCCGGGACAATTTTGTGGTGGCGGTCCTCGTAGGTGAACTCGTCGAAGACCATGGCGGTGTAGAGGACGAAGATATCCCGACCCCGCGCCGCGTCGAGCAGTTGCCGGATGTTCGGCAGGATGCGCTGGGCGGGCCCGATGGGGATCCCCCGCAGGTCAAAATCCCCGCCCGGCGAGCAGTAGTCGTTTTGCATATCGATGACGACAAAGGATGTCGCCGCCGGGTCCAGCTCGATCGGTTGGTGGTTCTCTACCATGACCTTCCCTCCCCTGGCGCGGTTTTCGAATTCAAAGGTCAGGATACCCGAAGAACCCGAGGCTTTCCTGTGGGTCAGGCGACTTTCCAACCCCCCCCGCGAGTGGATTTACCCCTAATCTTTCAGATTCTTTTCGAGAAACGCCAGCGTGCGCTCCCAAGAGAGCCCGGCCGCGTCCGAGTGGTGCCGGCCCGGGTCGTCCTCGCGGAAAAAGGCGTGAAGCGCTCCCTCGTAGACGAAGATTTCGTGCGTTTTCCCCTCGTCGCTCAGCGCCCGCTTGATCTGCTCGACGTGTTCGAGGGGGACAGCGTGGTCATTCTCGCCGAAGTGGCCCAGGACGGGACAACGGATGTCTTTCGTCAAGCTGATTGGAGCGACCGGGGTGTTCTCATTCAAGTCGTCGTTGACGATGGCGGTCCCGTAGTAGACGACACAGGCGGCCAAGTCCGGCATCTTCGCGGCCGCCAGGTAGGAGAGCATTCCTCCCAAGCAGTAGCCGATGACGCCAACGTGCTTCTCATCGACCTCGACCATACCCTTCAGGAAATCCACGCCCGCCCGCATCTCCGCCACCACCTCGGCGTCCTTCAGGCGGTCCTTATTCCCCATCGCCGTTTCCCTGTCCGTATATGGGGTCTCCGGCTCGGATTCGCGATGAAAGTGCTCCATCGAGATCGCGGCGTATCCCTCGCTCGCGAGCCGGCGGCAGACGCCCCGGATCTGGTCGTTGACGCCGAAGATCTCCTCGATGACCAGCATGCCGGGATTCGGCCCCGACCCCTCGGGCAGCGCCAGATATGCAGGGACCTCCGTTCCGTCAACGTCGATTCGGACGTGTCGGTCTGCCATAATCCTCCTCCTTCTCCATTGATCCGGGCGCGCGGGTGCGACTCCGCTCCAAACGGGAGGTGCGCGCCGGCTGAGCGGTCGTGTCCGCCTTAAAAGCTCCAACCGGGTCCGCGCAGGAAGTCTTCTCCCGGCGGGACGCTCCCCCAGTAGTCTACGCTCTTCGGTCCCGGCTCGAGGACCTGGACCCGCCAGTTTTTCTCGTCGTCAATCCTGATCAGCTCGGCGAAGATCTCGACGATGTTCCCGTCAGGGTCTCGGACGTACGCGAAGAGGGTTTCCCCTGGCGGGCGCCGTCCGGGTCCCCACTCTAGGAACGCGTCCTTGGCGGAGGCAGTGATGGTCGGGTCTCCGCTGGAAGTGCGCCTCGCCCAGCGGCCCTCGCTCGCCCTCGTGAAGGCCCAGGATATCCCGATAGAAGCGGGCGGATCGCTCGATATCGGCCACTTTAAGGGCGTAATGCCCCAGCCGAAGAATCTTCAGTATGTTGTCCTCCCCCATAAACCAATCCATGGAATTCGAACATTAAGGATACCCAATAAACAAGCGTCCCTGGGAGAAAATCTTTCGGGCGCCCTCCGGGCCGGCCGCGATGACAAGCGGGGACGCGTTTTGAAACAGCCTCCCCTCCCGCTCTAGCGACATGCGGGGCCGGATCGGTTGAGCAAGGCTCTGGGTTCCGGACGGTCTGAATAGGCGGCCTTGGTATCCGTTTTGCAATATTCGAATTCAGGACCGGAAAAGCTGATCCTAGTTAAGCGAAAGGAGAACGAATAGTGGAAGAGACCTTCCGCGAGGGAGAGATGGTTCTCCTCACACTCACCGTGGGGGAAAAACCCCTGCGCTACACTACGAAAATTCTCCACAAGGAAGGCCCCCGTCTCTTGGTGCCCGTTCCGGACGACCTGGATGAGATCACCGATGACCGGATTTAAATCCACAGCCGCGCCGGCGGGAAAGGAACCCGCCCGAAGGAGGGAAAAATTTTGCAAAGGTCCACGCCGGGCTTTTTGCGAATTTTCTGCGCAGACCCGGGGGCGTCCGGCGCGGACCGCAGGGAGATGTTCCGGGTCGAAGATGAATCCCGGATCGAGTTCCGCGTTCTTTCGACCGATGAGCACGAGCGCCTTGCGCGCCTCCCGATCCAGAAGCGAAACAGCGACCGCCCGCACCGCTCGGGCGTGGTTCACGACGTCAGCGGCACCGGCGTCCGTTTTTACACGAAATACGTGATTGAGGCCGAGACCTTTGTTCAGTTTCGGCTGCTCGTGGGAGAGGGCGGTTCGGCCTTTGTCTCCGGATTGGCGGAGGTGATCCGGACCCGCATCTTGATCATCGAGGAGGGCAAGCCGCTCTGGGAGGCCGCTGTCCGCTTCACCGACATGACTCCGCGGGACCGCGACCTGATTGTGTCCTATGTCCTGGAACGTCAGCGCGCCGCCCTTGCGGCCGGGTTAAGTCCCCCCGGTTGATTGAATTGGGCGCTCAATAAAGCAAAAAAACGGCGACCGGTGCCGGCCGCCGTTTTATCTTCGTCCTCAGAATTTGTTTTACTCGCCCTCTGTCTTTCTCACATTCGAGGCCTGGAGGCCTTTCGGACCTTCGGTGACATCGAAGGTCACGTTGTCGCCTTCTTCAAGCGTCTTGAAACCCTCACCCTGGATTTCCGTGTGGTGGACGAAGACATCGTCACCGTCTGACCGCGAGATGAAACCATAACCCTTTGCGTCACTGAACCACTTTACCGTACCTACTGTCACTTACCCTTCTCCTAATCATTGAAATCCGATACCCGTCGAACACGCCTGTCGTGCCAACTGGGACATTAAAATAACTATTTACAGTTTCGAGGTCGCCCGCGCAACATGAATTCAGCTTTCGATTATCCTATCCATCCTCCGCCAAGAACACTTCTGAGGATTCTCATGTGATAATGAAAGCCGACAAACATGGCGAACTTTCCAATTCGCGAACTGAAAAAAATCAAACCAAAGGGTGTTCCGAATGCAACCATAAAGCCGGATGAAGGCCCAGGAGCCGATTCTCCCTGACGGTGAGACGACTCGCACATGCTATAATTCCGCATCAAGCTCATTTGATCGGATCCCCCCGAATCGGCGCAGTCGGGAATTCCATGGGCGGGCTTCAAATGCGGCGGCGGATAGAATCCCATCAAAACGGAACCCTTCCGGAGGCCCGGACGGGTGTTCGCAACGGATTGGAGAACCGGTATGCCCGATGAGAACCGTGTTGCAATCTACCTTCAGGACGCCCATCCGCCCCGTGAGGGCATGGAGCTTGTCAAGTACGCCGAAGAGCGGGGATTTGACGCGGTTTGGCAGGCGGAATCCCGGCTGGTCCGCGAGTGCACCATCCCCCTCGCCGCATTCGCGGCGGTCACGAGCCGCATCAAGGTGGCCTCGGGCGTCATCAGCATGTGGACCCGAAATCCGGCCTTCATCGCCCAGACCTTCTACACGCTGGACGACCTGGCCCCCGGCCGCGTAATCCTGGGCATTGGGGCCTGGTGGGAGCCGCTGGCCTCGAAGGTGGGCGTGAAGCGAAGGAAACCCCTCACCGTCATGCGGGAGATCGTCGAGGTCGTCCGCCGCCTTCTCCGGATGGAGAACGTGACTTTCAAGGGCGAATACGTCAACGTCGAGGACATTCAGATCGATCCGATCTACGGGGCCGACCAGCCGCGAAACGTCCCCATCTACATCGGCGCGACAGGGATGAAGATGATGGAGCTGACGGGGGAGATCGGCGACGGCGTCTGCCTCAACTACCTGGTCTCCGAAGACTACAACGCCCAGGCCATGGAGGCCCTGGCGAAGGGGGCGGCCAAGGCCGGCCGAAAGGTGGAAGACATCGACCGGCCCCAGCTCGTCGTCTGCTCGCTCGATGAGGATCGCGACCAGGCCCTGGACAACGCCCGGAAGATGGTCACGCTCTACCTGGGCCAACAGCCCCACATCATGAAGGCCAGCGGCGTGTCCCAGGACCTGATCGACGCGGTGAACGAGATTGTGGGCTGGCCCGCCGACGAGTCTAAACTGCTGGACGCGAAGCACTTGGTGACGGACGACATTGTCCAGAAGGTCGCGGCGGCCGGCAACGCCGACGATTGCCGCGCCAAGGTGCGCCAATACTGCGAATCCGGGTGCACGTGTCCAATCCTCTACCCCCTCGGAGACGATCCCAAGGCGATGATCGATGCCTTCGCGGACGGGTTTTGAAAGTCGCGCGGGGCGCTTTTTGAAAGGCGTCCCCCCGCACCCCTCTCAGGGGGGTGGTTTTCAAAAAGCGCCCCGCGCGACTTTTCATTCCACGTCAAGGGGGGGTGACCCATGCGACGAATTCAACCGCTGCGATTATTGATTTTCGTTCTGGCCCTGTGCCTCTGGCCACAAGCGGTCCGGGCGGACGGGTTGCCTTCGGCGCTCCCCGGGGCCATGGCCCAATCGGCCCTCACCGGGGCGGACCGGACGGCAATTGTAAGGATCATCCGGGACCAGATGGCCGCTTTCCGGCGGGATGACGGCGCGGCCGCCTTCTCGCACGCGGGGCCGGGCATCCGCCGTCAATTCGGCTCCGCCGAGAAGTTCATGCGAATGGTGCGGACCGGCTATCAACCGGTCTACCGGCCCCGGCGGGTGGAGTTTCTCGACTTGGTGAACGCCGAAGGCCGATGGGTCCAGAGGGTGGGGGTCGTCGGCCCCGGCGGGGAGGAAGTGACCGCCCTCTACCTGATGGAGCGACGGAAAGAAGGCGGCTGGAAGATCGGGGGTTGCGTCCTGGTGCGGCCGGAAGGGAAGCGGATTTGATTCCGCCGGGGCATGATGCGAGGACGGCTATTCGGGGGCCGTGGGAAGGGGTTCACCCGAGGCGGCGTGGGCGGGGGCCTTCATCCCCGCCACGACGAATGCAATCAGCCGCTCCACGATCTTGTCCTTTTCCCGGCAGAGCTCGCAACCCAGGGTGGAAGACATGTAGCCCAACCGCTCGGGGTCATTGACGGCGTCGATGGCCCCGATGGCGAAGTGAATCTTCCAGCACAGATCCTCGGTCGGCAGGCCCGGGAGCGCGCGCTTGAACGCATCGCTGAAACGCCGGGAGAACGCCTCGTACACCTCGAAGACAATCGCGCGCAGACTGGGCTCCGCAAAAACGCGTCCGAACAGGCGCCGGGTCGCCTCTCCGTGCTCCGGATCCTGAATCATACGGAGAAAAGGCCGAATGAGCGCCTCCAGGACGGATTCCAACGGCGGGGGACCTTCGGCCGCCGCCTCGACGGCGTCCAACATGGCGATCCGCTCCAGGTTGACGGGCGCCACGCGCCGCTCCCACACCGCCTTGACGAGGCCCTCTTTCGAGCCGAAATGATAATGCACGGACGCCAAGTTGACCTCCGCCTCGGTCGTTAGCGTCCGGATCGAGCATGCATCGAAACCTTGCTCGGCGAAGATCCGTTCCGCCGTATCCAGGATGCGCTCCTTCGTGGTTTTTCTATCTGTCTTGACGGCCATCGCGCCGGCCCTCGATTGCCCGCTTCCCGAGTCGGAATCTGCCGATTTCTTGCTTGCCTGGGTCTGGCGGGGGGGCCTACGCGCGAATCAGGCCAAGTCGAAGAGCAGGATTTCATTCTCCTCGCTTGTTCCGACCACGCGAAGGGCTTCCTCAGCCTCCAACGCCGCGCCGTCTCCGGCCTTGAGATTTTGGCCGTTCAACTCCGCCGAGCCCCGGACGACCTGAAGCCAGCCGTAACGGTCCGGCGCCGGAGGCCATCGAACCACTGCCTCTGGGCAACCCTGAAATTTCGGACATCGAGGAGCAGAGACTAACTCAAAAAGTGGTACAACTTTGGGGAGCAGGGCAGGGACCCGTCACCGTGCGGAGGTGGCCGCCCGGTCTTCGGCCCTCATCCACCAGGGTCACCGAGACCCCGCGCCGTGCGGCCTCCAGGGTGGCGGACATCCCGGCCAGCCCTACACCGATGACCGTTAGCTCGGCGTCGTGGTATTCCTTTTCCCAGGTTTCGGTCTCCCGGGGGCGGCCGTGGCCCGCGCCGTTTTTCGGGTGGACGACGCCGAGATCCGCCATCCGGCGGAGAATTTTCTCGTAGACGGGCCACATCCACGCCTGTTTGTAGAACCGCTTGTAGTAGAAACCCGGCGGAAGGAAATCGCTGAACTTGTCCGACAGGGACAGGATGTCGCGCTCGACCGAAGGCCAGGCGTTCTGGCCGCGGACCTCCATCCCATACCGGACGGGGGTGACGCAGGAGCGGACCGAGGGCTCGCCGTCCACCTCGACGAGGCAGTTCGGACAGTTTCCCGAGACGCAAAAAAGGCCGCGCGGACGATGGTACTTGAAGCTGCGGCTGAGCGTGCGCACGCCCGCCGCATGCAGAGCGGAGGCGATGGTGTCGCCCGGATGGGCCTTGAAGGCTCGGCTGTCGAACCGGAAGGAGAGCCTCTCAGAGCGGTCGATCTCTTCAGCGGGAGTCGGGGCGCGGCGGTCTTGGTGGTGATTCCGGCTCATGGAGAATCCGGGACCTCCCCCCCCGCCCCCCCCGGACCTTCCTCCGCCCGGTACGTCCGGAGGACCCGGTTGGAGACGGTGTCGCGGTCCGCGAAGAACCACGCCCGGCAGTCGTCCCGGTGGAACCACCACTCCTTTTGCTCGCCGGCCGCGTTGGCCTGGAGGAAGTTGTAGCGGGTCCACTCGCTTTCGGGGGCGTCGGGCCGGGGCCGCTTCTTGTATTCGCCGCCGTAGCGGAACTCGTACACGCTCCGGGGGCCACAGTGCGGACAGGGGATCAGGAACGACATGGCTTTCAACTCTTCCGCGGCGTCTCAGGCGCCGAAAACAATGTCCGTGCCGGCCAGGGGAACCCGGGCCATGGCCGAAGCCTCGAGGGTCAGCGCGGCCAGGTCCTCGGGCTCGAGGCTGTGGATGTCGCCCTTGCCCAGCGAGCGCGCCAACAGGGCGGCCTCCATCGTACAGCCGTTGAGAAAGTTGGCCACGCGCTCGCCCGCCTCGACCGGATCGAGGCGCTTCTCCAGCTCCGGGTCCTGGGTGGCGATCCCCACCGGACACCGGCCCGTGTAGCACTTGTTGCAGGCGCCGGCCGGAACCCCGATCTCCTTCAAAAAGTCGGACTTCGGGATCTCGCGGTTGCAATTCAGGGCGATGAGGGCGGCGATGCCGATGGCGCAGGCGTCCGCCCCCAGGGCCAGGGCCTTGGCGACGTCGGCCCCGTTCCGGATGCCGCCCGAGGCGATGAGCGAGATCTCCCCGTACATGCCGATCTCCTGGAGGGCCTCGCGGGCGGCTACGATGGCGGGCATGGTGGGGATGCCGCTATGGTCCAGGAGGATCTGACTCGAGGCGCCCGTGCCGGCCTGCATGCCGTCGATAACGATGGCGTCGGCCCCGCACTTGGCCGCCAGCTTGACGTCGTCTTTCACCCGGCAGGCCGGGAGCTTGATCTGCACCGGGACCCGCCCGTCCGTCGCCTCGCGGATCTGCTCCACCTTGATCGTCAGGTCGTCCGGCCCGAGCCAGTCCGGGTGGCGGGTGGGGCTGCGCTGGTCGATCCCGGCGGGGAGGACGCGCTGCTCGGCCACGTCGTCCCGGACCTTCATCCCCATGAGCATTCCACCCGTGCCCGGCTTGGCGCCCTGGCCCACCACGATTTCGATGGCCTCGGCCCCGACGAGGTGATGGGGATCGAAGCCGTACCGGCTGGGGAGGACCTGGTAGATGAGCTTCTTGGAGGCCTCCCGCTCTTCCTTGAGCATGCCCCCGTCCCCGGTGCAGGTGGCCGTCCCGACCTTCGACGCCCCGAATCCGAGGGCCGTCTTCGCGCTTCGCGACAGGGCCCCGTAGCTCATGCCGCTGATGTAGATGGGGATGTCGATCTCGAGCGGCTCCCGGGCATGCCGGGCGCCGATCACCGTTTTGGTGTTGCACTTCTCCTTGTACCCTTCGAGGGGGAACCGCGTCAGGCCGGTGGAGAGGAAGACCAGGTCGTCGAAGTGCGGGACGCGCTGAAGGGTGCTGAAACTGCTGAGGCGGTAACGGCCGAGATCGGCTTTAGCGTGGATGTCCTCGATGACCTCGGGGGTCCAGGTGGCGTTGGTCTTCTCGATCATCGGCTGGGGGGTCCTTTCGAGCCCTTGGGTCGGTGAGCGCCTGAGGCGGCCCTCAGACGACCTGACGCTCCAGAAGCTCGAGCTTGTCGAAATGGTAAAGCTTGCCGGCGCACACGATCTTCTTGAACGCGGGTTTCAGGGAGATCTCGTTGCGGTCGAGCGTCTCCGCGAGTCCTTCCGCTTCGCCCTTGTCCAGGTCCTCGAACCTGGCGTCATTCCCCAAAGCGCCCGTTTTGCCCCCCACATAGATGGCGCCCTGGTACATCGAATCCCCCACGGCGTCGCCTACGTCCCCGCAGACGATGATGCGACCCTGCTGCATCATGTATCCGGTCAGGTACCCGGCGTTCCCCCCCACCACAATGGTTCCGCCCTTCATGGAGATGCCGCATCGGGCGCCGACGCTCCCCCCGACGACGATTTCGCCGTTGTGAATGGTGCAACCGCAGGAGGCCCCCGCGTTTTTCGAGACGTGGATCCGGCCGTCCATCATGTTGTCGCCCAGGGCCCATCCGGCGTTTCCCCGGATGTACACCTCGGGGCCGTCGCCCAGGCTGGCGGCGAAATAACCGACGCTTCCCTCGATCACGAGCTGGAACCGATGGAAGACGCCCACGGCCAGATTGTGGCGGGCCTGCGGGTTCAGGAGACAGACCTCCTCCCCCTCGGCGGCCAGCCGCTTGAGGGTCTCGTTGACCTCCCGGGTCGTTTTCCCCAGGGCGTCTAGATCGACCACGTCATGACCTCGTTTTCCTGGGGTTCGAACCGCTCGATCTCCTCGGGGAACACCTGACGCAGCGCCACCTCCTCGGAGGCGACGGCGACCACGTCGTGCCGCTCCATGATGACGAGCGGCTTCGCGGACCATTTGTCCTTGGCGCACCCGAGGCCCGTCGGGGTCGAGACCAGGAAGGTGAACGTTCCGTCGAGGTCTTCCAGAGCCCGGTGCAGCGTGCGCTCTAGATCGGCGTCCCGCTCCAGGTGGTGGGCGAGGTAGACGGCGATGAGCTCGGAATCGTTGTGCGTCTGAAACCGGTAACCGTCCTGTTCGTGCAGGCGCTTCATCTTGTGGTAGTTGGTGAGCTGGCCGTTGTGGACCACCGTAATGTCGCAGAAGGGAAAGGCCCAAAAGGGATGGGAATGGGTGATGTCGACCCGGCTCTCGGTGGCCATGCGGACGTGGCCGATCCCGTGCGTGCCGGTCAGGGCGCCGACCTGGTGGCGGGATTCCAGCGCGGCGGCGTCGCCCACGTCCTTGATCACTTCCGAGCAGCGCCCGATGCTGTGGATCCGCACCCCGGGAACTTCGTAAAGGGCGTCGGCCAGATCCCTGATCTCGCCGCCGAATTCGACGGTCAGCCGCATGAATCGCCGGTCGGCGTCCCGGTCCAGGACCTTCGCCCCGGAGCCTTCGACGGCCCCAAGGGCCGCCTCCGCCCATGCGCCCCCATGGCCGTTGCTTTCCTCGCCTCCGTTCGTCTCCGCGCCGGGGGCGTGCAGACGGAGGATGAGATCCCCCGGGAAGCTTTCTCCCAGGATCGTGACGCCCGTCGAATCGGCTCCCCGGTGGCGCATGGACGTCAGCATCCGGACCATGTCTTGGCCGACGGAGCGGCCACGGTCCGGCGCACTTTCGTCGTAGAGAATTCCGGCGATGCCGCACATGTTCCGCTGGTTGCCTTCAGTTCGGCGGGTTCTCTCTTGCATCCATGAGACTATTTATCACGTAACCGCCCGGTCTTCAATCCATGGACTGAATCCGTCAGGCGAAAATTCGGGTCACGAAATCCTGGGAACTCAGAGCGCGGTCAGGAAGCGATCCACCTCCCATTGGGAAACCGTCCGGCTGTATTGGGCCCACTCTTCCCGTTTTACGGAAAGGAATTCGTGGTAGAGGGGCTCGCCCAGGGCGGACTGGACGACGCGGTCCCGCTCCAGGGCGTCCAGCGCCTCGCCGAGATTCTGGGGCAGGACCTTCACACCCCGCTTTTTCAGTTGGGCGGCGCTCATCTCGTACATGTTCCGGCCGATGTTGGGCTCGCCGGGGTCGAACTTTTTGCGGACGCCGTCCATCCCGGCCTTCACGTACGCGGCCATGGCCAGGTACGGGTTGCAGGCGGCCGAGACGGAGCGGTCCTCGAACCGGTCGGCGTCCGGCGTGCGGAACATCTGCGTGCGGTTGTTGTCGCCGTAAGTGATGAATGCCGGGGTCCAGGTGAAGCCCGAGCGGCTGCCGTACAGGGCCGCCCCCGCCTGGAGCCGCTTGTAGCAGTTCACCGTCGGGGAGGTCACCGCCGCGAGGGCGCGCGCGTGGTGAATGAGTCCGCCCAGGAAGTGGTACGCGAACTGCGACTTGCCCAGGCCCTTCGGGTCCTTCTTGTCGATGAAGAGGTTCCTTCCCGTCCGGGCGTTGGCGATGGAGAAGTGGAAGTGCGCGCCGCTTCCCGTCCGGTCGTCGAAGGGCTTGGCCATGTGGGTGGCGATGCAGCCGTGGGCCTTGGCCGCCTGGCTGGTCATCATCTTGAACAGGATGTACCGGTCGGCGGTGATCAGGGCGTCGGCGTAGGCGAAGTTGATTTCGTACTGCCCGTTGGCGTCCTCGTGGTCCACCTGGTAGACGTCCCAGCCCAGCCCGTTCATGTAGCGGGTCACCGTCCGGAGGTAATCAAGCTGGCCGGACATCGCCTTGAAGTCGTAACAGGGTTTCGCCAGGGTGTCCACGCCGTCGGGATCATCGATGGCGATCCCCCCGTCGGGGCCGCGCCGGACCAGGAAGTGCTCTGGCTCCATACCTACGTTGAGGACGTAACCGTCCTCCCGCAATTCATGGAGGACTTCCCGCAGTCGGGTCCGGCTGCAAAAAGGATGGGGCTCATCGTCCACGAAGGTGTCGCAGGCGAACCGGGCGAGGCCCTCTTTCCAGGGGATCAACGTATAGGAGGAAAGGTCGGGCTTGGCCATCATGTCGTGACTGTGGGGTCCCTGCCCCAATCCCAGGACCGCCGCCCCCGCGAATCCCGCCCCGCCCTCGCAGAGGTCGTCGAAATGGCCGGCCGGCACAAGCTTGACCTTGGCCGATCCGTAAAGATCGACGAACTGCGCGAGGATGAACTCCACCTTGTCCTGTTTGAGGCGTCTTGCCGCCTGCTCTTTGTTCATTCCAGGTCTCCTGATCGGGCGATCTCCGCGCCGATCCCGGAACCGGCGCGGACCCCGCTTCCAGCCGGAATCCCTCCGGGCATCGACTGAACTACCGTGTGCGGAACTTATGAGAATCTCTATCACGACCTGGATTCCCGAGTCAAACGGTATGGCGCCCGGAATGAGATTCCTGTATAGGTTCAGATAGATGTGAGACATCTCCTTGGGTAGGGAGTAGAGTTCCAGGGGCCAACAGAGAGAGAGGAGGTCCCTGGATGCAAGTGTTTGGGTTGCCTCGTAGCCTCCTGCGCGCAGGAGGCTACGAGGCGGTG
>PVBE012557316.1_pt1 | contig 24270 bp, 25 predicted proteins | sample 1631181 | NCBI WGS metagenome assembly PVBE01 (sample SAMN08397723, study PRJNA350692) | Marine metagenome, whole genome shotgun sequencing project. | isolation source: water | place: Pacific Ocean | collected 2012-04 | reverse complement strand
GACCTCGATGACAATGCCGGTGATCATCGCGGCCGGCACCACGATCACGAAAGCAAGAACGAAGCTGCCGGTCCACGCCACGACCGTCGCGGCATAGTAGGCGCCCAGCATGTAGAGCGAGCCGTGCGCCAGGTTGACGACGTTCATGATGCCCAACACCAGCGTCAGGCCAGCGGAGATCAGGAACAGAAATACTCCGAACTGGATACCGTTCAGCGTCTGCTCGAGAATCAGAAGCCAACTCATAACCGTCCCCGCAGGCGCTCCTTGGACATTGGCTGTTGTGTCAGTGAGACTAAATCAGGAGAAGCGCCGGGAGCGCCGATATGGCGCTCCCGTCGATGGTGAACCGGCTACGGCTTCCGCATCTTGCACTTCTTGTAATAGGCATCCTTGTGATTCTTGAATACCACGCCTCGGGTGACGATCTTCGCCTCCCCGTTGGCATCGGCGATCACTTCGCGCTTGTAGAAATTTTGGATCGGCATGTGGTTGGTGTTATAGGAGAAATTACCCTTACTTGGCAGGTAAGTCACCTTTTCCATCGCCTTGATCATGCCCTTCTTGTTGCTCAGGTCGCCATTGACGCCCTTGACGGCCTGTTCGAGCAGAAATGGAAGGTCATAGGCCTGGGCGCCGAACATCGACGGATGGTAGCCGTACTTCTTGAGATAGTCCTTGATGAACTTCTGATTATCCGGCCGTTTCGACGAGACGTCCCAGTACGACGTGTGGAAGGTGCCGATGGCGTTCTTGCCCCAGCCCGGCAACGACAGGTAGTCGACCGTGAACACGCTGTAGAACGGAATCTTCTTGTCGATCCCCGCCGCCCGATACTGCTTGCCGAATGCGATGCCCATGCCGCCCGGCACGAAGCCGAATATGGCGCTGGGGTTGGAGGCGCGGATTTGCGAAAGCTCCGCCTGATAGTCGCGCTGGCCCAGACGATAGAGGATGCGCCCTACGACCTTGCCCTTGTAGAAGCGCTGGAAGCCGGTGAGCATGTCCTTGCCGGCCTGATAGTTGGCGGAGATCATGAAGACGTTGTTGACGCCCTCGTCGCTCATCAGCTTGCCCATCGCCTCGGGCGCCTGGTCGTTGTTCCAGGACGTCGAGAAGAAATAGGGGTTGCACTGTTTGCCCGCCATTGCCGACCAGCCGGCATTGGTCGAGATCATGAAGGTCTTCGACCGCGTCACCGGCCTCTGTACCGCGGCAAGAATGTTGGACCAGATGATGCCGGTAACGAAATGCACCTTGTCCTTTTTCACCATCTTGTCGGCGACCTGGCGGCCGACGTCGGGCTTGCGTTGGTCGTCGCCGTAGATCACCTCCACGTCGAGCCCGCCGATCTTGCGTCCCTTATGGTCCAGCGCGAGCTCGAGCGCGTCCTTTTGGTGCTTGCCGTAGACGGCGGCGCCACCCGAGAACGTGTTGATAAAGCCAATCCTCAGAGTCTCGCCGGCGGCCAAGCCGGGAGCTCCCACCAGCGCAATCACGGCAGCTGTGCCGATCAGTTTGAGCCTCATTGAAGTCTCCCATTTTTGAATTGTCATCGAACGTGTTCGAACGTTTGATACTACTTCATTCGCGGCAGAGCACGAAACCCCTTTCGCCGATTGGCGGCTGTGTCATCCGGTGGTTGATCTTCGCGACGGCTTTGCCGAGACGGGAAGGCACGTTAGGATGCGCCCTAACGCCAAGGGAGAAATTCATGTCGGATAGCGAAGATCGCGCGCCCTACCGGAGCATGTGGACGGATCTGCAAGGGGTGAGCTTTTCGCAGGACTATGTCCGCGTCGGCGACGTCGACACGCGCTATCTGCAGGCCGGATCGTCGGACAAGCCAGAGCTGATATTCCTGCACGGCACCGGCGGCCACGCCGAGGCCTACGTCCGCAACCTCAGCGCCCATGCCGAGCATTTCAACACCTATGCCATCGACATGCTGGGCCACGGATTTACCGGCAAGCCCGACTACGACTACGAGATCCCACGCTATATCGACTACTTGCTCGGCTTCATCGACGCCGTCGGCATCGACAAGGTCCCTCTCGGTTCGTAGGAAGGGCGATGTTAACGGGAGAGATCCTCGCCCGCACCGCGGCCCGGTTTCCCGACCAGTGCGCGATCATCGCGGGCGACCGCCGCCTCGACTATCGCACCCTCGATCGCGACGCCAACCGCTTCGCCCACGCGCTGATCGGGCGTGGGCTGCGTCCCGGTGATCGGGTCGGCATCCTGTCCAGCAACAGGCCGGAATACCCGGTCGCCTATTTCGGCATCGCCCGCGCCGGCGGTGTTTCCGCGCACCTGTCGACGCGCTATGTCGACGACGAGATCGCCCATGCGTTGGCTCTGGTGGAGGCGCGCTATGCTGTCGTCGAGGGGCCGCTCGACGCCAAGGTCCGGTGCGTCAGTGACCGCACGCCCGGCCTCGCGAACATGATCGTGGTCGGCGACGCGGCCATTCCCGGCGCCCTCGGCTACGACGAATTTCTCGACGGGATGCCCGGGCACGATCCCGGACTCGCGCTCGACGCCTCCGATCCCGCCTCGATCACGTTTACCGGTGGCACCACGGGCCTGCCCAAGGGCGCGCTGCTGACCCATGCGGCGCGCTCATACTGGACACGGGTCGCGGTCCACGATTTCGGGCTCGGCGCCGACGACGTCAACATGATGGCGGCGCCGCTCTATCACGCCGCGGGCGGCTTCATCTGGTTCCAGCCGACGGTGGCGGCGGGCGGCACCAGCGTGCTGATGGCGCACTGGAACGCCGCCCAGTTCATCGCCGAGGTCGAGCGCACCGGCGGCACCGGCGCGTTCATGGTTCCGGCGCAGATTGACATGCTGCTCGCCGATCCCGCGTTCGAGCCCGACCGGCTGCGCTCGCTGAAGAAGCTGATATTCGGCGCCGCGCCGGCGCCGGTGGCGCTGTTGGCGCGCGCCGAGAAAGCGCTGCCCTGGGTCGCTTTCATCCAGAACTTCGGCCTGACCGAGACCGGGCCCATCATCACCCAGTACCCGGCCGACCGCCGCCGAAAGCCCGGCAGCCTGGGCCGCGCCCGCGACCTGATCGAGGCCGGCGTGTTCACCGCGCCCGGCATCCCCGCCGGGCCCGGCGAGATCGGCCAGATCGCCGCCCGCGGCGTCCATTTGATGCGCGAATACGTCGGCGAGCCCGAAGAGACGACAGCGTTCTACCGCTCAGGCGACGGCTGGGGCTGGACCGGCGACCTCGCGACCATCGAGCCGGATGGGCTGATCACGCTGGTCGGACGCGTCAAGGACATCATCATCGCCGGCGGCGTCAACATCTATCCGGCGGAGATCGAGCGCGTGCTCGGCGAGCATCCGGACGTCGCCGAATGCGCCGCGTTCGGCGTTGCCGACGAGCGCTGGGGCGAGTTGCCCGTGGCCGCCGTCGTCGCCGCCGAGGGCGCCGACATCGATGCGGATGAGGTCTCCGCCTTCTGCGCCGCCCGCCTCGCCCGGCACAAGCGCCCGCGCCGCATCGATGTGCTCGACGCGCTGCCGCGCTCGCCCGGCGGCAAGATCCTCCGCACCGTTCTCCAGCAATGGCACTCTGGCGGGTAGGGCCAATCTCCCACCCTTGCGACCTTGGCGCTCCATCCCCAAATCTCGCCCACCGCCGACGCGCGTGGAGCGCCCGCCATGACCAAACCGTTTATCCTCACGCCGGGCTCTCTCACCCTCGACGATCTCCGGACGATCCACGCCGGCGGGCGGCCGATCACGCTCGATCCCACCTGCGGCGCGGCGATCGCGGCGGGTGCCCAGGCGATCGCCGCCAAGCTCGCCTCGGGCGAGGCGGTCTATGGCGTCAACACCGGCTTCGGCGCGCTCGCCAAGACCCGGATCGCGCCCAAGCAGGTATCCCAGCTCCAGCATCGCCTGGTGCTGTCCCATTCGGCCGGCACCGGCGCGCTGCTGCCGGACGCCGTCGTCCGGCTGGTGATGGCGCTCAAGATCGCGGCCCTCGCCCAGGGCTATTCCGGCGTTCGCCCTTCCCTCGTCGAGGCGCTGGTCACGCTGGTCAACGCGGGCGTCCATCCGTGCATCCCGTCCCAGGGCTCGGTCGGCGCATCGGGCGATCTCGCGCCGCTCGCCCATCTCGGCGCCGTGCTGCTGGGCGAGGGCGAAGTGCGAATCGAGGGCGTGGTGCGCCCGGCCATGGACGGGCTCGCCCATGCCGGGCTCACACCGATCGTGCTCGCCGCCAAGGAAGGGCTGTCGCTGATCAATGGCACCCAGGTGTCGTGCGCCCTCGCGCTCGCCGGGCTGTTCGCCATCGAGGACGTGTTCGCCGCCGCGCTGGTCTCGGGCGCGATGTCGATCGACGCGGCGCTCGGCAGCGACGCGCCGTTCGACCCCCGCATCCACGAGCTGCGCCGCCAGCCGGGACAGCAAGCGGTCGCCGGCGCGCTGCGCGGTCTGCTGGCGGGCAGCGAGATCCGCGCCTCGCACCTCGACTGCGACCGCGTCCAGGATCCCTATTCGCTGCGCTGCCAGCCGCAGGTCATGGGCGCGTGCCTCGACATCATCGGCTTCGCCGCGGCAACGCTGGAGCGCGAGGCCAACGGCGTCACCGACAACCCGGTGGTGTTCGCCGACACCGGCGAGGTGCTGTCGGGCGGCAACTTCCACGCCGAGCCGGTCGCCTTCGCGGCCGACACCCTGGCGCTGGCCGTGGCCGAGATCGGCGCGCTGGCCGAGCGCCGCATCGCGCTCCTGATCGACGACGACTTTTCGACCCTGCCGCCGTTCCTGATCGAGGACGGCGGGCTCAACTCGGGATTCATGATCCCGCAGGTTACCGCCGCCGCGCTGGTCGCCGAGAACAAGCTCAAGGCGGCGCCGGCGAGCGTCGACAGCCTGCCGACCTCGGCCAACCAGGAGGACCACGTCTCGATGGCGACCCACGGCGCGCGGCGCCTCGCCGACATGGCCGAGAACGCGGCCACCGTCGCCGGCATCGAGCTGCTGGCCGCCGCCCAGGGCATCGACCTCCGCCGCCCGCTCAAGACATCGGCGCCGCTCGAGCGCGCCCATGCGATGATCCGCGAACACGTCGACTTCCTCGCCGAGGACCGCCGCGCCGCGCCCGACATCGCCGCCGCAAAGACACTGGTCCGGGACGGCGGGCTGAAGCCGCTCGTGTCCCCGTCGCTGCTGCCGAGCGCGGCCGCGACGGTATGACCCGAGAGGCCTTGTCACATTCGCGTGAGGCCTTGTCACATTCGAATGACGCGGCGCGCCGTTTCCAATAGCATCGGCCGATGATCACGGCGGCGTCATTGCGATCGGCGCCAGTGATCCGACCAGGGAGAATCAAACATTATGAAGAGACTTTCGATCGTTTTCGCGGCCATCCTGTTCCTCGCCCCGGCCCAATCCGCCGTCGCCGACAGCGGGGTGATCACCAAGCCGAGCGCCCATTCCGCCAACGAGACGCTCGATCGCTATTCGGCGGCGGTCAAGAAACGCGGGTTCATGGTCTTCACCACCCTCGACCATGCCGCGGCGGCCAAGTCGCGCGGACTCACCATGCCGTTCTCGACCGTGGTGGTGTTCGGCAACCCGAAGCTGGGCACGCCCGGTTTCATCAAGACCCCGCCGCTGGCCATCGACCTTCCTCTCAAGGCCCTGGTGTGGGAGGACAAGGATGGCAAGGTCTGGCTGACCTACAACTCGGGGAACTACCTCCACAAGTCTCTCTACGCCCGCCACGGCGCGCCCTACAATCCGAAGGTGACGGTCAGGCTGACCAAGGGGCTCGCGGCGATCGCCAACGAGGCGACCCGGTAGGCCGTTCCGGTTGAATCGGCGCCGCCGCGTCAGAGACTGATCAGGATCGCCAGCAGGACCAGCGCGACCAGGAACACCTGGCCTCGCCACATCCAGCTACCGTTGCCGGCGATCGGCAGCGCCGACGCCCAGCCGGCGATCCGGTCGGACAGCGGAGGAGCGGTCGGGGAAGCGGTGACGTTGGACACCGCCAGCTGCAGCGCGCTCGGCATCGGGCCCGAGGTGCCCGTGCCTCCCTGAGTGCCCTTGCCGAGCGTGGATTTTATGTAGTCGAGGTTGCTCATGCCGTCGGGTTTCGACCGCGCCGGAACGCCGCGGGGGGTCGCGCCGGCGGCGGCCGGTCGCGGCTTCGCGTGCTGGGCGACGAAAGCCTCCAGCGACGGAACCTGCTCGATCGGCCGCTTGCAGATCGAGGCGAAGTCGTCGACCTTGTCGGTAAGCGGGCGAATCCCTCGCAGTTCCTTGAACACGGCGGAGGTTCCGGGGTCCTCGAAATCGGACTTCTGGAACAGAATGTTGTCGCCGTTGCAGAATCGATCGTAGAGCGACGGATCGCGGGCCACGGCATCGAGGCTGATGTCGATCAGGATGAAGGAGAAATCGTCCATCCTGGGACCGAAATGGTCGGGCGTGCGGCCCGGGTGCTGGAAGTGGGCGTGGCCAAGCTCGTTGCCGTTGCCGAGCGCCATGCCGGGCACGTACATGCCGTCGTAGTCGATCAGCGTCAGGCCCCCGTCGTCGCGAACGACGAGGTTTCCGTTCTCGAGATCGCCATGGGCGATCTTGCGGTCGGCGAGGAAGCGCGCGAGGTCGCGAAATGCCGACCACAGCGAGCGCATCGCCGTGCCGTCGTCGTAGTTGTCCTCGATATAGGAGCCCAGCGTCGCGCCCTCGGCCCACGCCATCTTGACCACCGGATAGAGGCCCGAGCGCACGCGCACCCCTTCGCGCTGGTACTCGAAGGAGACGAAATGCTCGCTCCCGAGCCCGGCGACCACGTCGCTGATCTCGGCATAGCGCTGCTTAAGGTCGGGCACGTATCGGTGGAAGCAACGCACGGCATACTTCCGCGCCTTGGAGGCGACAGTGTAAGTCAGCGCGAATCCGCCGCCGAGAACGATCGGCAGGCCGAGACCGCTGGTGGCGAGCGTGCCAGCGGCGAGCTCCGGATCGGTGAACGCCGTGGACGGGTGCTGCGCCGACTGATTGTATTCCGAGATGGCTGGGTATGTTGTCACGGCGATCGATCACTCCAGGATGAGCAGCGTCGAGTCGTCGACCTGCATGCGGCCCGCTTCGCGTTCGCGAACGACCAGAGTCTCGAGTTCGGTGGTGTCGGAGATGCCGAGCAGAATCTCTCCCGCGCACGCGTCCGCCTGGGCACGGCGGAGGAACCATTCGGCGATCGCGTCGGTCATGCAGACGATCCTCGGCCGGGCCAGCGCATCGAGACGCCAGACGGTACTCGATGCCTCGAGCTGGTCGGGCCGATCGAGAAACGAATTGTGCTCGCGCTGCGTCGACAGCAGCGTCGGCCGACGCCTGAAGTCGTCCGGATCGGTATACGGAAAGCTCGCCACCAGACGGGTTCCGTCGAGCAGCAGCGCGACGGTATCGCCGATCGCCAGCACTCGGGCCTGGTCCCGTTTCGGACTGACCGTCACGCCGAGCAGGGTAGCGAAGCTGCCGCGATCGAACGCCGCCTGACGGCTCCATGACATCGACTTCGGATCGTGGCGGCGGGTGAACGCGGCGATCGCCATGTTCACCCTGGCCATCGAGAGCGCCGGCTTGAGGACGAAGAGCCGGACCAGGATCCGCGCCCACAGCCTGGAATCGAACGATTCCGTGGCGCCGTCACTCAGGGCGAGCGCCGATCGCTCCGGAGACCACTTGAAAGCGTCCTCGTTGCGATCGGCGTCGCCTGGGTGCTTCGAAACCGATCCGAAGAACCGGCGTGTAAACCCGAACGACATGATCGGGTTCCGGGGTTATCTCAGCTGACTGGCGCGGGTCCCGATCTCGAAGAAGTGACCGATGAAGTCCATGCCGGCCTTGTAGGCGAAGAACCGGCTGTCCTCGGTCACGTCGTAACCCATGCTCTGGGCGACGGAGATCAGATGTTCGGGAATCGTGCTCGACATGCGAAACAGCAGCTTCGAATACTCGTCGGGCAGCTCGTCCTCGGATGACGGGAACACGATCTCGTCTCCCGATTCCGTGTCGACGTGAAGGTTGAACAGCAGGACCTCGCCGTCGTTGGTCGAAATGCCCTTGATCGCGTCGGCGATTTCCTCGGGGTCGCCGTCGGTCGACTGGCCGTCGGTGACGTGGACGACGGTCGGCGGATACGAGGACGGATGGTTGTCGCACCACTCGGCGACGGTCTCGCCGATCATGCCCATGGCCTGGCGCATCGGGGTTCCGCCGTCGTGCTGGGGATGGATCCAGACCGGGAATTTGACCAACTGCCTGTCGAGCACGCCGTCACCGGTATCGATGTCCTGTTCGCGCTCCTCGATCCGCAGCGGGTTGTTCTCGATCTCGGAGATGGTGAGCAGGTTGCGGCCCGACAGCTCGCCGCCGAAGGCAGAGCCGACCCGGTCGCCGCCATAGCCGATGACGCCGATATCGAAGTAGTCGCGGACCCCGTCCGCCTTGGTGCAGCGCACGATGGTCTCGGCGATGGTCTGGTTGAGCACGTCGGCGACGAACTCCGACTTGATGCGGCCGCCGTCCATCTGCTCGTCCATCGAGCCGGACTGATCGATCACAAACAGGAAGCTGGTCGGGTTCTTCCTGTTGATTTCCTTGGTGTAAGACATCTTGAACGCTCCTAACTCATGTACACGGATGGCGCGTTTGGCAATCGCTGCCAGGTGATGCGGATGGTGATGCCGATCGGCTCGCGTTTGCCCCCACTATTATTTTGCCGTCGACCGTCGGCCCGACGCGAGAGTCCGGATCCATTGGCCGCCTTTGTCCGGCAAGCTACGTCGAGATTCTTAAAGGCCCGCTAACGCACGCCGAGATGCCCGCGAACTGGGGGAATTCGCGAGTCAGAAATCGACGATCAAAGCAATCGCCACGCCGAGCTGAACGATGCCGACGATCACCAGGGCCACGATCGATCGCCGGGTGCGACGTTGACGTTCCTCCTTGGCCTCGATCCAGGCGTGGGCGAACGCCGTCACATCCGGGTGTGCGATCAAGGTTCGGTCGGCCCGCTCCAGTTCCTCGCGAACCCGATCGTATCCCCACGCTTCGTAGCGCGCCTCCAGCAATTCCCTCTGCTGCGCGGACAATCCCATCCCTGCCACTCCTTGCAACGCCGTTTTGCACCGAGGGTGAGGCAGGCCGCGTTAACGTCGTGATAAGAAACTTGGTTGCCAAGCGACGCCGGGCGCGATCGCTTGAGCCTATCCGCCGCAGCCATTAGGCTGCCGGCGACGATGACGCGGCGATGGATTTCGAGCTCTCCCCCGACCAGGAAGCCTTTCGCGAGACGGCGCACCGCTTCGCCGAGGACGAAATGGCGCCCCACGCCGCCGCGTGGGACGAGGACTCGACCTTTCCCGTCGAGGCGCTGCGCAAGGGCGCCGCGCTTGGGTTTGCCGGGCTCTACGTGCGGGACGACGTGGGCGGCGCGGCGCTTTCGCGCCTCGATGCGGCGATCATTCTCGAAGAGCTCGCCTGGGGCTGCACGTCGACGGCGGCGTATCTCTCGATCCACAACATGGCGGCGTGGATGATCGACGCGTTCGGCTCCGACGACCAGCGCCGGCGCTGGCTGCCCGGGCTCAACACGATGGAGCTGTTCGCGAGCTATTGCCTGACCGAGCCCGGCGCGGGCTCTGACGCCGCAGCACTCGCGACCCGGGCCGAGCGCGACGGCGATCACTACGTGGTCGACGGCGCCAAGGCGTTCATCTCCGGCGGCGGGGCCGCCGACGTCTATGTCTGCATGGTGCGAACCGGCGACGGCGGGCCGTCCGGCATCTCGTGCCTGGTGGTCGAGAAGGACACTCCGGGGCTCTCCTTCGGCGCCCAGGAAAAGAAGCTCGGCTGGCACTCGCAGCCGACCTCGATGGTCCATTTCGACGGCTGCCGCGTGCCCGTCGCCAACCGCATCGGCGCCGACGGCGAGGGCTTCAAGATCGCCATGGCCGGTCTCGACGGCGGGCGGATCAATATCGGCGCGTGCTCGATCGGCGGCGCCCGGGCGTGCTTCGAGGCGGCGCGCGCCTACGTCCTCGAGCGCCGCCAGTTCGGCCACGCGCTGGCCGACTTCCAGGCGGTCCAGTTCAAGCTCGCCGATATGGCGACGGCGCTCGAATCGGCGCGGCTGATGATCCACAAGGCAGCCGCACGGCTCGACGCCGGCGCGCCGGATGCGACGCTCGTCTCTGCGATGGCCAAGCGGCTCGCCACCGATGCCGGGTTCGAGGTATGCAACGAGGCGCTGCAGCTCCACGGCGGTTACGGGTATTTGCGTGACTACGGGATCGAGCGCGTCTTCCGCGACCTTCGGGTTCATCAGATCCTCGAGGGCACCAACGAGATCATGCGGGTGATCATCGCCCGCCGCCTACTGGCCGAAAGTTGAGGGAACATGAGTGTGGACGACGACATCCTGTTCGAGGTCGAGGGCGCGCTCGGGCGGGTGAATCTCAACGCGCCGGGCACGTTCAACTCGCTGACCCGCGAAATGTGCATTGCATTTCGCGAGCGCCTGATCGCGTGGCGCGATGATCCGGCCATCGCCGCGGTGCTGGTCACCGCCGAGGGAGATCGCGCGTTCTGCGCCGGCGGCGACATTCGCCGGCTCTACGAAATCGGGCGCGTCGATGCGATCGAGGCCCGGACGTTCTTCTGGAACGAATACCGCCTCGACTACGCGGTCCACGAGTTCCCAAAACCCTATGTCGCACTGGTCGACGGCATCGTGATGGGCGGCGGTGTCGGCGTCTCGGTGCACGGCTCGCACCGCATCGTCACCGAAAAGACCACTTTCGCCATGCCGGAATGCGGCATCGGCCTGTTTCCCGACGTCGGCGCGACCGAGTTCCTTGGCCGAGCGCCCGGCGCGCTCGGCATGTATCTCGGGCTGACCGGCGCGCGCCTCAAGGCGGCGGATACTTTGCTCGCCGGCTTCGCCACCCACTTCGTGCCGAGCGAACGGATCGACGACCTCGCCGCCGGACTGGCCGATAATCTGGACGCAATCGATGCGTATATCGCCGGCTTCGCCGAGGACCCGGGTAAACCGCCGCTCGACGAGCACCGCAATTTGATCGACCGCCACTTCGCCGCCGCCTCGGTCGCCGACATCATCGCCGGGCTCGACACCGAGGACGGCTACTGGGCGATCGAGACGGCGGACGATTTGCGCGAGAAGTCGCCCATCAGCCTCCGCGTCACCCACCGCCTGCTGCGCGACGGCCGTGGGCTTGAATTCGATGCGTTGATGCGGCTCGAGTACCGCATCGCCAGCGCGTTTCTCGAAGGCCGTGACTTCTTCGAGGGCATCCGGGCCGCGGTCATCGACAAGGACCGCAAGCCCAAATGGGCGCCCGCCCGGCTCGAGGACGTGGATGACGAGACGACCGCTTCGTACTTCGCGCCGGTCGAGCCGGAGCTCGATCTCGACTGAACCCACTCCGCGGGAGGACACGCCATGACATCGATCGGCTTCATCGGCCTCGGCAACATGGGCGGGCCAATGGCCCGCAACCTGATGGCGGCAGGCCATGCGGTCGCCGGATACGACGTCGTCGCGGCGGCGCTCGACCGCGCGGTCGGCGACGGCGCGACCGGGTGCGGTTCGGTGGCCGAGACGGCGGCGGGGCGCGAGGTGGTGATCACCATGCTGCCGGCGGGCGAACACGTGCGCGAGGTCTATCTCGGCGACGACGGCGTGCTGGGCGCGGCGGCGGCGGGGACGCTGCTGATCGACTGCTCGACCATCGACGTCGCCACCGCGCGCGAGGTCACCGAGGCGGCGGCCGCGCGGGGCTTCGAGATGCTGGATGCGCCGGTCTCGGGCGGCGTCGGGGGCGCCGAGGCGGGCACGCTGACGTTCATGGTCGGCGGCGGCGCGGCGGCGTTCGAGCGCGCCGGGCCATTGCTCGACGTCATGGGCGGCAACGTCTTCCACGCCGGCGGAGCGGGCAACGGCCAGGCCGCCAAGATGTGCAACAACATGATCCTCGGCATCTCGATGATCGCGGTGTCGGAGGCATTCACTTTAGCCGACAAGGTCGGGCTCGAGGCGCAAACCTTGTTCGACATCGTCTCGACCGCGTCGGGCCAGTGCTGGTCGCTGACGTCGTACTGTCCGGTGCCGGGCCCGGTGCCGGCATCCCCCGCCAACCGCGACTACCAGGCCGGCTTCACCGCCGACATGATGCTCAAGGACCTCCGCCTCGCGCAAGAATCAGCCGGGCTCACCGGCGCAGCAACTCGCCTCGGTGCCGAGGCGGAGGCGATCTACGCCAGCTATTGCGATGGCGGCGACGGCGCCAGCGACTTCTCCGGCATCATCCGCATGATTGCCGAAAAGTCGGAGGCGTAAGCCCGCGAGCTATCCGGATTTGCCGAGACCGGCGCGGCGCCGCGACATCTTCTCGGCCAGCCTGGGCGCGGTGCCAGTGCGGCTCCACGGGCACCGGCCGATGCACAGCCCGCAGCCGTTGTTCTCGACGAAATATAGAACGCATTCGTCGAAATCGACGTACCACTTGTTTTCGCCGCGCACCTTCTGCTTGTCCCGGTAAATGGCGTCGACCGGGCACACCCGGGTGCAGACCTGACAGCTTGTGCAAAAGTCGTCGGCGCCAAGGATATCGGGCGCGTCCGCGACCAGCGGCGCATCGGTCATGATGCAGGCGAGCCGGAACGACGAGCCGAACTGGCGGTTGATCATGGAGCCGTGCTTGCCGAGCTCGCCGAGCCCGGCGGCGATGGCGGCCGGGATCATCAGCACGGGTCCGGCGATCGGCCCGCCGTGGGGCTTGGCGTCCCAGCCGTGCTCGCGCATCCAGCCGGCGAGCTTGTAGGCCGCGCGGGTGCCGCGGCCGTACTGGTTCTGCACCTCGGTCTGCGACTTGTGGCTCGGCGCGGTCTTGAGGCAGTCGTAGTCCATGGCGACGCCGAGCACGATGATCCACTCGAAGGGCGCTTCGTAGCCGTCGAACACCCAGTCCTGGTCGAGCCGGGCGATGCCGACCAGGTCGGCCTCGCGGGCGAGCGCCGCTTGCTTGATGTTCGCCGACCAATCTCGTGCGCTCCAATCCGGGCTCTCGGAAGCGAGCGCCGCGAGGGGCTGGCGCACGAACGCCTCGTTCTTCATGCGGTTCTCGGTGGCGCCTGGTGCGTTGGCGTTAGCAAAAAACCAGTTCTGCAGATCGCCGTGGGCGAGGATGCCGGGATCGTGCCACAGGATCGGCGAGGCCGGCCGGAACGCGTTCTCGCCGAGTCCGTTGATGTCGTTGCCGGTAACATCCGGCAGCAGCTCCAGCACCTCGGGCAACGGTGTAAACCCCGCCTCCCCGCGGCGATCGCCGGAATTCATTCTCGGGCCTCCCAACCGCCTCTGCGGAGAGTGTCCGTTCCGGCGGGTACGCGTCAAGGCCGAGCCGACGGCACACTTGTTACCGTCGATGAACAATGTGGCGAGAGGGACTGAAATTTGCTAAACTTATACGGCATTGTCGAATTATGATTGAAACCGGAGAGAGAGATGTTTAGCCAAGTCGTTCGCTTTCTGATCGTCGGATTGATGACATGGCCGCTGGTCGGATGCCAGACGGGCAAGCAATATTCTATCGGCGGTGGACCTACGATTTCAGTCAACCAGCCGATGGTGGAAGAAGCCGAACCGGAAATCGGCACCGTCGTACGTCAAGCTCGTTCGGACGACGGCATCGACGTCCTCAAGATTTCCCATGATCAGGCTTTGGATATCGCCCATGCCGTAGCGAAAATACAATTCCCTGGCGCGACGATCAAGCGTACGTCAAACGGTATCGTGATCGACAATAGGAACTTTTGGATGGGAAATGCCTTGGCATCAATAAAGCCGAAGCTCGTCAATAACTTGGGGGCAGATGGCGGTCATGGTTTCACTTTCGAGACCCAAGCATTCGGCATCACCGCGAGCAACCCTTCAATGCTCCCAAGCTACGTGACATCGGAGTTCTTTGCCAATCTGGCGCAATATCGAGCAGAAAATAAGATAGAGGATGTGCACTTCGCGAGTTACAAGTTTACCGACGACAGGGGCGTGACCGAGGTCATGCCGGCGACCGTGCCCGTGACATACACCGGCTTCACCGGATTTCTCGACAAGAGGCGAAATCTTGCCCGTTTCGAGGGGATCTGGTCCGACCACGGCGGTCGCAACGTGCTCGGGATCATCGCCGATCGGAGCAATCCGTTGTTCAATTACAAGGCGTTCGTCATTTCGTCCAAGGAACCGAACTGGAAGCCCGGCGACGTCAAGATCAAGTTCAATCGGCTGCGCCCCAGGCGTCCCACCGTGAGCCAGTTCTGGGCCTCGGACAAGCGCGAGAGTGGCGTGACCTGGCGCGCGGACGAAGAATACATCGTCAGCCTCAACTCGGTCGATGAGCCCCGGCGTCGAGGACAAATCGCCCTGGTAAAAACCTATCCGACGGGGCGCAAGGGCGCCACGACCGGCGTCGGCACGGGATGGGCCGTAACAGGCGATGGCATTTTCGCGACCAACTATCATGTGATCGAGGACGCGGATACGATCTGGGTCGGGTTTCGCGGGCGCAATGAACAAAAAGCGCGCGTCATCGCCGTCGATAAGAGGGTCGATCTCGCCCTCATCAAGATCGAGAACCCCAACCGATCCTATCGGCCACTGCCGTTGTCGACGGGACCGGCCTCGAACGGCTCGGCAGTCACCGTGATCGGATATCCGCTGGCTTTCGAGCTGGGTGACGACCCTCGGGTTACCAACGGCCTGATCAGCGCTCAAAAGGGTATCGGTGGCGATATCACGCGCTATCAGATCTCGGCGGCCGTTCAGCGCGGCAACAGTGGCGGCCCGGTCCTGAACAATCGAGCGGAAGTGGTTGGTGTCGTGGTGCAGAGATTTTTTGCCGAGGCCGAGAACGTGAATTTCGCCGTCAAGGTTCCGTATCTAAAGCTGCTCCTGGAATCGGCCGGCATCGAGTATGCCCGCGGGCGATCGGATGGGACCCGTTCGCCGAAGGAGCTGTTCGAGATTTTTGGCGACTCCGTGTTGCCGGTGTGGAGCAAGGAATAACCGCCCGTTAAACGTTGCGACTGACACCGGTGTACGTCAGGCTCGGCGAATATCTCTCGTCGCTAACCATTTCCGGTCATTGCACCCTAACGTTTCGCGGGCACCCTGGCAGCTCTGATCGCGCCCAGGGAGCCGCCCATGACCGCAACTGCCTCCGCCGCGCCGAAGGACAAAGCAGTCGGCCGGAAACGGTTGCTGCCTCTCGTCCTCGCCTCGCTGACGCTTATGCTCGCCGCCTGCCAGTCCAACCCGCTCGGCATGAGTGACGAGGAATGGGCGCGGCTGACGCCGGAGCAGCAGATGCAGGCGCGGATGAAGCAGGCCGACATCCGCAAGGCCAGCGCCGAGCGCCGAGCCGAGGCGAGGCGACAGAAGGCGATGCTGGCGGCCGAGGAGCGCCGCCGCATCGAGCGGATATACGCCTCGGCCCGTTTCGGCGACATTCTCGAATGCGTGGTCGAGGGCGGCCTCGCCGATTTCCGCCCCGGATGGCGCGGCTATGATCCGGCGCCCTTCACCCTGGTCCGGGGCGAAACCAAATCCGTGCCGCTGCGGGAACGCGGCAAGGGCAATCGGAAGTTTTGGACACATCTGTCGGCCGACGGGCTCGAGGTCTCGGTGTGCGCCCGGAGCGGCAGGGGGTCCCGATCGCGCTACTGCACCACGGTCAGCGCCCGATCGAACGATTACTCGTTCGGCATCAGCCGTCCCATCGCCATCGACCACATCTTCCAAAATGCGAGGCTGGTGTGCGCGTTCCGGCCCGGCCCGGGGATGCCTCGGCGCGTCATCCATCAGCACAACGTCGAGATCCGCCGGGTGATCCATGTCCATCATCACGGCGGCCGAAAGGCGGCGGCGCCGGACACACGATATCACCGTGATCAGCGGGCGTCGCACCAAGGCAACGGCGAGCGGGTCATCGTCGCGCCGGTGATCCGAGAGCGCGCGCTTCCGCCGTCCGACCGGCCCTCAACGCGGCCCGAAAGGCAGGAAAGACGCAAGGCCGCGACCAAGCCGGGATACCAGCGTAACGAACCCGAAGCACCCGCTCCGGACGCCGCCGACGGATACGAATACACGCCGGCCAACGCTCCGGACCCAACCCAATCGCACCCGGCACCCGATGCCGGCGACCAGGCGCCCGACGGCGCGGAGCACGCCGACGGCGAAGCTGAAAATGCGGATGAGCCGGCTGGTTGCGAGGACGCCCATCCGTCGCGTGGACGGGGGTTGGCCAAGGGCCGCGATCACGCGAAAGGGAAGGGCCGGGGCAATCGACCGAACTGCCTGCCCGACCTACCACGGCACGGGGGATAGTCAGCCGCCAAGCTTGGCGCGCAGGATCTCGTTGACCGCCTTCGGGTTTGCCTTGCCCTGGGTCTCTTTCATAACCTGGCCGACGAACCAGCCGATGAGCTTCTGGTTGCCCGAGCGGTACTGCTCGACCTGACCCGGGTTGGCGGCGATGATCGCCTCGACCACGGATTCGATGGCGCCGGTATCGGTGACCTGGCGGAGGCCGCGCTCTTCCACGATGTCGGCGGCGGCGGCGCCGCTCTCGAACATGATCTCGAAGACGTCCTTGGCGATGCGGCCCGAGATGGTGTCGTCGGCGATCAGATCGATCAGCCCGCCGAGCCGCTCGGCCGTGATCGGGCTGTCGGCGATACCGAGATCCGCCTTGTTGAGGGCGCCGAACAGGTCGCTTGTGATCCAGTTGGCCGCGGTCTTGGCGTCGCGGCCCGCCGCCACGGTCTCGAAGAACTCCGCCGTCTCGCGCTCGGCGACCAGAACGCCGGCGTCGTAGGCCGATAGCTCGAACTCGGCTTCGTAGCGCGTCTTCTTGGCATCGGGCAGCTCGGGCAGGCTCGCCTTGATCTCGGCGACCCAGTCGGGGTCGAGCTCCAACGGCAGCAGGTCCGGGTCGGGGAAGTACCGATAGTCGTGCGATTCCTCCTTGGAGCGCATCGCCCGGGTCTCGCCGCGATCGGGATCGAACAGCCGGGTCTCCTGGTCGATCGCGCCGCCGTCCTCGATGACCTCGATCTGGCGCCTGGCCTCGATCTCGATCGCCTGGCGGACGAAGCGGACCGAATTCAGGTTCTTGATCTCACAGCGCGTGCCGAGGTCGCCGCCCGGCCGGCGTACCGAGACGTTGACGTCGGCCCGCATGGAGCCTTCTTGCATGTTGCCGTCGCAGGTACCGAGATAGCGCAGGATCGAGCGCATCTTGGTGAGATACGCCGCCGCCTCGTCGGCCGAGCGCAAATCGGGCTCGGAGACGATCTCCATCAGCGCCACGCCGGCGCGGTTGAGGTCGACATAGGTCAGAAGTGGGTCCTGATCGTGCAGCGACTTGCCGGCATCCTGCTCCAGATGCAGCCGGGTGATGCCGACGGTGCGGCTCGTGCCGTCGTCGAGATCGACCTCGACCTCGCCGCGCCCGACGATCGGCCGGGTGAACTGCGAGATCTGGTAGCCGGGCGGCAGGTCCGGATAGAAGTAGTTCTTGCGGTCGAACACGGAGATCAGGTTGATCTCGGCGTTGAGGCCGAGGCCGGTGCGCACCGCCTGCTCGACGCACTTGCCGTTGATCACCGGCAGCATGCCGGGCATCGCCGCGTCGACCAGCGAGACCTGGGTGTTGGGCTCGGCGCCGAACGCGGTGGCGGCGCCCGAGAACAGTTTGGCCTCGCTCATCGCCTGGGCATGGACCTCGAGGCCGATCACGACCTCCCAGTCGCCCGTCCGTCCCTCGATCAAGGTCATCTCAGCCCTGCACTCCCCTGACCAGCGCGGCGACCAGCAGCGTCAGCATGGTGAATATGCTGAGCCGAAAAATGAATAGCCGGGCGAGCCGGACGCGGTACTCGCGGAGCTGTTTCTTGTGCTTGTCGGAACCCGGCTTGCCGATGAACGCGGTGTCGAAGCGCGGCTTGGCGACGCGATGCACCTCCCAGATCGAATAGCCCTGGATCACCGCGCCCGCCGCCGCGGCGTAGAGCGCGCCGAGATTGGTGAAGGTGAACACCTGGAAACCGATCAGCCCCAGGCTGACGTGGATCAGGACGTACCATACGACCTCCACCGGGGCTCACGCCTGGGGTTCCGGGACGGCGTCGAACCCGGCTGCCCGCTCCAGCGCCTCGGCGGCGCGGAACATGGTCTCTTCGTCGAACGGGCGCGAAATGATCTGGAGGCCGAGCGGCAGGCCGTTGTCGGACAGCCCCGCCGGGATCGAGATGCCGGGCAGGCCGGCGAGGCTCGCCGGCACGGTGAGCACGTCGTTGAGGTACATGGCGATCGGATCGTCGGCCTTGTCGCCGACGGCGAAGGCTTCGAACGGACAGGTCGGCGTCAGGATCACGTCGCAGCGCCTGAAGGCGTCCTCGAAGTCGCGGGCGATCAGGGCGCGGACCTGCTGCGCCTTCAGGTAATAGGCGTCGTAGTATCCGGCCGACAGAACGTAGGCGCCGATCAGTATTCTACGGCGCACTTCGGGCCCGAAGCCTGCGCCCCGCGTCTCGGAATACATGTCGACCAGGTCGTCGCCCTCGACGCGGAGCCCGTAGCGCACCCCGTCGTAGCGCGACAGGTTGGACGAAGCCTCCGCCGGGGCGACGATGTAGTAGGTCGGCAGCGCGTATTTGGTGTGCGGCAGCGAGATCTCGACCGGCTCGGCGCCGGCATCGCGCATCCACTCGATGCCCCGGTCCCACAGCGCGCGGATCTCGTCGGGCGTGCCGTCGATGGCGTACTCCGCCGGGATCCCCACCTTGAGCCCTTTAATACCGCCGCCGAGCGCGGCCTCGAAATCGGGCAGCGGAACGTCGGCCGAGGTGGTGTCCTTGGGATCGAACCCGGCCATGGCGCCCAGCATGATCGCCGCGTCGCGCACGCTCCGCGTCATCGGCCCGGCCTGGTCGAGCGAGGACGCGAACGCCACCGCGCCCCAGCGCGAGCACCGGCCGTAGGTCGGCTTGACGCCGACGATGCCGCAGAACGCTGCCGGCTGGCGGATCGAGCCGCCGGTATCGGTGCCGATGGCGCCGGGGCAGAGCCGCGCCGCCACCGCCGACGCCGAGCCGCCCGACGAGCCGCCCGGTACCAGCGGCCGGTTGTCGCCGGCGCGGCGCCACGGGTTCAGAACCGGGCCGAAATGACTGGTCTCGTTGGACGAGCCCATGGCGAACTCGTCCATGTTGGTCTTGCCCAGCATCACCGCGCCGGCGCCGAACAAATTCGCCGTCACGGTCGATTCGTAGGGCGGCACGAAGCCCTCGAGGATGCGCGATCCGGCGGTCGACATCACGCCCTCGGTACAGAACAGATCTTTGACCGCGATCGGGATGCCGTCGAGGGCGCCGGTCGTACTCGCCCGGCGCCGCGCGTCCGACGCATCGGCGTCGGCGAGGGCACGGTCGGGCGTTTCGGTGACAAAGGCGTTCAGATGCCGCGCGCCTTCGACCGCTGCGATATGCGCCTCGGCAAGCTCGCGCGCCGACATCTCGCCGGCGGCGAGCGCATCGCGCGCCTCGGCGATGCCGAGTTCGGTGGCCGGCGACGTCACTCGACCACCTTGGGGACGGCGAAGAAGCCGTCGCGGCGCTCCGGCGCGTTGGCCAGTACGTCATCCGGGATGCCGCCGTCGGTCACCACGTCTTTGCGCAGCCGATGGGTCATCGGCACGACGGACGTCATCGGCTCGACGCCCTCGGTATCGATCTCGCCAAGCTGCTCGACCCAGCCCAGGATGTTGGACAATTCGCCGGCCAGCTTGTCGAGGTCGCCGTCCGGCACCTTGATGCGGGCGAGCGCGGCGATCCGTTGCACCGTGGCCCTGTCGACCGCCATGATTCGCGCCCCGCCCGCCGAAATTCCAAGGAAAGCGCGCGGAAACTAACACCGGGTCGGAGCTGCCGCAAGCTTGCGCGAAGGGGCCGTAAAGGTTATATATGTCCATGGTCACTGACTATGGTCATAAAATGAAGAAATCGCGCGAAATTCCGGCAGGTGAGTTCAAAGCCAAGTGCCTCAAGCTCATGGATGAGGTTGCCGCCACCGGCGAGGAACTGGTCATCACCAAACGCGGCAAGCCGGTCGCCCGGCTCGTGTCCGCGACGGACGAGCGGCCTCGGTTGTTCGGATCAATGAAGGGCTCGATCAAGATTCTGGGCGACATCATCGAGCCAGCCCTCGATCCCGGCTGGGAGGAAGAGATGCTCAGAAGTTGGGACGAAGTTCACGAGAAAGACTCCACCGATTCACACGAAGATGAATAGATGCTTGTATTGGACACGCACGTTTTGATCTGGCTCATGAACGGCGACCCGAAGCTGGGACCCCCGATTCGCGATCGGATCGAACGTGCAGGACTAGCGGACGAGGCCCTTTTGCCCGCTGCGGCGTTCTGGGAGATCGCTATGCTGGTCTGGAAGCGACGATTGGAACTCGAGGCGCCGGTCGCATCGTGGGCGCGGGACGTCATGGCGCTACCCGGCATTGCTGTCGTGCCCCTGACCCCGGAGATCGCGATCGAGAGTTACGCATTGCCGGGACGGTTTCACGACGATCCCGCCGATCGGATGATCGTGGGAACAGCGCGAGTGACGGGTGCCACGCTGGTGACGCGAGATCGCGCCATCCTGCGCTACGGCGAGGCGGGTCATGTCTCGGTGCTGGCGGCCTGAGGCGTGGCCGTCATCGCCATCGAGGAGCTGAACGAGGCGCTCGCACCCGGCACGCCGGTTCTCGGCCTCGATCTCGGCGCTAAGACGATCGGGCTCGCGCTGTCGGACGGGGCGCTGATCGTCGCGAGCCCGCTCGAGACGATCCGGCGCACCAAATTCACCGCCGATGCCGTGGCCTTGAAACGCTTCGTCGACCAACACGGGATCGGCGGGCTGGTCATCGGGTTGCCGGTCAACATGGATGGCTCCGAGGGTCCGCGCTGCCAATCGGTGCGTCAGTTCGCCGCCAATTTGCTGGAGCGCTTCGACATCGCGATCGCATTCTGGGACGAGCGGCTGTCGACCGCCGCGGTCACACGGACGCTGCTCGACGCCGACGTCTCGCGCAAGCGCCGGGCCGAGGTCGTCGACAAGATGGCGGCGGCCTACATTCTGCAGGGCGCGCTCGACCGGCTGGCCGCCTTGCGACCGTGACGGCAGTCGTCGCCAATATCGCGCCGGCCTTCGTGCTGATCGCGCTCGGCTTCGCCTTCAAGCGATCGGGCTGGCCTGGCGAGGCATTCTGGACGCCGGCGGAGCGGCTGACCTATTTCGTCCTGTTTCCGGCGCTCCTGTTGCGCAATCTGTGGGCGGCACGGCTCGACGGCCTGCCGGTCGCGCCGATGGCCGCGGTCATCGTCTGCGCGGCCGTCGCCATGACCGTGGTCCTGCTGGCTGCGCGGCCCGCAATCGGCGTCCCGGGCCCCGCGTTCACCTCGCTGGCGCAGAGCTCGATCCGGTTCAACACCTATCTCGGCGTCGCGCTGACCGCGGCGTTCTTCGGCACCGAGGGGGTGACGCTGGCGGCGGTCTATCTCGCCTTCATGGTGCCTCTCGGCAACTTCATCTGCGTCGGCATGCTGGCGGCATTCGCCGACCAGGAACGCACGTCGTGGCCGCGGATCGCATTCGAGATCGCGCGCAATCCGCTGATCCTCGCCTGCCTCGCCGGGGTCGCCCTCAATGCGACGGGGACGGCACTGCCACCTTGGATCGACCGCTTGCTCGAGATCCTGGCGCGCGCGGCGTTGCCGATCGGGCTGTTGTGCGTTGGCGCCGGGCTCGACGCGGCCGCGGTGATGGCCCGGCGCGCGACCGTGATCGTGGCCTGCCTTCTCAAGCTCGTGGCGATGCCGGCGATCACTTGGGCGGCGTGCCTTCTCGTCGGTCTTGCCGATTTACCGATGCTAATCTTGGTGCTGTTCAACGCGCTGCCGGCGGCGCCGACGTCCTATGTCCTGGCCCGCCAGCTCGGCGGCGACGCGCGACTCATGGCCGGCATCCTGACCGCGCAGACCGCGCTGTCGGCGATCACGCTATCGGCGCTGTTGGCGTGGTCTGGCGGGGTGGCCGGGACATGATCGGAGTTGTTTCCACCATCGCGCCGATCTTCCTATTGATCGTCGCCGGCTATGGCTTCAAGCGCCGGGGATTCCCGGGCGACGAATTCTGGGTGCCGGCCGAGCGGCTGTCGTACTTCGTCCTGCTGCCGGCGCTGATCGTCCACACGCTGGCGCGCGCCGACCTTGCCGGGATCCAGATCGGCGGGCTCGCCATGACCATGGGCTCTCTGGCGCTGGCGATGACGGTTGTCACCGCTCTCCTGAGGCCGGTCTATGGCGTCGATGGACCGGCCTTCACCTCGATCCTTCAAGGCACCATCCGGCTCAACTCCTATCTCGGCTTCGCGCTCGCGTTCGCCCTCTTCGGGACGGCGGGGCTGACGATCGTCGCGGTGCTGGTCTCGTTCATGATGCCGATTTGCAACGTCATCAGCATCGCCGCGCTGGCTGCGTTCGGCGCCGGCGGCCGGCCGAGCTGGAAGCGCGTAATCGTCCAGATCGTCACCAACCCGCTGATCCTCGCTTGCGCGCTCGGCGCCGCGCTCAACGCGCTCGGCCAGCCCGTGCCCGGCTGGGTGATGGGCGTCCTCGGCATCCTCGGCGGCGCGGCGCTGCCGCTCGCGCTGCTCTGCGTCGGCGCCGGGCTCGACCTCGCGCCCGGCCGGTCGCGACACGCGGCGGTCATCGGCACCTCCGTGCTCAAGCTCGTCGTCGCGCCGGCGCTGGCCTGGGGGTTCGGCCAGGTGGTGGGGCTCGGCGGCCTGTCGTTGACGGTGGCGGTGTTGCTGGCGGCGACGCCGGCCTCGTCCGCGTCCTACGTGCTGGCGCGCCAGCTCGGCGGCGACGCCGGGCTGATGGCCGGGATCATCACCGCCGAGACAGCGCTGTCGGTGCTGACCCTGTCGGCGATCCTGGTGTGGCTCGGCGCCGGCTGAGACGGTAACGGGCTTGCCCGGGAAACGGTTCGCGGCTATGGACATGGACAGGCGCCGCAGCGCGCCAAACAAACCAGAACCAGGGACGCCACGACGATGATGCGACTGCCGAAGGACTTTCTGAAGGGTTCCATCCCGCCACTGATCACGCCGTTCAAGAACGGCAAGATCGACTACGACGCCTATGCCGGGCTCGTCGAGTTCCAGGTCAAGAACGGCAGCCATGGCATCCTGGTCAACGGCACCACGTCGGAGCCCTCGACGCTGACGGTGGACGAACGCAACCGCACCGTCGACGTCGCCATCGAGGCGGCAAGGGGCAAGGCGCCCATCGTCGCCGCTACCGGCTCACAATCGTTCGCCGAGACCGAGGCGCTGACCAAACACGCCGACGCGGTGGGCGTCGATGCGCTGCTGATCGTGACGCCGTATTACATCCGCCCGCCGCAGCGCGGGCTCGTGAAGTACTACGTCGAGATGGGAAAGCGCACCAAGCTGCCGTGGATGATCTATCACATCCCGGGCCGCGCGGCGGTGTCGGTGACGCTCGATACCGTGCTGGAGATTTCCAGGAAGTCGCCCAACTTCGTCGGCATGAAGCACGCGGTCGATGATCTCGGCTTCGTCAGCACGTGTCTTGACGCACTGGGCATGGAGTTCCGCATCTTCGTCGGGCTCGAGGATCTCAGCTATCCGATGATGGCGGTCGGCGCGTGCGGGCTGATGAACGCTGTCGGCAACCTGCAGCCCCGCAAGCTCGCCCGCATGTGCGAGGCGATCTGGAAGGGCGATCTCAAGCGCGCCCAGAAGCTTCACTACGAGCTGTTCGAGATCAATCAGGCGGTGTTCTACGACACCAACCCGATTGCGATGAAATACATGATGAAGCGGCTCGGCATCATGCCCCGCAACGAGCACCGCCTGCCGATGATGCCGGCAACCAAGGAGCTCGAGAAGCGCCTCGATGGCGTCTTGAAGCGGGCCAAACTGATCTAGACGGCGATTCGGTGCTAGCGCATTTTCCGATCTAGTTGGATCATTTCGCACCCCCTCACCGCCCCACAGACGTCATGCCCGGACTTGTTCCGGGCATACACGAACCCATTGAAACAGAACATTTTTTCAGGCAT
>PVBE010364886.1_pt1 | contig 24275 bp, 19 predicted proteins | sample 1631181 | NCBI WGS metagenome assembly PVBE01 (sample SAMN08397723, study PRJNA350692) | Marine metagenome, whole genome shotgun sequencing project. | isolation source: water | place: Pacific Ocean | collected 2012-04 | reverse complement strand
TGGGGAACGCTCGGTGGTGGGCGGCTCGCCGCTTCGCGGGTTGATTTGTGGTGTGGGGGCCGGGCGTGGATAACGGCAGGGATAATGCTCATGAGCAATGTGTACGACGAGGTAAAGGCGCACTTTGACGCGGTGGACGACGTGGTCGTCAACGCGGGCCGCGGGGCCCAGGGGATCAAGTACGGCAAGAAGATGTTCGCCATGTTCTACAAGGGACAGCTGACGGTGACGCTGTCGCCGAAGCGGGTTCAGGAGGTGGTGGCGTCGGACGAGGCGCTGCCCTTCGATCCGGGGACAGGCAAGCCGATGAAGGATCGGGTGTTGATCCCGGTGGAGATGAAGGAGAGCTGGATCGCGTTTTGTGAGGAGTCGGCGGAGTACCTGAGGAATAAAAAATAAAGAACATGAAATTCAAAATTCAAAATGTTGGGGGACGCGCGGTGGTGGGGGGCTCGCCGCTTCGCGGCTCGTGTCGGTCTGGGGGCCGTCCCCCGACGGATCCAATGTATCGCGCTGATCGATTGAATTGATTCCTCGTAGCGCGGGGGCTTGTCCCCCGCGTCACATTACGCGGGGGACAGGCTTGTGGCTCACCGCGGAGCCTTTGCAAAAGGCGAGCACCACAAGCCCCCGCGCTACTTCTTCACAGGTGATCAACGCAAGTGAGCAGTGCGCTAGGCTCCGGGCTGGCTGGTGGGCGGCTGGCTGGCCGGCGCGGCAGGCGCAGAGGCCGGCGCGCTGGCAGGCGCCGCCGGCGTGATCACCGGCGCGGGCGCCGGCGTGGGCCGCGGCCGGACCGGCTCCTTGTTCAGGCCGAAGCGCCAGCCGATCTGGAAGGTGAACAGGTCCACCCTCTTTTCCCGCACGTCGCCGTTCATGGAGAACTTGGCGTCCGGCGCGATGGCCTGGCAGGACTTGTCGTCGGGCTTGCAGATCTTGGCCTTGAGCACGCTGTCCCGCACGATGCGGTCCTTGTAGAACATCGGGATGTAGCCGGCCGACAGCTGCATTCCGAAGCCGAACTGGTAGCTCACGCCGAACACCGGGCCGTACTTGTCGGCGTCGGGGCTGAGCAGCGAGTAGGTGGAGTTGGGGTAGGGCGACTCGTCGAAGACGAAGCCGAGGTGGATCTCCAGGCCCCTGGCCCAGCGCGGCTTGTACTGCACGCCGGTGGAGAAGGTGATGCTGTCGGTGGAGTTTTTCGGCTCCACGTTCTCGTTGACCTCCACGGTCAGCAGCTTCAGCGGCTTCTTGAAGTCCACCCGGATCTCCTCGTAGACCGAGTAGTTCTGCCAGTAGACGTCGAAGCCGAAGGCCCACTCGTCCGTGATCTGCCAGTGCAGCGACGGGCGGATCAGCAGGGGAAAGGTGAAATCCACGGTGGCCGCGCAGGAGACCTCGGAGCTGTTTTTGTCCCCCTTCTTGCACCCCTCGTTTTCGGTCATCAGGTTGTAGAGCAAGGGCGAGTGGAACTTGATGTCGGTGTCGAAGCTGAACCAGGTCATGTTGCTGAAGCTGAGGCCGATGCGCAGGCCCTTTAACCAGCTGGTGTTCGATGCCAGGGTCTGGCCGATCTTCCAGATCACGCCGAAGTTGAAAGACCAGGACCAGGCCGAGGCGTCCAGCTTCATGATCCCCTCGCCGTTCCACATGGTCTTGCCGATGCCGTCCGGGCCGCCCAGCCACAGGGACCGCTCGCTCTGCAATGAGGCCCGCACCACGGAGACGCTCAGGCCCACGGAGACGTGGGGGTGCGGCGTGAAGGCCGCCGAGGGCGCGATGTAGATGGTGTTGATCGTGCCGAGCTGGGCGTGGAAACGCTGGGGCGCCGAGCTGCAGTCCACCGGCTCGCCGGTGTCCTTGCGCTCGCAGTCGTTGAAGGCGCCGGTGGCGTTGTGCGGCGAGTAGAGCGCCAGGCCGAAGTTCCAGTTCTTCAACCCGAAGCGTCCAGCCAGGCCGAGGTAGGGCAGGATGCCGAAGCCCGCCGGGAAGCCGCCGTGGGGCACGGTGGTGACCTTGTTTTCGAACAGCTCCTTGCCGTCGGCGCCGAGCTTGCAGCCCGTGGAGTTGCCCTTGGCGTCGTAGGTCGCCTCGGTGCAGCGCCAGTAGTTGGTGTGGGAAAAGATCCCGGTGCCGCTGATGTCCACGTTGTAGTCGTCCATGAAGCCGAGGCCGGCCACGTTGTGGTACATCGCCGAGGTGTCGTCGGCCAGGGCGCCGAACCCACCGAGGGTGGATCCGCGGGACCCGATGAGGGGGATGGTGAACCCTCCCGCGCCGGCCTCCCGGGGCAGGGCGGTCAGCAGGATCGCAGCGGTGAGGATTCCGGCGCACAGCTTCCAGCCTCCGACCTTCATTCATGACTCCTTGTGATGGAATGGAGCCTTGAGAATAAAGAACTCCCCCAAAAGAATAAAGTGTCCAGAGAACGCTCGTTCACAGGGGGTGAGTGCGTTTACACTCGCACCTGAGCGCTCGTTCTGGTAACTAGTCGTAATTGCACGGCGCAGAAACCGGCACGGCCCTTGCTATTAGCTAAGGAAACATCACAATTGGAGGCCCACATGAATCGCTACAAACTCATCACCGTCGTCCTCTCCGTGACCTCCGTCGTCTTCCTGATGGGGGCTGCTCCGCCCGAGGGCGGCTGCGGCGCGGGCCTGGACAACCGCCAGGGTGAGCCGGGAATCGACGTGGGGGGCAAAGCCGGGGCCGACTGGTCCATTAACTACAGCGACCAGCTCGAGGTGCGGATCAAGAACGCCGGCGGCATCATCGCGACCCACAAGTTCACCGCCGGCGCCGGGGGCGTCTTCGACGTGGACGGTGTCAAGGTGGACCTTGGAAAGCTGTGTAATCGCGACGACGTGGCCTGCCCTCATGAGGTGTTCCCCAAGCAGGTGACCATGATCCAGCCCGGCAACGACCTGCACCTGCTCTACGTGGACTTCAACGCCATCGGGCCCCTCAAGGAGGTCAAGCAGGCGCGGCTGCTGGGCAACGTGGACAGCGACGACGACTTCTCCGTGGCCCTGGGCGTTGGCGGCGCGGCCAACGGCATCTGCGGCCTGCTGGCGGTGTCCTACGCCACCGGCCACATCAAGTCCAACGCCGGCGATCCCCCCTGGGGCACCTCCCTGGACGGCGACATCGTCACCGCCTACTCCGGCGGGTGCATCGTCGCCGGCAGCGGCGGCGCCGCCGCGGCCGGGATCACCGTGGAGATCCGGGTTCCGTTCTCCGGCAAGCGCATGTAGTCACTTCTTCAGCGAAAGCTCCCACAGCCCCACCACCCCCGTGCCGGCCGCCCGGTATCTCTTGAACAGGTCGAGGTAGTCCTCCTCGCTGACGCCGAACCAGGCCAGCTCCTTGAACCCCCGCGGATCGGCAGGATCCCGCAGCCGCGCGGCGTAGACCTTTCCACCGGCGCGCAGGGTCTGTTGGATCACCTGGTGCATCTGCGCCACCGCCGCGGCCACGTTGCCGAGGTTCCCCGCGTGGTAGACCAGCGGGTAACGTCGGGCGGGCCGGCGCGTGCTCAGCCCCACCAGCTCACCCCAGCCGTGTCCCGGCGAGACCACCAGGTCTTGCGGGGTCAGCAGCCGGTCGGCCACTGCCGCGCGCTCCACCGAGTGATCGTCCATGGCGGCCGGCAGCTGGTAGGTGGCCATGTTGGCCATCAGCACCATGCCGGCCACCGTGGCCGAGGGGCCGCGCAGCATGGGGTGGACGCCGGCTGACGGCGGCTTGACCACCACGCCGAGGCCGGGCGCCAGGTAGAGCATCACGGCCGGCAGGACGAAGATCCACCGCTCGGTGTCGGCGGGGAAGAAAAAGAGCGCGAAGGCGCCGAAGGGGACCAGCCAGGAAAGCAGGCCGGGCAGGTCCAGGGATCCGGGGCGCCGCTGAAGGGGGAGCGCGGGTCTGAGGCGCAGCCAGAGGAGCACGGCCCAGCCGGCAGCGCCCAGCGCCGAAAAGAGGATCACCCGGGGCACGCCCGCCTCGTAGGGATACGGCGCGTGGACCAGGGCGCGGCAGAGCCCCCACACGCCCTTGAGCGGCGTCCAGAGGCTGTGCCGGTAGGGCATGCCGTGGTCCGACGCCATGAGCCAGGCCCAGGCCTCGCCGGGCGCGTCGGCCCCCGCGCCGCCGAGGGCGACGCCGAGCACCGCGCAGGTCAGCGCGCTCATGATCCCCACGGCGACGGCCGGGCGGGTCAGGGTCCGGCTGGCACGCCAGAGCTCGAGGGCCATGGGCAGCGCCAGCAGGGCGAGGGTGAGGTGCATCGTCACGCCGAGGCCCGCGGCCACACCGGCCACCACGGCCCAGCGCGTCGCCGGCCGTTGGCGGTGCCGCACCAGGGCCCAGAGGGTGGCGGTGGCGAAGAGCGCGGCCGGGGCGTAGGCCTCGATCTCGGTTGCCGAGCGGAAGAAGGCGTAGCTGCCAGCCAACAGCACCGTGGCCTGGGCCGCGCCGCGCATGTGGGTCACGCGGGCGCAGGCATCGAAAAACAGCGCCAGGGTCGCCGCCGCGCAGCAGATGCTCAGCAACCGCAGGGGCGTGGCCAGCTCCATCAGCGTCTGATGACCCACCAGCCAGGCCACCGTCCGGATCAGCGGCAGATAGCCCGGGTGCCCCGGCGCCAGCCCGTCGCCCCCCACCTGGTTGAGGTAGCCGATGCCGTCGCCGTTGACCCCGGCCGGCGAGAGCAACCAGAGAATCGGCACGAGCAACGGGAAGAGCCAGACCTTGGGCAGTGGACGCATCCCTGGGATTACACTGGATCTGCCCACGGGTTAAAACTGCTTTTTCTTTCTGCGGATTTCATCTATCACTTCCACTGGCCCATCATGGAGTCGGTTTCGTGAATATAAGCTTGCTCAATCAACGTTACGTTCCCATATGCAAGCTGGGGGCAGGCGGTATGGCCGAGGTGTTCCTTGCGCGCCAGACCGGGGAGGCGGGGTTCCAGCGCGAGGTGGCGCTAAAGAAGATCCACCACCGGCTCTCCGACCACCCCAGGGCGGTGCGCATGTTTCTGGACGAGGCCAAGCTCGCCGCAGCCCTGTGCCACCCGAACATCGTGCAGATCTATGACGTGGGCCGCGAGGAGAAGAACTTCTTCATCGTCATGGAGCGGGTCAGCGGCGTGGATCTGCGCATGCTGGCCGAGCGCACCACGGCCCTGGGCAAGATGTTCCCGCTGGACATCTCGCTGACCATCATCTGCCAGGTGCTCGAGGGGCTGTGCTACGCCCACACCTACCACGACGACTCTGATCGCCCCATGGCCATCGTGCACGGCGACATCGGCCCCAACAACATCCTCATCGCCTACCACGGCGGGGTAAAGCTGGTGGACTTCGGCATCGCCCGGGCCGAGGACCAGGTGCGGCAAGGTGGCGGCACGCCCGCGGGCAAGGTGGCCTACATGTCGCCCGAGGCGGTGCGCGGCAACGCCCTGGACGCGCGCTCGGATCTGTTCAGCGTGGGGATCCTGCTCTACGAGCTCACCGTGGGCCGGCGGCTCTTCCGCGTCAGCTCCTTCGAGTCCATGCGCCGGATCCTCACCGAGCCCATCGCGCCGCCCACCTATACCCGGCCGCGCTATCCCGCGGACCTGGAGAACATCGTCATGCGGGCGCTGGAGTTGGAGCTGGGCGACCGCTACGCCACCGCCGAGGAGATGCTCGAGGACCTGGAGGAGTTCGCCTTCAACCACAGCGAGCGCCTCTCGCGCCTGCGTCTGTCGCGCTTCGCCCGTCGCACCATGGGCGTGGCCACCTCCGAGACCATGGAGGACAAGACCCAGGACGCGCCGCTGCCGCCGCCGGCCGAGCTGGCCGATCTGGACTTCGACAACCCCGGGCAGTTCGAGGACGAGGAGGAGGACCTGCTGGCGGAGCCGCCCCTGACGCAGCAGGCGACTCAAAGCGACGGGCCGCTGGCCCGGCAGCCGAGCCGAATAATGGAGGCCATGCACCAGGCCGACGCGGCCATCGCCGAGCTCGAGGCGGCTTCACGCACCACGGGGCCCAGGGAGGCGACCCAGCCCGAGGCCGAGGTCTCCTCGGTGGTCGTCACCGAGGACCTGGTGGAGGAGGAGCTGGACGCGGACGAGCCGGTGCTGGATCTGGATCGGCCCAAGCGACGCGGCTTCCTGGACGAGACCCTGGACGCGGATCTGGACGCCGTTTTGGAGGAGGAGCAGGAGGAGGACGACGAGCTGTTGCTGGACGATCCGACCCCCATCACGGAGGTCCCCCTGCAGCGGGAGGAGACCCGGGCCGACACGCCGGCGGCCAGGCAGCGCACGGACGAGGAGCCCGAGGAGGAGTCGGCGGAGGAGCTGATCTCCGCTCTGGCTGAAATGGCGGTGCAGACACCCGCCCGCGAGGCCGAGCCCAGACCCGAGGCGGCCTCAAGCGCCATCACGGTGAAGCACACCAGGGTCACCCCGCCCGAGGTGAAGCCCGAGCCGGCAGCCGAGGACTTCGACGACGACGACGACGACGACGATATAACCATCGACCTGGATCTCGAGGATCTGGAGGCGGAAGAGCTGGACCTCGACATCGAGGTCGCCCCTCCCGAGCCGCCGCCCATCCCCCAGGAGCCCGCCCCGACGGTGGAGCTCGCGTGGTCGCCGCAACCAGACAAGCCGCCGGCGCCGCGCAAGGCAAAGCGGCCCAGGCGCCGTAGAAAAAAGGCGCGCCAGCGGGCTTTGCCGGGCCGCGGCGCGGGCCGCCGACACCGCGCCAGGAGCAAGGGCAGGGGGAAACCGGGGCGGCGGCGTAGTAATATTTGACGCCATGAATTCACACTGTTACGATATTTTCCCATGAATACCACGCTATTAGAGCGACTTCGCGCGTTTCAGGTGCCGGCGGAATCTCCAATCACCGCCGGTCACGTGATGGTGGCGCGGCTGGAGGGGGTCGACTTCGAGGAGATCCTCAAGTCCCCGGACTTCGGCTTCAGCCAACCCTACGACGCGTCCTTCAACAAGATAATGCTCAAGACCACCACCCGGCTCCTGGGGGCGGACACCTGCGGCCGGTTCGGCTTTACAGAACACCTGGAGATGTCGGTGTTGCTCGATCCCGCGGCGGTGGAGCAGCGGTGGGGTGAGGCCGCCAACCTCTTGACCTACCTCTCATCGGTGGCGTCCACCAAGCTCAGCCTGCACCTGGACATGGAGGCGGTCTTCAAGTGCCAGCTCTTCTCCTTCGGGCAGCCCGAGCTTGCCGTGGCCTACTTCAACTGGCGGCAGCAGGAGGCCCCGCACAACGGCCTGAGCCGCCACTGCGCCTTCCTCCTGGCCAAGGAGGATCGGACTCCGGACCAGGTCCGCACCATCCTCGACGGCATGGCGCCGCTGGAGATGGAGGAGATCCTGCGCCAGCAAGGGGTTGAGTACAACGCGCTGCCTTCCTGGCAACGGCACGGCACCGGCGTCTACCTCTCGGAGGGCGGGCAGCGCGTGACGGTGGACACCGACCTGCCTCGTGAAACCGAGTTCGGTCCCTTCCTGCAGCAGTTCCTCACGTAATCGTTGACCGCCAGAACAGGCAGCTTCCGCTTTTTTAGCAAGCTCGAGCGCAAGATCGTGCGCAAGGCCGGTCGCGCCGTGGCTGACTGGGATATGATCCAGGCCGACGACCATGTCATGGTGGCCGTGTCCGGCGGCAAGGACTCCATCTCCATGCTGGAAGTCCTCGGCATCCTGGCTCGCCGCTCGCCCGTGCCGTTCACCATGACGGCGGTGACGCTGCACAACGGTTACGAGAGCTTCTCCACCGAGGCCCTGGAAAAACACTACGCCAAGAAGGGGCAGGCCTACCGTGTCGAACCGGTGCCGATCAAGGAGATCCTGGAGGAGAAGCTGGCACCCGGAGTCACACCCTGTTCCCTGTGCTCGAGGATCCGTCGCGGTGCGCTCTATACACTGGCGCAGAAGATGGGCTGCACCAAGATCGCCCTGGGGCACCATCTGGACGACCTGATCGAGACGCTGCTGCTCAACCTCTTCTACTCGGGGAGCCTGCGATCGATGTCCCCCTGTTTCCCCAGCGATGACGGCAAGAATGTGGTCATCCGTCCTCTGGCCTATGTGCCCGAGGAGTGGCTGGTGGAGTACAGCCGGGACCGGGCGTTCCCGGTGAGCACCTGCGCCACAGAGGGCTGCGACGACGACCACGGCAGCCGCGTGGCCATGAAGCGGCTGGTCACGGAGCTGGCGGGCGAGGTCCACGGATTGAGGGGCAATATGCTGCGCGCCCTGCAGAACGTGCACACCAAACACCTGCTGGATCGTGAGCTTCAGCGACGGCTCAATTCAGCGTTTGACATTTGACATTAGAACCCCGACGGTCGATCCTGGACCACTTGAAGTGAAGGCCCGATGAAATTCATTTGCGACAAGTGCAAGACCAAGTACTCCATCGCCGACACCAAGGTGCGGGGGAAGGTCCTCAAGATACGATGTAAGAACTGCTCCAACATCATCACGGTGCGTGAGCAGAAGCGGGGGACCGACGCACGGCGGCGCAAGGATTCTTCGCCTGTTGGCAACAGCACTGGCGCTTTGGGCAGGGCGCTGGACGGCGCCTTCAAGGAGACCCAGCCCATCACCCATGGCATGCAGGTTGTGGCGGTGCCGGACATCGCCCCGGCCCCCGCGGCGCCTCCCGGGCCGCTGACCTCCGAGCCGACGCGGATCTCCGACGCCCCCGACTTCGACGAGCCCCCCAGCGAGGAGGAGGAGTGGTACCTCGCGGTGGACGGCAACCAGTTCGGCCCCATGGACCTCTCCGAGCTGTGCAACCGCGTCAAGCGCGGCGAGGCTCTGCCCGAGGAGGCCTTCGTCTGGCACGACGGCTTCGACGACTGGCTGGACGTCTCGGAGGTGCCCCAGCTCCAGCCCCACATCCCCAAGCATCCGCCGCCACCGCCCAAGGGCAAGTCCGGCCTGCTGGCGCTGGGTGCGCTGGTGGACGACTCGGGTCGGACGCCGTCGAGCTCGGGCCTCCCCGCGGTGGACTCCCTGGCCGAGGAGGCGACCAGCCCACCTCCGCCCGCCGAGCAGCCCGCGGAGATCAAGCCGGTGCCCACGCCGATCGCGCCCGTGGTGAGGGCGCCGCAGCCGTCCGGCCCGCAGGGGCAGATCGCGGCGGATCCGGACCTGCTCGATACGGTGCCCAAGGATGGAGAGGACGACGACATCGCGCCCATCGTGCCGGTGGCCTCCATCACACCCGCGACGCCGCCCCCCCAGAGCACCGCGCTGATGAAGGTCGCCGCGGCCGGCGGCATCGTGGCAGCCATCAGCGGCCTGATCCTGGTGGTCTACATCCTGGCCTTCGACCGCCAGCCGACCAAGCCGGACCTGACGCAGACCAAGATCGTCCAGGCCACGCCCAAGCCAGAGGACAAGCCGGCGGCCAAGCCCGAGCCTGCCAAGGCGCCAGAGGTGGCGGCCAACGTCGAGATCGAGTTTCAGCCCGAGACCATCACCCGCACCCAGCCCAGGTCGAAGCCCTCGCGCCGCGCGACCAAAGGACGGCCCACCGTGGCCAAGAAGCCGTCGGGCCCGCAGCTAACCGAGGCTCAGAAGCGCATGATGGCGATGTACAAAAAGGGCGGCACCAGCATCCCGGGGGTCAGCTCGGCCCGCAAGAGCAGCGTCAAGCACCGCCAGCTCACCGGCAGCGAGGTGGCGCGGATGTACGGCAAATACAAAAAGCAACTCCAGGCATGCTACCAGCGCGTGCTCAAGCGTGACGAGACGCTCAAGGAGCTCAAGGTCGACGTCTCCATCGAGGTGTCCAACATGGGCCGCGTGCGCAACGTCACCTTCCGTAACTTGCCCAGCGTATCCCTCGCGGGCTGCCTCAAGCGCATCATCCGGCGGTGGGCCTTCCAGCCCAGCGGCGAGCAGACCATCGCCTTCCCCCTGGTGTTCCGCGGCGCCGGTTGATTGCCGCGAGCTACCCGCCGACCTCGATTACCTCGGTGCCTTCCACCGCCTTTTCCTCCAGCTCCTGCAGTCCGTTCACGCCGCCCTCTGCCCTGAGCACGTTGGTCAGCTTGCCCCTCGTCACCGGGTGCTTGGGCACGAAGAGGGAGCAGCAGTCGTCGTAGGGCTGGATCGACACCTCGTAGGTGCCGATCTTGCGGGCGAGGTCGATGGTCTCCGCCTTGTCGAAGGACACCAGCGGCCGCAGCACCGGGCGGTCGGCTTCGCCCTGGATGCAGACCAGGTTCTCCAGGGTCTGGCTGGCCACCTGGCCCAGGTTCTCGCCCGTGGCCAGGGCGGGGCAGCCGCGCTTGCGGGCGATGGCGCTGGCGATGCGCATCATGGAGCGGCGATAAAGGATCACTGCCATCTCCGACGGGGCGCCGTCGCGAACAGCGGTCTGCACGTCGGTGAACGGCACCACGTGGAGCAACAGTCGGCGCTGGGCCGGGGCCAACAGCTCGGCCAGCTGTTGCACCTTGGCCTTGGAGCGCTCGCTGGTGTAGGGGAAAGAGTGGAAGTAGACGGCGTCCAGGCGGCATCCGCGCTTCTGCATCAGGTGCCCTGCCACGGGGGAGTCGATGCCCCCTGAAAGCAGCAGGGCCACCTTGCCCGACACGCCCACGGGCAGGCCGCCGGCGCCCTTCAGTCGCTGGGTGAAGACGAAGGTGCGCAACGGCCCCACCTCCACGCCCACGACGAGATCGGGGTTGCCCAGGTCCACGGCGAGCCGGGTGGCGTCCACCACCGCCTGGCCCACCTGACGGTTGATCTCGGGGGAGGGCAGGGGGAAGCCCTTGTCGGCGCGCTTGGCCTTGACGCGGAAGCTGCGGATGGTCCCGGGCTGCTGCTCCAGCAGCCGCGCCACCTGCTCGGCGGCCACGCGGCCCATTTCAGCGGCGTCACGCTCCACCTCCTCGGCGACGCTCAGCGAGGACAGGCCGAAGACGCGGCTGAGGATCTCGGCGGTGCGTCCGGCGTCACCGGAGGCCTCGACGAAGACCCGGCCCTGGCCCTTGATCAGCTTGGCGCCCTCGAGGTCGCGCAGGGCGTGGCGCAGGTTCTCCAGCAGCACCGACTCGAACCGACCGCGGTTGGCCCCCTTGAGGAAAAGCTCTCCGTATCGCAGGACGATGAACGACATTTACACCTCCAGGCGCTCGATGGCCTCCACCGCCCGGTCCACCTGGTCCGCGGGGGTGTGGCTGCATGAGAGTGAGATCCGGACGACGCCGCTGCCGCCGGAGACGCCCATGGCGTCCATGACGTGGCTCCGCAGGCTGGAGCGGGAGTGGCAAGCCGCGCCGCTGGAGATGCAGACGCCGCTGGCCTCCAGCATGTTCACCAGCACCTCGGACGGCAGGCCCGGCACGGTGAGGGAGACGATGTGCGGGGCGCGTCGCCTGGCGTCGCCAACCATGGCCGCCCCGGGGAGCCGGCCCATGACGGCCCTGGCCAGGCGGTCGGTGGCCTCGGCCAGGCGGTCCGGTTCGGGGCGCGCCAACTCCACGGCGCTGGCGAACCCCACCGCGCCGGCCACGTTCTCGGTGCCGGGGCGGGCGCCGCCCTCCTGATCGCCGCCGCCCCACAGCGGTCGCAGCTGCACGCCCTCGGCCAGGCCGAGGCAGCCGGTGCCCTTGGGCCCGTGCACCTTGTGGGCCGAGGCGGTGATCATGTGCGCTCCGAGCTCGCGCAGATCGGTGTCCAGGGCGGTGAACGACTGCACCGCGTCCACGTGCAGCAGGCAGCCCTTGTGGCGGCGCACCACCTCGGCGATGCGGGCCACAGGCTGGATCACGCCGGTCTCGTTGTTGACGTGCATCACCGCCACGAGGAAGGTCTCGGGCCGCAGCATGGCCGCCAGCCGGTCCGGGTCCACCCAGCCGCCGCGGGTCACCGGCACCCGCTCCACGTCGTGGTCCAGAGCGCGCGCGGTCTCCAGCACCGAGGGGTGCTCGATGGCGCTGATCAACACGTGGCCGCGGCTCCGCTGGCGTCGGGCGGTGCCGAGGATCGCCATGGCGTTGGCCTCGGTGCCGCCGCTGGTGAAGGTCAGTCGCCCCGGCTCCACGCCCAGGCGACGGGCCACGGTTCGGCGGGCCTGCGCCAGCCGCTCCTCGGCGGCCAGTCCCACGGCGTGGCGCGACGAGGGGTTGCCAAACTCGTCGGTGAGGACCGCGCCCATGGCCTCGGCCACCTCGGGCAACACCCGGGTGGTTGCCGCGTTGTCCAGGTACACGGTGCTGGCGGCGCGCTGGCTCATGGTGGTGGATATAGCAGAGCGGCCGGCATTGTGGAACATGGAAAGGCTTGGTCGAAAATAACAGCACCGCCCAGAAAAAATAACAGCACCGCCCCAAAAATAACAACATAACAGCACCGTCCCCCAACCTGGCTTGAGCGGGTATTGCGCGGAGGGTATGGTTTGGCGGCGCCATGGCACCATTCTCTGTCTACATCCACTACCCTTTCTGCAGGTCGCGGTGCGGCTACTGCAGCTTCCCGACCTCGGACCCGCACGACGCTCCCCAGGGAGCCTACGCCGACGCGGTGCTGCGCGAGCTGGAGGCCCGGGGGCTGCCCGACGGTGAGCTGCGCACGGTCTACGTCGGCGGGGGCACGCCGTCGTTGTGGCGGGGCGAGCACCTGGCGCGGGTGGTGGAGGCAGTGCTGGCGGGGCGGCGCGCCGAGGAGGTCACGGTGGAGGCCAACCCCGCCAGCCTGCGCGCGTCGTGGCTGCGGCGGCTGATGGCCGCGGGCGTCGACCGGCTGAGCCTCGGCGTGCAGTCCACCGACGACGAGGTGCTGGCCCTGCTCGGCCGGCGGCACACGGCCGCCCGCGCCCTGGCGGCGGTGCACCTTGCCCGGTCGGTGGGGGTGGGCAACTTCGGCTGCGACGTGATCTTCGGCCTGCCGGGCCAGACCGTGGAGCACCACCTGCGAGACCTGGAGGCGCTGGCGGAGCTCGGCCCGCAGCACATCTCCACCTACGGCCTGTCCCTGGCCAGGGAGGCGCCCCTGCGCCGGGCAGGGTACGCACCGGCGAGCGACGACGCCATGGCCGCCATGATGGAGGCCGGTCGCCGGACCCTGGAGGCGGCGGGTTACGAGCACTACGAGGTGTCCAACTACTGCCGGCCCGACAGGCACTCGCGGCACAACACCGCGCTGTGGTCCGGGCACCCCTACGTGGGCCTCGGCGCCTGGGCCCACTCGGCCGACCACGCGGGGCCGCTGACCGTGCGGCGGGCCAACCCCGGCCCGGGCCGGTACCTCGCCCTGTGGTCCGGCGGTGAAACGCCCCCGGATCACGGCGCCACCGTGGATCGCGTGGACGCCGCGGGATCGCGGCTGGAGGCGTTGATGCTCGGCCTGCGCACCGTCGCCGGGGTGCACCGGCGGCGGTTTCAGAGGCGCTTCGGCGTGGACCTCTCCGAGGTATACGGGCCACAGATCGCCGCCCTCACCTCCGCGGGGATGGTGACCCTTCAGCGCGACCGGCTGCGTCCGACACGCGGCGGGATCTGGTTCGCCGACGAGCTGGCCCTGCGAATCACCGTCTAACTCCTGTTGCATATTGCCCACATCGCTCCCAAAATGTTGTCCATGGCGCTGAGCGATCGTGGCCAACATGTGCTGACGGCCATCGTCAAGGAGTACATGCTCCGGGGCGAACCGGTGGGGTCTACCAACCTCAAGCGCCGGTACCGCCTCGAGCAGAGCCCGGCGACCATCCGCAATGTCATGTCGGAGCTGGAGGAAGAGGGCCTGCTGCAGCAGCCTCACACCTCGGCGGGCAGGGTGCCCACGGACCGGGGGCTCCGCTTCTACGTCGACCGGCTGATGCGCGTGCGCGATCTGACCTCCGATGAGATGAAGGAGGTGATGGCCCGCTATGACCTGACCAACGTCGAGGTGCAGGACCTGCTGCGCGAGGTCTCGCGGCTGCTGTCGGATCTTTCGGAGCAGTGCACCATCATCCTCGCCCCCAAGGCAGACGCCTCCACCCTGGAGCGATTGGAGTTCGTGCGGATCCGCGCCGACCGCCTCATCGCGGTGCTGGTCACCCGGTCGGGCCTGGTTCAAAACCGCATGCTCTCTGTGGAGGGGCAGCTGTCCACCGGCGAGCTGGAGGCGATCCACACCTACCTCAACGAGCTCTGCGTGGGCAAGGAGCTGGCCGAGGTGCGGCGGCTGGTCCAAAACGAGCTGGACAACGATCAGAACCGCTACGACGAGCTGGTCTCCATGGCCCTGCACCTCGGGGCCCAGGCCCTGGCGGAGCCGTCCGATGCCGAACTCATGGTGGAGGGACACTCGCGGCTGCTGGACCACCCAAAAGGCTTTGATCCCGATGAGATGAAGAACGTGCTCCGCGGCCTGGAGGAGAAGCGCCTGGTGCTGGGGCTGCTGGACAAGACCATCGAGGCCGAGGGAGTGAAGGTCTTCATCGGCGCCGAGACCCGCGAGGAGGAGATGCGCAGCTGCGCCCTGGTGGCCAGCGCGTACGGCGGCAAGCGCCCCCTCGGCACCCTGGGGGTCATCGGCCCGTCCAGCATGAACTACCCGCGGGTCATCTCTCTGGTGGATTTTTCTGCGGGGATCCTGACAGAATTGCTTGGAGACCATTGAGCAATCTGGACAAACATTGTAGAAACGGCGGTGCGAGTGGCGTGGGAGGGTCGGGGAAACCAAAACACGAGCGGTGTGATTCGTAAGATGAGCGTAAACGAGGAAAAAATTACTAGCGAGGACAATCAGGACTCCACCACGGATGAGGCCCAGGCGGCGGATTCCGGTCCCAACGAGCCTGCCGGGGAGCCCGCCGGGGTCGTTGAGGATGCGGTCGAGGCCGCGGAGGCGGAGGAGACTCCTGCCGACGCCGCCGAGGAGGCCCCTGAAGAGGGATCTACCGACGACGCAGAGGAGACCCCTGAAGAGGAGTCTGCCGGCGACGCCGAGGAGGCCCCTGAAGAGGAGTCTGCCGACGACGCCGAGGAGGCCCCTGAAGAGGAGTCTGCCGACGACGCCGAGGAACCAGCGGAGAGCCCCGCTGCCCCGAAGCCCCCGAAGCAGATCGCCGTCTCGCCGCTGAGCCTGGCCATCACGTCCCTGGTGGATGAGAAACAGTCCCTGCGGGACAAGTGGCTGCGCACCGCGGCGGGCTTCGAGAACTTCAAGAAGCGGTCGCGGCGGGACGTCGTTGAGCGCGCCAAGCAGGCCGAGGATCGCATGGTCCTGGACTTCTTGCCGGTGGTGGACAACCTGGAACGGGCCCTGGAGCACGGCAACGGCGACGACCAGGAGAACCCGTTGGTCAACGGCGTGGACATGGTCTACAAGCAGTTCCTCTCCACGCTGGAGCGCTACGGCATCACGCCGTGTGACGCCATAGGGCAGTCCTTCGACCCCGAGTACCACGAGGCGATCCAGCAGATGCACTCCGACCAGCCGGCGGGCATCGTCTGCAACGTGCTGCAGCGCGGCTACCGCCGTCGGGAGCGCCTGGTGCGTGCCGCCCTGGTGGTGGTGTCGTTGGGGCCAGCGCCCGAGGCAGCGGCGCCTGTCGATGAGGCCGAGGCGGAGGAACCGGAGACCGGCGACGAGGCCGTCGAGGCCACCGAAGAGGCGGTGGAGGCGGCCGAGGTGAAGCCCGCCGATGAGCCTTCCGCGGATCAGGTCGATGCGCCGGCCGAGGAGGCCGAGGCGGAGCAGCCCAGCGACGAGCCCGGTGACGAGGAGGGCGGCGACACAGAGGGTGGCGACACAGAGGGTGGCGACACAGAGGGTGGCGACACAGAGGGTGGCGACACAGAGGGTGGCGACGAGGAGGCCCCGGAGGAGGCTCAGGAAGCCGACGCCGGTGGCGAGGACGCAGAGAACGAGCAACAGTGATCGGCCCCGCGCGGGCCGTTGAGACGGAGACGATATGAGCAGGGCCATCGGAATCGACCTGGGAACAACCAACTCTTGCGTGGCGGTGATGGAGGGGACCGAACCCGTCGTGATCCCCAACTCCGAGGGGAGCCGGACCACCCCCTCCATCGTGGCCTTCACCGAGGGCGGAGACCGGCTGGTGGGGCAGATCGCTAAACGCCAGGCCGTGACCAATCCGGAGAACACCGTCTACGCCGTCAAGCGCCTCATCGGCCGCAAGTTCAACGATGAGCAGGTGCAGCGGATGCTGGAGACCTGCTCCTACGAGATCGTGCCCGCCGACAACAACGACGTGCGAGTGCGCGTCCGCGGCAAGGACTACTCCGCGCCGGAGCTGTCTGCCATCGTGCTGACCAAGATGAAGGAGATCGCCGAGGAGTACCTGGGCGAAGAGGTGGAGGACGCCGTGATCACGGTTCCGGCCTACTTCGACGACACCCAGCGGCAGGCCACCAAGGACGCCGGGCGCATCGCCGGGCTCAACGTGCTCCGCATCATCAACGAGCCCACGGCCGCGGCCCTGGCCTACGGAAACCAGGCCAAGGAGAACGCCACCATCGCGGTCTACGACCTCGGCGGCGGCACCTTCGATATCTCGGTCCTGGACCTGCGCGAGGAGGTCTACGAGGTCAAGGCCACCAGCGGCGACACCTTCCTCGGCGGCGAGGACTTCGACACCATCATCGTGGATCACCTGGCGGGGCTCTTTTTGGAGGAGAACGACGGCCTGGATCTGCGGCAGGACAAGATGGCGCTGCAGCGCCTGCGGGAGGCAGCGGAGAAGTCCAAGCACGAGCTGTCCTCCTCCCTGGAGACCGACATCAACCTGCCGTTCATCGCGGCCAGCGCCGACGGCAAGCCGCTGCACTTGACGGCGACCCTCACCCGCAGCGAGCTGGAGAGCCTCACCGAGGAGCTGGTGGAGAAGACCCTCGAGCCGTGCAGGATGGCGCTAAAGGACGCCGGCCTCAAGACCTCGGACATCGACGACGTGATCCTGGTGGGCGGCCAGACCCGCATGCCGCGGGTGCAGGAGCGGGTGGCGGAGTTCTTCGGCAAGGACGCGAGCAAGCGCGTGGATCCGGACGAGGTGGTGGCCATCGGCGCGACGATCCAGAGCGGCGTCATCTCCGGCGAGGTGGAGGACGTGCTGCTGCTGGACGTCACCCCGCTGAGCCTCGGCGTGGAGACCGCCGGCGGCGTGTTCACCGTGCTGATCCCGAAGAACACCACCATCCCCACGCGCAAGTCGGAGATCTTCTCCACCGCCGTGGACAACCAGCCCCTGGTCAACATCCACGTGGCCCAGGGCGAGCGGCCCATGGTGGACGACAACAAAAGCCTGGCCCACTTTCAGCTGGTGGGTCTGCCCCCGGCGCCCCGCGGCGTACCCCAGATCCAGGTCAGCTTCGACATCGACGCCAACGGCATCGTCAACGTCGGCGCCAAGGACCTCGGCACGGGCAAGGAGCAGAACGTGCGCGTGGTGCCCACCAGCGGGCTCACCGAGGACGAGATCCAGCGGGTCATCTCCGAGGCCGACTCCCACCGCGAGGCCGACTTGACGCGCAAGGAGCTGGCGGACCTGAAGAACAACGCCGAGGCGCTGGTGTACACCACCGAGAGCGCGCTGAAGGAGTACGGCGAGCTGCTGGCGGTGGAGGAGTCCGAGGAGATCACGCTGCTGCTCAATCAGTGCAAGCTGGTGCTGGACGAGGGGCCGCCGGACGCAATCTACGACTCGGTGGAGAACCTGCGCGAGGCGTCCTACCGCTTCACCACCATGATCTACGAGGAGGCCGGCGGCAGCGGGACCGAGCCCGTCGAGGAGGAGGAGGAGGAGTAGTCGCCGACGCCTCCAACTTTTCGTAGATGAGAATCCCAGACCACTACCAGGTCCTCGGCGTCCACCCCTCCGCAACCCTGGAACAGATCAAGGCGGCGTTTCGGCGCCAGGCGCTCAAGCTGCACCCGGACAAGAACCCGGACAACGCGCAGGCCGCGGACCAGTTCAAGCTGTGCAACGACGCCTACGCCGTACTCTCGGACGTGGACCAGCGCGACGCCTACGACCACTCGCTGCAGCAGTGGGGGCTCGGCGAGATCGTCGGCGGCTTCGTCGACGAGATCTTCGGCAAGAAGCGCCGGCGCAAGGTGGACGGCCGGGACGTGCGCTACAACGTGGAGCTCTCCTTCCGCGAGTCGGCCCTCGGCATCTCGCGCCAGGTGAGCTTCTCGGTGATGCAATCCTGCGAGGAGTGCGAGGGCGTGGGCGCCTCCCCGGGCGGCACCCGCGCCTGCCCCGACTGCAAGGGGCGGGGCGAGGTCAAGCGGCGCGAGGGCCTGCTCTCCATGCCGCGCACCTGCCCGCGCTGCGGCGGCCAGGGCCGCTCCATCGTGGCCCCGTGCAAGGCGTGCAGCGGGGTCGGCACCGTGGAGCGTCCGCGAGAGTTCGTCGTGCGCCTGCCCCCCGGCGTCGCCTCGGGCGACGTCAAGATCATCGCGGGGCAGGGCGAGCCGGGTCAGGACGGCGGGCGCCCCGGCGACCTGAGCATCCTGGTGCAGGTGCGCAAGGACCCGCTGTTCACCCGCGAGGGAGACGACGTCCACATCGAGCTCCCCATCGGCGTGGTCGATGCCGCGCTGGGCGGCTCGGTCATGGTGCCGACCATCGACGGTAAGGTGCGCATGGAGCTGCCGCCGGGCACCCAGACCGGCCAGACCTTCCGCGTGCGAGGGCGGGGCGTCAAGCGGGGCGATTCCCGGCGCGGCGATCAGCTGGTGCGGGTGGTGCTGGAGACGCCGGTGGCCCTCGACGACGAGCAGCGCGACCTGCTGGCGCGCTTCCGGGAGCTGTGCACCGAGGAGACCTATCCTCTGCACCTGCGGTTCACCCGCAAGGAGAGCGGCCCCCCCGCTGAGCGAGAAGGCTGAGCCCGGGTCATGGACAACGAACCGACCGACGCGGCGCCGCCGGCGCGCCCAGGCTACCTGCTCCACGTGGGCCTCTTCCTGGCCACCCTGGTCACCACCACGGGCGTGGGCATCATCCACCGACTCGGTGAGCTGAGGTGGGAAGGCGTGGCCAGCCTGCCGTCCTTTATCCTGGCCGGGCTGCCGTACTCCGTCTCCATCATGGCCATCCTGCTGACCCACGAGATGGGGCACTACGTCATGGCGCGGCGCCACGGCGTGGACGCCACCCTGCCGTTCTTCATCCCGTTCCCCTACCTGCCGTTCGGCACCCTGGGCGCCGTGATCCGCATGCGGGGCACCGTGAAGTCGGCCAACGCCATCGTGGACATCGGCGCCGCCGGCCCCCTCGCCGGGCTGGTGGTGGCGCTGCCGGTGCTGGCCTACGGTCTGTGGGTCTCCCCGGTGGGGCCGTCCATCTCCGGCGGCATGCAGGAGGGCAACTCGCTGCTCTACATGCTGATCAAGCTGGTCATCACCGGTGAGATCCTGCCCGGCAATGGGCGCGACGTGCACCTGCACGTGGTGGCCTACGCCGGCTGGGCCGGCCTGCTGGTGACCATGCTCAACCTGCTGCCGGTGGGGCAGCTGGACGGCGGGCACATCGCCTACGCCTACTTCGGCACGGTGCACAACACCATCTCCCGCTGGCTCCACTGGGGGCTGATCCCCATGGCGGTGGTGGTCAGCGCCTACACCGTGGTGGAGCGCCTGGGCCACGAGCCCCTGGCCGCGGCCCTGGAGATAGGATGGCCGGGCGGCATGCCCTGGATGGTGCTATGGATCCTGTTGGGTGTCATGAAGCGTTTCACGGGCGGGCAGTACCACCCACCCCTCGATGACTCCACGCTGACGAGCGGCCGGCGGCGGCTCTGCCTGGCCATGATCGCGCTCTTCTTCCTCATCCTGGTGCCGATCCCGATGCGGATGACCCTGGGGGTCAAGTGACCGGGGTGACTTGATGGCGGTTTTGAATGTACCCATAATACTCATAGTGAGTGTATGAGAACCACCAAACAACAGGCCACGCTGTATCGCCTCGACGAGATCGTCGATCACGACTCCGTCCACCGTTTCTGCGACGCCTTCGCGCGCCTGCACGGCGTCCGCCTGGCCCTGGTTGACCGCGACGGCAAGGAGCTGGTGCGGGCCATGGCTCCCGAGGTGATCTGCAACCTCACGGAGCAGCAGGGGGTGTGCGACGGCCACCTGGCCAGCCGCCTGGTCTCCACCATCGATCCCGAAGAGGGCAGGCCGCTGCAGCGCCGCTGCTGTCGCTGCGGCCTGGCCCACGAGATCCAGGAGGTGCGGCTGCAGGGCGTGCTGCTCGGCTGGTTCGTGGCGGGACCTTACCGGCCCGACGACGCCGGTGAGCTGCACGCCACCATGGCGAAGGTGCTGGCCAACGCGGGCGTCGACGGCGGCTCGCCGCTGGAGAAGTCGGTGCTCAGCCGCCTGGAGCGCATGGAGGCCCTTTCGGCCGTGGAGTTCGGTAACCTGGTCACCACGCTGGGGGAGGCGGTGGGCGTGCTGCTGCAGGACGGCTACGAAAAGTGCATCACCGCCCGCAGCCACATGGCCGCGATCCAGGAGGCGTACAACCAGCTGGCGGAAAAGAACCAGCGCCTGGCGGAGTCGGCGGACGAGCTCAAGAGCCTCGACCGCATGAAGAGCAGCTTCCTGGCCACGGTCAGCCACGAGCTGCGCACGCCGCTGACCTCCATCGTGGGGTACAGTGAGATGCTGCTGGAGGGCATGGCGGGGGAGCTGTCGTCGGTGCAGAGTGACTACCTCAAGGTGATCATGGAGAAGGGCGAGCAGCTGATGCAGATCATCTCCGAGGTGCTGGACATCTCCAAGATCGAGACCGGCAAGACCGAGCTGCACATGGAGTGGGTCGTGCTCGACGAGGTGATCGGGGACGTGCTCGAGGCCAAGGTCCACGAGATCCAGAACCGTGAGCTGGTGATCAGCCGCGACGTTGAGGAGGACCTGCCGCGGGTCTGGGTCGACAAGGCCAAGATCGGTCAGGCGCTGCTCAACCTGCTCTCCAACGCGGTCAAGTTCACCCCCGAGCGAGGCCGGGTGGACATCTCGGTGGAGGCGCGGCCGGGGGAGGGCGACGCCCAGGGGGACGTGCTCCTGCGAGTGGCCGACAGCGGCATCGGCGTACCGCCCGAGCACCGGGAGAAGGTCTTCGAGGCCTTCTTCCAGGTGGACAGCTCGTCCACCCGCGAGTACGGCGGCACCGGCCTCGGCCTGGCCATCGTCAAGAACTTCGTCGAGGCCCACGGCGGACAGGTGTGGCTGGACACGGCGGTGGAGGAGGGGGCGACCTTCGTGGTGCTACTGCCGGTTGCGCCTGTGGGGGACAACAAGGGATCGTGAGCCCCGAGACATTAGAGATCACCCTCCGGTTGCTGTTGTACTTCGGGCTGCTGCTCATGTCCGGCTTCTTCTCCGGCTCGGAGACGGCGATGTTCTCCCTCGGTCCGGTGCACCTGATGAAGTGGGAGGAGCAGGGGCTGCCGCGCACCGCCCTGGTCAAGTCCCTGCTGGACAACCCGCGGCGGCTCATCGCCACCATCTTCATCGGCAACGAGTTCGTCAACATCGGTGCGTCCGCGCTCATGGCGTCCCTGGCAAACACCTACCTCAAGGACCACGGCGAGGTGGTGGTCACCGTGGTCTCCACCATCGTCTCGGTGACGTTGATCCTGTTTCTGGGTGAGATCACGGCGAAGAACCTGGCGGTCAAGCTGGTGGAGAGCTGGGCGCGAGCCGCCGCCCGTCCCCTGTGGCTGCTGGCGCTGGTCATGGCCCCGCTGCGCTGGGTCATCGAAAAGATCGCCGATCTGGTGGTGCACCTGGTGTCGGCCAAGGTGCCCGAGGCTGATCAGGGCACCGTGGGCGAGGACGAGTTCCTCACCATGGTGGACGTGGTCAAGGAGGAGGGTGAGCTGGACGCCAGCGAGCACCGGCTGATCCACAACATCTTCCAGTTTGGCGACCGGCGGGTGCACGAGGTGATGACCCCGGCCAGTGATGTGTTCGCGCTGAGCTACAACCTGCCGCTCAAGCGGCTGCTCAGCGAGGTGCGCGGCAACAAGTACAGCCGCATCCCGGTCTACCAGGGGAGCCGCAACCGCATCGCCGGCGTGCTCTACGCCAAGGACCTGTTGGCCGTGGCCTACGGCATCAATCCCAAGCAGCGTCGCCTGCGCGACCTGCTGCGCCCGGGGTACTTCATCCCCCAGTCGGTGCGCTGCGAGCAGCTCTTCCGCGAGTTCCGCAAACGGATGACCCATCAGGCGCTGGTGGTCAACGAGTACGGCAAGTTCGTCGGCCTCGTGACGATGGAGGATCTGCTGGAGGAACTCTTCGGCGAGATCATGGACGAAAAGGAGTTGCCCTCGCCCACGGGCGAGTACAACGCGGCCAGGGCCCTCGACGGAGAGCTGCCATGACGGTGATGGTCGTCGTGCTCGTCTCCTGCATCCTGATGGAGGCCTTCTTCTCCGGCGTGGAGATCGCGCTGGTCTCCGCGGACAAGGTCAAGCTGCGGCACCACGCCGAGGAGTCCGGCCGGCGGAGCAAGGTGATCCTCGACTTCCTCGAGGACCCGGGGGAGCTGATCTCCACGTCGCTGGTCGGGACGAACATCTGCGTGGTCCTCAGCACCGTGGTCGCCACCCTGGCCTTCTCCGCCCACTACCCGCGCCACGCAGAGCTGCTCTCCCTGGCGGTGATGGCGCCGCTGGTGCTGGTCTTCGGCGAGATCGTGCCGAAGAGCCTGTTCCAGAACTACGCCGACGCCGTCACGCCACGCGCGATCTACCTCCTCTGGTTCTTCCGCTTCCTCTTCTACCCCTTCGTGGCGGTGGGGATCTGGCTCAGCGAGCGGATGTACCGCGTCCTCGGCCTGGAGCAGGAGCAGCAGTCGCCCATGAGCCGCGAGGAGCTGAGCCTGCTCATCCGCCTGCCCAGCCCCGAGGGGGAGGACCGCATCACACCCGACGAGCGGCAAATGGTGAGCCGCATCTTCGAGTTCAAGGAGACCGACGTCGAGCAGATCATGATCCACCTCAGCGAGGTCACGGCGCTGTCCGAGGGGGCCAGCCTGGAGGAGGTGGCCCGGGAGATCTCCGACAAGCGGCACACGCGCCTGCCGGTGTACCGCGAGCGCCTGGACAACATCGTCGGCATCGTCCACGCCTTCGAGGTGCTGCGCGCTGGCAAGGACCAGATCCTGGAGGACCTCTGCCGGCCGCCCATCTTCGTGCCCGAGAGCCAGCTGGCCATCGACACGTTGATGCGCCTGCAGCGAGAGGGGCAGGGCATGGCGGTGGTGGTCGACGAGTACGGCGGGGCCACCGGCGTGGTGACCATCGAGGACATCCTCGAGGAGATCGTCGGCTTCATCGACGACGAATATGACAAGGAAGAGCGCGAGCTCATCGTGCGCGAGCCCCAGGGGACCTTCAGGGTCATGGGGCGCTGCGAGGTGGAGCGGCTCAACCAGACGCTGAAGCTGAACCTGCCCGAGGACGACGAGGAGTACGAGAGCATCGCCGGCCTGATCCTGGACCGGCTCAAGCGCATCCCCAGAGTGGGCGAGGAGGTGGTGATCCACAACGTGACCCTGCTGGTCACCCGGGCCACCCTGCGCTCCATCGAGGAGGTGCGCGTCCGCCCTGGCAAGAGCAAGTGAGGAAGAAGTGCTGAAGGAACACATCGAACAGATCCTGAACCAGGTCAAGGACGGGGGCACCAGCGTGGACGCCGCCATGGACCAGCTGCGCGACCTGCCGTTCTCCGACCTCGGCTACGCCAACGTGGACCACCACCGGGGGCTGCGGCTCGGCTTCCCCGAGGTGGTGCTCGGCAGCTGCAAGACGGCGGCGCAGATCGCGGGCATCGTCAAGGAGCTGGGCCGGGGCGGGGGCAATGTGCTGGTTACGCGGGTGGAGCCCGCCCAGGCGGCGGAGGTGATGTCGCTGTGGGAGGGTGAGGCAGACGCGCTGGAACACCACGAGATGGCCCGGGCCCTGGTGCTGCGGCAGAGACCCGACGAGGACCGCGGCCGGGGCACGGTGCTGGTGGTAACGGCGGGGACGGGGGACATCCCCGTGGCCGAGGAGGCGGTGCTCACGGCGCGGCTGATGAACAACCGCGTGGAGCAGCTCTACGACGTGGGCGTGGCCGGCATCCACCGGCTGCTCAGCCGCCGGGAGAAGCTGCTGGCGGCGTCGGTCATCGTCGTGGTGGCGGGCATGGAGGGGGCCCTGGCCAGCGTGGTGGGAGGGCTGGTGCCGCGGCCGATCATCGGCGTGCCCACCAGCGTGGG
>PVBE010858843.1_pt1 | contig 24276 bp, 25 predicted proteins | sample 1631181 | NCBI WGS metagenome assembly PVBE01 (sample SAMN08397723, study PRJNA350692) | Marine metagenome, whole genome shotgun sequencing project. | isolation source: water | place: Pacific Ocean | collected 2012-04 | reverse complement strand
ACCACATGGGCAACATCAGCCTAGGAGGTTCGGATTCTTTCGATTGGACGCATGCACTGTGCCCCGGGAACGTGACTCCCTGCACAGACAACACCCCGGAGCGTTTCTGCACCTCGGAGATGAAGACCTGCGTGAAGACGGACGTTGAGCTGGACATCTCAGACATCAACCTAGCTGGTTTGCCCCTTACCAAGGCCGCCACGATTGAGTTCTCGTTGAATGTGAGCGTTTCTGTGCACAGGATAGGCGTGCCAGAATCGGTCCTGAACTCCCTGAACAGCGGTTCTACGAACATGTCCCTAGAGGTGGTTCCCTCTGACCTGCTGAGGCTGATTGCCGATATCGCCGGGAGAAGTGGTTCGCCTCCAGAGGTCCCATTCTCGATCTGTCCGTCCAGCCTAGATGGCCAGAACTACTGCGACCAGACCCTACGACTCTCAAATGACGATGTTTACGGGATGGAGGCGTTCGTGAATGGCTTCGGTGTCGATCTTACTAGCATGATCCGAGGATATGCTGGCCATCTAGAGAAGAATACGGACGGTATAGGTAAAATGGACCTGAGCAGCTTCACGATAGAATCTGAGCTAGTCGGATTGGGGGCCATCGAGGGCAGTGTGGGTGATGATGAGGCGATCCGTCTGACCGTAAGGATCCCCAGCGTCAGGCTTTCTGTGGGCTTGGATAACTCTTGGTTCGAGGTGATCTCGATGATCCAAGGGGGTGATGTGAGTCCGAGGATTGGGGTGAGCACCGCACCTGGTAACATGCTCGTTGCACCGATCCTAAATCCAATGCTGTTCGCGATGTAGGGCCTCACTGGAGCATTGGCGAATAGCCTTGTCAGTGCTGATGGTTTGAGGTCGCCACAGGAGCTGGATGTCGATCTGAGTGGGTACAATACGACTCTGGACGACGAAATAGGGCTGGGTGTGGTTGGCAAGTTCTGGATTCGCCTTCCACTCGGGATTGTTCTGGACAACGCAAGCTCATCCGATGGCGGGGTCGTCTACTACCGAGAGGGGGAGATGGGTATGGGGAGGCAGGTCATAGAGTACAATCTGGGACCGCAGATGCCCTTGCCAGAGATCTCCTTCGAGCCCCAGATAGGCTGGAACTGGGTGTTCGGGCAGCTAATCTACTACATCGCGGCGATCATCCTCTTCTTTGTCTGGAGGATCAGAGCGAGGAGGGCCAAGAGGAGGAGGAAGAGGAGGAAGCTGGAGCGGGAACAGATGGCAGAGGCGGGGGCTGTTGAGTCTGTGTCATATATCGCCCCGATTGCGACCACAGAGGTCATCTCCATCTCAGAGAACGGGATCGTGATCAAAAGGCATCTCCTCTAGGCTTAGAAGAGAGATGTGCTTGAGAATGTCAGGTAGAGGATCCCCAACGCAGTGACCAGCCAAGAGTAGTATATCGGGTCTGACCAAGCTTTGATCTTCCGGCCGTCCAACGGTCCTATCGGGATCATATTGAACGCAGCCAGGATGGCGTTCCCCCAGAGCCAATGGGCGATTAAGATGTCAATCAACGCGATGACACCGTTGAGGAGCGACCACAGTACGAAACCGATCGCCCACAGGCCCATGTTCGTCACCGGTCCGGCAAGGGCGATCTTCCCAAACTGGGGGCGCGTTGTTTTCCCGGCTACAATGACTGCCCCCGGCGACATGAACACTATGCCAAGTATCGCCGCGAGGATGATTCCGAACCTCAGGCCCGCCGGGTCTGCTCGGAATTCGGCCCAGCAACCATAGTGCCTGGCCACCACCTTATGCGCTATCTCATGAAGTACGAAGGCTGGTGCTAGGGTGATTAGAGAGAGTATGGAGAATAAAATGAAAGCAAGTGGCCCGGAGCTCATCGCCCCGAATATTCCACCACTGAACATCAGTGCCAATGCTAGTGTGAAAGCTGCTGTCGCGAGTAACAAGTGCTGAAGCTCTGTTTTCGAGAAGTGCCATATTGTCCCCCTGTGGATCCTGATCGAGGGGAAGGCGCCAGGGGGCCCCCCGGGACTGGAGAAATGAACGGCTCTTTCCTGGGTTTGGGTCACGTGTATCGTCGCCTTCCTCCACTTCCCGTCATCTCTTGCAGGAGCATGGCTGCCGCTCCGCTCGTGCTTCTCGAGGGGATCGTCATCGACCATCCATGCACGGGGATCCCTCTCTCTGCCCAATAACCGTACCCCCCTCAATCCTCAAGAATCTCGTCTATCTCCTCAATCAGGTCGTCCCAAGACATGGGTCCCGACTCGTCGCCATCTTTCAATAGCATTCGCATTTCCCTAATCTCATCCTCGTTAGGCGGATTGCTTGCCCATTGGCTCTGATTGGCCACGTCCCTGATTATTGAGCGCTTCCGGTTCCCGGGCTTCCTTTCATTCCCAGTTGGGTTCCCCCTTTCAGTTGAATCGGGTCCTTGATGGTGTTCTACCAATTGCTTGTATTTGCCCATCCACTCCCCGTGATCGTTGTCGAAGATGTAGCTGTCTGGGTCTGCCAGCATTGAGATTTGCTCCCTAGCCAGTCTTTGTGCCTTTGTTCTCGCCTTTCCTTTCGCCAGGTGCTCACGTGCTCTGGTGTGGCTGGAAATACAATCCCGGCATCGCTGGGAGCCGGGTGTGTCTGGAGCGTCGCAGGCAAGACAGCATACCGAGAAGCCCATCTGCTCCATAGCTCGCCTAGGAAGTGACACAGTTGGTCTAAGCGGGGCTCGTGGATTAATCTGCCCACCTTCCAATATCCATGTATTACCAAACTTAGAATGCGAGGGGTTCCTTGGCCACCTCATGAGGGTCGGTGCGGCATGGGTGGTCTTTCTGATGATCATGACATCCTTCACCGGTTGTTTCTCGGAGGAAGAGGTAATCGATTCGTCGAGTCTGGTTGTTGGACCGGAGGTGCTAATTTCGGGTATGTTCCAGGAAGTGGAGCTGCATGCAGACTCTGACATCTCTGTGTACTTGCCTTACTTGATCAAAGACCCTTACACCGGGTTCATTCACAACTCGACTGTCTTGGATCTCGAATCAGGTGATTCGTTTTCCGTCAGTTTGCTGGTCCCGCCACGGGTATCTGGCATCTACCTGATGGTATCAGAGCAAGGTAGGCCCGATTGGCCAGTGAGGAACGCAACCGAGTCCTGGGAATCTTGGCTGGCCAGAGGAGGGGCGGACGGGGGGAGCGCGCATGGGATGGTTAGGGTCGCCGAGTCGATACTCGGCCTCGAAACAACAGATGAATTGGGTTCGCAGAATATCACCCTGGAAAGCCTGGAGTTCAACGGCACCGTGAACCCCGGGCCAGTCTCGGTGAAATTTGTTCCATCATTACGGCCAACTCTGGCTTCGATCGAGGAGGGGGGGGCTCACAGCAGCGGGATAGTCAATGGTAGGATTGTCTACGATAGGCTTCACGAGATCACAGACCCATCCCTAGGCTTCGACGTTGATGGGCGGGACGGCTATTGGGACAGGTGGGCGGGACAGGGGAACCCGGCTTACGAAGACGCTGCTCAGTACCTAATAGGTGAGATGGAGGGTTTCGGGCTTGAAGTCATGACTCATCGGTTCGAATTCACTGACATTTTTGGCATGCAAAACCCCGAAGCCTACAACATATGCGGTTACAAATGGGGGTCTTTGCTCCCCAACGAGTGGTTGGTGTTCGGAGCTCACTTTGACATCGCTCCACCGGCCAACGCCGTACTGCTAGACCCCCATACAACTGGTTCGAGGACATATGGGACCAGAGTTGGTGCCTACGACAACTCCGCTGGAACGTCAATGGTTCTGGAAACTGCGAAGGCCCTCGCTGAATTCGAGTCTAGGAGGACGATGGTGTTCTGCCTTTGGTCCGGGGAAGAGGGTGGGAAGAGGGGTTCGGACTACTGGACTGAGTACTACGTCAAAGATGAAAACCCTGAAGTCACGGTTTCAAACTACATCAATCTCGATATGGCGGGGGTCAATTGGCCGGGGGGAGGGGGCGCCCCGCATGGGGACCCAGATCCGCAGATAGACGACGACGGTTACCCGAAGGACTCCGAGGTTTGGCCGATGCGCGTTTACATCGGCCCCGGTCCGAATCACGACCAATTCGATCAACCAGAGATGGTCGGCCTATCGAATTGGATTGGTTCGGATGCTCTTGGTCTGGAAGAGCAGATGGGGACGCTGGTTGGTGTGAATCTCTCCGCTGACACTTGGAAGACGGATGTTTGGCTGGAGATGGGTAGGCCCGAGATAATTGTGTACGAGGACACGACAGCGCGCAGTGACCATGCGAGCTTCCAGGACAATCTTGGGACCGTGACTCTGGGCTTCGGGGGGCTTGTCGATGGTTACTGGTGCTACCACCAAGTCTGTGACACGCTTGAAGAAATGGAGGAGTGGATGGACACCACTGGTAAGGACTACGGAGAGGCGCAGTCGGGTGTAGCGAATCTCGCGAACAGCTTGGACATGATTACCTGGTGGGCTTTGTTGACTTTCTTCCACTGTGACGAGCGCCCAATAATGAATGCGCTCCAATCATAATCGTCAGTTTGATTCGAGGCTGGTGATTAAATGCCGGTATCCGAGCAGCGGGGCATGGTTTCCGAAGATATTCACAACAGGAGGTGGTTGATCCTAGGGATTTTGAGTCTCAGCCTAGTGATAACTTTGCTGAACAATGTGACGGTGAACGTTGCTCTGCCCGAGCTATCCAAAGACCTGGGTGCTGACAACACCGAGCTGCAGTGGATAGTGGATGCTTACGTAGTCGTGTTTGGCGGGATGTTATTGGCAATGGGGGCTCTGGGGGACCGTTTCGGGAGGAAACCGGCCTTGTTGTCGGGACTGTTGGTAGTTGGCTTGGTCTCGGCGGCCACTGCCCAGTTCGCCACGTCCTCCGAGGAGGTGATCGCAGCAAGGGCACTTATGGGGCTCGGGGCTGCACTAGTGATGCCCGCCACCCTTTCGATAATCGTCGTGGTTTTCCCGCCAGAGGAACGTGGTAAGGCAATTGGAATATGGGTGGGGATGGCGGGGGTCGGCGCCCCGCTGGGCCTATTGATAGGTGGCTGGGCCGTAGAGAACTACGATTGGAGGGCTGTTTTTTGGATCAACCCGCCGGTGATCGCAGTTGCACTCGCTCTGGGAGCGGCTCTTGTCCCAAACTCCATGGACGAGGATGAGCGCCCTCTGGATCCGATTGGTGCTATGCTGTCAGTCGCTTCTCTGGGAGCGGTCCTCTATGCAATTATCGAAGGTCCTAGCGCTGGTTGGACTAGCAGTGAAGTTCTGGGTTTGGGGGTCCTGGGTCTTTCGTTGGCCATGATCTTTGTTTGGTGGGAGAGGAGGGTCGAACACCCGATGCTGCCAATCGAGTTCTTTCAGAATCGCGGGTTCACGCTGGGGCTCGTGGCGATTAGCCTCGCGTTCTTCGTGATGTTCTCGTTCATGTTCACGCAGATGCTGCATTTCCAGTTAGTCAGGGGCCATTCGGCGTTTGAGGCGGCGATCCGTTTCCTCCCTTTGCCTCTGGGTTTGATGCCAGCGGCTGCTAACAGCGATCGGTTGTGCGAGCGTTTCGGGAACAACAACATCGTTGCCACCGGACTGGTTCTAATCGGCTCTGCGATGCTGATTTTCACAACGGTAGATATCGGTACGGAATACCTCCGCTTGGCATTGATATTCTTCCTCTGCGGGTTGGGCATGGGCCTAACAATGGCCCCCTCAACGACCCTAGTGATGGATTCTATCCCCCAAGGAAAGGCAGGTGTTGGCAGTGCGACCAATGACGCAAGCAGGGAGATCGGTGGGGCATTTGGCATTGCAATCGCTGGAAGTGTTTTGAATGAGGTTTATCAGAGGCGCATTGAAGTCCCCGAGGGTCTCGAGTCTTACAGCCAGGTGGCCACCGAGTCATTCCCCGCAGCGATTCGGATCGGCCTTGATTTGCTGGCCCAAGGAGACGTGCTAGGTGGCCAGCTTATCGAAAACGCGCGACTTGCCTTCATGGATGGGATGACGTCCGCGGCGGCCGTTGCGTCTGTCGTCGCCTTCCTAAATGCCATCCTCGTCAAGCTCTACATGCCGGGAAGGGTCCTCGAATAGGCGTTTCCTAAGACATGGCTGAGTACAAGCAGATTGCTATCAGCGTCAGGAGAATCACCATGAACGTCCTAGTTATGGAAAGTATTTGCTAGTTCCGTGGTAAATCAGGCCAGCCCAATCATATCGACGTGCCCACAATCAGGATGGGCGCAAATCACCTTGTATCTGTCTCTCTTGGGTGCGGGGATTTCCATTCTTGCGCCGCACATTGTGCACTGATGTGTTACCGTTTCAGGGCCCTTCTTTGTCACGACCTCTATATCCTCGAATGATAGTGATTTTGATGGTGATTTTGATGTCTTGTCGAACGTCGTCCAACCCACCTGATCGGTGTAGGTGTCCAACTCCTCGCTTACCGCCTTTGTCTTTAGACCCAGTTTAATCTTAATCCTTCGGCCCTTCTTTGCCTTGGGGGGTTTTTTCGGTTTGGCCTTACGGCGAGGGGGGGCGGGGCGCTTTTTCTTGGGAGGTGCCTCTCCCCTCTTGGGGACTTGAGGTGGCCTTCTTCGGGTCTTCCCGGGTGGAGGTGGCCTTCTCTGAGGTGGCGCATTGGGTGGAGGCGTTGCATTGGGTGGAGGTGGCCTTCTCTGAGGCGGTGCCTTGGGTGGAGGTGGCTTTTCCTTACTACCGTCTGCCATGCTAACGACCACAGGAGAGGTGTGGCCCCTTTGAACGAATCGGGGCCGTGGCTAGTGACTCATGCAGGGTAATCAAGCAGTGCATGGAGAGATATCGGACTGATCGCTTCCCTTGCGCCCAGGCCAACTAATTCGACTAAGAAGAGGGCCCCCAGAACCTCGGCCCCAGCCCCCTGGCAAAGCTCAATACACGCATTGATCGTGCCCCCGGTTGCGACTAGATCATCGATTATGACTACCTTGTCCCCGGCTGTCAGAGAGTCCGAGTGCATCTCAAGGGCATTAGACCCGTATTCCAGGTCATACTCCACCCGTCGGGTTTCGGCGGGTAGTTTCCCAGGCTTCCTGACTGGTACAAACGACACCCCGAGGCGCTCTGCAAGCATAGGTCCGAAGATGAATCCCCTGGCTTCTGGGCCGATCACTGCGTCAGGCTGCCAGCCATTCAAGCGGGTTTCTTCCGCGAGTCTGTCTGAAATCAAGGGAAGGAGGTCGGGTTCCGAAAATATCGGTGTGATGTCTCTGAACATTATTCCGTCAATGGGGAAGTCTGGAACGGTTCTAATCGTCCCTCTAATTCTCTCTATCAGGTCATCAGGCATGGACATGCCCCCGTGTTGCGGGCGCCGGGCCAGGAGGCCCGGCAGCCCTTACGTAATTCAATCAGCTTAGTCCGGCTAGATCGAAGATCCAGTCGAAGGTGTTGGTCTCGCCTGGTCCAATGTAGAACATCGTCATCAGGACAAAGAGGGTCCACATCACTGGGTTCAGCTCATCCCACTTCTGCATTCCGATCTTGATCACACAGTAGGAGATTACACCCCATGCGATTCCATCTGCGATAGAATACGTGAAGGGCATTAGCACCATTGTCAGGAATGCTGGTACTGCCATCTCGCTGTCTGACCAGTCTATGTCCGCGGCTTGGCGCATCATCATAGCACCGATTACCACCAGTGCCAGTGCTGCGGCGAAGGTTGGGATCGCTGTGAACAGGTCCTCAAAGAAGAGGCCTGTTAGCATTAGGACGCCCACGGTCACTGCGACTAGGCCGGTCTTTCCGCCTTCCTCCACACCCGCGACCGATTCGATGTAGGTCGTGGTGGTGCTGGTTCCGCAAACCGCACCAACGATAGTGGCGGCGGCGTCGGACATGAAGGCCTCGTCTGAGTTTTGCAGCTCGTCGTTTTCATCGACGTATCCTGCTTGCCTTCCAACAGAGTACAGAGTGCCTGCAGTGTCGAAGATGTCTACGAACAGGAAGGTAATCATCACCATCAAGAATGCTCCAAATGTTGTTCCTTCTACCATCGTTCCTTCTAGGGTTCTGACAGTAGTGGTGGATCCAACGTCGGATAGCGCGTTGATAGCGGCCATCAATGTCTCTTCGGGCAATCCAACGAATTCGATTGCGGTCAGGTCAGGCCAGTGTGCGTTGACGGTTGACCAGCCGGCCCCGCCGGCCATGAAGTCGTTGTATGGGTCGTATGCTTCTGTCGCCCAACCCCAAACGGAGGCGACTGCAATCCCGATGATGATCGCTCCCTTCTGGCCTCGGGCCATCAGAATAACGGTTAGAAATAGGCAGACCATTGCTATGAGTGCCCCGTGGTCGTAGGTGAACGTCTCAGTAGCGCCCATGTCAACCAAGGTCGCGCCGTTGTCCTGAATCCACCCCATCTCTCGGAGACCTATGATGGCCAAGAACATCCCAATACCTGCGCCTGTGGCAATCTTGAGGTCCGTTGGGATCGAATTGATCATCTGGGTCCTCCATCCCAAGGCCGGTAGTGAAATGATGAGGAAGAGTATTCCCTCAACGAGAACGGCTGCCAGCGCTACATCCCAAGCAACTCCCATGCCCAACACGACTGCGAACGTGAAGTACGCGTTCAGCCCCATTCCAGGGGCCAATGCGAAGGGTAGGTTTGCCCATAATCCCATCACTATGCAGCCAACGAAGGCTGCAACGGCTGTAGCGAACAGCGCGTCACCAAAGGGTATCCCAGTGGCCCCGAAGTTGCTCAGCATTGAGGGGTTCACTATCAAGATGTAGGCCATCGTGAGGAATGTTGTCATCCCTGCACGAAGCTCGGTCTCGAGAGAGCTCCCCTTGTCAGTATATCCAAAGTAGTCATCCAATTGTTTTACTTCCATTTTTTCACCTTTTTTTCCATTGCACCAGCCTCTCTACGCTGGATAACGCCCGCATCCCTCGAGGAGCCTATGAATGATGCGGGTCAACGGCGCGTCTTCCATCTAGGAGCCGATGATGATGGTGTTGTTGTTTTGGGGGGTGTGCACCCTCATTTCCACTGAAAGCTCGTCTTCTATGGGTTGGGAGCCTTCGGTTGTGGCATGGAACAGGACCACGTCCGCCGGGGAGCACGCTCTTGCGAAACTGCAGAGGGAATCGTGGTCTGCATGGTTGGACAAATCGAACTTATCCACCTCCAGTGGGATCTTTGTCATGTTTCTGAATATCGGGAGCCTGCCCTTCTCCAACAGGCTCCTTCCACCTGACCCCTCGGCTTGGTATCCAGTCAGCAAGATGGCGTTGGCCTCGTTCCTCCTGAGTCGGTTGAGGTACCAGATTACTGGCCCTCCGTCAAGCATCCCGCTGGTTGTTACGATCACATTGGCGGACAACGCCTTTTTTCGGTCCGATTTGCTACTGACCCTCTTCGACCATCTGAATGCGGCTTCCATTTCCTTTGGTCCGTTGATGAACTCAGGGCAACCAAGCCACTCCCTAGTCACCCTGGTCCCCATGCCGTCGTAGTGCACATCCAGGTGCGGGGCGTTCTTGTGTAGGATCCTGAGGATGTCCTGGCCCCTGCCTGAGGCGAATGCGGGAATCAAGGCGGTACCCCCCCTTCCGACTATTTCGAGAACCCGGGTAACCAGCCTCTCTTCCTCCTCGGCACGCGGTCTATGCTGCCTGCCGCCGTATGTGCCCTCGAGGCAGAGTATGTCACAATCGATGGGTCTCGCCCCAAGTGCGTTGGGGCTATCGCGGGTATCTATGTCACCTGACCACAATATCCTAGTCTCCCCGGTGTCTATTTCGATCATTGCTGCGCCTGGAATATGTCCTGCCCTGTGGAGCCTGCATCTCCATTCGCCTATCTCGAACCACTCTTCGAAGGTGTGTGTGACCCAACCCCCGAGCGCCACGCTCATGTCGCGTTTGTCCCAGCTAAGGGGGTACCCTTCGATGTCTGACACCTTGTATGTGTCTGCCCACATGATCTCAGATAGGCTGGCGGTCAATTCGGTCCCATGAAGACGGGTTCCGTAGGCGGCACAGAGCCATGGTGCCATTCCGATGTGATCGATATGTGAGTGGGTGATCACTGCATCCCCAATTCTAGGCGCCTCCGATGGGTATCTGGGTGGCCTAGTCGGTGCCAAGCCATAGTCAATCAGAAGACGCGTGCCCGATCGGTCCTCGAGCACACAACCGACATTACCAACCTCCCCTGCCCCTCCGAGGAAGTGTATTCGGATTCCCTGATCGGGTGGTGATTCTGGATAATTGGATGTCCTGCCGGCTGAGTACAGGACCATGTGCGCAAGAAGAAGCCGGTGGATATAGAATGACCCCTCCAACCCCTTTGTTTCTACTGGAGATTGAGTTTCTCTTCTGAACCCATTCGATTACTTTGACAAATGATTATTACCTAGGAATGGCCATACTTCACTGGCTATCGTCAATCAATATCAAATCAGTTGTTTTTTTAATTAATTTCGCTTTGGCAGACCTTTCCAATAGAAATACAGGGGTTGGGGGGTAACTTTAGTTCTGATAGGTCTACCCGAATTCATGCCGAGGGAACCAGACACGGTTTTCGAAGTCAATGAAGATCGTTGCTTTGGGTGTGCTGCCTGCGTCGCGCTCTGTCCACTCGACGCTTTGACCTTGGAGGGCCTTCTAGCAATCGTCGACGAGCCAAAATGTACCCATTGCAAACTCTGCATACCATCTTGCCCGGTTCACGCTCTATCACTGAATCGGATGGTCCCAGCATGAAAAGGATCGCAATCATCGGGGGGTCCTTGAGGGGGCTCTCGGCGGCCCACGCCCTATTGGACCTGGATAGTGAAACCGAGGTGCACATCATAGAAGAGTCTGCGGAGATTGGCTTGATCGGGGAGGGACCAGGCTTGATCGGGTCATGGCCCATAATGCCCGAGCACTGGTTGGCCGACCTCCGCAACCAGACCCCGGAGACCTCCAACAGCGCGGTAAGGAGATCATGGATGAAGAAAGCAATGGCAATAGCGCTCGGGCGAAGGGGAGCGAGCCTCCACCTCAGAACCAGGGTCTCTTCAAGCACCCCGAACAAGATCCAATTCTCTGGGGCGGGATACCTTGGCTCCGGGTCAATGGAGGTAGACCAGGTCATAGAATCAAGAGTCAACGGGGAAGGAACCGAGTGGGACGGCGGGGTCTGCCTGCCCGAGCATGCCCCGAAAACGGAGAGAATGGGAATGAGGTCAGATGGGACAATAGAGGTCTGGTGGAAAGACGAGGACCAAGGGAGCAACACCTGGATTCACAGGATGAAATGGCTCGGAGAGGAACCCAGGGATTCACTAGTCGGGGAGATAGCGGACGGTAAATCAATGGCCGCTAAATCCATTGAAACGATTAAACAGACGGACATCGGCCAGAGGGACGATCATGTCTAGGAACACTAGCCCACTGCTTGGGTTCGTCTGTGACACGACCGCAGGAACCCGGCACGGGACCCTCATCGACCCTGCAGACCAAGACCCCGAAACCGCGGCAAAGAGGGCAATAGCAGCTGCGACGGCTGGAAGCAGCATGATCCTGGTGGGAGGGTCCAGTGATACGGACATGGAAAACGTCCACTCCACCGTCGTCGCGATCAAAGAGGCCCTCGAGCTGGTAAACTGGGCCGCGACCCAAGACTCGGAGGCGGTTGGGGAGGACTCCACCATACCCGTGGTCCTCTTTCCCCAAGGTGCAGCAGCGCTTTCCCCCGCAGCCGACGGAATCACCTTCATGATGCTGATGAACTCCACAGATCCGAGGTTCCTCATCGACGAGCAGGTCGCAGGTGCCCCCTATGTGAAGAAGGCCGGGATCGAACCCATCCCAATGGGCTACCTGATATGCGCCCCGGGAGGGAAGGCGGGAGAGGTCGGAAAGGCAGACCTGATACAGCCCGATGACAACGAGAGAGTCGCAGCGTTCGCGATTACAGCAGAGTGCTACGGCTTCGGGCTATTCTACCTGGAAGCCGGCAGCGGCGCTCCCGAACCGGTCTCCGCCAACCTGATCCAGGCAGCTAGGGAAGCCTGCGACCTGCCGATAGTTGTTGGAGGGGGCATCAGGGACCCGGATTCCGCTAGGAGGGCCGCCGAGGCGGGTGCCGACTGGATCATCACAGGGAACATGATCGAGGAATTCGAGGACGCGGACGAGCTCAAGGACAGGCTCTCCGAAATCATCAGCGCCATCCAAGGCTGAAACATAAGATAGGCACGATGAAAGTCCATGCAGCACTGGACGAATTAGATGGACCCGTCCTGCCCGTGCTGCAACGAACCATTACAGCTCCACTCCGTGGGAACCACGGGAACCATGCACCACTGCACCTCATGCCTAGGGATGCTGGCTGGCGACCTCTGGCTGAACCACAACATGACGGGACCGACGCTCAGAACGATCAAGACGGCCGTTTTCGCAGGTGAGCAGGCGGGTTACCGCTGCCCACAGTGCATGAGCGACATGGTGTCCGGGCAGGTACCGTCCCCCGATGGCACGGCCATCGAAGTCGATGGGTGCGTCGGGTGCGGCTCGCTTTGGTTTGACAACAGGGAAATGGAGCCGTTCGTCCCGAACTTCTCCGAAATAGCCCCCGCGAGGAACCCAATAGGCGCGGCCATCGAAAAGATCGCGGAGAAACTTACCCCCATTGAAACCGCACCAGAGGACGACGATTCCGACATCACGATCTAGTCCGCAGACTCGGGCTCGCTGAGCCGCTCTATCTGCGCTTCCATGTCCAGGATGAGCAACAACAACTCCTCTTCGTTTTTCAGAAGCCGGGAGTTCTCGTCCTGCAGCTCCGAGAACCTCCCCATCTCAGCCTCTGCGATCTCCCTCCGGATACGCTCGTTCTCAAGCTGCCTCTCCATCTGGCGCCCCGTCGCCTGAGCGACCCTCAAACGCTCCTCCAGCTCGATTTCCTTCGAGCCATCCGAACGCTCCAGGCGTGTGAGGCCCTCCGCTTCGCTAAGCCTCCTCCTCAAAGCCGCGACGTCCCCCTCGAGCCTGACTATCTCGTCCCACCGAGCCACCACCTCTTCGACCAAACGCTCCATGGAGATATCGGTCAACCGGTCGTACAAGTCACTCGACGAGTCCTGGCCCGGGGCGTTTACTGACATGACCGACGCCGGCATTCCCGCCTCTGCCCACTTGAACCTTGAGGGGAAAAGAACAACGAAGCAACCCTTCTTCGGGTAGAAGCGGATTTACCGCTTAGTCGCGTTTATACATGGGACAGAGGCCGTCACCCCCATGAAGGCCTATCGCGCGACCGGCTCCTTCAGAGCGGGGAAGGCAGACCAGCCCTTCACTGTGGACATAGTGGCCAAGGACAAGGGGGATGCAGAGGAGCGGATACTGTCCAACTTCGGCAGCAGGCACCGCGTCAAGAGAAGGTTCGTCAACATCGACAAGATCGTGAAAATAGCCCCCGAGGACTCAACCTCCCCAGTCGTAGTGGCACACTTCTCCCAAGGCTGACACCCCAGCAACCCCTAAGTCACGAACCCCCTATCGGTTCCATGAACCGAATCCTAGATGCACGCGATGGAAGAAAGCTGGACACCCTCGTCTGCGGGGACACCGAATCGGACACCGCACTCGTCTGCCACCACGGGACGCCAAGCGACGCGACGATCTGGGCCGACTGGCACCAAGACGCACTGGACAACGGACTCGTGCTCGTCTCCGTCTCCCGTCCGGGTTACGGGCTTTCCGACAGGAAGGCCGGAAGGGACGTGGCAAGCGTAACCGAGGACGTCGAGGACGCACTGAACGGCTTGGGCATCGAGAGCTTCGTCACGGCGGGGTGGTCGGGCGGGGGCCCGCACGCACTCGCATGCGGGGCGCTCCTAACCGACCGATGCATCGCAGTGTCATCTCTGGCGGGTGTAGGCCCGTTCGGCGAGCCCGATCTGGACTTCCTCGAAGGCATGGGGCCCGAAAACGTGGAGGAGTTCGGAGCCGCCCTCGAAGGCGAGGAGACCCTCCGTTCCTGGATGGAGGAGCACGCCGAGCCCTACCGGGCGATCGCCGCGACGGACCTCGCAGCAGCGCTGGGCGGGCTCGTCCCCGAGAAGGACGTCATAGCACTCAATGACCAGGGGCTGGCGGAGATATGGGCGTCCAGCATGAGGCGGTGCTTCACAAACGGATGGGACGGCTGGCTAGACGACGACATCGCCTTCAGCAAAGACTGGGGCTTCGACCCCTCGGCGATGCGGGCCCCAGTCACAGTCTGGCAGGGTGACTTGGACCTGATGGTCCCATTCGCGCACGGCGAATGGCTGTTGAAGCACATCCCAACCTCCACCCCACGCCTGGAGAAGGGCCACGGCCACCTCTCCCTCGTCGCTGACATGAGGCCTGCGATCATCGAAGACCTAACGTCCCACATAGCACAGTGACACGCGACGGATTCATTACACCCCGCGTTTTCGATGGCATGTGACCGAAGCCGATAGGGAGGAGCTGCAGCGACTGGCCCAGCTCGTCGAGGCCAACAGGGAGCGCCTGCAGGCGATCGAGCAGCAGATGAGGAGCCTAGAGAACATCAGGATCGAGCAGATGCATGCCATAGAGGCTCTGGAAGCGATCTCGCAGGACGGTGCAAAGGGGACGATGGTCCCACTGGGCGCAGGCGTCCAGCTGATCGCCGACATACCCGCGGACGCGGGAGCAGTCGTCGACATGGGGAGCCGGGTCCAGGCCGAGAAGACCAGGGCTGAGGCGATCGAGATCCTCAGGAAGAGGAACCAGGAGCTGGAGGCCATCCTGGAGACGGTGAAGAGGGAGTACGACGAGACTGAGTCCCAAATCGCCACACTCGCGAACATGTTCAACGAGACCGTAGAGCGCATGGAGCCGGAGGGGGAACCCCCCGCGACCGAGAGCCCGGAGGAGGGGCAGGCCAAGCCGAGGCCAAGGAGCAGGAGAAAGCGAGGCACAGAGCTCACGCTTGACGACTGAGGTATCCAGATGGGCCTTTTCGACAGATTCAGGAAACGGGTCATAGAGACCGAGGAGAACCAGGAGCTGACAGCGGAGGAGGACAGCCCCGAGGCAGAGGAGGCGATGGCCAAGAGGGAGGAACTCGCACAAGCCGCGACCAGCCGGGAAGGCGTATCACAACCCGCACCCCAAGCCACCGAGGACCAGTGGGACGAGCCGATGGATGACGTAGCAGATCCCTTTGCCGCCCCAATGTCCGCCAAGGAGAGGAAGATAGCGGATAGGCGCAGAGCCGCAAAGAGCCCGGAAGAGACCACCCCCCGGGTCAGGGACAGGTTCGAGAGCACGACCGGGAGAGAGCTCGTCAGCACGACAAAGCCAGCCTTCACGATTGACCTCGGAGAGGACTCCAAGTCGAGAGGCGGCCGTGTGATCAAGGGCGGCAAGGCCTTGGAGGAGATACTCGAGGAACTCGAAATAGAGCTGATGTCGGCTGACATGGGGCACGCAGCGGTCACCGAGCTGACCTCGACCATCCGAATGCAACTGGTCGGGGCCAGGATTCAGAGGAAGGCGAGCATCGAGGAGGTACTGGAGCGCGCCATCAAGCGCGCCATCACCTCACTCCTGGAGGCCGGCTACTGGGACTTCGACGCGACCGTCAAGGCCCAGGCGGCAAAGGGGACGCCAGTCGTCATAATGATGGTCGGTGTCAATGGCACCGGCAAGACCACCACCTCGGCGAAGATCGCGAAGAGGCTCAAGGACCAGGGCTACCAGGTCGTGCTCGCGGCTGCGGACACGTTCCGGGCAGGGGCAATAGACCAGCTGACGGCGCACGCCGACCGGTTGGGCGTCAGGTGCATCAGGAGCGAGAGGGGAGGGGACTCAGCAGCAATCTCGAGGGACGCGATAGACAGCGCCACCGCGAAGGGCGAAGACGTCGTGATCATTGACACTGCGGGGAGGATGCAGAACAAGTCCAACCTCATGGAGGAGCTGCGCAAGGTCCACAGGGTCACCAAGCCCCACTTGGTGATTTTCGTCGCAGACGCACTAGCAGGCAATGACGCCGTCACCCAGGCGACCGAGTTCCAGAGGATGCTGTCCTTCGATGGCGCAGCACTATGCAAGCTCGACACCGATGCCAGGGGCGGCGCAGCGCTCTCCATCGCGCACGCCACGGGACGACCGATAGTGCTCGCTGGTGTCGGGCAGGGCTACGACGATCTCACCCCCTTCGACCCGGAGAGGCTGCTAGACGACATCCTCTTCCAGTAAACGACCACTCCGTTCATGAGCCATAGCCCTCTGGGACACACGCATGGCATCTGAAGAGCCGCGCAAGGCCCTGATTGTACTCGACAGCTCGATCTCATCGGGGAGGGCTCGCAGCATACTGAAGCAGATGGGATGGGAATGCGTCATCTGCGACGACGGCGACAGAGCCGTCGATGAGTACGTCCGAGTCAAGCCAGCCCTGGTTCTGATGGGCCTCGAGCTGCCCACAATGAACGGGCACGTCGCGGCCCTGGAGATCAGGGAGAGCGACTCAAAGGCGAGGGTAGCGTTCGTTTCGAGCAGGACGAAGCTACCGAAAGCCCGTAACGCAGCCTACTCCGCGGGAGCCGTCGCCGCTCTGGTGGCACCGTTGACCAGGAAGTCCTTCGAGGACAACTGGGATGCCATCATGGGACCGATCCCCCAGGCTCCGGGGCTGGCCGACCTCGATGAGCTGTACCCCGAGCTAGAGCCCGAGCAGCCACCGCCCCTGCTCCCTCCGATGGAATTGGAGGACCTGCCCCCTCTCCCCGAGATCCCGCCCCCCATGCCCGAGCCTGCGCCGAAGAAGTCCGGCAAGGGAAGGCTGCTGCTGAAGATTTTGCTGTTTTCGGTGGTCGTGGGGGCCGCCGGGGCGTTCTTCTTCGGGCTGATCTAACCCTCGTCCTGCAGGGGGATCACCGGGACCCTCGAGTCCACCATGCTGCCCTTCGGCGCATCGGTGATGACCTCCACGCTGATACCTTCATCGTCCAGCAAGCCCTCGTCCAAGCCAGTCAGCCTCAGGTTGACCCGCCACCTCTTGACGAGCTCAAGGGAAACGTATGCGACCAGCAAGCCCAGGACGATGAATGAGCAAACCCAACCCACGAGTGCCTGGGAGGCCATGCTACCTCTCCGACAGGGCCGACCAAGTGGCTTCCGCATACGCCCTAGCCGCATCTCCAGCGGATTCAGAGGCGTGAATGCCAGACCCGACGATCACACCGTCAGACCCGGCTCGGACCGCGTCACCAGGGTGCCCGTACCTCTGTCCGAGGACACCCTCAGCCGCACTGAGGCTCACCCCAGGAGTCCAAATCAGACTCCCGTCGCCTACCATCGAGCGCAGTGCCTCGATGTCCAACGCAGAGCTACCGTTGCCGATGTACCCGACCACGTGTGGGGAGGCCTCGCCTATCGCGATGGTCTTCGAAGAGTACTCCGCGGACAGAAGGTTGTCCCTGCTGGACATCTGCGCGAGGAGGAAAACCCCTCCCACCCTCTCGACCTCGTCCCACGAAGCGGCCAAACCATCCACTATGTCCGGACCGCTCAGGCTGTGTGAGGTGACGAAGTCCGCCCAAGAGCGGATGTCGTAGATGCCAGCCATCTGGGTGGCCGACACTCGCCCTATGTCCGCGAACTTCCGGTCCTCGAAGAGCAGAAGCCCCCTGTCCCTAGCGGCAGAAACGACCCTGCCCCAGCCATCCGGGGTGAATCCCTCCATCATGTCGACGTGGGTCTTCAGTGCGACCACGTGTTCCCCGACCTCCTCGATCAGGCCCACCAAACCGTCGATGGTGGGGAGGTCGGCAGCCAGTATGACCAACGAGTGCTTTTCGCAGGCGAGCTCCATGTACCGGTGCGCCAAAGGATGGCCGCAGCCACTCCATCGTGAGCCCCACGCATCCTCAGGCTGCATCGGTTCATCCAATCTATAGGGGTATGTCAAGGCTTTGACAGTCTCAGAACAATGAAGCCCCTCCGACTCCCACCCGTACCATGCATCCCGCCGCCCTCGTTGGTTTGGGAGGGGCCGTGGGCTCGATCGCCAGGTGGGCGATCAGCGAGATGATCCCCCTCGAGCAGGACGGCCATATGCCATGGGCCACCATCACGGTGAACCTGCTAGGCGCGTTCCTGCTAGGCGCCCTGATGACTCTCGCGGCCCTGTCGGAGATAGAGTCCGGGACGGTCCTGCTCGTAGGCACGGGCTTGCTGGGCGGGTTCACCACCATGTCCACCTTCGGCTTCGAGACGATGAGGCTGGTCCAATCGGGAAGCACCACGATTGCAGCCGCATACGTCATGCTGAACATGCTAGCCCCGGTGTTGGCCTGGGTAGGGTGGGAAGCGGCCCACGCAATAGCCGCCTGAGGTGAAAACTTGCTCTCATCCAAGGACACACACATCTTCGAAGTCACAACGAGGGAGATGGAGGGCCTACCTGACTCCAGGGGCGAGCGCGTCCGGTCGATGCTACGCTCCGACCACGGGATCTCGGTGGGCTCGGTGAGGGTCATCCTGGGCTACCAGGTCAGGGCACCGATCTCGGAGAGCGAGGCGGAGACCCTGGTCTACGAGCTCTTCGCCGACCCGATCATCGAGGCCGGCTCCAATGGCACCACCCTCCTGAACTCCTTCCCGAGCGCCCCCGAGACCGCGATCCAGGTCGGCTATAGGCCAGGGGTAACAGACAACCCCGGCCAAGCCGCGACCGACGGCTTCTCCACGCTCCTCCCTCACCACCCCCACTCGAGGATAGCGACCTATCGCACCTACGCCTTCTGGGACGTCCCCGAGGGTGTCGACCCGGGCAGGCTGTCATCAATCCTGCACAACCCGATGATTGAGCGGGCGTCCGTGGCAGGGCCGGATGACTGCGAGTCGGCCCGGTGGCCCGAGCTCGGGTTCCCCGAAATGCCGCAGGCCGAGGCCATCGAGCCCGCAACAGTCGACCTCGAGGTCAGCGACGAGGAGCTAGTCCGCCTCAGCGAGACGGGCCTCCTGGCACTGAACCTGGAGGAGATGAGGACCATCCAACAGCACTACCGAGACCCGGGCACGAGGGAGGCCCGAGCCTCAGCCGGCCTCCCCCCCGAGTCACCCACCGACGCGGAGCTCGAGTGCCTCGCGCAGACGTGGTCCGAGCACTGCTCGCACAAGATATTCTCAGCCAGGATAAGCCACAAGGACACCGAGACCGGGGAGGAATGCGAGATCGACTCGCTGTTCAAGACTCACATCGTGAAGCCGACCAACGACATCTCGCAGGAGGTGGACTGGCTGCTCAGCGTCTTCCACGACAACTCGGGGGTGATCGGGTGGAACGACGAGTGGAGCGCATGCATCAAGGCCGAGACGCACAACAGCCCCAGCGCGCTCGACCCCTACGGTGGCGCGATCACCGGGATCGTCGGCGTGAACAGGGACATCCTCGGCACCGGCCTTGGTGCCAGGCCGATAGCCAACACCGACGTGTTCTGCTTCGGACCCCCCGACTACGACGGGAGCCTGCCCGAGGGCCTCTTCCACCCATCAAGGATATTCAGGGGGGTGCACGCCGGGGTGCGCTCCGGCGGGAACGAGTCGGGGATACCGACGGTGAACGGCGCCATCGTGTTCGATGAGAGGTACATAGGCAAGCCTCTGGTGTACTGCGGCACGGTCGGCCTGATGCCACGGAGGCTTCCCGACGGCAGGGAGAGCCACGTCAAGACCCCCGAGCCGGGCGATGTCATCTACATGGTCGGCGGCAAGGTCGGCAGCGACGGGATCCACGGGGCGACGTTCTCCAGCCTGGAGCTGACCGAGGAGAGCCCCTCATCAGCAGTCCAGATCGGTGACCCGATCACCCAGAAGAAGATGATCGACATGATCCTCGAGGCGCGTGACGCCGGACTGATCCAGGTGATCACCGACAACGGAGCCGGGGGACTTTCCAGCAGCGTGGGGGAGATGGCCGAGCTCACCGGCGGGGCCGACCTGGACCTAGCAGCAGTCCCGCTCAAGCAGGCGGGGCTCTCACCGTGGGAGATACTGGTCTCCGAGTCCCAGGAGAGGATGACCGTCGGCATCAGGCCGGGGGACTGCGACGCGTTCGAGGCCCTCGCGGAACTGCACGAGGTCGAGGCCACCCCAGTCGGGGCCTTCACAGACGACGGGACGTTCTCGGTCTGCCACGGCGAGACCCCGATCGCCCTCATACCAATCGAGTTCCTACATGACGGCTGCCCACAGCTGCAGCTTGCCTCGGAGTGGTCCCCACCGACCCACGCGCCCGTGAGCACCCCCGAGCTGGGCCACGAGGCACTCGGGGAGGCACTCGGGAGGCTGATGGCACGCCCGAACGTTGCAAGCAAGGAGTGGTGGGTGAGGTCATACGACCACGAGGTAATCGCGCAGACGGTGGTCAAGCCGTTCTGCGGTGCCAACCACGACGCACCGGGTGACGCTGCCGTGATAGCCCCGCTACACGGGGGGACCCAGGGACTCGTGATCTCCAATGGGATAGTCCCCAGGTACTCCGACATAGACGCGCACGCGATGGCGGCAGCGGCCGTCGACGAGGCCCTTCGCAACGCGGTGTGCGTGGGCGTTGACCTGGACATGGTGGCTGGGCTCGACAACTTCTGCTGGCCGGATCCCGTGGAGTCGGACAAGACCCCCGACGGCCGATACAAGCTCGCGCAGCTGGTCAGGGCGAACAGGGCCCTCGAGGAGGTCTGCCGCGCCTACAGGCTGCCGTGCATCAGCGGCAAGGACTCGATGAAGAACGACGTCACCATGCACGGCGAGAAGATCAGCGTGCCCCCGACCCTACTGTTCAGCCTGATGGGCAACCACCACGACGTCCGCAGGGCCGTCACATCCGACTTCAAGTCCCCCGGCGACTCGGTCTACCTGGTCGGGCAGACCCACCAGGAGCTGGGCGCGAGCGAGGTCGCCTTCATGCTCAGGGACGAGGGGCACGGCGGCATAGGCGGCCGGGTGCCGCGGATAGACACCGAGCGGAACATCACCGCCTACCGCGCGCTGTCCGACGCGATGTCGCGGGGCCTCGTCGCAAGCGCCCACGACTGCAGCGACGGCGGCCTGGCGGTGGCACTGGCAGAGAGCTGCTTCGGGAGCGACTCGGGGGCGAGCATCGACGCAGCCCCACTCTGGTCGGACGACGACACGCTGGACGAGTGGGGGGCGTTGTTCGGCGAGAGCCTGGGCAGGATACTAGTCAGCGTTCGCGAGGGGGGCTGCGAGGCGTTCGAGAAGGCCATGGCCGGCATCACCTGCCACAGGCTCGGGAAGGTCACAGAGGGCGATGCGATCACAGTCTCGAGGGGCGAGGAGAGGCTGCTGACCGCGAGCATGGGCAAGCTGCGCGAGGCCTGGTCCGGGGCGCTGCCGGGGGGTGCTAGGTGATGCGTCCCAGGGTAGCGGTCCTCTCGGGCTTCGGCATAAACTGCGAGGCGGAGACCATGGCGGCCTTCGAGATGGCAGGCGCGTCTGCCGACAGGGTCCACGTAAACCGGCTCGTCAGCGGCGAGCACGACCTCGACGACTTCCAGATCATGGCCGTACCAGGCGGCTTCTCGTTCGGAGACCACCTCGGCAGCGGGAGGCTGCTGGGCAACAGGCTGCGCTACGGCATCAGGGAGCAGGTCCGCGGCTTCGTGACGGGCGGCAAGCCCGTGATCGGGATATGCAACGGCTTCCAGGTGCTCGTCAAGATGGGCCTCCTGCCCGGGGACGAGGGGGTCAGCCTGACCCAGACGGCATCACTCGCGCTCAACGACAGCGGCCAGTACGAGAACAGGTGGGCGACCCTCGAGTTCGACCCCTCGAGCCCGTGCGTCTGGACAAGGGGGCTGGAGAGGATGCGCGTCCCGGTCCGTCACGGGGAGGGCAAGTTCGTGACTGATGACGAGTCCCTGCTCGACAGGTGGGCCGAGTCCGGCCAGCTGGTGGCGAGGTACGTCGACCCGGAGTCTGACTACCCCGGCGCCAGTGACGAGATACTGCCATACCCCGTCTCCCCGAACCAGAGCTGGAGAAACATCGCCGGAGTCTGCGACCCCACGGGGCTGGTGTTCGGCCTGATGCCCCACCCGGAGGCCAACCACTCGACCTGGCTCGGGGCCTCCTGGACGAGGGAGCAGACCGATCATGGCGAGGGGGAGGGGATGGCCATCTTCCACAACGCAGTCAGGCACGTCCTCAGCTAGAGCTCCCCCACGAGGGGACCGATCCGTTCAAAGGCTCGACCCAGTGCGACGCATGCCCCGGAGAAACCGGGGGAAGACGCCCTCCGGGGACCGGGTTTTTTGTTATTTCCCGGCCCAGGCCCTTCTCCCACTGCAACCCCTTCAAACAGATTTTGGAAGTTGAACGGGTAATCCGATGACCCTTTGCAACTTATCCGAACCCGATAATTTGGTGTATACTTCAGAGATATTTTCTCAAGGCCAAAATCTAGGATTCCTCATCTCTTACAAGTTCAAGTATTTGCTCCGCCACTAGACGCGCATCATTATTGCGAAAACGGTTTCGTGTTACCGTGGTTTGTGCATACTTTTCATACAACGGCTGCCGCTCAGCAAATAACTGCTTGAATGTCTTACCCTCAATTCCCATCAAAGGCACAGGGTCACGAGCAATGAAACGGTCCTCAATAACATCAATACTATCTTCAATATAGACAAGATGAGCAAAATCTGCAATTTTACACATTACGTCTTGATCGTAAATAACGCTAGCCCCAGTATCAATCACCTTATCTGATAAATCACCCAGTTTCATAAAAACATCTTTCTCGATTCTCAAAAAGTCATCATCAGAAAGGTCGTGGTATCTTTTACCCTCCTGATTCGCCTGTTTTACGATGAGTTCGTCTGTCTCCATGTGTTCATAATTTGAAATTGCTGCTATTTTTTTACCGATATAGCTTTTGCCAACCCCTGCCATACCCATCAAGGCAATATTATTTTTTTGCTTCATGTACGCCAATTCCAACTCAACCCTCTAATGCTGAATTTGGTAAACTATTCGGAAGGGTCCCCTTTGAGGGGGCACGACAGGCCACGGTATATTCAAGCGAAATACCCCCATCCTGAGTCATGTTTCCCGAAGAAAGACTGGATCGGATCATTCTCACCATAGCTATCGTAATCGGTGCAATGGCTTTCTTGGTAGCGTATATTCCCGGCTTCATAGATTGAAGTGAATTCAATTGGGAGCGATGTCGGATTTGAAAATCTGACTAATCAATTTGTTTCAATAACTCGATGTCTAAATTATATCTATTTTCCAAAACAGAGAAATCACCCGGTGCATCTAATCTTAGAAAATATCGAAGGAGTCTATTGAAACGCCTTTTTTTCAAGAGGTTCCAGAACTTCCATGGGTCTCCAAAAGTAGGGTGAGAATCGACCTTAGTATTTTCCCAGTCAAATTCTTTAGATAATTCCTTAACCAAATCCACTTGCTCAATTTTTAGAACTAAATCAAACAAACCTATCACAGATATGGCGTCATCAACATCCGAAGAATTTATTCTAACTAAAGGGAACTTTTCTTTCCCGGCAAATGTTCGCGTGTAAAAATTATCACTCATGAAAAATGTATTTTCGGATAAAAATCCATCAAGGCTGGACGACTCAGTATACCCCGCGAAATACGCATGATTATAATTTGAAACAGCTCGTGATATGGGCTCCCTAAGAGAAGTCATCAGGAAAACCCGATCATCCTCGCTCAAGAATCGAAAATCAGGAGAACCATGCTCAGTCGTGACAAAGGTCACTCCTTCCCTTTCACATTGATCAATAAATTCTGTTAATTTTTTGGTATTGTAATCCCATAATTCCAAACGATTTCCATTCTCATCAAGTGGGTTTCCATTGGCATTATTTTTGAAAAGTACTTCGCCGTTTTCTTTGGCTAAATTGACAACTAGAGTTCCTGCAGATTTATGGATATGCTGGAACCAAATCAATCTGTACATAAGAAATCCTCATCCTTCCGTACCCAAAGAGGTTTTTCAGTTGGTTGTAGAATCTAATCTAATTAGGTGTAATCATTGAGCCGCTCACACGCTACCCATGCTTACGATAAATCATAGAGTGAAGGCACAACCGGGAACCATGAAGAAAGCCTGTCTGATTTCCCTATTGATGGTGATCTGCTCGCTTTCCGGTTGCACCGACACGGACCTTGGCTCGGAGGGAGTGACAATT
>PVBE010312376.1_pt1 | contig 24280 bp, 22 predicted proteins | sample 1631181 | NCBI WGS metagenome assembly PVBE01 (sample SAMN08397723, study PRJNA350692) | Marine metagenome, whole genome shotgun sequencing project. | isolation source: water | place: Pacific Ocean | collected 2012-04 | reverse complement strand
GTAGTTCTCGACGAGATGCCGCCACTTGTATGCCTCTTCATCGTGCGGGATATGGACGCATTTTGAGGGAATAACAGCCTTCGCTCCACGTTCCGTCAAGGCTTGCCGCAATTGATCAGCATCAAATGCCTTGTCGCCCATCAAGTCAGGCACGCCGACAATCTCACTGCGCTGACCGGGAAGCAGATTTTATCACATAAAGGCAACAAGAATAGTTATGAGGTTATAGGGTTTCTGAGGAGGCCCTATATAGATTAAGCCTCTTATAACACGATGCGATTTCCTGGCCGCGTAAAGTTCTGCCGCTTGGGGATTGAGTATTTGTTCTTCGGTCGGTTAAACAGGTCAGGCCTCGCTTTAAAACATGCAAGATGATCCCGCAACCATTCGCAAACATTCGGTGCTGATCGCCGGACATGAAACCAGTGTGTCAGTGGAAAATGCTTTTTGGGACGCCCTTTGCCGGGACGCCAGGGATCGCGGCCTTTCAATCAATAATCTGGTTGGTGAAATTGACGCCCAGCGTAGCGGCAATCTTTCAAGCGCCATTCGGCTTTACGTCTTGCAAAACGCTGCTACCCACCAAGCCCTTTGAACAGACCCTTAAGAAGGTCCTGCGGCTTCAACGGGGGTTGCGACTTGGTTGGCGGCGGAGACGGAGGCGGCGTGTTGCCACTGGATGATCCCGAGGGAGCTGGCGGTGGGGTTGAAGAAGGTTGGTTCTGGCTTGAGCCGCTCAACCCGGGAATCAGCTGTTTCAGAATGGAACCCACACCCTTCTTCTTCAGCACCTTGTCCAGGCTTGGTATGGGAAGCCCCGCGCCCTGCAACTTGGACGTATCTATTTTGATATTGGGAGAGTCCAGGTTGCCTTTGATCGAAAACGGCAACTGCGTCGCCATTCCCTTGCCTTTGGAAAGAGCCAAACTAAGGATGTTTTGCGACATTTCAACCTGACCGGTGACGTCAATCAGCCAGCGCGATAAATTGACATTTCCCTGCGCCTGGCCATTGCCCATGGATGAGGCCAGTTTCAAATCATTTGATCTGGCAACACCTTTGACTACGTCAAAACTGCCGGTGATGTCCGCAAGTCCAGCCCCGGCCTTTTTCCCGTTCAAAGCGCCACCCAGATTATTCAATTCGGCGACCAGACCCAGGGCAGCCGATAAAGCCGTTCCCTTGCCGGATTTCTTGACGTCTAGGCGATTGAGCGCAATCGACCCCTTGCCTCCCAAGGCGGCTACCAGGTCGGCGACCGTAAAACCGCTTGATGTCAGATTAACGTTCATGGCGGCCACGCCACCAGCGGGACTTTCTCCGATGACGGCTTTTAAGCCCTTCGAAACATCGAGGTTTTTAAGACTAACAACAGTTTCAAACGTCGATGGCAACGCCGCTTTAACGCTCGCCCCCGCATCAAGGGTCCCTCCAACCAAACCACCCGTCAACATGTCCACTTTCAGGACGCCATTGGTCACCGTCGCCGCCAGATCGGCGTCATTGACCGTGTAATTGCCATAGACGAGGGCCGTCGATTTTAGTTTCAGATCGGCGTCAAACGACTTTAGAACTGAGAAATCGATTGGGTCCGTCGGCCACCTGCCCGGCGCAAAAGCTACGGTGCGTTTGAAGGCGGGTTCTTCAAGAACCCCCCGTGGAGCGCTGAAAGAAGCCGGCAGAATGGAACCCTGATCGGTGAGAAAGGCATTTTTTGTTACCGGCAGGAATCTGTCGGCGACAATTTTTCCTGTATTCAGATCGGCTGATAATTTTGTGCGGGGTTCTGTCAACGATATCTCAGCAGTGCCAGCCATTTTCACGGGGCCGATCAAGCCATTCAAGTTGCTAAACTGTAACCCGTTCATGTCGGCCTTGATCTCACTTTGCAAATCAAGGCCGCCAAGCTTGCCGCCCGGACGGTAATCAATCCCGAGGGAACGCAGCATCCTGATCAGGTCAGCATGAGCGACTTTCATTTTACCCGTGAAGCCGCCAACGATTGGCAGTAGCGAAACCTTTCCCGCAGCCGCAATACTTGCTCCAGCCACTTTAAGGTTTATGTCCACCAAGGGGTTGAGGGCCGATCCTTCGATTTTGCCGGCAAATGAAACGGCGCCAAGTTTCTTGGAATCAACCGGAGCTTCGGCGCCGACAAGACGGAAAATTCTGGAAAGATCCGTCACCTTGGCATTCAGGCGAACGTCCTGCATTTCGGGAATGCCCCCCAGGTTCTTGATCTGTCCACTGGCTTTGAAAGTGGATCCTGCAAGCTTGTCGACACTCAGGCGGCGGACACTCAAGACGCTGTTCAGCAAAGAACTGTCAAGAATCACATTTTTGATCTGTGCTCCGCCGTAAACCAGGGTTTTGACATGGGCCTTCAAATTAGCATCGAATTCCTGCAAGGCGGCTAGTGCGGCAAGTTCTTTGGGCACCGCCGGTTTTTCCGCGCTGGCGGTGGATTTTGTAGTTGGCGTTTTTGCAGATGTGCCTGCAATCGCTGGCTTTGGAGGACTGGCGTTATTTGCGTTACTTCGCAGATAGGCATCCAGATTTATTCTATCCAGTGTCAGATCGACATCGACAAGCGGGCGTTTAGCAAAATGCAGCGATGTCTTGCCCATCAGGCGTGAACTGTCGAATTGCATATCAAGGTCGTTGGCCGTGATCGCCTTTGCCGTCGCCGACACCTTTCCCGCCATAGTCATCTTACGCAAGCGATCCGAAGGTACCGGTGGCGCAGGAGCGCCCAGCCAACCAAGGACGCCGCGCAGGTCGCCTACGGACACTTCGAATTCACCGTCAAACCGGGGATCATTATCACCCGGAACAACAAAGCCAAATACGGCGACCTCGGTGCTTCCCGGCAGCTGGGCGGATAATTGGTTGACAGTTATTTCCCCCCCGCTCAGTCCAGCGCTCAGACGGGCTTGACGAATCAAGCCGTCATTTAAGGTCAGTGAATTTGCTTTAAGAATCAGCGTCGCATCAATGTCAGTAGGGAATCCGCCAAGAGCCGCATCCGTCTGGTTTTCCGTCATCTTCGTAGGCATATCCAGGGAAACCGTGGTGCTGGGCGTTCCATCCTTCGGTTTTTCCTGAACGCTGATCGGCGGTTGGATAACCGCCCTTTCAACATCCGGCAGGGCCAGCCACTTATCAAAATCAACGCTGTCGACATCCAGGTTTAAATTGACAGCTGTGATATCACCCAGTTCAACGCCGCCGGCCCCTTTGGCCTCTGCGTTACCCAGGCTCAATTTCAAATTCGCTATATCGACTTTTTTTGCGGAGACTTCCACCTCACCCTCGACCCCGAAATTCTGTCCCAGCATTCCAGGTAATCCCCCCCGGGGACCGATAGATTGAACCAATACCGCCAGGTTGTTTCCTGTCGCCCTGATCAGGCCTTTGAACGCTGGAATCTCGTTCATTCCAATGATCGCTCCGGATAACGTGGTTTTCGTTTCTCCCGGTTTCAGGCTAATTGTAAGGCTAACCGGTGCGGTCCGCTGTTCGATGATTTTGCCGACCGAAACATCATAATTCAGAGGGAAATCCCGGACGACAAGACTTCCGGAACTTTCGAAAGGACCTTCCAGAGACGCCGCTGCAAAAGTGGCATCAAGCATCTCTATTTTTTCAGTCGTTCCAGAAACGGCGTCCCGGAAAATTACTGTCGCGTTATCGACGATAAAATTATCGACGCCAATGCTCGCGTCTTCCCCTTGAGCAGAGGAACTTCCAGAGGGAGCCGAATTTACTTCCGGCGAAGATTCAGGAGCGCTTTCTTCCGAAGATAAACCGGCGAGGGCAATTTCAACGTTCGTGCGCCCGTCGGCGAAACGTTCAAGTTGAATGACGGGATCAACCAGTTGCAACGACTGCACCTTAACCTGTCCGCCAAGAAGCGGACCCAGGGCGACATGAACCTGAAGTGACCGCAGGCTGACCATATTTTCAGCACGTGCCCCTTCAACATTTGAAAGCCTGACGTCGTTGGCGACAAGCGCCGGGGCGGGAAAGATGGATATTTCAATGTTGCCGTCGATCACCAGCTTGCGACCGGTAAGTCGTTCGGCCTGTTCGGTCAGATCAACCTTGTATTTGTTCCAGTCGACGAACCCAGGACCGACAATTATTGCCGCCACAAGCAGGGCTATAAAAACGCCTATCCCAATCAGAAATTTATTCACGCGACGTCACTCCACAAAAACCCAGTCTGCTATCGGCTCTCAGAACGACCTTAAGATATTGTTGTAACGGCGACATTAGTGCTTCCGTCCTATTCGGGCAAACGTTAGAGACACGATATTCCAAAAAATCAGCCCGGAAACATTTTTCCCGGGTTCATGATACCTTGTGGGTCGAGAGCCTGTTTCAACTGTCGCATGACGTTTACGCCTTCGCCGTGTTCATCTTCCATGTACCGGATTTTACCTATACCGACGCCGTGTTCGCCCGAGCAAGTACCACCCATTGCCAGTGCGCGCCGGATCATCCTGTCACTAAGGGCATCCGCTTTATCGATTTCGCTCTGGTCATCGGGATCGATTATTATCGACAGATGAAAATTTCCATCGCCTACGTGGCCAACAATTGGTGCCAGCAGGCCGCTCTCATCGATATCCCTGCGGGTTTCCAGGATGCATTCCGTAAGCCTGGAAATGGGGACACAAGCATCCGTCATCAGCATCCTCGCGCCCGGACGCAGCGCCATGTTGGCGTAAGCCGCGTCGTGACGGGCCCGCCAAAGGTTTTGCCGTTCTTCATGGTGGGTCGCCCATCTAAAATTATTGCCACCATTGTCGTTGCAAATTTCATTGACCACTTCCGTCTGTTCCGTAACGCCGGTTTCAGAGCCATTAAATTCCAAAAACAAGGTAGGTTGTTCGGGATGATCCATCTTCGAATAGGCGTTACAAGACGCGACTTGCACTTCATCAAGCAGTTCGATGCGCGCAACAGGCACACCATATTGAATTGTCTGGATAACTGAATTTACCGCACCTTCCAGTGTAGTGAAGGAAACCACCGCCGCAGATACAGCTTCCGCGACCCCATGCAATTTCAAAGTCACTTCCGTAATGACCCCCAAGGTCCCTTCCGAACCCACCATCAGGTGCGTCAGGTCGTATCCGGTAGACGACTTTTTAGCCCTGGATCCAGTATGAACGATTCGTCCGTCAGCCATGACAACGGTCAGGCCCAGAATATTTTCACGCATGGTGCCATAACGCACCGCATTGGTGCCCGAGGCCCGCGTCGCCGTCATGCCTCCCAGGGTGGCATCCGCACCAGGGTCAACTGGAAAAAACAGACCGCTGTCGTGCAGATGCCGGTCTAACTGCCTGCGGGTAACGCCTGCCTGAACCGTGACGTCCAGATCGTCCAGATTGACCGCCACGATTTCGTCCATTTGCGACAAATCTATGCTAACCCCCCCGTTGAGCGCAGACAAATGACCCTCGAGGGATGTTCCCGCACCGTAAGGTATCACCGCAATATTGTGGCGAGCGCACAGCTTGACGATTTCGGAGACTTCATCTGTGCTTCTGGCAAAAACTACTGCATCAGGCGGAAGAGCAGGATGGCAGGAAAGGTCCTGGCCGTGCTGTTCCCGCACACTGTAACCCGTCGATAACCGATCACCGACAATGCCGCGCAGTCTGTCCAGAAATTCCTCTTCGAGAGGCGGCCTGGCCTTTGATGTTGTCGCTTCCAGGGAAACGCCTCCTTTAAAGTATTATCATATCTTCCAGTATGTTAGCTCATAAATCCTGAATTGCTAAGACCTTCCGGCACCGGGCCGCCGGTCGCCCAATCAAGAAGTTCCGCCGTATGGACGATGGGCGTATCTGTTGCCTCCGGTGAGAAAGTCCGCCCTAAAATGCTTCTATTTTCTTCCGCAGTGCCTGAGCATTAGTGTGATAATGGGAGGATCGGTCGGGATCATAGACCTGGAGCGCTGCGCCTACATGCTCAAGGGCACGGGCGCGGTGTGTTTCAACGCTCGCTTCATCCCCAGTGGCGCGAGCTTTTTTCATATATTCGAATTCAGCTATTCCGAGATTCTCCTGGGTCATGGCCCATTTGAGCGGCACTAGCTCGCGGGTGTATTCCTCCAGTGCATTGCTAAAGGCGGTAACGGCCTCTTCCAGCCGCCGCGTCCCGTTCTCCCGCTCACCAAGGTTTCGAAGCGCGTTCCCCAGATTGTTCTGGGTCATGGCCCAGTTGAGCGGCTCTCGCCTGCGGTAACGTCTTTCCAGTGCTGCGCGAAAGGCGGTAACGGCCTCTTCCAGCCTCTGCGTCCCGCTCTCCCGTTCACCAAGGATTTGGAGCGTGTTCCCCAGATTGTTCTGGGTCATGGCCCAGTAGACCGGCTCTCGCTCGCGGGTAAGTTCTTCCAGTGCTGCGCGATAGGCGGTAACGGCATCTTCCAGCCGCTGCGTCCCGCTCTCCCGTCCACCAAGGGTTTGGAGCGCGACCCCCAGATTGTTCTGGATCGCGGCCCAGTTGAGCGGCTCTCGCTCGCGGGTATGTTCTTCCAGTGCTGCGCGATAGGCGGTAACGGCCTCTTCCAGCCTCTGCGTCCCGCTCTCCCGCTCACCAAGGGTTTGGAGCACGCCCCCCAGATTGTTCTGGGTCGCGGCCCAGTTGAGAGGCACTCGCTCGCGGGTGTATTCCTCTAACAAGCGTCGGTTGATCGCGATTGCGACCTCCAGGTCAAAGTTCAATCCCTTGTCACGCCCGCGTACATGCCAATCATCCTCCGCGAGGCGTAGCCTGGCCAGGCGTTCATCAGGGGACGTAGTTTCATTATCGGCAATTTTCCAAATGTAGCGGGCTGCGGTTTCAGGCGAGCGGGTCAGAATGGCTTGCACTACACCCTTCTCAAACAGCCGGACGAGGCCAGTTTCATGTCGGGCTGCCTCTTCCTCCATTGCCGTGGCATCAAGCTCCATCACCGTGACTTCGGCATCAAGCGCATTTTGCGCCGCATCCAGGTCTCCTTCCTTGTTAAGAGCATCTATCTTTTTCAGGACAGCACTCACGACAACATCAGGGTTCTTTTGCAATTCCTCAAAATTTGCTTTCAGTGCTTGTTCCAAACCAGCCAGCGCCGCTTCGAAATTCTCTGGATCATTATCCGCATATCTACTCGCCAGCGCGAACACGAGTTTTTCCTGGTCACCTGATTTCTGTTGGAGTTTCTCGCTTCCCTTGGCCTCCTCAACAAGTTTATTGACTAAGGTTTCATCCGACCCTTTGGGAAAAACGATTATATTGAAGATAAAGCCGAAGATTCCAGCTAATGCAGCCAGAATAAAAATGCTGTTTTTCTTACTTTTTAGCCATTTCCACATACACCGACCTCCGCAATTTTCATGCTACTGTCCTTCTATTAACGCAACACGGAGCCATTTGCTAAACTGTGAAATTGCTTTTTTCCGTTTCTGCAGCTTGCTTTCGGGCATTCACTGTCACTTTTTCGTATAATCCGCTTGCACCAATAACCAAAAAAGGTCGCAAACAATACGCATTTGAAAAGATGTTATCAGGTTGATGGTGAACGATTCAAGGCCATTGATTCCTGATGATTTCGGAACGCCGGGCCAGAACTCCGGCATATGGTTTTGGCATCTTCGTGCCTGATGATCCTCGTTAATTAATTAACTCAATCAAGGAAATCCAGGCAGTCAGGCCCCCGGATAAAAGAAAAACCGCACCCAATGGCGCGGTTTCCTGATTCTTACCCACGATCCGAAACAAACGGATCAATAAGCAGTACGGTGATTAGCCCTGACGCGCCTTGAAGCGGGGGTTGGTTTTATTGATCACGTACACGCGGCCCTTACGGCGCACAATCCGGCAGTTCTTGTCGCGCTGTTTAGCCGACTTAAGGGAATTTCTTACCTTCATAATCCGTAATCCTTTTTAGCGCACCAATGGTTATCTACGGGTGCGTAAGGCGCGGAAAATAGGGCGTTGGGATCGATCTGTCAATGCCCGTTTTGTCAGTTTTATGGGTTTAAAAGCCATGTCGCTGAACATAGCCTTATAGAGTTGTTCTTTTTCGGCAACTTTGTAAATGCTTTCCAGGGCAATCGCATTTCAATTCGTCCATGATTTCCTTTCAGGGCCAGCACATAATCGCCACCCCAATGAGAATGAGTTGGTTCTTTATCTGGCTGACTTCGGAGTGTGAAACGACTATACCCTACCCAACATATTGTTGGAGCCGAAATTGGACGCCAGACGCAAACAATTGCTGTTCCGCAGCCACCATTGCGGAATGAAGGAAAACGATATCCTTTTGGGGTGTTTCGCCGACGCACATATCGCTGACATGAGAGATGATCTGCTCGACCAGTTCGAGGCCCTGATGCATCATAACGACATCGACGTGATGAACTGGATCATCGGCAAAACCGAGGTTCCTTCAGGCTTTGACAACGAATTGATGGCCTTGATTCAAAGATTCAACAAAACGGCGTAAAATCTTGGAAAAGATTCAAAAAATCCTGTCCGCCCCCGGCGTTGTCGAGGTAACGGGCGCGCCCGGTGGGTACGACGCCTTGATTCTGGTCTCGCTTATCGGGAAAGAGGCAAAAACAGGCGTTTTTGTCGCTCGCGACGATATCCATATGGCTGGGATGGCCGAGGCACTTTCTTTCTTCGCACCGGACATTGAGCGACTGGAGTTTCCAGCCTGGGATTGCCTGCCCTATGACAGGACCTCGCCCAACACCGCCATCGTCGGTCAGCGTATCGATACGCTGACCCGGTTGCTGGATGAAAACGCGCGTCCCCGTGCTCTTTTGACCACTGTTTCAGCCCTTTCGCAACGGGTCGTCCCCCGCGAGGCTTTTTCCGGCGCGACCCTGAGCGCTGGCACCGGGGGCCAACTTGAACCGGACCATCTGGTGGAATTCCTTGTTGCAAACGGTTACGGGCGGTCCGAAACGGTAATGGAAGCGGGCGAATTCGCCATTCGCGGCGGTATTGTTGATGTATTTCCTTCCGGCGCGCAAGAAGCGCTTCGGCTGGATTTCTTCGGCGATGAACTGGATACCATCCGTACCTTCGATCCGGTTGACCAACGCACTATCGGGAAACTGGATGTATTCACGATCAAGCCGGTCAGCGAAGTCCCGTTAAGCGAAGCGGCACAATCGCGCTTTCGGTCCGGTTATCGGGAACTTTTTGGGGCTGCAAGCAGTGACGATCCCTTGTATGAGGCGGTTTCCGCCGTTCATCGGCACATTGGCATGGAACACTGGTTGCCGCTTTTTCATGAAAAGATGGAAACCTTGCTGGATTACACGCCCGGTGCAACCGTCTTGCTGGATCACCAGTGGCATGAGGCCCTGGACGCCCGCCTGGATCTGATCGCCGAGTACTACGTCGCCCGCAAAATCATTGCCGACAGTGGCTCTTCGGACGGCGTTCCTTACCTTCCCATCCCGCCTGAAACCATGTTCCTGGACGCAAAAGGCTGGGACAAACAACTTGGCGGGCACTCATTGGGAAGATTGTCGCCTTTTGCTGCGCCGGAAGGCGAGGGAGAAGACGGAGTCAGACGCATCGACATGGGCTGCAAGGCGGGGCGGGACTTCGCCGACGCGCGTCTGCAAAAAGACGTCAATGTTTTTGACGTTCTGGGAGAACATCTGGCCCATCAGCAAAAGCAGGGCCGCCGGGTCCTGGTTGCAGGCTTTACCCGTGGCTCCCTTGAACGCCTGGAAACGGTGATGCGCGAACATGGCATGAGCGGCCTCGCCCGCATTGATGACTGGTGGGAAGCCGAACGTTTAAGCCCTAATTCCATCGCCTTGGGCGTGCTTGGTATTGAGCGGGGCTTTGTTACCGGTGATCTGGCCGTCATCAGCGAACAGGACATTCTGGGCGACCGCCTGAGCCATGCCGCCAAACGCAAGATCAAGCCGGAAAACTTCATCGCCGAGGCATCCAGCCTGCACGAGGGCGATCTCGTGGTGCATGTGGAGCACGGCATCGCCCAGTATGACGGGCTTGAAGCGATTGATGTCTCCGGCGCGCCTCACGATTGCCTGCGCCTGGTTTACGAAGGTGGCGACAAGCTTTACTTGCCGGTGGAAAACATCGAACTGATATCGCGCTTCGGCTCCGAAGCAGCCGGTGCGCAGCTGGACAGGCTGGGTGGGGCCGGATGGCAGGCCCGCAAGGCCCGTATGAAAGAACGCATCAAGGAAATGGCGGGTGAATTGATCAAGGTCGCCGCCGCTCGCGAATTGCGCCCCGCCGCTCGCATCAACCGGGACGAGGGTGTTTACGACGAATTCGCCGCTCGTTTTCCTTATGAAGAAACCGAAGACCAGCGAGCGGCTATCGAAGATGTCATGGGTGACCTGATCGGCGGGAAATCCGCCGACCGCCTGATCTGCGGTGATGTTGGTTTTGGTAAAACGGAAGTGGCCCTGCGCGCTGCCTTCGTCGCCGCCATGAGCGGTAAACAGGTTGCCATCGTGGTGCCCACGACACTGCTGTGTCGTCAGCATTTCCAGAATTTCTGCGAACGCTTCAAGGATTTTCCGGTCCGGGTCGAACAGATTTCCCGTCTTGTCACAACCGCCAACGTCAAAAAAATCAAGGAAGGTATGAAATCTGGTGATGTGGACATCGTCATCGGTACTCATGCATTGCTCGCCAAAGACGTAGGATTCAGGAATTTGGGGCTTTTGGTCGTCGATGAGGAACAGCATTTCGGCGTCGCCCACAAGGAACAACTTAAAAAACTGAAGTCGGACGTGCATGTACTGACCCTGACGGCGACCCCGATCCCCCGCACCCTGCAACTGGCGCTGACCGGTGTGCGGGAGATGAGCATCATCGCCACCCCGCCCGTAGACCGCCTGGCGGTGCGCACCTTCGTGTTGCCGTTTGATCAAGTGGTGGTGCGCGAGGCCATCATGCGCGAGCGTTTTCGCGGCGGACAGACGTTCTATGTATGCCCCCGGGTCGCCGATATCGGTTCCGTCGCCAAGCGCCTGAAAGAGCTGGTGCCCGAGGTCAAGGTGATCTCGGCCCACGGGCAAATGACGCCGAATGATCTGGAAGACGCCATTGGCGCGTTCTACGACGGCAAATACGACGTACTGTTGTCCACCAACATCATCGAATCCGGCATCGACATGCCCCAGGTCAACACAATGATCATCCACAGGGCGGATATGTTCGGATTGGCCCAGCTTTATCAGCTTCGCGGTCGTGTCGGACGCTCGAAAATCCGCGCCTATGCCTATCTGACCCTGCCGGAGCGCAAAAAACTCACCCCGGCGGCGGAAAAACGTCTGGAAGTCATGCAGACCCTCGATAATCTTGGCGCCGGGTTCTCGCTGGCCAGTCACGATCTGGACATTCGCGGCGCAGGTAATCTGCTGGGCGACGAGCAGTCGGGCCATATTCGCGAAGTCGGCATCGAACTTTATCAGCAGATGCTGGAGGAAGCCGTCGCCGAAGCCCGTGGTCTTGATGGTGGCGCAGGTGTTGATGAGGAATGGAGCCCGCAAATCGGCATCGGAACGCCAGTCCTGATCCCGGAAGGGTATGTCTCGGACCTGAATGTGCGAATGGAGCTTTACCGGCGCTTGTCGCGGCTGCATGAAGCTCAGCAAATCGAGGCCTTCGCCGCCGAACTGATCGACCGCTTCGGATCACTTCCCGGCGAGGTCGAAAACCTGCTAGACATCGTCGCCGTCAAGCAGCTCTCAAAGCGGGCAGGGGTGAACAAGGTCGACGCCGGGCCGAAGGGTGCGGTGATCTCGTTTCGCAACAACGAATTCGCCAACCCTGCCGGGCTGGTCGAATTCATATCGGATCAGGTCGGCACAGCCAAATTGCGACCCGATCACAAGCTGGTTTTCATGCGTGGCTGGGAAAGCCCGAAAGAACGACTGGCGGGTGTGCGACTTTTGATGCGCGATATTGCCCGCGTGGCAGAGGCCGAAAGCGCTGTTTAGCGGCGGTTTAACTGCATCCATGAATTTGTTTGTTGAAGGCCTTCAGGCAACGATTCCGCACCTCTCGCGATCATCGTTACACCGCTGTCTGCAACGTCATGGTATCTCTCGTCTGGCGGACGTGGAAGGTGACAAATCGGCGAAGAAAAAATTCAAACGTTATCCGATTGGTTATTTTCATATTGATATAGCTGAGGTTCGCACGGAAGAAGGCAAGCTGTATCTGTTTGTTGCCATTGATCGCATAGGACTGAACAAGAAAAATGGGGTTTCTATTGTTCAGATACAAACATTTGCGTAATTTAAAGGCCTTCCCCGCCAATTAGAAAGCTAATTTTCCTTGATTTTGATGATGGTTAAATCCACATTCTCAGGACACAGGACCACCCCTTGCACAATTGCGTAAAGTGTTATGATCTCAGAAAAAAAACTCAGCCTGATCGACAACGATATCATCCGTCCTTCACGTGAAGAAGCCGAGGACGCTGTTCGAACCCTGTTGCGCTGGGCCGGTGACGATCCAGATCGCGAAGGGATACAGGACACCCCGGCCCGCGTCGTTCGTTCCTACGAGGAGTTTTTTGCCGGTTACAACGCCGACCCAGGGGAATTGTTGCAACGGACTTTCGAAGAGACAGATGGCTACGATGAAATCGTTTTGTTAAAGGATATTCGCTTCGAATCCCATTGTGAACATCACATGGCGCCGATTATTGGCAAGGCCCATATCGCCTACCTGCCTAGAACGCGCGTTGTCGGCATATCCAAACTGGCCCGGCTGGTTGAAATGTACTCCAAAAGACTGACCATTCAGGAAAAGATGACATCGCAAATCGCAAATACCCTGAATGAAATTCTTGAACCCCATGGCGTCGCCGTGGTCATCGAAGCGGCGCATCAGTGCATGACGACACGCGGCGTTCACAAGCCAGGCGTTTCGATGGTGACATCAAGAATGCTGGGGGCATTCAGGAACAATGCGTCGACCCGGCGAGAGTTTCTGTCTATGGTCGGGCATCCTGCCAGCGGTGGCGGTGGCCTCGTTTAATCTTCAATTAGACATCTCTACTTGACCGAGTCCGTTGAACCGACTTGAGTGATCATCTTTTTCCTGCCCAGGATTCTTGAAATGGGCAGGACACGTAACATATTGATATCGTGTATTTCAGAATCATCACACCAGGGGGAAACGTCCTAAAACCATGATGGATTATCGACCCATATTCCTGGTCATCGGCATTCTGTTGTCCGCCCTGGCGCTCGGCATGATCGTCCCGGCCATCGTTGACGCCTTCATCGGCAATCCCGACTGGCAGGTATTCGCCATATCTTCAGGGGTGACCCTTTTTGTCGGTGGCGCTATGACCCTGACGTCGCGCGCCGGAGGACTGCGCCTGTCGGTAAAGCAGGCTTTTGTCATGACCACGTTTAGCTGGATCGCCCTGACCCTATTCGCATCAATTCCTTTTGTATTCTCGGAACTGGAACTGAGCTTCACGGATGCATTTTTCGAAGCCATGTCCGGAATCACGACGACGGGCTCGACGGTCATTACGGGACTGGACACGGCACCGCCTGGTATTCTGTTGTGGCGCGCACTTCTGCAATGGCTGGGCGGTATCGGTATTATCGTCATGGCCATCGCCGTGTTTCCGATGCTGCGGGTCGGCGGTATGCAGTTATTCCGCATGGAATCATCCGACCCTTCGGAAAAAGCCCTTCCCCGCGCGGCCCAGATCGCCAGCACAATCGGGCTGATTTATTTGGGTCTGACCTTTATTTGTGCTGGTGCTTACTGGCTGGCGGGAATGTCGGGTTTTGACGCTGTCGCCCATTCAATGACGACCATCGCCACTGGCGGGTATTCGACGTCGGATAACTCGATAGGGCACTTCGAAAGCTGGGCCATCGATCTAATTGCTACCGTCGGCATGATTATCGGAAGCCTGCCATTTATTCTTTATTTGAAGACACTTCAGGGTAGCTATGAAGCCCTGTGGAAGGATTCCCAGGTTCAATGGTTTATATCCATTGTCGGCATGGCGGTTTTATCGATCACAAGCTGGCTTTGGCTCTCAAGCGGCCTTGAGCCTTTACAAGCGCTTCGCTACGCGTCATTCAACGTCGTTTCGATCATCACCGGCACCGGCTACGCCACGTCCGACTATTCCCAGTGGGGAAGTTTCGTGGTTCCGGTATTTTTCTTCATTATGTTCATCGGCGGATGTGCCGGATCCACCACCTGCGGCATCAAGATATTCCGTTTTCAGGTCTTGTACGCTGCGGCAAAAACACAGCTGCATCATCTGTTGCAGCCTCACGGGGTGTTTATTCCCTACTACAACCGCCGCCCGATCTCAGATGAAGTCATCGTATCCGTGCTCAGTTTCTTTTTTGTTTTCGGCATCAGCTTCGCCCTTCTGGCTATGGGATTGGGCATGCTGGGGCTGGATTACCTGACCGCTGTTTCCAGTGCGGCGACGGCGATTTCCAACGTCGGTCCGGCGCTGGGGCCCATAGTCGGTCCGGCCGGGACTTTCCAGCCACTTCCGGATGCCGCCAAATGGCTTCTGTCGGCTGGGATGTTACTGGGCAGACTGGAGCTGTTTACGATAATCGTGCTGTTTACGCGTTCTTTCTGGCGGGGATGATCCCTTATCGAACCCAGTTCGCAAGATACCGCGAGATATTTTTCTCCAGTTCCGAATTGAAATCCCTCATCAAGGCCTCCGTCAGCGTGAACCAGGCCTGTTCACGGTCGTTGACGGTGGCGTCTTCACGAACCGAAATGGAACGGGAGATCTTGGCGTTGGCGAAACCTCTTTGCTTTCCCTTGGCATCGATAATTTCCAGGGTCGCCTCCAGCGAAGCATCGTAACGTTCGGATTGATCTTTGGTGAAAACTCCCTTGATGCCTTTTTGCTTCTCAAGTGCGGTTTCGCGTACGGAAGCGTCAAGAATGGTAAAACGTGCGATGTCATCACTGCCCGTTGCGGCCAAACGGTCGGTTGACCAGCTCCTCAGAGCTTTTAAAGGTGATGTCGGGAACAGGTGATCCACATTGGGGGACGTTATCGGAGACTTATAGGCGGAAAGGGTTTTGATCGACCCAACATCCAGGTCTATTTTTCCCAGGTGATGATACGTCAATTCCGGAAAAGTCTGGCTCGGCACTGTCGTTTCGCAGGCCGCCAGAGCCAGACTGAAAATTCCGGCCAGAAAAATCGATAAAAAACGCTCACACCTCATCTTTCCATGCACCATGCCAAAACACCTTTTTGGGCGTGCAGACGATTTTCCGCTTCATCCCAAACTACCGAGCGGGGACCATCAAGGACCTCCTGCGTGACTTCTTCGCCCCGGTGAGCAGGAAGGCAATGCATGAACAGTGAATCAGCCCTGGCAAGCCCCATCAGGCGTTCATCAATCCGATATGGAGCCAACAAATTATGCCGGGACTGGGCCTCGTCGTTCCCCATGGAGACCCATGTGTCCGTTACGATGCAATCCGCGTCCTTGACGGCGCTTTCGGCATCCGCCGTCACGATGATATCACCGCCTTCAACGCGGGCCCATTCCAGGGCCCTGGCATCCGGCATGAGTTGTTCCGGACAGGCCAGCCTGAGACTGAAATTGAAACGCACGGCGGCGTGAATCCACGATGTCGCCACGTTGTTGCCGTCACCACACCAGGTGACGGTGCGCCCCTCAATTGGGCCGGAATGCTCTTCGAACGTCATTATATCCGCCATAAGCTGACAGGGATGGCTGTCATCGGTCAGGCCATTGATGATCGGCACGGTGGCGTATTGGGCCAACTCGGAAAGCTTGTTTGGATCGTCGGTGCGGATCATGATGGCGTCCACATAGCGCGACAATACGCGGGCCGTATCGGCGATAGTTTCACCGTGACCTAGCTGGCAGGAAACCCCTTCAAGCACAATCACCCGGCCACCCAGTTCCTGCATCCCGACCTCGAATGACACACGGGTGCGTGTCGATGGTTTTTCGAAAATCAGAACCAGAGTCTTTCCCTTTAACGGTTCCGCTTCACCCTTGCCCTGCTTAAAGGCAATCCCGCCATCAAGAATCGACCGTAGCGTCTGTGAATCATGCTGATCCAGGTCCAGAAAATGTCTAATCCTGGACATTTTACTTTCCCTCTACAATCTGGCAACAAACTGTGCTGAGAATTTCCACCGCTTCTTCGATGTGTCTGTCTTCGATGATCAGTGGCGGTAACAGCCTGACGATATTGTCGGCTGCACCGACGCTTAACATGCCAGCGTCATGAAGCTTTGCACGAAATTCGCCGCTATCACCGACGCACTTAACGCCAATCATCAGCCCCGAACCGCGAACCATTTCGATGACACCGGGATAGGTTTTAGCCAAATCTTCCAAATTTCCCCATAACTTCCTGGCGGTGCCGTTAACACCATCCAGAAAACCCGGAGCCAGCATCACGTCCAGTACGGCATTCGCCGCCGCCATGGACATAGGGTTGCCGCCTAAAGTGGAGCCATGCGAACCAGCACTTAACGCCAAGGCCGCTTTTTCCGTAGCGAGACTGGCCGCAACGGGAAAACCGCCGCCCAGACCTTTGGCGACGGCCATGATATCCGGCACCACGTCAGCCCATTCATGGGCGAAAAGTTTGCCAGTGCGCCCCATGCCGCATTGAACTTCATCAAAAATCAGCAGAATGCCAAATTCATCAGCCGCTTCGCGCAAGCCCTTAAGGAATTCGGTGCTGGCCGGATTAATACCGCCCTCGCCCTGAACCGGCTCGATGATAATCGCCGCAGTTTGACCACCAATGGCGTTGCGAACTTCATTCAGGTTACCAAAAGGCACATGATCGAAGCCATCAACAACCGGTGAGAACCCGGCAAGGTGTTTCTCCCGCCCACCAGCGGCAATGGTCGCGAGTGTGCGGCCATGAAAGGCATTGTTAAGGGCAATGACCCGATAACGTTCCGGATGGCCGTTATCACTTTGGTATTTGCGCGCCATTTTCAATGAACATTCAACGGCTTCGGCCCCTGAATTCGAGAAAAACACACTATCGGCAAAAGTAGCCGCGACCAATCGTTCGGCCAGTTTTTCCTGACCCGGGATGTGGTACAGGTTCGACGTATGCCACAATTGAGCAACTTGTTCCTGTACGGTCGCCACCAGGTGAGGGTGGCAATGCCCCAAAGCAGTAACGGCGATGCCGGAAGCAAAATCGAGAAAACGTCGCCCGTCTTTATCAAAAAGATAAGCGCCTTCGCCACGCTCGAAGGTGGTGTCGATTCTTGCGTATGTCGGCATAACGGGTGAGATCACGGTATCGCCCTCCTGGATCACAAAACAAAGTCGGGCTGGTAAACTAAACCAGCCCTTCAGGAAAGCGAGCGAGTATCTGAATCTTCATCGCCGATGTCAACGAAGATAGCAGATTCGTTTTTCAGGCCTTCAATTTGTAGCCGGACTTGAACATCTGGCGGCACAAAATCCAAAGAGCCGTATTAACGCAGGCCATGACCGCGACACCCAGCAGAGGGGCCGCATCGGAATATCCAATAAAGCCGTATAATGCATTTTGGGCAATCGCCATCATGATCAGGCCGGGGGCGAGAAATTCCATAAACGGAACGCCGCCGACAAGAGAATCGATACGGCTTCCTATCGCCAGGGAGAAGACGGCCAAAAACAGTAAAGTCGTCACGACCGGGGCCAGTAAGGTTTGCGTAAAGCTCAACGTTCATTGTTATTACCTTATTTCAAGCAGGTTTCTATATAATGGCGTCAGTTGAAAAACCCACAGAAACATGCCTGACGAAAACACAAAATCAAAACCCGATAAACCGCGCAGGAAAATCCCACGCAAGGTGACCCCCACCTCGCTGGAAAATATTGCACTGTATTATCTGGAGCGCTTCGCAACCTCATCGGAGAATTTGCGGCAGATCCTGTCGCGTCGCGTTTTGCGTTCAGCGAAGCATCACAAGACGGATATCGAAGCCTGCGATCAATTGATCGACGAGTTGATTCTGCGCTACGTGGACAGCGGATTACTGGATGATGCGGCTTATGCCCGCACACAGGCGGCAAGCCTGAACCGGCGGGGAAAATCCCTTCGCGCCATCCGGATTCGCCTGCGCCAAAAGGGCGTCCGTTCAAATATTATTGAAGAAACGCTGGAAGTTTTGGCGCACGAAATAGGCGAGCCCGATCTGGCCGCCGCTATCGCCTATGCCCGTAAGCGGCGGCTGGGTCCCTATCGTGGAAGTTCCAATAAGCCGGAAAATAAAGACAAGGAACTTGCCGCTTTGGCCCGGAACGGTTTTTCCTATTCCCTGGCGCGGCGAATTGTAGAAGCAGATAATATTGATGAATTGGAAAACGTCGTTTAAGTTAGCACGTAACATATTGATATCGTGTGATTCAGATTCTGAAATTCGGCTCTTAATAATTAGTCGTATTTCAGAATCGTCACACTAGAGGAAATAACCTTGAACAACCCTATAAAAACGCTAAACAATTTTTGGACTTTAATAGTCGATGTCTGGCAGACCGGTCTTATGGGCATCGATATCGGCCGTCTTGTCACGGCGGTTTGCATATTCGCCGTTTTCCTGATTCTCCGGCGCTTGTTCACCCGATTTGTGTTGTCCTCCCTGAAAGGCATGGCGCGCAAAACCAGCACGGATATTGATGACAGGGCGATTGACGCACTGGAAAATCCAATACGTTTCATCCCGTTGGTTCTGGGCATTTTTTTCGTCTTCGAATATCTGGATTTTCCAGGCACTTTTGACACTATCGGCGACAATTTGGTCCGCTCATTGATCGCTTTTGCTATTTTCTGGGCCCTGTACAGGCTGGTCGACCCTTTCAGTCAGTTCCTCAACCACCTTGAAAAATTTTTTACAGCCGCCATGGTCGAGTGGCTGGTCAAGGCGATCAGAGCGACATTTATTTTCATCGGGACGGCGACCATTCTGCAAATTTGGGGCATTGAAGTCGGCCCTATTCTGGCCGGTCTGGGTCTGTTTGGCGTCGCCGTCGCACTTGGCGCACAGGACCTGTTCAAGAACCTGATTGCGGGTCTTTTGATCATCGCCGAAAAACGCTTCAACAAGGGCGACTGGATACGTGTCGACGGCACTGTCGAGGGGACGGTTGAATCAATCGGATTTCGTTCGACCGTCGTGCGCCGCTTCGATAAAGCCCCAGTCTTTGTTCCCAATGCAAAGTTATCCGATTCAGCGGTGACCAACTTTTCGTCCATGACGCATCGCCGCATTTATTGGAAGATCGGCGTTGAATATCGCACATCGGTCGATCAGCTTCGCTCAATCCGGGATGCGATCGAGTCCTATGTCGCGAACAATGACGCCTTCGCCAATCCACCCGACGTCGTTCGCTTTGTGCGCATCGACAGTTTTTCCGACAGTTCCATCGATATTATGTTGTATTGCTTCACCAGAACCACCAATTGGGGAGAATGGCTGGAGATCAAGGAACAACTGGCTTACGCCATAAAAGAAATTGTCGAAGGAGCTGGCAGCGCCTTCGCTTTCCCCAGCCAGTCGCTTTACATCGAGGCCACACCTGACGATAGCCCCGAAACTTTTTTACCGCCCGAACCAAATAAACAGGAATAATTGAGCATGAGCGTCACCATTTACCATAATCCTCGTTGCTCAAAATCCCGCACCACATTGGGGTTGCCTAATCCTGGAAACAGTCTCGAAATTGATAGGGGTCGAGAAGTTGAAAAATACGCACGCGTATTTCCGGGATAAGCAAGCCACGTAACATATTGATATCGTGTGATTCAGATTCATCACACCAGGAATTCCGTGTTCAAGAGTAAGAAAACGCCGTAAAAAACTCTTAATCAAACGCAGATCATTTGATCTAATTAGAGGTTACTAATCCTCATGTACAATTACCCAATGTGACTTTATATAGGGGCCGTCGTTTTTTGGCTGTTCACTGACTTTCTTAAAAGGTTTCAGGCGTACATTATGCAAAGTAGTTTCGTCTCCACCGTTATCAAACTGGCCATTGGCTCCCTGCTTCTCGGGATGTTGCTCGCAGCCTTTTCGATCAGTCCGCAGGAGTTGTTGGAAAATCTGGGTGGAACGGTTGTGGGTATCTTTAATGCCCTGGCTTCCATGTTGGAATGGGCGGTTCAGTACATTCTGCTCGGTGCCGTAGTTGTTATTCCTATCTGGCTGGTTCTGTATGCCTGGCGGAAGTTTCGGGGTAAGTGACACGTCCCAGACGCGTCGCCACTTTTTTCAATAGATTACGAACGGGATACTTTAGTCCATGACGTTTGCTTTCATTTTTCCGGGCCAGGGTTCGCAGGCCGTTGGCATGGGACAGGAACTGGCTGCGGCATTTCCTGCGGCGGCCGAAGTTTTCCAGGAAGTCGATGAGGCTTTGGGGGAAAATCTTTCAAAGCTGATGTTCGAAGGGCCCGAAGATACCCTCACCCTGACTGAAAACGCCCAGCCTGCGCTTATGGCGGTATCGCTAGCCGTGATGCGTGTACTTGAAAGCCAAGGTGGGGTGAACCTGAAGACCAGGGCAAAATATATCGCCGGTCATTCGTTGGGCGAATATTCCGCTTTGGCGGCAGGTGGAACTTTTTCTGTTTCCGATGCCGCCAAATTGCTAAAGACCCGCGGCAAGGCCATGCAGGAAGCCGTTCCTGTTGGTGAAGGTGCTATGGCGGCCCTTCTGGGTCTTGATATGGATGTCGCCGCGAAGGTCGCGGATGACGCCTCGCAGGGGGGAATTTGCACCGCCGCCAATGACAATGCAAATGGTCAGGTTGTTATTAGCGGCACCAAGGCGGCCGTTGAAAGGGCTATTGAAATTTCCAAGAAAAATGGCGCAAAACGGGCTGTTTTGTTGTCAGTAAGTGCGCCTTTCCATTGCGCCCTGATGGCACCTGCCGCCGATATCATGGCAGACGCCCTCGCTGCTGTTCGAATGGAATCCCCATCGGTTCCCCTTGTCGCCAATGTGACGGCCAGAGATGTTACGGACGGCGCGGAAATTCGCCGCCTTCTGGTAGAACAGGTCACTGGAATGGTGCGCTGGCGCGAGAGTGTGCTTTTCATGAAGGAAAATGGAGTCGATTCGCTGGTTGAAATAGGCACCGGAAAGGTCCTGAGCGGGCTGGCGCGGAGAATCGATCGTGATTTGTCGGCCCAGAACGTGGGTTCCCCGGATGATGTAGAGGCTTTCCTGAAAACCCTTTAACGGTAGAACACCTATACAATTTAAGGATTCTTTTATGAGAGGCTTTCATGTTTGATTTATCGCAGAAACGCGCGCTGATTACCGGCGCTTCGGGTGGCATCGGCGGGGCAATCGCCAGGGCCCTGCATGGACAGGAGTGCGAAGTCGCCCTTTCCGGGACTCGTCTGGAAGCTCTTGAAGCTTTGAAATCCGAGCTAGGCGAACGCGCCCATGCCACGCCGGGTGATCTTGGGTCAAAAGACGGCCCGGCCCAATTGTTCAAGGATGCCGAAGAGGCCATGGGTGGCGTCGATATTCTGGTAAACAACGCAGGTTTGACCCGCGACAATCTTGCTATGCGTATGAAGGACGAGGATTTCCAACAAGTCCTGGATGTCAATCTGAGCGCCGCTTTCCGGCTGTCAAAAGCCTGTCTGCGCGGCATGATGAAAAGCCGCTGGGGCCGCATTATCTCTATTACCTCTATCGTCGGCGTCACCGGTAATCCGGGGCAGGTGAATTATGCCGCCTCCAAGGCCGGGCTCATTGGGATGTCCAAATCTTTGGCTCAGGAAGTGGCCAGTCGCTCTATTACTGTGAACTGTCTGGCACCCGGTTTTATCGTTACGCCGATGACCGAAGCCTTGAATGATGAGCAAAAAAACAAGCTCATGGACAACATCCCCAGCGGTCGCATGGGAGTGGTTGAGGACATCGCTGCCGGGGTTGTTTATCTAAGCAGCGAGGAGGCCTCGTACATTACCGGGCAAACCCTGCACATCAATGGCGGCATGGCTATGATTTGAGCTGTAATTTTGGCCTCTGGTAACCTTAAAAAAAGTGTGTTAGGAAACGCACAGCTTTTGCGGTAATACCCTGAGGTTTCGGCCCTTCGCGGACTTTAAGAGTGCTTGCGCCGCCGCCCCAACATCAAGGCCCGCAACAACTGAAAAATGAACCACTATTCAAACAAGACAGTTTTCAAGGAATAAGTTGATATGAGTGACGTTGCTGATCGCGTAAAGAAGATCGTTCTGGAACATTTGGGCGTGGACGAAGCAAAGGTTGTTGAAAACGCCAGCTTCATTGATGACCTGGGTGCCGATAGCCTTGACACCGTCGAACTGGTGATGGCCTTTGAAGAAGAGTTTGGTGTTGAAATTCCCGACGATGCCGCCGAAAAAATTCTCACCATCAAAGACGCCATCGACTTTATTCAGGCCAATACGTGATTGTTGATTGACAGCCTGCGGACGGCCTGAATTGGAGCCGTCCCTCGACTGTCGAAGGATGCCATTTTGCTCATGAGACGTGTAGTTATCACCGGTATGGGAATGGTTTCGCCACTTGCCTGCGGTTTGGAGACCTCGTGGAAACGACTGATCAACGCCGAATCCGGCATCGCGGGAATTACATCGTTTGATGTATCCGATCTTACGGCCAAGATTGCCGGTCAGGTTGATGAAGGTGAGGGCGAAGGTCAATTTAACGCCGACGACTTCATAACCCCGAAAGAACGCCGCCGGGTCGATGATTTTATCGTCTACGGAATGGCGGCTGCCCAGGAAGCCATTGAAGATTCCGGATGGTTGCCCGAGGAAGACGAAGACCAGTATCGCACCGGTGTTATGATCGGATCCGGCATTGGCGGTTTGCCGGAGATTTCCAAAGGCTCGCTGACAGTCGATTGTGAATCCGGTGGCGGTGTTCGTAGAATCAGCCCGTTTTTCATTCCGGCCAGCCTGATCAACCTGATTTCCGGTCAGGTCTCGATTAAATATGGCCTTAAGGGACCTAATCATTCCGTTGTTACCGCCTGTTCGACCGGTGCCCACGCCATTGGCGATGCGGCCCGTCTGATCATGTGGGAAGACGCCGACGTTATGGTCGCCGGAGGTGCCGAAGCGGCTTGTTGTCGCGTTGGCATGGCCGGGTTCGCCCAGGCAAAGGCATTATCAACCAAGTTCAACGACACACCTCAGAAGGCATCTCGCCCTTGGGACAAAGACAGGGACGGGTTCGTCATGGGTGAAGGCGCTGGTGTTGTGGTGCTTGAAGAACTGGAGCACGCCAAAGCGCGTGACGCAAAAATCTACGCCGAAGTCGTCGGCTACGGTTTGACCGGCGACGCCTATCACATTACGGCCCCGACGCCGGATGGGAATGGCGCTTATCGCTGCATGATGGCGGCGATGAAACGGGCAGAATTAAATCCGGAAGATATTGATTACGTAAACGCTCATGGCACATCAACCATGGCTGACGTGATCGAACTGGCGGCGGTAAAACGAGTCTTTGGCGACGCCGTAAACAGCATTTCCATGTCTTCGACCAAATCCGCGATTGGCCACTTGTTGGGAGCTGCGGGTGCTGTTGAGTCCATATTCTCGATTATGGCGATCAAGGAAGGCGTCGTTCCGCCGACGCTAAACCTGGATAACCCTGATGAAGGTTGCGATATCGACCTTGTGCCCCACCAGGCGAAAGAACGCACCGTCCGGGCCACCTTGTCGAATTCGTTCGGGTTTGGCGGCACCAATGCATCTTTGGTGTTCAAGGCTTTCGAATAGAGTAAGCTTGGCGGCATGCGTCGCTTTTTTCTCCTCCTCTTATCCCTGTTTCTGCCTGGTGGTATAGTCGGGGGGGGGCTACTTGCGTGGGGATACGCCGAATATACCAAGCCCGGCCCGACTATAGCGGAAACGGCGGCGGTTATCCCGCAGGGATCGGGTGTCGAGGCCATCGCCAACACATTGGCCGAAGCGGGTATAATCGCCGATCCCCTGATTTTCCGACTGGGCGTTCGCTTAACTGGTCTAGACAAGGGTTTGAAGGCTGGCGAATTCTCCTTTCCCCATAGCGTCAGCGCCAAAGACGTGGCCAAAATCCTGAGAGAAGGTAAAACGGTAATACGCCGTCTGACCATCGCCCAGCGGTTAACTTCGACTCAGGTATTTGACCAACTGGTGGCGACCAACGGTCTTGAGGAAACTTTCGACGTTCCGCGGGAAGGAACTGTTCTGCCG